>VFQU01000952.1_pt1 | contig 19809 bp, 17 predicted proteins | sample 3512311 | NCBI WGS metagenome assembly VFQU01 (sample SAMN10412377, study PRJNA504923) | tailings metagenome | isolation source: Relicate 3 Philex TSF3 active mining site | place: Philippines: Tuba, Benguet | collected 2017-08-29
TTGGCGTCGTTCAGCCAGCGGTCGAGCACATGCCCGTTCACCTCAGGCACGATCAGCGGCACGTCGGAATGATAGCGCCAATAGGAGGAATTATCGATGACCACGGCGCCGGCCGCGGCAATCTTTGGCGCCCATTCCTTGGAGATGGAGCCGCCCGCAGACATGATGGCGAAATCGACATTCGAAAAATCGAAATGCTGCAGGTCGCGGGCCTTGAGCACCTTGTCGCCATAGGAGATTTCCTTGCCGATCGACTTGGACGAGGCCAGCGCAAAGACCTCGTCGGCCGGGAACTTGCGTTCGGCCAGAATGTTGAGAACTTCGCGGCCCACATTGCCCGTGGCCCCGACGACAGCGACGCGATAACCCATTTTGGAACTCCGGTCCCTTACCATTTCCGCCCCCGCGCGATGGTGGCCATCGCGGTCTTGCTTTTGAGCCTCTCCCCGTCGGGAGTGCGACCCGGGGAAAAGCGTCAGGCGGTTTTGGTGGTTTTAGTCATGACGGCAGCGCCCCCGGCGAAAAGCCGGGTTGAGGCGAAAGCGGCGATGGAGCCGGTGCGAACCATGACGAACTATGCTTCCTATTGAAAAGCAGGACTTCTCATACGCCGAAATAGGAAAGAGTCAATGCGCTTGCCCCGATGCAATCGGGCAGATAGGCGTGCCATGACGAAGAGGAAAGCAAATGCCCGATTTCGACGTGATTGTTCTGGGGGCCGGCGCGGCGGGCATGATGGCCGGTATCGAGGCCGCCAGACGCGGCCGCAAAGTGCTGGTAGTGGACCATGCGCGCGATCCGGGCGAGAAAATCCGCATTTCGGGCGGCGGGCGCTGCAATTTCACCAATATCAACGCCACGCATACGGCCGGACGCGAGCGGTTCCTCAGCAGCAATCCGCGTTTCGCCCTGTCGGCCTTGTCGCGCTACACGCCTGATATGTTCATCGACAGGGTGAAAAAGGCCGGGATCGAATTTCACGAAAAGACGCTGGGGCAGCTGTTTTGCGACGGGCCGGCCACCCAGATCGTGGGCATGCTGACCTATGACCTGCGCCAGGCCGGGGCAACGATCTGGACCGGCCGCAATGTCGGCAGCGTCGAAAAGAGCGATGAAGGTTTTGACGTCATGGTGGGCGACGGGCGGGTCACCGCCACCAGCCTCGTCGTGGCAACGGGCGGCAAATCCATTCCCAAAATGGGCGCGACGGGGTTTGCCTATGATCTGGCCCGCCAATTCGGCCTTGCAGTGACCGAGACACGACCGGCGCTGGTGCCGCTGACCTTTGAGCCCGGCGCGCTGGAAAAACTCACGCCGCTGGCGGGTGTCTCGACCAATGCCATTGTCAGCCATGGCAAGACGGCGTTCGAAGAGGCGCTGCTGTTCACCCATCGCGGCCTTTCGGGGCCTGCCATTTTGCAGATCTCCTCCTATTGGCGCGAGGGCGACGCCATTGCGGTCAATCTGCTGCCGGGGCAGGACGCATTGAGCCTTTTGCAGGCGGCGCGCAAGGCGAGCCCGAAACTTCATGTCCAGACGGTTCTGGCCGAGCACCTGCCCAAAAGGCTGGCGCAACTGGTGGGCGAAATGATCGATATGCCTGGTATGATCGGGGATTTTTCCGACAAGAAACTGATGGCGGCGGCCGAGCATGTGTCGCGCTGGAGCCTCAAGCCGGTGGGCTCGGAAGGCTATCGCACGGCGGAAGTGACGCTGGGCGGCATCGATACGAAGGGGCTGGACGCCAAGACGATGATGGCGCGAACGGTGCCGGGCCTCTATTTCGTGGGCGAGGCGGTGGATGTTACCGGCTGGCTGGGCGGGTACAATTTCCAATGGGCCTGGGCATCCGGATGGGCCGCCGGCCAGGCCGCTTAGAACCGTATACCCAGCCTGATGCCGACATCGGTGCGGCCATTGGCGGGCGTGGTGCAGGCGCCGAAATCGGTGACGTGAGAGACGGTGGCCATAAGCGAGGCACCGGGCAACACGTCGAGGCCCACTGTACCGGCGGCACGGGCCAGAACCGGGCAGCCGAAGCGGGTCGGGGTGCCCGGCGGTTCCATGGCGCCGCTCTGCCAGGCGCCGCCGATACTGGCTTCGCCGAAGACCGGTAGCAGGGGCGCGCGGAAGGTCCAACTGAGGCCGGTATAGACCAGGTGTTCCTGGCCGGTGAAACTGACCGTGGCGCCTAGATGCGGCCGCAGCTCGCCCAGCATGACCCAGGCATTGAGATCGGGCAGGGCATAGAGCAGTTCGACATTGGCGTCGCGGAGGCGCGCGGGATCGAGAAGGCTGGCGCCCGGATCGGTGACGCCGGAGGAAACGACGCCGCCGCGGATTTCAAAGGGCAGCAATTGGGCATGGGCGGCGGGCGCTGCGAAGAGCGTGCTCGTCAATACCGTGAGGCATGCCAGAAAACGGAACATGGTCGTCTCCTACAAGGAGCGGCCATTGAGAGCCTTCGGCTCGCTATCGGCAAGATTTGACTAAAATTGTCTTTAATCGGGCGTTAACGCTCAGAACTTCCAGCCGAGGCGCAGGCCGAAATTGGAAAGGCCTTCATTGGCCCCGCACCAGTCATTGTTTGAGGTGTGCTCATAGGTGAGGGTAGCGGTGGCATTGTCGCCCAGATTCATGCCGACGCCGAAGCGTTCGTAGAAATTGACGCGGCAGCCGAAATTCTTGCGGCCCGCCGGAGCGCCGGTGAGATAGCCATCGTGAATGGCGGCGCCGAACGTACCTTCGAGATAGACCGGCGTATCGAAGAGCGGCAATTGCCAGGTGAGGCCCGCATGGGCAATGCTGTCCTGGCCGTCGAGATTGATGGTGGCACCGACTTCGGGGCGGGGCGAGCCAATCCAGCGGAAGGCGTCGAGGTCGGGCGAGGTGAAGAGCACATCGAAACTGATGTTTTCGATCTGATTCAGCCGCCATTCGTTGACGAGAAAGGGCAGGGCGGCGTGGTGTACGTCATGGGCGTGCAGGCCGATGCGCAATTCGTCGACCACGCCGGCCAGCGGATGCGGATCGAGCAGGTTCTGCGCGGCGGCGGGCGAGACGGTGAGGCCTAGAACAGCCGCAACAGCCAATATCCGCATGCTCAACTCCACAACAATCTGCCGCTTGCGGCCATTTGGCCGCGCAAAGTCCTAATAATTCAATTTCGCCTTCCACGCCAGACACGGACGGCCCTGGCTGTTGCTGGAGACTATTTTGACTTTGCCCTTGATGTTTGTCTGCATCATCGTGATCTACCGATAAAGAATTTTTCCAAGGCTATTGTCATGTCCGTGCCCTTTGCCCTTTCCCTTCAGGATCTCGCTCCCATTGCCGAGGGCACAAGCACACAGCAGGCTATGGCCGAAACCGTGCTGCTGGCGCGTCATGCCGATGCGCTTGGCTATGAGCGGCTCTGGTATGCCGAACATCACGGCATGCCTTCGATCGCGTCATCGGTTCCCGAAATCCTGATCGGCAGCGCGGCTGCGGCGACCAAGGGCATTCGCGTCGGCTCGGGCGGGGTGATGCTGCTCAACCACGCTCCCTTGCGCATCGCCGAGGCCTATCGCACGCTGGCGGCGCTTTATCCCGACCGGATCGATCTGGGTCTTGGGCGGGCGCCGGGCGGGGATGGCTATGCCATGCGTGCCCTGCGCAGCGGCGGGGGCGAGGAATTTTCCAATTATCTGGCCGAACTCGTGGCCTTTGACGATGAGACTTTCCCGCCCGATCATCCGTTTTCGCGGGTGCCGGTCTCGCCCGGTGGTATCCGTCTGCCGCCCAAATGGCTTCTGGGTTCATCGGGCGCCAGCGCCCAGGCGGCGGGCCAGATCGGGTTCGGCTACGCCTTTGCCGCCCATTTCAGCCATACGCCGGCGGCGCCCGCCTTTGCCGCCTACCGCGCCGCCTTCGAGCCTTCCGCCGATTTTCCCGCGCCGCGCACCATTTTGTGCCTGTCGGTCATCTGTGCGCCAAGTGCAGAGGAGGCCAGGTTCCTTGCCACCTCGCAGGCGGTGAGCTGGGCCCTGTTCGTGACCGGTGAGCAGCGCCAGTTGATGCCGCCCGAGGCGGCGCAGATGCGGCAGTTGAGCGCACAGCAGCAGCAGGTGATCGAGCATCAGTCGAGCCTGTGGCTGGTGGGCGACCCGGCGCAGATGGCTGAGATCATTACGCAAAAGGCCAAGGAAGCGGGGGCGGACGAGGTGATGATCACAACCACGATCCATTCCTATGCGCTGCGCCGGCGCTCCTATGCCCTGCTCGCCGAGGCGCTGGGAATCACGCCGCGCGCATCGGCGTGAGAGGCGGCGTTAACGTCTCGTTCTGTTTCCACCCACTAGCATGGACTGGGTAGGGAACAGGACCAATCGTCATGAGCGCCGCGGCCTTTGTGCTGGCCATCAATCTGTTTATCGCCGCGATATTTGCGACGGCGTTCGGGGTCGTGGCCGCCTATCAGCGGTCGGCGCTGGGCGCGCGCTGGCTGTCCATGGCCTATGCCACGGGCATCGTTACCGCCTGCCTCGAATTTGCGCTGCCTTACCAGACTGACCATCGCCTTTTCAGCTTCGGTATTTTTGCCGGCTTTCTCTTCGCCATTTCCGGTTGTGCCATAGGTCTGGCCTATCACTATCGCCTGCCGCGTCCCTGGCTGCTGATGGGCACGGTGGTCGGCGGTTCGCTCCTGCTCAACCTCACAATTCTCGACATGCCGCGCGAAAGTTTTCTGCGGGCAATGCTCTATCAGGCGCCCTATGCGCTGGTGCAGACCGTGGCCGTGCTGGTGCTGATCAGGAACCGGCGCTGGCGGCCGCTGGATGTGGCGCTACTAGCCCTGCTGGCCTTTTCGGGGGTGCATTTTCTGGGCAAGCCATTCCTTGCCGCCGCCATTGGCGCCGGAGCCGTGCCGCAGGCTTATCTCGGCTCGACCTATGCGGCCATTTCGCAATCGCTGGGCGCGGCCCTATTGATCAGCAATGGCCTATTGATGCTGCTGATCATCCTCAGGGATGTGATGGCTGACATGACCGCGCGTTCGGAAACCGACACGCTTTCGGGCCTGCTCAACCGACGGGGCTTTGAGGATCGCGGCGACAAGGCTCTGGACCTGGCGCGGCGCTCTGGCGTGCCCACAGTCATGGTGGTGGCCGATCTCGATCATTTCAAACAGATCAACGATAATTTCGGTCACGCGGCTGGCGATGCGGTCATCGCCCGTTTCGCCGCCATCCTCGCGCAGAATGCGGGCGAATATGCCATTTGCGGCCGGCTGGGTGGAGAGGAATTCGCCGTACTGATGTCGGGCGCCAATCTGGCGACGGGTAGGCTTTATGCCGAAGCGGTGCGCTCGGCCCTGCGGCAGGTTTCGCCCGAGGATATGGGCCTTACCCGCCCGGTCACGGCCTCGTTCGGAGTGGCGCAACTTAATACTGGCGACACGCTGTCGGATCTGTTGCGGCGCGCGGATGCCGCGCTTTATCAGGCCAAGACGGCCGGACGTGACCGGGTGAATGTGGCCATGCCCGGACCGCTCCGGGCCGTCCCGACGCAATCGGACGACCCGTCCGGCCATTCGCGCGTCAGCAGGGGCTGAGGCGCTCAGTTCATCTCGGCGCGCGGCACCAGTTGGAACCGTCCGCCCGGTTCGACCATGAGCGCCAATTGCTGGCGGTCGAGTTCGGCCAGCCATGCGGTCCATGAACAGGGGCTCATGCCCGAATCCAGATCAGTATCGCGCTTGCGGTCGAAATGCAGCTTGAGCTGGGCTTTTTCCTGCCCGAGACGGTCGCGCACCCGGGCAATGGCCGGGGTTCCCCGACGGTCGCTCACCCAGTTCTGGATGTCGCGATGGTGCGTGAGCATATGAGCCTGTTGCATGATTGATCCTCCCATCCTGATTTGGGAGGGAACGCCGCGCGGGCCTGCCGGTTCCGGAGTGCCGGGGTTAATTATCGGCCCAGCGGGTCACAAGATCGAGATCGTCCATTTCCTCGGGCGTGAGGTAATAGAGGCGGTCGGGCGGGGTTTCGAGCGCATGCAGCCACAGAGCCGGCGCAACACCAGTCATGGTCAGGTGGCGGGTGATTTGGGCAGTGACCGACTGGGCGTCGGCCATGGCGACGCCCGCGACACTGAGCGCATCCACCGGCCCCGATGTCAGCGCCGCCGCATAAATCTGATGCACGCCGATTGCGGCGGTCCGCGCGGCGATGCGCTCGGCGCCGGAAGCAAAGATAATGGGGCATGAGGAGGCGCAGAGCCGACCGGCGGGCACGCTGGTCGTCAGGCCCTTTTCATGGATGAGCCGGCCGATGGCCAGCGCGTCATCCACCGAGCCGCCGGGGGAATCCAGCATCACGGTTTTCACGTATTCGCCGCGTGCTTCGATCTCTGCGGCAAACCGTTCGGCCGAGCCGGGATCGATGGTGCCGGTGAGGCTGAGCACGCCACCCCCTTCCAGCACGATGGCCAGCGGGGCTTCGAGGATTTCGGGGCTTGTGGTGACCGGTGGCCGCGCCCTGCCATCGCCGTCTTGCGTTGTGGCGGGGGGCAGGATGGGTTGCGGGCTGACCAGGAGTTCGGCCGGAGCATTGGTGTTCATGTCGCGAAAGTCGACATAGAGCACGCCCAGCGTGCCTGCGAGCAAGGCGAAGAAGGCGACCCGTAGGATGGAGCCATCCTCGATCCGTGCCAGTCGGGCGATGAAGCCGCCGGGATCGGCGTCGCGGGCATTGGCCTCGGTCTTCATGCCGGGCGCGGTCCGTCGCTACGCTTGCGTTGCGCGGTTTCGATGGGCGTGACCGTACCGTCATCGGGCGGCGCTTTGGTCTCATCGGCGGCCGTTTTGGTTTCGGTGGCCATCTGTTCGGTCGGCTCTGCCGGTTGCGCGGCCATACGGGGCGCGAGGCTGGCCGCAGCTTCCGCGGCGCCTTCGGCCTCCATACGTTTATAGAGCGCCATGGCGCGCAGCATTTCGGCGGCGGTGATGGTCTCGGCTTCCTGCAGCGTTTCGGCTTCGCGCCGCATGGCGTCATTGACCACCATCAGGGTCAGCACCAGGACGACGGGAAGGAGATCGATGGAAATTGCGCCCGCCCATGAGGGCACGAAATCGGACCAGTAGCGGATGACAGCTTCGGCATTGGAGAGCGGTACGAAGCGACGTTGCTCTACCGCCGGTTGGGCCAGAATTTCGTCGGCAGCGGTAGACAGGGCCGCCGATTGCGCGGCGACCGAAGCGCGCACGGTTTCCATCACCGCATCCTGGCGGGTGGCGAGATCGGCCGAACGGCCATCGGCCACCGGGGCGATGAAGCCGGAAGACAGATCGGCGGCGGCGCGCTTGACCGAGGCGGCCACATCGGTCTGTTGCAGGGCGGCGATGATGGCCGAGAGCTGCACGGCCTCGGTCTGGAAGGCGTCGGAGCGCGGCTCGATGGCGCCGGGGGTGGAGACCAGTTCGCGCATGGCGGCGAGGCGGGTGGAGCCCTGTTCGAAGAGCTCGGCAACTTCGGCACGCGACCCGGTGATGGTGGCGGAGAGCTGGGTCATCTGCGTGCTCATCTGGCTGAGGAGCTGGACGACGCTGCCCGAACCCTGCGTGCCGGTGAGGGCGCCGCTGTCGCGCTCGTCCTGGGCCAGGGCGGCAAAGCGGGCTGCGGCGCGCTCCACGTCGGGCAAAAGGCTCTGGGTGGCCAGCGCCTTGGCATGGGCATTGTCGAGGTCTTCGGCATAGCCCTGCAGCGTCACCGCCATATGCTGTTCCAGCGCGGCGGAGCCGGCCAGGGCCGCGGCATTGAGCCAGGACGACATGGCGATGATCATGGCGCAGCCAATGCCCATGGTGACGAAAAGGCCGACCCGCTGCACCCCGCTCACGACCAGCGGAATGAAGCGCATCATATAAATCCAGAAGGCATAGATGGCGACCGAGACGGCCACCGAATAGATGATGGCGGCAAAGAAGACGAAAGTGGCCGAGCCATCGAGCAGGCCGCGCACGCCAAGATAGGTATAGACGCCCGAGGCCAGGGCCAGCACGGCCAGGGCAAAGCGGCTCATGGTTTCGACAGAGCGCACGGTTTCGTGCAGGCGGACGGCGGTCGGCTTGAGCTGCATTGAAGGCCCCGGAAGCGTGGCGGCCGAATTGGCCTTAATAGCACGTTAACACGGCCAAACCGGCAAGAAGTGGGCAGAATGTGCGAGGGTTAATGGCGGCGGGATGATTTCTGCGTGAAGTCCGGCGCTTAATGCTCTGCCAGTTCAGGCTCGATAAGCCGCCGGCACAAGAGCCGGATGCGTTCGGCCATGACCGCTTCGTCGCGCGTCTTGAGCGCCACCCCATAGGCAGATGAGACGACGAGATGGGTCAATTCCGCCGCGTCGGCCACTTTGGCGTCGACGAGAATGGCTTCGATGCGGCGCAGCATTTCGGCATCCTTGTCGGCAAAGGTCATGCCGAGGCGCTTGTGCTCGCTCATCAGTTCGGCGGCATGGGGGGAGCCATCGAGCAGTTTGGCAAGAACCAGATATTGCTGGGCCAGTCCCTCGCCGATGCGCTCGGCTTCATTGCCTGTCGTGTCGAGGCCCTCAACGAAAGCCTGGATCAGCTGGTCGAGCAGGGTTTCGATGAGGCCCACAAACACCGCATCCTTGTCGGCGAACTGGGCATAGAGCGTCGGCTTGGCAATGCCGGCCTGGCGCGCAATGGCTTCCATGGTCGCGCCGCGCAGGCCATCGCGCAGCATGACCAGACGCGCCGCGTCGAGAATGCGCCGCCGCTTTTCCTGTGCTCTGTCCGATGTCTTTGCCTGCATGCGCATCGCTATTGAACTTTTTGAACGATATTCGTATATATCGTTCAATTCTTTTAGGAGACAATCATGTCCGACCGCGTCCTGCTCACCGGCATATCCGGCTTTCTGGGTGGCCACACCGCTCTTGCCCTGCTGCAATCTGGCTACACCGTCCGGGGCAGCCTGCGCAACCTTGCGCGGGCCGATAGTGTGAGAGCCACGCTGGCACGTGCGGGGGCGGATGTTTCCCGGCTGGAATTTGTGGCGCTCGACCTGATGAGCGACCAGGGCTGGGACGAGGCTATGGATGATGTGCGCTATCTCCAGCACACGGCTTCGCCCTTCGTGCTCAAAATGCCCGAGGACCGCAATGAATTGATCGGGCCGGCAGTGTCGGGGACCGAGCGGGCGCTCAATGCCGCGCTTCGGGCCGATGTCGAGCGGATCGTCCTGACCTCATCCATGGCGGCGATCGCCTATGGCCATGACAAGGTCAAGGACCCGGTCTTTTCGGCCAAAGACTGGACCAATCTCAATGGCCGTTCGGTCAATGCCTATATAGAATCCAAGACGCGCGCCGAGCGCCGCGCCTGGGAGATCATGGACAAGGCTGGGCGTCACAACGATCTCGCGACCATCAATCCCGGCGGCATTTTCGGGCCGTTGCTCGACGAGGACCCCGGCACCTCCGCCATTCTGGTCAAGCGCCTGCTCGATGGTTCAGTGCCGGCCGCGCCGCGCATTCCGATCACGGCCATCGATGTGCGCGACGTTGCCGCGGCCCATGTCGCCGCCATGACCGCGCCTGATGGCGGGGGCCAGCGGTTCCCGATGGGCGAAAGCGTGCTCTACTTTATCGAAGCGGCGCGCCTGTTGCGGCAGCATTTCCCGAATAAGCCCGTTCCGCGTCTCGAAATGCCGGATTGGGCCGTGCGGCTCTATGGGCTTTTCGACAGCGATGTGCGCAGCAATCTGGGGGAATTGGGCTATGCCAAGCGCCTCGATTCAAGCCCCACAATCACCCTGCTCGGTCGGCCGCTCATCCCGGCAAAAGACGCCATCCTGGCCACCGCGCAAAGCCTTGTTCGGTACGGACTGGTGTGATCCGCGCCAATCAACCGGCCCCGTGAGCCCCTTGCTCTCGGGACCGATTTTGTCCATATAGCAACCCGGTGCGGGGCTGTAGCTCAGTTGGGAGAGCGCGTCGTTCGCAATGACGAGGTCAGCGGTTCGATCCCGCTCAGCTCCACCATCTTCCTCACGTCGCCCCTTGAATATCTTTGATTAATTTCAAAGGGATTTGTCCGTCCCCACTTGCCATTGCTGTTGCTGCGAGTGCCGGCTCGTTTAGCGATGCTGGGGACGGACAATGCCGACAGACTAAAACTTCACAAGCAGAGTATGGCACCGGCTTCATGGGGTTTGCTCCGCCGACAAAACGGCGAGCGCGCGCCCGAATTTATCGAGCACACGACCCATTATTCAGATGCCGTCGCAAGCACACGAACTCCTCCGCCGCCGGCATGGTTAACGAGTTGCTACGGCATTTGCGCTAGAGATGAGCTGGTATCGTGATTCGATAGGTGGTCGGGCGGGGGACCGATTGCCCCTGTCCTTGGGCGGAACATAGGAGGCTCCGGCGTGAAGAAAGCCGTTATCGCCGTGGCAATCGTCCTTCTTGGCCTTGGTGGGCTGGTGTTCCTGCTGCCCATGGCGGTCAATTCGACTGCTCTGAGAGCGGCCCTCGCCAGCCAGCTCTCTCATGCCTCCGGTGCCGAAATTACCCTCAATGGCGCCATTCATTTTTCCGTCCTGCCCGATTTCGGTGTCGTGGTCGAAGACTTTGCCTACAGGAGCGAAGACGGCGCGCTGGAAGTCACCTCGGAGCGTTCAGTGGCTTCGGTCGCGCTCCTGTCACTGTTTTCCGGCCAGCTCCAGATAACCGGAATTGAGCTGCGCAGTCCGCGCATGGTGCTGGGGGCAGCCAAGGCTCCCGCAGCAGAGCCTCAGCCTGCATCGGCAGACACCGACGACATTTTCCGCGCCATTGCCGGCTATCTCGAAAATGTGTCTTTCGACCAAATCACGGTGACAGATGGCGAGGTGTCGATGCGTCAGGATGGCAATGCTGCTCCGATCGCCAGCGATATCGACATGCGTCTCTCCATTCCCGGAATCAGCGCGCCCGCCTCGCTCGCGGTCTCCGCTACGGTGGATGGAAACCGTATGGAGCTTGGCGCCGAGCTCGGATCGCTGCGCGACCTGCTTTCCCGCCAGCCCGCCCGCTTCTCGTTGTCGGCCAAAGCCTCCCAGCCGCTTCATCCCGCCCTGGCCGATATTGCCGCCTCGGGCAGTATCCAGCTCGCCGATGATGGCAGCTACCGCATCAGCGGCGGCGAAATTGACAGCATCGGGCACAAGATGCATCTCGATGCAGGCTATACGCCCGGCGAAACGCCATTTGTCGTTGTCCGCATCAAGGCGGGTGCGCTGTCCTATGCCGATTTCGTGCCCGACGCCACCGACGCTCCAGCCGCCCCAACGACGCCGGGGACGGTCGATCTCAGTGCGCTCAAGAGTCTCGATGCCGATATCGAAATCTATGCCCAATCCATTGCGGTCGGTGAGGCAACCGCTCGCGATGTGGTGATCTCGACCAGGCTCGAGGATGGGAAGCTGCTTTCCACCCTGGACTCCACCGACATTGCCGGAGGCAGCCTGCTGGCCAGCATGGCGCTCGACGCCAATGTCGTCCCGTCCGTCGCCAGCGGCTCGCTCAATCTCACTTCTATCGATATCGATCGACTTTTGGCGCTGGCCGGACAGGCGGCTCCTCTCAGCGGTACGCTCTCCTCGGAACTGCAATATGCCTTCAAGGGCCTCGACATAGAGGCCATCCGCAACTCCCTCAATCTCCGCGGCACCGTCTCCATCGCCCAAGGTCGGGTTGCCGTGCCCCAATTGACCGCCTTTGCTGGTCAAAATGCCGGTGTCGTCGATGCTTTGACAGCGACGGTCGGTATTGAGGACACGCTCAAGCCAATGGTGGTCACTGGGTCCGCCCGCTGGAACGGCGAAGGCGTCAACTTCTCTAGCTCGCTCACCCCCACCGATCTGCTCTGGGGACAGGCCAGCGCCGTGGCCATTGACCTCAAGTCGCAGCCGGTCGATGCCAGCTTCAACGGTACCCTGTCGCCGTCTGGCGAGGTTTCCGGCAAGGCAGATATCACGACGCCATCGCTCACCCGCGCGCTTGCCTGGCTAGGCCAGTCCAGCGGAACGCCGTTGGGCCGGTTTGCCTTCTCTGGAGGTGTCTCGGCCAATGCCAGCCAGTTCGGCGTCAACGATGCGCGGATCCAGCTCGACGACATTGCCGCCAATGGCGCGATTTCAATTGCGCTTTCCGGCAAGCCCCGCATTACCGCGGACCTTTCGGTCGATACACTCGATTTCGGCGCTCTCACGGGCAGCGGGGGTATGAGCCAGACGGCGGCTGCTGGTCCGGCGCCCATAGACCTCTCGATGCTGCGTCTTTTCAACGCCGATATTCGCCTTGCGGCCAATCAACTGGGCTACGGCAAGGTGCGGATGGGTCCGACATCCGCCGCGCTAACGGTGGCCGAAGGCGTCGCCAAGCTCAGCGTGCCGAATGCCGGTTTCTATAATGGCGCGGTGTCGGTCAATATCACGGCCGACGGCGCCGGCAGCGTTCCCAAGATAGACATAATCGCGGGTATGGAAGGCGTCGACGCCTTGCCGCTCTTTACGGATGCCGCCGGTTTCGACCGGATAGAGGGCAAGCTCAAGGCCAGTGTGCAGGTCGCCGGGGCCGGCGCCAATAGCGAGGCCTTTGCTCGTTCGCTGAATGGACCCGCGAGCGTGGTCGCCACGGACGGGGCAATTCGCGGCATCGATGTCGCTGGGCTGGTGCGCAATGTCCGCTCTCTGATCGGCTCGGGCTATAGTCAGGACGCCAATGCCAGGACCGAGTTCTCCGAACTCTCGATTCCGGTCACAATCGTCAATGGTGTCGCCCAAGCCAGTGATATCCGCGTTCTCGGCCCCTTCGCGCGCATGAGTGGCGCGGGCTCAGTCGACCTGGGCGACCAAACCATCGACATGCGCCTCGACCCGCGCGTCGTTGGTTCGCTCGATGGCCAAGGCGGCGATTTCGATGTGTCGGGCCTGGGCATGCCCATCATGATCACGGGCCCGCTTGCCGGTCCGCGCATCTATCCAGATCTCTCCAGCATCCTCGCCGACCCAAACCGGGCACTGGCTGTTATAGCAGAACTGGGCGGGGGCCTCGGCGGATTGGCTGACGAAGCGGCTACCGCGCTGGGCGGATTGGATAATGTGCTGAACACGGACCCCAGCAGCCTTGCTGAGGGTGCCGTGACCGATCTCATCGGGCAGTTTGCCGGCGGTCAAGCCCAGCCAAACACCGAGGGACAGCCCTCCGGGGGGGCTTTGCTGAATGGGTTGGGCGGCATGCTGGGGCAGCAGCCACAGGGCGCCGACACTGCGCAGCCCGCGCCGTCGATACAAACCAACCAGTTGATTGACCTTTTTGCGCCTCCCCTCGGGACCGAGACAGATGATAGCGGAGATGATCCGCTGGGAGGGCTGCTGAATCAGCTCGGTATGTGATGGAGCTGGCGCTGGCCTTGACCCAATCCTCTGGTCCAGCAGACCGTCGATGACCTGCTAGCGAAGCGGCGCTCAGCTCCACCAACTCTCCCTGATATTCCGTCGTGTCAGGCGGCCGGGCCTTCGGCTTCGTCCATGCGTCCGGCGGCGCGGTCAAAGCCCTGGGCTATGGCCTCTTTCATCGCCTGCCGGGCATTGGCGGGGTTCTTGTCGCGAATGGCTTCGGCGATGCGGCGGTGGACGGTGACCGTATCGGCCAGGGCAATCTTGTCGCTGACCGGGGAGGAAATGGTGAAGGCGGCGGTGAGGGCCATTTCGACCAGGGCGCTGATCGAGGCCATGAACGGATTGCCCGAGGCTTCGGCCACTGCCTTGTGGAATTCGAGATCATAACGGGCGAAGTCGGCCGGGGTTTCGGCTTCGGCCATGCGGTCGACCCAGCCGATCATGGCTTCGGCCTGTTCGTGGCTCGAGCGTTCGGCGGCCAGTGCAGCCGCTTCGATCTCGATGCCGATGCGCACTTCGGCGAGGCTACGCAGGAAGCTGACTTCAGGCCCCAATTCGAAATGCCAGGCCAAGACATCGCCATCGAACAGGTTCCAGCGATTACGCGGCAGGATGCGCGTGCCGATGCGGGCGCGTGCCTCGATGAGGCCCTTGGCGGCCAGCGTTTTGAGGGCTTCGCGCAGCACGGTGCGCGAGACGCCGAAACGGTCGAGGAGATCGCTGTCCGGGGGCAGGATGGAGCCTTCGGGATATTGTCCCGAAACAATGGCGAAGCCGAGTTCCCAAAGGACATCGGAATGCAGATTGCGGGCAAGGCTGCGCCCGGAGAGCGCGGCGATGAGATCGCCGGAATGTCGCGCTCGTCCGCCGGACCTGTCCATGCCATCTGCCTCCCTGCCCATATTGGGCCAGACCTAATCACAGCCGAATAAGTATGACAATAACACTATGCCCCAAAGCGGAGATGCGGTGGAATTTGGGGGTGTCCTGCGACCGGATCGGGGCAGCTGGTCCAGATCGTCCACAGGCAGGTGCCGAAAAGCCGGGGCACTGGACAGGGCGCGGGGGGAGGCTTCATGGTGCGGCGCAAGAATTGGATTCGACCACAAGGACCTGCCCAGAATGACCAGTGCTGCACCCATCGACAATGTTCTCGCCGCCGTGGATGCGGGACTGGAGCAAAGTCTTGCCCGGTTGTTCGACCTGTTGCGCATCAAGTCCATCTCGACCGATCCGGCCTATGCCGGCGAATGCAGGAAGGCGGCCGACTGGATTGCCGGTGAACTCAACGGTCTCGGCTTTGCCGCCTCGGCGCGGCCGACGCCGGGACATCCGGTCGTGGTGGCGCATGGCCCCGAACAGGGGGGGCCGCATGTGCTGTTTTATGCCCATTATGACGTGCAGCCGGTCGATCCGCTCAACCTCTGGGAGACCGATCCGTTCGAGCCGGTGATCCGGGAAAAGAATGGACGCAAGATTATCGTGGCGCGCGGCGCTTCGGACGATAAGGGGCAGATGCTGACCTTTATCGAGGCCTGTCGCGCCTGGAAACAGGCGACCGGGTCGCTGCCGGTCAGGGTGTCGCTGCTGCTGGAGGGCGAGGAAGAATCGGGCGGCAAGAACCTGCCGCCCTTCATGCGCGAGAATGCCGAGGAGCTCAAAGCCGATATCGCGCTGGTCTGCGACACCGATATGTGGGACCGCCAGACGCCATCGATTACCACCATGCTGCGCGGACTGGTGGCCGACGAGGTGGAAATCACCGCCGCGGACAAGGACCTCCATTCAGGCATGTTCGGCAATGCGGCGCGCAATCCCAACCAGCTGCTAGCGGAAATCATTGCCAGCCTGCGCGCGCCGGATGGTTCGGTGACCCTGCCGGGCTTTTATGACGATGTGGCCGAAATTCCGCCTGCGCTCAAGGCGCAATGGGCGGGGCTGGGGTTCGATGAGAAGAAATTCCTCGGCGATGTCGATCTGTCGGTGCCCGCGGGCGAAAAGGGCCGCTCGGTGCTCGAACAGCTCTGGGCCCGCCCGACCTGTGAAGTCAACGGCATGAGCGGCGGCTATACGGGGGACGGGTTCAAGACCGTTATTCCGGCCAAGGCCAGCGCCAAAATCTCGTTCCGGCTGGTATCGGGCATGGACCCGGACAAAATCCGCGCCGCATTCCGCGCGCATGTTGAGGCTATGCTGCCCGCCGATGTGACAGTGAAGTTCACGCCGCATGGCGGCTCGCCCGCTATTACCGTGCCGTCGGATGGCGAATTCCTGAGGCAGGCGCTTGCTGGCCTGTCGGATGAATGGGGCAAGCAGGCGGTGATCACCGGCGCGGGCGGTTCCATCCCGGTCGTGGGGGATTTCAAGTCGATACTGGGGCTCGATACGCTACTGATCGGCTTTGCCCATATCGATGATCAGATCCATTCCCCCAACGAGAAATACGATCTCGAAAGCTATCACCGGGGGATTCGGAGCTGGGTGCGGGTGCTCGGCGCTTTTGCGAGCTGATCCAACGCGCCGCTCCAGTTCGGAAACACCCCTCCCCGGCCCTCCCCGTCAAGGGGAGGGTCAGGATCGCGTTTTTGGGACCGTTGGCGCCCTAAGCCAGAACTACTGCGATGATCGCGATCACGGCCGGTACGGTCTGGATGAAGAGAATTTTCTTCGACGAGGTGACGGCGCCAAAAATGCCGGCAACGGCCACGCAGGCGAGGAAGAAAAGCTTGATCTGCCAGGCCATGGCCGGATCGGGATGGATGAGACCCCAGATAAGTCCGGCGGCTAAGAAGCCGTTATAAAGGCCCTGATTGGCCGCAAGAACCTTGGTGGTCTTGGCGAAATCCGGCGTCAGGCCGAAGGCCTTATGGCCGCGCGGGCTGTCCCACCAGAGCATTTCGAGCAGCATGATATAGATATGCAGTAGCGCCACGAGCGCCACCATGATCATTGCGAGAATTGCCATTCATGCCTCCACGGCCACATCGAGGGCCAGTTCAACCATATCCTTGAGCGAGGTCTGGCGCGCCTCGGCGTCGATCTCCTCATGGGTAATCAAGCAGTCGGTCATGGTACAGATAGTGAGCGCCCGGACCCCAAAGCGGGCGGCGAGCGTATAGAGCGCGGCCGCTTCCATTTCGACCCCGATCACACCGTGATCGGGCAGCTTGTCGTAACCGGCAAAGCCGTCGGCATGATAGAAAATATCGGAAGACAGCATATTGCCGGCATGGAACCGCAGGCCCTTGGCATCGGCCTTGTCGGCAGCGGCGCGCAAGAGGCCGAAATCGGCTATGGGCGCGAAGTTATAGGGTCCGAACCGGCCCTTTACGATGGATGAGTCCGTGCTCGCCCCCTGCGCCAGCACGACGTCGCGCACTTTTACCTTGGTATTGAGCCCGCCACAGGTGCCAACGCGGATCAGCGTCTTGGCGCCATAGGTATTGATCAGCTCGTGCACATAGATCGAGAGCGATGGCTGGCCCATGCCCGACGCCTGCACCGAGATCGGCTTGCCTTTCCAGGTGCCGGTATAGCCAAGGCAATTGCGGACGGAATTGACCAGTTTGGGCGCCTCGAAAAAAGTCTCCGCGATCCATTTAGCGCGCAGCGGATCGCCCGGCAGCAGCACCGCTTCGGCATAGTCGCCCGGCTTGGCGTGATTGTGCGGCGTGGTCATGGGCTTTCCTCTTTTTCTCGTCGTCAAATCAATGCCATCCGTCCATGGCAAAGACAATCTGTGTCCGGTCCTTGACGTGAGGGGTCCATGGGGCCATTTACGCCCGGCCACATAAAGGAGGCATGGATATGGTTGCGAAGATTTTCATCGATGGCGAAGCGGGAACCACGGGTCTGCAGATCCGCGAGCGCCTGGCCGGTCGCCGCGACCTTGAAGTGATCTCCATCGCCCATGACAAGCGCAAGGATCAGGACGAGCGCAAGCGCCTGCTCAACGCAGCCGACGTGGCCATTCTGTGCCTGCCCGACGAGGCGGCCAAGGAAAGCGTGACCCTGATCGAGAATGACACGACGCGGGTGATCGATGCTTCGACCGCCCATCGCGTCAATCCGGACTGGGCCTATGGCTTTGCCGAAATGGACGCCGACCAGAGTGCTGCGATTGCTCAGGCGCGTTATGTCGCCAATCCCGGCTGCTGGCCGCAGGGGCTGATCGCCTCGGTGCGGCCGCTGATCGAGGCGCGGCTCGTGCCCAATGACTATCCGCTCTCCTATCACGGCATTTCCGGCTATTCGGGCGGCGGGCGGCAGATGATCGAGGAATATGAGGCCCAGGGCGCAAACCCGAGCCAGTTCATGCCCTATGGCCTCACCTTCAAGCACAAGCACCTGCCGGAAATGACGGTCTATGCCAAGCTGGGTCGCGCGCCGCTGTTCGAGCCGGTGGTCGGCAATTTTGCGCAGGGCATGACCAATTCGGTGCCGCTGCATCTCGACATGGTCGCCGAAATTCCCAGCGGCAAGGATATTCACGCGGCGCTGGCCGACTACTACGCCGCCATTCCCGATAGTTTCGTGCGCGTCGCGCCTTTCGATTCGGCGCTGGGCAAGAGCGCCGGTCTCGACCCGCAGGCGCATAATGGCACCAATACGCTGACGTTGCATGTCTTCGCCAATGACGAGGCGGCACAGGCGGTCATCGTTTCGGTCTATGACAATCTGGGCAAGGGCGCTTCAGGCGCGGCGGTGCAGAACCTCAATATCATGCTGGGTGTCGATCCGCGCGAGAGCCTGGCGGGTTAGGTCGTTCGGGTCAAAGGGCCTTAGCAAAGCCAGGGGTGGGTTGGAACGGACCACATTCCGTGTGCGTGAGCACCCCTCCCCATCCCTCCCCGTCAAGGGGAGAGTGTGGCATCGGGTTTGCGGCAATGACCATGATACATCCAGACAAAAAAGCCCCGGTGTCTCCACCGGGGCTTTTTCATGTCGGGCCAGGCTGGACTTATTCAGCGGCGCCTTCGGCGACGGCGGCAGCCTTGGCGGCCTTTTCTTCAGCGCGTTCCTTGGCCTTTTCGCCGGGTTCGCCCTTGTTGGGGTTGTTGCGGGCGTCGCGCTTGGCCAGGCCGGCAGCGTCGAGGAAGCGCAGCACGCGGTCGGTCGGCTGGGCGCCAACGGAGAGCCAGTGCTGGGCGCGTTCGGTGTTGAGAACGACGCGGTTTTCGGCAGTCTTGTCGAGCAGCGGGTTGAAGGTGCCCAGCTTTTCGATGAAGCGGCCATCGCGCGGCGAACGGGCGTCGGCGATGACGATGTGGTAGAAGGGGCGCTTCTTGGTGCCGGCGCGGGCAAGGCGGATCTTGAGAGACATCTTTTATTCCTAAGGCTGTCGGTTTAGGGGTCTGGGTTATTTCTTCTTGCCCAGGCCGGGAAGGCCGGGGAAACGGGGAGCACCGCCGAGGCCGGGCAAAGCCGGGCCGCCGGAGGATTTCAGAAGGGCGTTAACGTCGGTGGGCAGGGCTTTCTGCGCCGGTGGCAGATCGGCCGAAGGCAGGCCCTTGAGCTGTTCTGGATTGATACCGGCCTGGCGGGCCATCTGTTCAAGCTGGGCCGGGTCCATCTTGGAAAGGTCCGGCATGCCGCCGAGCATACCGCCCATCTTGCCGCCGAACATGCCGCCCAAGGCACCCATGCCACCCTTGCCGACCTTTTTCATCATGTCGGCCATCTGGCGATGCTGTTTGGCGAGCTTGTTGATTTCGCTGACTTCGACGCCTGCTCCGGCGGCAATGCGCTTGCGGCGGCTGGCATTGAGCAGGTCGGGATTGGCCCGCTCTTTCCTGGTCATGGAATTGATGATGGCGACCTGACGGTCAAAGACCTTCTCGTCGATATTGGCGCCGGCCATGGCTTTCTTGAGCTGGCCCGCGCCGGGCAACATGCCCATGAGGCCGCCCATGCCGCCCATCTTCTTCATCTGAATGAGCTGGGCGCGCAGGTCCTCAAAGTCGAAAGAGCCCTTTTTGAGCTTTTTCGCCATTTTTGCCGCATCTTCGGCACTGACGTGTTCGGCGGCCTTTTCGACCAGCGAAACGATGTCACCCATGCCCAGGATGCGGTCGGCAATGCGGCTGGGGTGGAAATCCTCCAGCGCATCCATCTTTTCGCCGACACCGATCAGCTTGATCGGCTTGCCGGTGGCGGCGCGCATCGACAGCGCCGCGCCGCCGCGGCCATCGCCATCGACGCGCGTGAGAACGATGCCGGTAATATCGAGCCGGCTATCGAAGCTGCGCGCGACATTGATCGCGTCCTGGCCGGTCAGCGCGTCGACGACGAGCAGGATTTCATGGGGGTTCGCGATCTCCTTGATGGAGACCGTTTCGACCATCAGTTCCTCGTC
>VFQU01000953.1_pt1 | contig 19804 bp, 20 predicted proteins | sample 3512311 | NCBI WGS metagenome assembly VFQU01 (sample SAMN10412377, study PRJNA504923) | tailings metagenome | isolation source: Relicate 3 Philex TSF3 active mining site | place: Philippines: Tuba, Benguet | collected 2017-08-29
AAGCGTGTATGGGGGAAACCCCATCGTGAGTTCGAATCTCATCCCCTCCGCCATTTATTCCCACTGAGACCGCGTGTGGAGTTTTGCCCGCGCGGCAATGGCCGGAAACGCGGCGCTTCGCGCGCATTGCGCGCCGATCCTGAGCGTCTCTGAGGGGCCGTTTCGGCCGGATTTCTCGGCGGGAAGCGCCGATTTCTCAGCAGGCCATTGTCGCGTGGAGTTTCGCCGGGGATCACGAGGCCGTTCCGACCATCCGCACTTCGGCGGCCGCCGTTACAGACTGGCGAAGAGGGCTCGTTGTGCTGCCCAGTCTAGAGGCAGCTTGCCGTCACTGATATGGCCGATTTGGAGCCGGGCCGGCTGGCGACCTTCAAGAATCTGCTCCATGAGATCGGGCGCTAGGAAGCCGATAGGCAGAATCTTGCGGACGTAGGATTCGCCGATGGCGAACTGAGCGACGAGATCGGGGACGGACTTTGCCTCACCGCTTTCTAGCTTTAGGCGCATCGCATAGGCGCGGGCGAGGGCACGAACGAGCAGCTTGTCGATCCGTGGCATGATCGGTGGGCTACCAGACCCCTTAGCCGTCACGATCACCTCCGCCCGGCTGCGATGAAGCTGGATGGCAATTTCGAACGGCTTAGCCCTCAAAGGATCAGCCGGTTCGACCACGATCCGGTCGGCATAGAGCGTCGCCCGCCCGATCCGATCGAACGCCGCGGCGCGTGCGGTGTCATCAAGTTCGGCGAGCGGAACTTTTGGAAGATGCGCGAGCAATAGCGGCTCAATGACATGCGCCGGGATAAACTTGATCTCGCCGGCTGCGGCCCGGTTGCCGGTCACCACGGCCTTGCTCATGTAGTAGCGATAGCGCCGCGCATCCTTCTTGAATGACGCACGGACGACCATCTCGTTTCCGGCGCTATCGAACAGCTTGCCGCGGAGCGGGGCGGAATTCTTCGAATGGTGTCGGCCCTTGGGCTGCGCGGCAGTGTCCCCGAGAAGCGCCTGCGCCTTGTCCCAAAGAGGCTTTGGGACGATGGCGTCATGCTGGCCGTCGTAGATCTTCCCCTTGTGCGTGATCTCGCCGAGATAGATCCGATTCCGGAGCAAGCAGTAAAGCGCGCCTCTGGCCATGAACCCGCCACCACGCATTCGATCGGTGCCTGAAACAGTCTTCTTGCTGGTGATTCCAGCATCCTTTAAGGCCTCTACCAGCTTCGGGACCGTGCCGAGTTCCAGGTAGAGCCGATAGATTTGCCGGACGGTCTCTGCCTCGGGTTCGTTGACGATGAGCTTCCGATCCTTGACGTCGTACCCAAGCGGGACCGGACCGCCCATCCACATCCCCTTCTTCTTGGAGGCGGCGAATTTGTCCCGGATGCGCTCACCTGTGACCTCGCGCTCAAACTGGGCGAAGGACAGGAGCACGTTGAGGGTCAGTCGTCCCATCGAGGTCGTCGTGTTGAACTGCTGGGTCACGGAAACGAACGAAACCCCCTGCCGATCGAGGGCCTCGACGATCTTGGCGAAGTCGGCGAGGGAGCGGGTGAGGCGGTCGACCTTGTAGACGACGATCGTGTCGATCTTTTTCGCCTCGATATCCGCCATCAAGCGTTGGAGAGCAGGGCGCTCCATGGACCCGCCGGAATATCCACCGTCGTCGTACTCCGTCGGGATCAGTATCCAGCCTTCATGGGCCTGGCTGCGGATATAGGCCTCGCAGGCCTCTCGCTGAGCGTGGAGGGAGTTGAAGTTCTGCTCGAGGCCCTCCTCGGAGGATTTGCGTGTGTAGATCGCGCAGCGGGCGGCCTTAACGCTCATGCTGCGGCCCTACGCTTGAGCTTGAAGAAGGCAGGCCCGGACCAGGGCGTGCCGGTGATCTCTCGGGCGATGACGCTGAGGCTTGCCCACTTCCGGCCGCTCCACAGGAAACCGTCGGGCAGAACTTGGACCCGATGGGCGACACCCTTCCAGGCGCGAACGAGTTCGATGCCCGGCCTCAGTCCAAGATTGGCGGAGGGTTCGTGGCTTGGGTCTGCAGCGAACTTGGTCGCTAGGGTCAGGAGGCGCTTATGGACGCGCCCGGCGCCGGCGCCCCCAGCGGCGTCTTGCAAGCGGACGGCGAGGAGTAGGCGTAGCAACTGAGGTTGGGAGCGACACCGCACCTCGCCCCCAACATGCTTATCCCAGAGCTTGACCATTTCAGGTGCGGTCAAGCGATCAAGCTGCGCGACCAAGCCTGTCGTGACTATGGTGGGATCTTGCACCCCGTTTATGGTTCGGCGCTGGGCCATCGATCAGCCCGCCTTTACGATGCGATAGGTTTTCGTCTGGCCTTCGCCGATCGTGCCAGTGACCTTGATGCCCAGTCGCTTTCGGACCGTGGCGGAGATGACGCCGTGAACCGTGTGCCGCTGCCACCCCAACGCACGCGCAATTTGCTCAATGGTGGCGCCTTCCTTACGTCGTAGCAGGGTGATCAGCTTCGCCATCTTGGTATTGCGTGGCTGAACTTGCTTGTGTTGCTGCGCAACACTCTTGGCCTTTGGCTTCCGATTCTGCATTTGGGGCTCCTATTGACCGCGAGATGCGGTGCCCCAATCACGCTTCCTTTGCGCGGGAATGCCAGTCGATTGTTCGCTAGAAAGATCGGAGTTCCGCTGTGACAGGCCGAGTTTCAGCGCTTCGGGCGCCGGCCACCCGGAAGCGGCTTCGGCGGCGGCTCGCCGGCTGCGGGTATCACGAAGAACTCAGCCAGCTTGACGCCCAGAACCTTGGAGAGTTTTTCGAGGATTGCGACGCTAGGGTTCTCTAGGCCACGCTCCAGGCGTCCCACATAGCTGCGGTCGATGCCCGCGTCATAGGCCAAGTTCTCCTGAGATAGCCCGGCTCGGACCCGAAGTCGGCGAAGATTCCGTGCCACAAGCGCCTGTGCCCGCATGAGCACAAACGAACATCTTGAGTACCGTTAAACCACGGACTATAGTCCTACTATTAAATGCCTGTTTAGATTGCCGATTCATGGTGCTGACGATGGTGCTATGGCATACAAAATGAACGGCCCAATGTCTTCGAACTCGAGTGTGAGGACAGGCTGATGGGGGCGTTTTTCGCAGTTGACCCCAAGGGCGTTGTCCAACTGAAGCCGGAACGCTTTGCCGACGATCATCTCGAAGACAATCTTCAGGATTGGTGTGACCGCTTTCCCGAGCTGTTGAACGATGGCCGGCCGCTTTTATCGCTTGGCCGCGAGATTCCGACCAAGCATAGGCATTTCATCGACAATCTGTTTTTGGATGCTGCAGGCGGCCTCGTGGTCGCCGAGCTCAAGCGCGGTACGGCGCCATCTGACATCAATGCCCAGCTACTGAACTATGCCGCGTTCGCGGAGAACGTGACGTCCCAGCAGATCGAAGAACTGTGTGTCCGTCATACCGGGCGAACTCTCGAGAGTCGCTTTCGAGAGGTCTTCGGCATCGGGGTGCCGAAGAGTTTCCCGACTTCGCATCGCTTCGTGCTTGTCGCCGAAAGATTTGACGCACATGCGATCGATCAATGCCGGCTTTTGACTGGCAAGGGATTCAATATCGCTTGTCTTGAGTTCAAGCTCTACATGCTCGGCGAGCAACGAACCCTTCACGTCGAACCCGTGTTTGGAGAAATTCCGAGAGTCGATGCGGATGCGATCGTCGACCCCCGCATTCGACGCTGTCAGTGGGTCTTCGAACAGATCAGGCCTCTCGTGCGGGAGATCGCCGCTCGGCAAGCTTGGGAGTTGGATGAAAGCATCAGCGACTATGTCTATAGCTTCGCTCCGAAGGCTTGGCCGAAATGCAAAAGGCGACTTTATGACCGAGCATTCGGTATCTACTGCATCTGGCATTACAAAGACGAAGAGTGGTTCGGCGTGAACTTCAATTATCGTCAGTCGGTATTGCCAGACCTAGGGTCTTACCTGATGCGACGTAAAAAGATCCTATCAAAGACTTTCAAGGCCGAGATCGACGATGAGGGAACTTGGGGAAGTCACTACGTGAACCTCAAGCTCCCTGAGATTGGAGACCTGAAGGCGCTCGCGGTCGTTAAAGAGCAACTCGAGAAACTCGTGACCGGCTACGTGCCTGTCGTCACGGAATATTTCGCTGAAAAATGAGATCGAGCCCGCCTTATACTTTTCGGCAGGTCGTGCGCCCATCGGGCCATTGACGACACTCAAACCGTTCGCCGGTGCGCTCGTTGCGGCAGGTCGTCAGGCCATCCTGCCAGGTCGAGCAGCGCATATTTGGATCCGAAGGGAAAATCTGCGCGACCGCCGGCGTGGATCCGAATGCCAATACACAGATCGCGATTCGATACCACACGACGCCGCCTCCCAATTCACGGGTCATTTCTCGCACAACATAGATCCTTCGGCGGAGATACGGTAGCGCAGTTAGTCGCTTCAACGCCGGCTCTACGGGCGTGCAAAGCCCAGAGGCCTGCGCGTGCCAGACGGCCGTTGGCGCGCCGGTGGACGAGCGAGGGCAAGCTGGCTCCGTCGTCTCGTCAAAAACCGGAGGGCCTGAGAGGTGCTGTCTACCTGATCGTCGTGGCGGCCGTTCGGAAACGCGAGGAGTTCGGCGAGATAGGCTTCGAGCCAAGGTGCATTGCGAGGCAGTAAGACATCGCCAGCTTCGAACCTTGCCGACTGTGCCTCAATACGAGCGACTTTATCGAAGCGAGGTGGATCGAGGATCGGCAGCAGGTCTCGGGTGCTGCGTAGGTCCTGGGCGAGGGCGCGCCCAGTATCCGTCTCCTCGATCAAGGTGACGGCGTCCGGGTCGTGCGCGCGCATGGCAAGTACTTCTCGGCGAAGGGCGGTGAACTCGAATTGCCCTCGGACAAGATCCAGCAGGTAATAGCTGTTGCCGGCGAGCCCCCAGAGAGTGCCCACGGAATAATCGCTGTTTTCGCCGGTCGTCGAAGCGGTGTCCCAGCTTGCGACTTTGAGATCAAACTCTTCGGGCTCTTCGTCGTAGTAGCGGATCCAGCTACGCTTGATGATATTCCCGTCATGGGGCACTGGCGTCTGCTGGTATTGTGCTTGAAACCCGCGGCTGCCCATGGTGCGCCGAATTTGATCGAGGGTTGCTTGGTCCTCCCGATCGGAATGGAGAAGTTCGCCGAGGCGTCGACGATAGCGATCATCAGAAGAAGGACCGAGTGCGTAGGTCTCCGGCCGTTCCGCGATAGCGGGAATCTCAAGCTTCTCCCAATCGTCAATTCCCTCGACATGCGCGACGAGATCGTCTTCGTGCAGGCGTTGCATGACTAGGACGATCGCACCAGTACGTTTGTCGTTGAGCCGTGTGTAAAGAGTCTGGTCGTAGAAGGTCTTCACCTTGATGCGCTCAGCTTCTGAGAGTGCTGCGAGTGGCTGTATTGGGTCATCAATCACGATCAGGTCCGCGCCACGACCAAGAATCGAGCCCTCAATAGAAGTCGCGAGGCGAAATCCGCCTGAAGTGGTTTTTAGCTCGGTGATCCGATGCCCGCGTTTGGCAATCTGCAGGGCAGGGAATAGCCGCTTGTACCAAGGGCTTTCGACGATTCGCAGAAAGGCATTCGCGTGCTCGCGCGCGAGATCTTTGCTGTGACTGACGCATATGATTTTCTTTGTCGGATGATGCCCCAGTGCCCAAGCTGTATAGGCAATGGTCACGGTGAGGGACTTTAGATGCCGGGGCGGAATATTGACGATCAGCCGCCGTATGTCTCCCCCGTGAATTCGCGAAAGCTGGTAGGCAATCGCATCGATATGCCAGTTATGGGAATACGGCTTGCCTTGCTCGATTTCGGCAAAGCACTTCTCGACGAAAGCTGAAAGGCTTGTTCGTAGAAGCGCGTCAAAGGCCAACCGATCATTCATTCGGTTTCCCCTTTTTCGTCATCTTTAGGGCCGCCTGCGCGACATACCGATCAAGTATTATTTGATCATCCGACGAAATCGCGATCTGGTCATTCGTGGCCGAGAGAGGTTCGAAGTCGATCTTCTGCCCAAGTTCTACGATCAACGCGGCGGCCTTAAAGTCGCCCTTGGATGCGCTAGACATCAGGCGCTCAACGATCGCGCGGAATTTCGATATTCGCTGCTGCTTGCCGTCGATTTGGACCACGACTTCAGCGGCGAGCGCATTGCGCAGCTCCGTCTTAAAGTTACGGGAGCCCTTTGGCCGGCCGGCGGGATTTCCGGATTGCCCTTTCTGAAACTGCGTGTGCTGTGGAGGTTGACCGCGGCCAACTTGGTAAGATGGCGAAGGTAGCTCACGCCCTTCACCGCGGGATTTTCGTGCCATATCAGACCTCCTTCCCGTTGGAGGTAACGCGTTGCAGGACGACCTCGTCGAAGGTCATTCCAAGTTCAGCGTGACTAGCTTTTTTGCCGGTTTTCCTTTCCCAGCGGCGGATGGTGACGTCGACATAGGCGGGGTCGAGCTCAAGCAGGTATCCGTGACGCCCTGTCTGTTCCGCCGCGATCAGCGTGGTTCCGCTGCCGCCGAAGGCGTCCAGCACGATCCCGCCGCGCTTCGAACAGTCCTTGATGGCGTCGGCAACGAGGGCTACCGGCTTAACGGTTGGGTGCATAGCTAGATCAGCCATGCGGCTAGGGCGTAGGGTATTCGCGCCGGCGTAGTCCCAAACATTCGTTCGGTACCGGCCCTTTTCCCCGAGCCCGAAATTATTGATGTGGGCAGCCGTGCCGTTCTTAAACACGAGTACGAGTTCGTGTTTGGAGCGGTAAAAGGTCCCCATTCCCCCGTTGTCCTTGTTCCAGACGCAGAGGTTTTTGAGTTCGGTATAGGCGGCGGTCCCGGCGGTGAGTATCTCCTGCAAATGCCGCCAATCCATGCAGACATAGTGGATCGAGCCGTCCGTCGAGACAGCGGCGAGGTTGCTCAGGACCGTAGTCAGAAATTTACTGAAATCCGCCTGGGACATTTCCCCGGACGCCATCGCGAATTCCCGATGGCGGACACGGCCAAGTCCTGTGACGTGGCCGTCAATGGGCACGTTGTAGGGTGGGTCGGTAAACACCATCTGGGCCTTTTTGCCGTCGAGCAAAGCCTCAAAGGCAGCTGGGTCTCGAGCGTCGGCGCAAAGGATACGATGATGATCTAGTTGCCAAAGGTCGCCCTTTTGGCTCACCACAGGGGCGCGTGGCTCAAGATCTTCCGGCGGCTCGGTTGACGAAGGAGCCGATTCTCCTGCCTCAAGGATTCTATCGATATCGGCGCCATCAAAGCCCGTGACTTCAATATCGAACGCCATATCGAAGGCAGCTAGTTCACCAAACTCGATCGCCAGGATCTCGTGATCCCAGTTGGCTAGCTCTGCGAGTCGATTGTCTGCGATCAGATAGGCACGCCGCTCGGCTGTACTCAGGTGTTCCAAACGCACGGTCGGAACACTCTCCATCTCAAGCAGTTTTGCTGCTTCGACGCGGCCGTGTCCGGCGACGATGACACCTTCGCCATCAATGAGTATCGGATTCACGAATCCAAACTGCCGAATGCTCGCGGCGATCTGTTGGATTTGCTTTTTGGAATGTGTGCGAGCGTTTCGAGGCGCCGGTGTCAGCGAAGTCAACGCTCGGTACTCAACCTTAATACTTGCTCGGTCAACCCAGTTTAGATCGGGTGCTCCGAGAGGAGGCGAAGCTGAGAGGGAAATAGCTGCGGTAGTAGGACGGACCCTAGTACGAGGTTGAACCATCGACATCTCCACACATTGGCCAACGCAAGTGCGTTGCCGAGACCAAAGCGACAGTCGGTGGTGGAGACGGAAGGGCAGCTTCAGCGCGGGAGAAAGCTACCCAGCCGCCCGCGCCATGCAATGTGATTGCCTGGGCCAGCCAACCGGTAATGCCTCTCCCTCGTGGCCAATCATCTCAAAAGGATGGAATGGCCCGAGAGCGCTGCTGAACGGATGAGCAAATCTCGCGACTCGCCACCCGATCTCCAGCAATGCTGCCTTCGCGAAATCTGATAGTCAAGATTATTCATCTAATAGTTGACGAAAAATCAATCCTGTCGCGCTTAAGCCATTCATCTGTAAAGCAAATGCTATCCCCAAAGTGGCTCCAAAAACTAAAGCCGGACCGATGAAATTCAGCAACTGATATGGCGTTTCGCACTCAGTAACGCCAGTATGCCCTTTGAGTGTCTTGATGGCGCTGCAAAGCCATCACTCAAGTGTGAGGCATCCTGGCGACGTGGAGAAAATGCTGAATGTCAAAGAACTTTGATGATCGATTGAATGCCATCGTCGTACAAAAAACCGCGAACGATGCTGCACTTGCAGCAGCACGGACCGAAGCTAAGAACCGTGCTGAGGTGGACGTTCAAAAGCGAGCCTTGGCGAAACAAAGATGGGCCAAGGAAACGTTCCCATTGCTACAGGCTGTCGTGCAGAAGATTAATCAAGGAATGGCTGCGGCAGCCATGGAATTGAAGATCGGTGATGCAGAAAAGTCAGTGGCACCAGCTATAGCGCGAATTTCCTTTAATCTATTTTCAGATGGAATCGATACGAAGAAAAGTCTGATGCTTAACGTTAATGCATTCGGGAAAATGGTGTTCATGCCGCTTATCCCTTACAGCGGGCTTTCACGAGATGCCCATATTGACACCGTTAGAGAAGAGGAAGTTACTGATGTGATTCTTGATTTCTTGGAGTTGGCTGCGGTGAAGTCAAACAAATAACTGTAGGTGGGCAGAAGATCTTTCGTGATCAGATCTCTAGGGCGATAATTGGGCATGATTGTCAGACTCAATTGCATGCCATATCAAGCGCGGTAGTCCAGTCGATCTTCCTTGCCGGCGCTTACTCTATCGGCTCAATGTTGTTGCGATTGCGCTAGTTTCGAGCGTGTTGATCGGAACAGATAATTTAGGAAGAGTTCGCCAGCACTTGCGGCGCTGATTTAGTGCCAAGCGACTCATAGCCCAGATGGAGTCTATTACTGTACAGATGATGCATGTCGGGGGCACCGCACGATCACCGTCGCACTAGCCATACCGTTTCTCTGGCGACATCCGTTATATTGATAGACTGTGTGGTAAAAGCACTAATGTATTTCGCAATGCTCAGATCTGGCTGACTACAGCAAAGCTCTTTTTTCAAAATGAAACTAAGCCGATATTGGTTTCACGATTTTGAATTACTATAGCCCGAACGATGTCAATCCTGGACGAAGATTTACGTGATTTTTACAAATCTAATCGCATTCAAAATTTAAGTGATCACAATAAAACATGGCGGAATGTTGGATAGAATCTTTGAAAAAGTTTAAATCTTTCGATCAGATTTTCAGTAGGTATGCTTTCATGAAGTTTGAAATTTAGTTGAGCCGCAAGCTCAGCAGCGCTTTTGCTGTGAATATCCCGATCTAAAGTCAATTTTTCCCAAACTGTAAGCTGGGGGATTTCGACATCAACTATAGTCTGCCAGTCTCCAACGCCACCGGGGACTGTTTTCAGATCCATCTTCTTTCGATACAGATCGACTTCACTTCTTTTGACTACAGCACCTGTTACACTCAGCATCCTGTGGCCATCGGCATAAGTCGTAATCGACAGCGGCTCGAAAGTATACTTGCCGGCATTGCTAAACGCAGCCTCTGCGGCGACGTTAAACGCATGAACTGCCAGCTTGGTTATGCCAAGCTTTTGCAGAAGATCAGACGATTTTGCGCCTGGCCTTAGTTGATCGCCCAACATCTCACGCAACTTATTAAAGCGACGCTCCCGGATATCGTCTAATGACGCCTCCGCGGAAGATCTCGCAAGGGTCTTTTCATCAACATCGATAGTGAGCCGAATAACGTCTCCTGGTTCACTGACCCTCAGTAGGCCTTCGAAAGTGTCGATGCTCGCTCGCAAGGTAAGCGCATCTGTCATATCGAACCAGACAATCGCGTTCGCATCCGCCGGAACGCCAGCTTTCTTGAAAACAACGCCCTTCTTTGAAACAAAATCTTGAGTCGAGTAGGACGTAGCGGTGATACACGAAAGAGGCAGGTTGAATTTTTGGCGAGCCCAGACGTCCGAATCAATCTCCAAGGAAATCAGCTTCATCATATCGAACGAAGCATTCATCAACTTATGATCTTCCATGGCGAAGCTGCCGAGCCCAACGTATGCGAACTCACGAATTGGCGTGCATATCGCATAACGGCTTAGCACTTCGATGAAAATTCTGCGATCGACAAACTTGTGGGGTCGGAGCGCATAATTGACGCCAAAGGCACCCGCAACACCTGCGACAGGTATAGCCTCCATCTCAGTCATTTTTTGGAAATCCGCTTCATAACATCGTCAAAGCACGCAATGCCCACGTCGGCAGCCCGCGCCCTGGGGTTGTCTAGAAGTTCAATTGCAACTCTGGTAATATCATCTTGATGTTTCAAAAAACTTACTCGCCTCATCTGAGTTGGTTCTGGCACTGGCAGATACGGATTAAATCGTTCTGCACCGTGGAGTTTACGCACGGGATCTAGCCGGATTTTGCCCATCATTGCCTTAAGTTCAGAAAGCTCCATTAGCTCAGCACTATCAAATAACTTCTTCGCTTCGATGCGATCGGATTTCCAATGGTTCGTAAAGTTCGTAAAAACCTTTATTCCTTCGCGCATATACTGCTTCAAGTTCAAATACAGTGTCGAAGACGCGTCGAGACCACGCTTTGTAGTTGTTAAGGGTAACTCTAGCGGCTTATCGGAATCTAACGTCAATATTCCGCGGATTCCGATGAATTGAGGGTGAAAACGAGGGACACCAGCTTCTCCCCATCCTGTCAAGATAGTGGTGTCGTTGGAAACTATTGCGCGGTCGTTGCAGATAATAGTCCAACCAGAATTGTCTCGTGTTTGGCGCTGCTCCGCCTCACCTTCTTCATCTCCTTCGGAATCAGGTGGTGTCCGGTACATGCCGACCCAAAGCGCTGCCTTTACATCAGGCGTCTCGAACCTAAGCATGTAAGGCGCCATAACGGGTTCGCCCGTCTCGATTTCATCTAACGACGCGGATAAAACTGAAACTGGTGCTGGTTCTATCTCAATGCCGTTCAGATCAACTTTGAAGCCTTTATTCAAAATAATCGCATAGTGCTGCGAAATGAAAGAGTGAAGCCGAGTTACGAATGCTTCTGTCGCAAGTATTTTAGAAATTTCAGGGCGTAGCTTCGTAACAGTAATGCGGGTGCCGTCTTTCAAGTCGACATTCTTTCGACGATAGTCCAGTCGCCATTCGTCCTCACTACGTAACCATCTTTCATTAATTCTAACTTCGAAGCCAAAGTCTGCATGAGATTCAACGCTAGCCTCCAAAGCCATCTTAAAAATGGCCCTCTTCATGCCAATTCCGTATATTCCGATAGTCTTATAATGCTCGTTGGGGTCGACGTTGCGACCGATACCAAAGGCGCGTTCGATTAAGGTTTTTGGAATACCACCGCAGTTATCTGTGATCGTAAAACGGTCACCCGATAGCGTAATCGAGCTACGGTAGCCTCGAAATGCCTTGGCGGTAGCGGTCGATTTTTTTGAGCTTCGAATTATTCCGTCGAGGCAATTATCAAGTAGATCAAGGATCGCGTCCTCAAGATCAATGTCGCGAGTCAGCATTTCTACAAAGAAACGTTTGTTGATACGCATTTTGAGCGACTCTATGGGTGCACTCGATGCTTTTTTCTTTTTCGCCATGCTGCCTCCTATTTCTAAACTAAGGTTAGTTGTGCTTCGAAGAACTCACCAGTATTTTTATCAGGCTGTCGTTTCGGGCTTGGCGGCCAAGGACACCAGGGCCATACTGTGCTAACCCTATAATTCTAGTGCCTTAAATACGGATCCAATGCAGAAACACCGCGCACAACTTCCGACGCTGCTTGACCTTTTTTGCGGTTGCGGCGGTTTCACCCTAGGAGCCCATAGCGCAGGGTTTGAGACAGCTTTGTCTGTTGATATCGATCCGAATTTAACATTCTCGTTTCAAAAGAATTTTCCTTCGGCTTCTTTGCGTTTGACGGATATTGCGAGCATCACCGCAACCTCAATCAAGAGGGACGTTGCCAAGCCGATCGACGGAATTATCGGCGGTCCGCCGTGTCAAGGATTTAGCTCTATTGGGCGGCAGGATGCCAATGATCCACGCCGCAACCTATTGGTAGATTTTTTTAGACTCGTTCGAGACATTGAGCCTAAGTTTTTCTTGATGGAAAATGTTAGAGGGCTTGGTTACGAGCGTAATAGGCATGTGCTCGACCACGGCATCAGCTTGCTTCCTTCAAAGTATAAAATCCTAGGCCCGATGGTTGTAAATTGTGCGGATTTCGGTGCTCCGACCTCTCGGCCTCGCTTATTTGTATTCGGCTATGATCCTAATCGAATGTCGCCGATGAATGAGGCCATGTTCGCAGGGAATGGGCGAAGCAATACAGTAAGAGATGCAATTGCGGATCTGTATTATTTCTCCGATGCGGGTTTCGACGATGAAGGCTACGATTTATGGAAGTCCCAGCCTGAGCTCGAGCTTTCCGAATATGCTAGGGCGTTGCGTGGGCGGACGCGAATAATAACCGGACATAAAAAGACACCCCACCGTCCAGAGATTTCTAAGAGATTTTCTACTGTGAAACCGGGCGATAAAGATGAAGTCGGCAAGCATGTTCGACTTTCCTGGGGAGGGAAATGTCCGACGTTGCGAGCTGGAACTGGCTCCGATCGAGGTTCGTATCAGTCTGTTAGGCCAATTCATCCATCACAGAACCGAGTTATTACCGTACGGGAAGCGGCCCGCATCCAAGGCTTTCCCGATGCTTTCCGATTTCATCCAACTGTCTGGCATAGTTTTCGGATGATAGGAAATAGCGTCAGCCCAATATTGGCGACGGAGCTTTTGTCACGCATTCAGGCGCGGTTGGAGTTGCCGATCATTCGATCTGCCGCGGAATAGACATGGTCGATAGAATTTCAGTGGAACGTCGGTCCGCTCTTATGAGCCGCGTTCCATCAAAAAATACAACGCCGGAAAAAACAGTAAGGAGCATTGTCCATCGACTGGGGTTTCGTTTCCGTCTCCATCGACGAGATCTGCCCGGTACGCCCGATCTTGTTTTTCCCTCGCTTCGAGCTGTAATTTTTGTTCATGGATGTTTTTGGCATAGACACGCCAAGTGCCGAAAAGCTTCCACGCCCAAAAGCAATACCCAGTTTTGGAGTGAAAAGTTTCTTAAGAACGTCAGGCGCGATAGCGCGAATAAGCGGCACCTTCGTGAACGGGGCTGGCACGTTCTTGTCGCTTGGGAATGCCAACTAAAGAAGCCGGCGCGATTGAAAAGAAAGATCGAGAAGTTTCTTAACGCAAGCAGGGCTTCAATGATCGATGCAGGGTAGTTAGATGCCTTTAATTCTGACCGAAAACGAGGCAACCGAATCCGGTATAGCCTACGCCGATCACACTGGGGTGTCTTATGAGTTTCCCAAAATGTATCGGCGAATAATGAAGTTTGGGGTTCCGTTTGTTTACTATCGCGGACGAAAGAAACTCGTCGGGCGGCAATTACAGGTCTACTTTGGCTCGGGAAATGTTGGCGAAATTCTTTCTACGAACGGCGATGCGTCGCGACTGACTTGTGAGATATTGAACTTCGTTCGATTCACGAATCCCGTACCGTTCAAACTTGGCCCAAAAATCTATTTGGAACGCAACGGACAGCGCCGAGGGTACTTCCAACAAGGTGTAAGAGTCGTAACCGATGCGGAATACAACTCGATCCTAACTGCGGGAAATTACGAAACTATCCCGCTTTCCACTGCCGAAGCTCGACACCGCAGTATTGTACGAATGGCGCGCACTGCAGTTGTCACAAGCCAGAACTCAAACGGACAGCTTGTGCGGCGCCGAGTTAAAAACAAAGCCATGATGCTGACAGAAGCAGAGCTTTGTAAGTGTATGGCAATGTTATTCGAGCGCCAGCAGGGGCTTTGTGCCATCACTGGCTTAACAATGCAGCTCGATACGCAATGCAGCGATCTCGCTTTGTTGCCTTCGCTTGATAGGATTGATAGTCAAAAACACTATAGTGCCGACAATCTTCAACTAGTCTGCCGTTTCATCAATAAATGGAAGGGCGCGGAGCGCGATGAGGAGTTTCGCAGGATGATATCTTTAATTCGGGATCGGACTTGACGATTGAGGTTCGAGCGAATTTTACAGATCAATTGTCTTTCGTATTTTAACTGCGCTTCACACTAGAGAATTCGGTCAATGTCGACTTAGTGCGGTTCGGCGCGCATACGATGTCTATGTTTCGACGATTTTCCCGATGATACGTGTGAGAGGTCATCTATTCGTCGGCGAGCTTCTAACTATATTCCGGTAAAGTCGTCGGATTTACCCGTTGCAGGGTAAGCGTCGTCTCGATCCCACGCACCGCTGTAGCCAAGCCAGCTTGACGGTGATTGGACAGAGCCGTAGTGTGATCGGCGATGGGGATGGAGTCCCCCGATAACCGCCGCAAGGCTGATGACTCCTACCGAGCGTTTCGACGCTGGTAGGAGCCTATTGCGAGCACTCCACCCAGCCCGGACAGTTCGATAGGAAGCAGCTTCGCGGCCCAGAACGAGGGCATGCGTATGGAGTCTTGGGCAACCGCCGGGCCGGCGATAACGGCCGCCTTCTTGGGATCGATGGTCGAAGTCGTGGAGGCGTTCACGATCGTCCTTGCCGTCGGGACGGTCCGCGGATGGCGGCCCGCGTTTATCGGCACCGGCATCGGCCTCGCGGTATTGGTGTTACTCGTCATCGCCCTCGGTCCTGTCCTCGACCGGATTCCGATTCGAGTACTCCAGCTTGTCGTTGGCACGCTTTTGCTGCTGTTCGGGTTGCGCTGGCTCCGTAAAGCGATTCTGCGTGCCGCCGGGATCATCGCACTGCATGACGAGGCCGCAGCCTTCGCCGAGGAGACCGCGCATCTGACCGATGCCGTCCGGCGCAAGGAATCGCATCTCGATTGGATCGCCGGTCTCACGGCATTCAAGGCCGTCGTTCTTGAAGGTATCGAGGTCGTGTTCATCGTCATTGCCGTAGGCGCTGGCCGGGACCTTCTTTGGCCCGCAAGCCTCGGTGCGCTCGCAGCCTGCGCACTGGTTCTGGCCGTCGGATTGATCGTGCACCGGCCGCTCGCTCGCGTGCCCGAGAACACCCTCAAGTTCGGGGTCGGCATCATGCTATCGGCGTTCGGTGTCTTCTGGACCGGCGAAGGTCTTGGCGTCGAATGGCCTGGCCACGATGCGGCTATTCTCGTGTTCGCCGCAGTCTTTCTGGCGGTTGGCTTACTCGGCGTTTCCTTTGCGAAGCGCAACAGCTCGGAGGCCGCGCAATGAATATCCTTAGTCTTATATTCCGCGAACTGGTCGGCTTGTTCGTCGACGACGAGTTTCTCGCGGTGGCCATACTCGCCGTTATAGCCGGGTGTGGCGCGATGGCGGCCTATACCGAGGTCGCTGCGCTCGTCATTGGCGCGCTCCTCCTCGCTGGTTGTGTCGTGGTGCTGCTGGCAAGCGTTGCCCGTGGCAGCCGCCGTATCCGGCGGTAATCGAAGGAGAACGATCTTGAGCTACCTGATCGTCTTTCTGGGCGCGGGGATCGGCGGGTCCCTGCGCCATGGCGTCAACGTTATTGCGCTTCGATTGTTCGGAACGGCGCTGCCGTTCGGGACCATCTTTGTGAACATCGCCGGTTCGCTGACGATGGGTTTGATCGTCGGATACCTCGCGTTCCGGGGCGAGGCCGCGCAGATGCAGCGCCTGTTTCTTACCACCGGCATTCTGGGCGGCTTTACGACGTTCTCGGCCTTCTCGCTCGACGTTTCGGTTCTCCTCGAGCGCGGCGATCTTGCCGGCGCCGCCATCTATGGCGGTTTGTCAGTGGCGGGTTCCGTACTGGCGCTATTCGTCGGGCTCTGGTTTGCGAGAACGATCTTCTGAACTACGAGCCGTTTGCTGAGGCGCGTAACTCGCGCCATCATCCCGGAACCACGGCCGACAGAATGAAGTATGAAGCGTATTGAGACCTTTTCTCAGTCTGTTGCGCCGGGCCAAGCCCACCAAAGCAGTGAGCCTGCGACTGCGATCCATATCGTAATGATGATCGCAAGGCCGGCACGGCTTATAGGCCGTTCCATCATCTCGGCAGCGCGGCCCCGGAACTCCTCGAACAAGGCCACTGGGATGAGCCGAATGGCCAGCATGACTCCGAGCGGCACGATAATGATGTCGTCGAGATAGCCGAGCACGGGAACGAAGTCGGGAATCAGGTCAATCGGCGAGAGCGCATACGCGGCTATCACTCCTGCGACAACTTTGGCAGCAAGCGGCGTTCGAGGATCGCGAGCGGCGATCCATAACGCCATCACGTCGCGCTTGATGAGGCGTACCCATCGGCGCACTCGCGCTTTCCAACCCAAGGCCGTCATCGCGCCACAATCGCGCTGGATGCGTTCGTCATTGCTCGTCCGTCCGTACCTAGTCTCCTTTTGGCGCTGGATTGTATGCCCATGGCAGCAACTCGGCAATGCGGTTGATCGGATGACCGGCGGCGAGGGCTTCGAGAGTTACGGTGAGATAGGCGAGCGGATCGACGCCGTTGAGCTTCGCGGTCTCGATCAGCGAGGCGAGGCACGCCCAATGTTGCGCGCCGCCGTCGCTGCCCGCGAACAGCGCGTTCTTGCGGGTCAGCGCCTGCGGCCGGATGGCGCGCTCGACCGCGTTGTTGTCGATCTCGATACGCCCGTCGCCAACGAAGCGGGTCAGTCCCGGCCAATGCGAGAGCGCGTAGCGGATCGCCTCGGCGGTCGGGGATTTGCCCGACACACGCTCGAGATTGACGCGCAGCCACGGTTCGAAGGCGTCGAGGATCGGCTTGCTGCGCTCGTTGCGCGCGGCGGCGCGCATCTCCGGCGGGTGTCCGCGGATATCCGCCTCAACCTCGTAAAGGGCCGCGATCCGGCGCAAGGCCTCTTCCGCAATCGGGGCGGGGCCCGCCGCCGCGATCTCGTAGAACCGCCGTCGCGCATGCACCCAGCACAGCGCCAGCGTCACCTCGCCGGCTTTGCCGAGCGCCTTGTAGCCGGCATAGGCATCGACCTGCAGCACGCCCCGGAACCCGGCGAGATGCGCGCGCGGGCGCGCCTTGGAACGATCGGGCGCATAGACATACGCCACGGCCGGCGGCGCAGTACCACCCCAGGGCCGATCGTCGCACGCATAGGCCCAGAACTGCCCCGTCTTGGTGCGCCCGCGCCCCGGATCGAGGACGGGCGCCGTCGTCTCGTCGGCGAACAGCTTGGGCGAAGCCATCAGCTCGGCGCGCAGCCGGTCGTAGACGGGGATGAGATACCACGCCGCCCGCCCGACCCAGTCGGCCAGCGTGGCGCGGTCGAGATCGATGCCCTGGCGCGCGTAGATCCCGGCCTGACGATACAGCGGGCAGTGATCGGCGTATTTGCTCGTGATCACCTGGGCGACCAGCGCCTCGGTCGGCAAGCCGCCCTCGACCACGTGTCCCGGCGCAGGTGCTTGAACGACCGTGCCCTCGCAGGCCCGGCACGCGTATTTGGGGCGGCGGGTGACCAGCACCCGGAACTGCGCGGGCACCACGTCCAGCCGCTCGGCCACGTCCTCGCCGATCCGATGGAGTTCCCCCTTGCAGCACGGGCAGGCCTTATCATCGAGATCGATCACCCGCTCGATGCGCGGCAGATGGGCGGGAAGATTGCCGAGATTGCGCTTCGATGCGCGCCGGACCGCCGGTGCGATCCTCCGCTCGACCGCCTCGGCCGAGGCCGCCAGTTCCTGTTCGGCGTCTTCCAGCCCCAGATTCAATTGATCGGGATCGAGCCGCTCGGATCGCGTGCCGAAGCGATTGCGGTTGAGGGCGGCGATGAAGCCGCGAAGCCGCTCGATCTCGTCATGCGCCGCGCGCAGCAACGCGCGCAAGGTCGCGGGATCGTCGGGCAGCGTATCGGCGTCGAGGGCCATGATCGCCATATGGAATCGCGGCGCCTGTGCGCAAGAGTCCGTGCAATCTATTTTAAGCACTCGCCATCGGTGCCGCCGTATCGTCGGCATGCACGCGCATCCAGTCGAGCCCTTCGATCAACGCGCCAAGCTGTGCGGGCGTCAGGCGAATAGCGCCATCTTCGATCTTCGGCCAGCGGAAGCGCCCGTCCTCCAGCCGCTTGGCGAACAGGCACAGCCCGGTCCCGTCCCAGTAGATCAGCTTCACGCGATCCGCGCGTTTGGCGCGGAACACGAACACCGCGCCCGAGAACGGATCGGCCTTGATCTGCGCCTGCACCAGCGCGGCGAGCCCATCCATTCCTTTGCGGAAGTCGATCGGCTTTAGCGCCACCAGGACGCGCACGCCGCGCCCCGGACCGATCAAGACCGGCCCCGCAGCGCTTTGATCGCCGCCGTCACCGTCGACGCCGGCGCGTTCCCCGGCAGCCGGACCCGCGCGCCCTTCATCTCGATCTCGATGAACGGCGCGGGCGGTGTCGGCGGTGCCGGGGCTGTCGGCGTCTCCGCTTGCGCGGCCGGGCCTGTCAGCAGCACAGGCGCGAACGCCATCGACCCCGTCGCGTGCCGTGCCGTATGCCTGGCCGCACCCGCTTCCTTGCGCCACGTGTAAAGCAATCCCCGGCTCACGCCGTAGCGGCGCGCGATCTCCGCGCCCTTCGAACCCGGCTTCGCCAGTTCGGCCAGGATCGCCGTCTTCTCGTCCTCGCTCCAGCGCCGCCGCCGCTCGGGGCCGTCCAATATCTCGCCACGCGTCATCGATCCGTCCTTAAGAGCGCTCTTAAGGACGTCCCCTACGCCCCGCGCCATCCCCAGGACATTCCACCGACAACCCCACGACCCGATACAAGGGCCACCACACGACGCTTACGTTGCAGGAATACATATTTGAACTTCAGTTTGTCCTTCGCGAGATTTTCTATTTTATGAAAGATAGAGCTAATAATTGAGCTTCAGGCGTCATTGTGAAGCTACTGTGTGTAATGAAGGGGATTCGAACTGCACTTTTGATAACGTCGAATGCGAAGCACGACGCGCGCCCAATCTCCAAACTGGTTCCCGAAGTCAGTTTGGCTAAGAGCCACCCGGGCAGGTCAATTTCCATCAGCCTGGTTCAAAAACACCCGGTAAGGTCAATTCTGCGCGGCGCGAAAGCCGGCGATTTACCTATCGTTCAGTCGACAGAATTGTAAGCGTCGTGGCTGGAACACGGTTGACCGGGGGCGGCGCGGTCGGGTTGAGGCTGCTCTACCAGCATGGTTTTTGGGCGCATTTTAGGGCGAGAGCTTGGACGGTTGTCTTTGCTCACCCGTCAACCTATTTCGATTGATATGAGTGGAAAACTCAGGCGGTCACATAGCGGTCGCGGCCTTCGCGTTTGGCACGATAGAGAGCGTCGTCGGCCCGTTGCTGCGCTGCCGCGACGTCGGCGTCTACGGGATTGAGTGCCGAGATGCCGATGCTGACCGTCACGCCGATTTTTTCGCTATCGACGGAAATCGGTTGGTCGCGGACAGCGGCCAGAACACGGTCGGCAAGGATGGCCGCTTCCGCCACGCCGATGCCGGGCGCGAGAATTGCGAACTCCTCGCCGCCGAGCCGCCCGAGCAGGTCGGTCGTGCGAAGGCAGCGTTGAACGCGCCGTGCAAACTCCACCAAAACGCCATCACCGGCCGCGTGGCCATA
>VFQU01000955.1_pt1 | contig 19784 bp, 18 predicted proteins | sample 3512311 | NCBI WGS metagenome assembly VFQU01 (sample SAMN10412377, study PRJNA504923) | tailings metagenome | isolation source: Relicate 3 Philex TSF3 active mining site | place: Philippines: Tuba, Benguet | collected 2017-08-29
ATTCAAAAATCGGACTCGTATTCCGCATGACTCCAGTTGCGAGTCTCGCGCGAGCATGATTAAGTCGGATCGTCGTCGGAACGATGACGCCGGATGAAACCGGCGACGCGTGACGAAGACAAGGGGCGGCCCACCGATTTGGCTAGCGTCGACCCGGCTCGATATACGGACCTTCCGGTCCGCCTATCACTTGGGTTCGATCGAACGTGGAGACGAGAATGCGGCGCCGTCCTTCGGACTGGAAAGTAATCGCGACGGCGCAAGACAAGTTGGCGCAAGACAAGTCCGAACAGGACGCCGCGCCGAACACCCGCAACCGATCGGCCGCCGATGCGTCGAGCGACGCGAAGGCGATCAACGAAGGGGCGGGCGATCGGAAGTCTGGAGCAACACAGACTCTATCGCAGGGGACGGCTATTGTGAGTTTGATTTCCTCCCGGATGATTTCTTCGCGCGACCCTGCGGCGCCGTGCTTCGGCCGCCGCGTTTCCTACGGCGACAACCCCCGATTGGCATTGTTCGCGCCGCCCCGATGGCCGGGCGGCGGCGGACGTTCCGCGCGCCGATCGGCCAAGAGCTGATCGAACGCAAGCGCGCGGAACGGAAGTTCCCACGGCTGCGCCGGGCGCCAAAGTCGCGCGACCGGTCCGACCGGCGGGGGGTCATTTGTCGGCAGTAAAGAAGCGAGTGGTTGAACGGTGATGGGCGAAGCGGCGCAAGACGGTCGGGCGAACAACAATCTCGGCTACGCGGGCGATCTCACGCCGCGCGATGCGTGGGCTCTTTTGGAATCCGAAAAAGACGCGGTGTTGGTCGATGTGCGCAGCCGCGCCGAATGGACCTTCGTGGGCGTGCCCGCGCTCGCCAAGCTCGGCAAGGCCCCGTTATTCGTGGCGTGGCAGAATTACGCGACCGCGGCGGACGGCCGCGCGCAGATGATTCCCAACGGCGAATTCGGCCCCGCGGTCGTGGCGGCCGTGCCCAAGGCCTCGCCGGTGATCTTCCTGTGCCGTTCGGGCGGGCGCAGCCGGGCCGCCGCCATCGCGGCGACGGGCCTTGGCTATACGCGCGCCTATAATCTCGCCGGCGGTTTCGAAGGCGACAAAGATCCGGACGGCCATCGCGGCCGCCTCGGCGGCTGGAAAGTCGCCGGTCTCCCCTGGACGCAGGAGTAACGATGATGCGTCCTTCCGATAACGGTCCCAGCCTGGAAGCCCAATGGGTGCGCGTGCGCGCCCGTCTGAAGGTGGAATTCGGCGAAGCGGCCTATCGTTCGTGGCTGAAGCCCTTGACCCTGGTGAGCCAGGAAGACGGCGTGGTGCGTATCGCCGTACCCACGCGCTTCATGCAGGACTGGGTGCGCCAGCATTACGCCGACCGCATCAAGTCGCTGTGGCGGGCGGAGAACAAGGCGATCCGTCTGATCGAAGTCGTCGTCCAGATGGCCGCCCCGCCGATGCAATCCTCGTCGACCGCGCAGCCGGGCCCCGGCTCGTCGCTGTTCGTGACGACCCAGGGTGCGCGCACCCAGGCGTCGTCGCCGACCGCGCGTATCGGCATGGCGCCGCCCGCCCCGGCGGTCGCACGCGCCGGTCAGGACGAGGTCGAAGATTTCGGGGCGCCCCTGGATCCGCGCTTCACCTTCCAAAGCTTCGTCACCGGCAAGTCGAACGAATTCGCCGCCGCCGCCGCCAAACGCGTGGCGGAAGAAGCCAAGGTGCCGTTCAATCCGCTGTTCCTGTATGGCGGCGTGGGTCTGGGCAAGACCCATCTGATGCACGCGATCGCGTGGCATATCCGCAAGAAGCATCCCTCGCGCCGGGTCGTCTATCTCTCGGCCGAGAAGTTCATGTACCAGTTCATCCGCGCGATGCGCTTCAAGGACACGATGTCCTTCAAGGAGCAGTTCCGCTCGGTCGACGTGCTGCTGGTCGACGACGTCCAGTTCATCTCGGGCAAAGACGCGACGCAGGAAGAGTTCTTCCACACGTTCAACGCGCTCGTGGATCAGAACAAGCAGATCGTGCTGTCGGCGGATAAATCGCCGGCCGATCTGGAAGGCCTCGAAGACCGCGTTCGCTCGCGCCTGGGCTGGGGCCTCGTCGCCGACATCCACCCGACGACCTACGAATTGCGCCTCGGCATTCTGGAAACGAAGGCCGAGAAGCTCGGCACGATCGTGCCGCCGAAGGTTCTCGAATTCCTCGCCCACAAGATCGTGGCGAATGTCCGCGAACTCGAAGGCTCGCTGAACCGCATCGTGGCGCATGCAACGCTGATCGGCCGACCGATCAGCCTCGAAGGCGCGCAGGAAGTGCTGCACGACATTCTGCGCGCTTCCGATCGCCGCGTGACGATCGAGGAGATCCAGAAGAAGGTCGCCGAGCATTTCGCGATCCGCCTGGCCGACATGCATTCGCCCCGGCGCGCGCGCGCGGTGGCGCGGCCCCGGCAGGTGGCGATGTATCTCGCCAAGCAGCTCACCAGCCGTTCGCTGCCGGAAATCGGCCGCAAATTCGGCGGGCGCGACCACACCACGGTCATGCACGCGGTGCGCAAGATCGAGGAATTGCGCGGCTCCGATATCGCGTTCAGCGAGGATATCGAGCTCTTGCGCCGGATGCTCGAGGCGTAATCCCGCATGGCGCGTCACCCGCGCATTCTGCTGACGGGGTTCGAGGTCTTCGGCGGCCATCGCTTCAACCCGTCGCAAGCCATCGCCGCGCGCCTGGACGGCGAATGGGCGGGCGATGCGCGCATCGAAGCGCGCATCCTGCCGGTGTCGCTCGCCAAGCTCGACGAAGCGCTCGACACGGCCTTGGCCGAGGTGAAGCCGATCGCCGTGGTGGCGCTGGGCCTGGCCGAGCGCGAGACGGTGATCCGGCTCGAGAGCGTTTCCTATAACGAGCTCGATTTCCGTATCCCCGACAACGACGGCAAGAAGCGCAAAGGCAAGATCGACAAGGCGGGTCCGGCGACGCGCGCCTCGACCTTCCCGATCCCGGCGATCCGCAAGGCCTTGCTGGCCGCCGGAATTCCCGCGCGCGTGTCGAACGACCCCGGCCGTTTCCTGTGCAACGCCGCCCTTTACGGGCTGCTCGCGCGCGTGGGCCGCGGTGTGCCCTGCGGCTTCGTTCACTTGCCGCGCACACCCGAAATGGTTGCAGGATTGCTGAAAAAAGACCCGGAATCCGACCCCGCCGCGCTCGCGTCGATGGGCTTGCGCGTACAATTGGCCGCGATCCGCCTCGCGGTCGTGGAGACGGCGCGTAAAGCGCTGAAATAACGCGGTTTTCCAAGGTTTTTTCGGCGCTCGCGAAGCTTTTGCTTCACGCCCCGTTTGGTATACTCGAAACCCGAAATTTCGATTCGCCAAACCCCATATCGCAAAGCCCACGCCCCTATGAAAATCACGATCGAGCGCGCGGCCCTGCTCAAGGCCCTTGGCCATATCCAAAGCGTCGTCGAACGGCGCAACACGATCCCCATTCTGTCGAACGTGCTGCTCGACGCGTCGGCCAAAGGCGGCCTCGCGCTGACCGCGACCGACATGGACGTCGCCTTCGTCGAAACCGTGGCGGCGGAAGTTGCCAAGCCGGGCACCACGACCGTCCAGGCGCATACGTTCTACGAAATCGTGCGCAAACTGCCCGAAGGCAGCCAGGTCGGCCTCGAATGGGATTCGGGCAAGGGCCAAGTGTCGTTGCGCGCGGGCCGTTCGGCCTTCGCGCTGGCCGCGTTGCCGGCCGACGATTTCCCGAAAATGGCGTCGGGCGATTTGCCGCATAAATTCGAGCTTGGCGCGCCCGAGCTCAAGCAGCTGATCGACAAGACGCGTTTCGCGATCTCGACCGAGGAAACGCGCTACTACCTCAACGGCATTTTCCTGCACTCGACCGCCGCCGACGGCGTGAAGGTGCTGCGCGCCGTCGCGACCGACGGGCATCGCTTGGCCCGCATCCAAATGCCGCTGCCGGCGGGGGCCGAGAACATTCCCGGCGTCATCCTGCCGCGCAAGACGGTGATGGAAGTGCGCAAGCTGATCGACGAGGTCGACGGTGCGGTCGAGGTGTCGCTGTCCGACACGCGCGTGCGCTTCGCCTTCGGCGACGCGGTGCTGACGTCGAAGCTGATCGACGGCGCCTTCCCGGATTACGAGCGCGTCATTCCGTCGGGCAACGACAAGACGATGGAAGTGAATTGCAACGAGTTCGCCGCCGCCGTCGACCGCGTCGCGACGATTTCGACCGAAAAGTCGCGCGCCGTGAAAATGGCGCTGACCAAGGGCACGCTGGCGCTGTCGGCGAATTCGGCCGAAGCGGGTTCGGCGAACGAGGAGATCGAAGTCGGCTATCAGGGTGCGGCGATCGAAATCGGGTTCAACGCGCGCTATCTGCTCGACATCGCCGAGCAGATCGAAGGCGAGAACGCGACGTTCAAAATGGCCGACGCCGCCTCGCCGACCGTGGTGACCGATTCCGCCGATCAAAGCGCGCTCTACGTCCTCATGCCGATGCGCGTGTGAGGGGATTGAGCGTCCGTCTCGCCCACGCCAACCCGTCGCCCGGCCCCGCAAAGGCGGCCGCGGCGGTCGCGCGTCTCGATCTCGCGCAATTCCGTTCCTACGCCGAATTGCGCATCGAGCCCGGCGCGCATCCGGTGGCGCTGGTTGGCCCCAACGGGGCGGGCAAGACGAATATCCTGGAAGCGATCTCGTTCCTCGCCCCCGGCAAGGGCTTGCGCCGCGCGCGCGTGACCGAGCCCGAGCGCCGGGGTGCCGCCGCCGCCTGGGCGGTCGCCGCGCAAGTGTTCAAGGGCGCGGATGAAATCCGCCTCGGGACCGGGCGCGGCGAGGGCGACAAACGCATTCTGCGCATCGACGGCCGGCCCGTGCGCGGCCAGCAGGAATTCGCCGAACATCTTTCCGTGATCTGGCTGCTGCCGGAAATGGATCGCTTGTTCGCGGAAGGGCCGGGTGCACGCCGCCGCTTCCTCGACCGGCTCGTCTACGGTTTCGATCCTGAACATGCGGGCCGCGTTTCGGCCTACGAGCATTCGATGCGCGAACGCGCGCGCCTGCTCGCCGACGGCAATCGCGACGACGCGTGGCTCGCGGCGCTGGAGGATTCGCTGGCCCGCCATGGCATCGCCATCGCCATCGCGCGCGGCCAAACGGTCGCGCGATTGGCGCGCGCGGTGAAGGCGAATATCGGCGCTTTCCCGGCCCCGGACCTCACGCTCACCGGCGCCATCGAAACGCTGGTCGCGGAAATGCCGGCACTCGCCGCCGAAGATCGCGCGCGCGAAATCCTGGCCGCCAATCGCCAGTCGGACGCCGAAAGCGGCTCGACCGCGTTCGGGCCCCATCGCGGCGATCTGCGCGCGCATTGGGCGGCGAAGGACACGGCCGCCGAATTCCTTTCGACGGGCGAGCAGAAGGCGCTGCTGATCTCGCTCGTGCTCGCCTATGCGCGCGAACTCGCGGCCGAGCGCGGCCATCCGCCGATCCTGCTGCTCGACGAAATCTGCGCGCATCTCGACCCCGTCCGACGGGCGGCGTTGTTCGACGAACTCGACGCTTTGGGCGCCCAGTATTGGGCGACCGGCGCCGACCCCGACGCTTTCGCGCTGTTGCGCGAACGCGCCGTTTTCTTCGCCGTCCAGGACGGCGTTTGCGATCCGCATCGAGGCACACCATGACCGCCGTTCCCCAGAATATCGACGACGCCACGGCCGCCTATGGCGCCGATTCCATCAAGGTGCTGCGCGGGCTCGACGCCGTGCGCAAGCGCCCGGGCATGTATATCGGCGACACCGACGACGGCTCGGGCCTGCATCACATGGTCTACGAAGTCGTCGACAACGCGATCGACGAAGCGCTGGCGGGCTGGTGCGACGCGGTCGAGGTGACGCTCAACGCCGACGGTTCGGTCACGGTGCGCGACAACGGGCGCGGCATCCCGACCGACATCCATCCCGAGGAAGGCGTGTCGGCGGCCGAAGTCATCATGACGCAGCTCCATGCCGGCGGGAAATTCGACCAGAATTCCTACAAGGTCTCCGGCGGTCTGCACGGCGTCGGCGTTTCGGTCGTCAACGCGCTGTCGGAAAAACTGGTGCTGAAAATCTGGCGCGGCGGCAAGGCGCATCAGATGGAATTCCGCCACGGCGAAGCGGTGGCCCCGCTCGTCGAGATCGGCCCCGCCGGCGACAAGCGCGGCACGGAAGTGACCTTCCTGCCGTCAAAGGAAACCTTCACGCAAACCGTGTTCGACTACGAAACGCTCGAACATCGTTTGCGCGAACTCGCCTTCCTGAATTCCGGCGTGAAGCTGATCCTGTCGGACGAGCGGCATGTGGAGCCCAAGCGCGTCGAGCTGTTCTACGAAGGCGGCATCGAAGCCTTCGTGAAGTATCTCGACCGCTCCAAACAGCCGCTGCACGCGCCGATTTCGGTGAAGGGCGAAAAGGACGGGATCACCGTCGAAGTCTCGATGGAATGGACCGACGCCTATCACGAGACGGTGCTGTGCTTCACGAACAACATCCCGCAAAAGGACGGCGGCACGCACTTGGCCGGCTTCCGCGCGGCGCTGACGCGGACGATCGTGAAAATGGCCGCCGACATGGCGGGCAAGAAGGATAAGGTCGCACTGACCGGCGACGACGCGCGCGAGGGCTTGACCTGCGTGCTCTCGGTCAAAGTGCCCGATCCCAAATTCTCGTCGCAGACCAAGGACAAGCTGGTCTCGTCGGAAGTGCGCCCGGTCGTCGAAACCGTGTGCACCGACAAGTTCCAGCAATGGTTCGAGGAGCATCCCGCCGACGCCAAGCGCATCGTGCAGAAGATCGTCGAGGCCGCGACCGCGCGCGAAGCGGCGCGCCGGGCGCGCGAGCTGACGCGCCGTAAGGGTGCGCTCGACATGGCCTCGCTGCCCGGCAAGCTCGCCGATTGCCAGGAACGCGATCCGGCCAAGTCGGAACTCTTCATCGTCGAGGGTGACTCGGCCGGCGGCTCGGCCAAGCAGGGGCGCAACCGCGTCAATCAGGCGATCCTGCCGATCAAGGGCAAGATCCTGAATGTGGAGCGCGCGCGCCTCGACAAGATGCTGTCTTCGGCCGAAATCGGCACGCTGGTGACGGCGATCGGCACCGGCATCGGCAGCGAGGAATTCGACGTCGCCAAATGCCGCTACCACAAGATCGTCATCATGACCGACGCCGACGTCGACGGCAGCCATATCCGCACGCTGTTGCTGACATTCTTCTATCGCCAAATGCGCGCGCTGCTCGAGGCGGGCTATATCTATATCGCCCAGCCGCCGCTCTATAAGGTCAAAAAGAACTCGTCCGAGGTCTATTTGAAGGACGAGCGCGCGATGGAGGATTACCTCATCGCCGGCGGCATCGACGGCGCCGTGCTGACCGCGGGCACCGACGGCAGCCAGCGCGCGGGCGAGGATCTGCGCGCGGCGGTCGAACGCGCGCGCGCCGCCAAGGCGATGATCCAGGCGCTGGTGCGCCGCGTGGGCAATCGCGATGTGGTCGAGCAAGCGGCGATCGCCGGCGCGCTCGATCCCAATTTGCTGGCCGACCGCGCGACCGCGGACCAGATCGCCAAGTTCATCGCCACGCGCCTCAACGTGCTCTCCCCCGAAACCGATCGCGGCTGGACCGGGGCCGTCACCGATCAGGGCCTGTATTTCGAGCGCAAGCTGCGCGGCGAAACCGACCGCGCGACGATCGATCAGGTAACGATCAATTCGGCCGAAGCGCGGCGCTTGGTCGAAATGGCCGGCGATCTGCAAGCGCTCTATGCCAAGCGCGCCAGGCTTTCGACCAAGGACAAAGGCATCGTCGAAGTCGCCGGGCCGATCAAACTGATCGATACGGTGCTGGAAGCGGGCAAGAAGGGCCTGTCGTTCCAGCGCTACAAGGGCCTGGGCGAGATGAACCCCGAACAGCTGTGGCAGACGACGCTCGATCCGTCGGCGCGCCACCTGTTGCAGGTGAAGGTCCAGGATTCGGCCGACGCCGACGGCGTGTTCGCCACGCTGATGGGCGACGTGGTCGAGCCGCGCCGCGACTTCATCGTCGACAACGCCCTCAAAGTCGCGAATCTGGACGTTTAATCGCGAACGTGATTTAAGCGCGGCCTCGACGCGCCGGGCGCCCCGCCCGGCGTTTCTTTTGGACCGCCTCCGCGACACATGATCCGTCTCGACAACATCTCCAAGCGCAACGGCGCGCAAATCCTGTTCATCGAGGCGTCGGCCGTCCTCAATCGCGGCGAGAAGATCGGCCTCGTCGGCCCCAACGGGGCCGGCAAGACCACGATCTTCCGCCTGATCGCGGGCCAGGAGCCGCCCGACGAAGGCCAGGTGATGGTCGAGCGCGGCACCACGATCGGCTATTTCAGCCAGGACGTGGGCGAAATGTCCGGGCGCAGCGCCGTCGCCGAAACGATGGATGGTGCGGGCCCCGTCTCGGAAGTCGCGGCGGAGCTGCGCAGCCTCGAAGCCAAGATGGGCGATCCCGATCACGCCGACGAACTCGACACGCTGGTCGAGCGTTTCGGCGAAGTGCAGGCGCGGTTCGAGGAATTGGGCGGTTACGAACTCGACGCGCGCGCGCGCGAAACGCTCGCAGGCCTTGGCTTCAGCCAGGAAATGATGGACGGCGATGTCGGCATGCTGTCGGGCGGCTGGAAAATGCGCGTCGCACTCGCGCGCATTTTGCTGATGCGCCCCGACGTGATGCTGCTCGACGAGCCCAGCAACCATCTCGACATCGAAAGCATCATCTGGCTGGAAGCGTTCCTGAAGAATTATGACGGCGCGTTGATGATGACCGCACACGATCGCGCCTTCATGAACCGCGTCGTCGGCAAGATCGTCGAGATCGATGGCGGTACTCTCAACACCTATTCCGGCGACTACGAATTCTACGAAGCCCAGCGCGCGCAGAACGAGAAGCAGCAGCAGGCGCAGTTCGAGCGCCAGCAGGCGATGCTGGCCAAGGAAATCAAATTCATCGAGCGTTTCAAGGCGCGCGCGAGCCACGCGGCCCAAGTGCAAAGCCGCGTGAAGAAGCTCGACAAGATCGAGAAGATCGAGCCGCCGCGCCGCCGCCAGACGGTCGCGTTCGATTTTCCCGCCCCGCCGCGCTCGGGCGACGACGTCGTGACGTTGAAGGGCGTGGCCAAGGCTTACGGCGCGAAGAAGATCTACGACGGTTTCGACCTGATGATCCGGCGCAAGGAACGCTGGTGCGTGATGGGCGTCAACGGCGCGGGCAAGTCGACGCTGTTGAAGCTCGTCACCGGCTCGACCGAGCCCGATGCCGGCACGGTGGCGCTGGGCGGGTCGGTCAAGCTCGGCTATTTCGCCCAGCACGCGATGGAATTGCTCGACGGCGACAACACGGTTTTCGAACAGCTCTCGAACGCGTTTCCGCGCGCGGGCCAAGGCAGTTTGCGCACGCTCGCCGGTTGCTTCGGCTTCTCGGGCGACGATGTGGAGAAGCGCTGCCGCGTGTTGTCGGGGGGCGAGAAAGCGCGCCTCGTGATGGCGTTGATGCTCTACGACCCGCCGAATTTCCTGGTGCTCGACGAGCCGACGAACCATCTCGACATCGCGACCAAGGAAATGCTGATCGGCGCGTTGGCCGATTACGAAGGGACGATGCTGTTCGTCTCCCACGACCGGCATTTCCTGGCGGCGCTGTCCAATCGCGTTCTCGAAATCACGCCCGACGGCGTGCATCGCTACGACGGCGGTTACGTCGAATACGTCGCGCGCACGGGCCAGGAAGCGCCGGGCCTGCGCGGCTAGCTATCGCGCGGCTTTGCGCGCGTTCTTCCGCCGGTACATCTCGGAATCGGCTTGGGCCATCGCCGCATCGAAATCCGCGGTAGCGGTCGCGTCGATCGCGGCGAAGCCCGCGCTGAACTCGATCGCCGTGGGGAAGCCCGTCTCGGCGATGCGCTTGGCGACATGCGCCCGGATGCGCGCGATCACCGGTTCGACCTCGTCGGCCGGGCAATTGACCAGCAAGGCCGCGAACTCGTCGCCGCCCAGCCGCGCCGCGACGTCGGCGTCGCGCACCGCTTGGCGCTGCGCGTCGGCGAACAAGCGCAAAGCCGCGTCGCCCGTCGCGTGGCCGTAGGTGTCGTTGATCGCCTTGAATCTGTCGAGATCGGCGGCGATGGCGGCCATCGGCAGATTCATGCGCCGTGCCAGGCTGAATGCTTTGCGGCCCAGCACCGTGAAGCCGCGCCGGTTGGACAGGCCCGTCAGCGGATCGACGGTCGCCAGATGCAGGGCCGCGAGTTCGCGCTCGAGAACGCCGGCCAGATCGCGCAACGTCGCGCGATCCTCGGCGGCGAAGCGATGCGGCTTGGTGTCGATGATGCACAACGTGCCGATCTTGAATCCGCCCGCGATGCGCAGCGGCTGGCCCGCGTAGAAGCGGATGAACGGCGCGCCGGTCACCAGCGGGTTATCGGCGAAACGCGGATCGACACGCGTATCCTCGATGACGAAAGTATCCTCGCCCAGAATCGCGTGGCCGCAGAACGAAACATCGCGCCCGGTTTCGCGCGCCGGCAGGCCGATGCAGGCTTTGAACCATTGCCGGTTGGCGTCGACCAGGCTCACCAGCGCGATCGGCACGTCGAACATCTTCTTGGCGAGGCGGACCACCCGATCGAAAGGTTCTTCGGGCGGCGTGTCGAGGATCGCCAGCTCCGTCAGATGGCGCAGGCGCTCGTCTTCGTCGGGGGGAAGGGCGGGTGCGAGCAATTACGCCTCCATCCGTCTGCGGTTCGATGGCCGGCCCAGTATGGCATACATTTATAACGGGTAAATCGCGCGCCACAGATTTGCCGAATTCGCGGTGTAAATCCGCACCGAATGATTTCCGCTTTCGGCCATGTTTTGCGGCGCTTGGCGCGCGCATTGCTCGCGATCCCGGCCGTATCCTATTTCCTGCTGGCCGATCTGGTCATGTGGGCGATCGCGCCCGCCCTGGACCTGCTGGCGAGGCTTGCCTTCTGGCATCGCGTGGAACTGGCGATCGCGGCGTTACCTGCCTATGGCGCCTTGATTGTGCTCGCCGTGCCCGTGGTGCTGCTGGAACCGCCCAAGGCGCTGGCGTTGTGGTGGATGGCGACGGGCAAATTCTGGCCGGGCCTTGTCGTGCTGTTGGCCGCCAAAGCGTTCGAGTTCGCGGTCATTCTGCGCCTTCACGCGATCGCCACGCCGAAATTGCTGTCGATCGCCTGGTACGCATGGTTGCATCACGCGGTGCTGGCGTTGCGCGCGAAATTGTATGCCGCGTTGGCGACCTTGCCCGGTGCGTTGGCGGCGCTGCGCTTCGCGCGCGCCCTCGCCCGTGCGGTACGCGATACCGCATGGCGATTTTTTGCCCCTTGGCGACGCCGATAATCGGCCGCCGTCCGCGCGACACTGCGACATAAAGTCACGAGCTTGCGTGTAAATCCCGTGCGATTTACCCCGCGATTTCAGTTTCGCCTCATATAACACGCACAAGTTCGCCGCGTCCTAAAATACAACCGGAGTTCTTTGCGAATGCGCATCTCAACCAAACTCGCCGTCATCCCGGCGCTCGCCCTGATCGGCATGGCGATCGTTGCGGGCACGGCGCTGACCTTATTCAACAACCAGATGCGCGCAGATGCGGGTCGTCGCAGCCAGGCGATCGTCGACGCGGCGGTATCGATCGTCGCGAAGTTCGAGACCGACGCCAAGGAAGGCCGCTTGACCGTCGACGCCGCGAAGACCGGCGCGCTGTCGGCGCTGAAGGCGCTGCGCTACGGCGATAACGACTATGTCTGGGTACAAGATGCGGCCCCGAACGTCATCATGCATCCGTTCCGTCCCGATCTCGACGGCAAGAGCGTCGCCGAGGTGAAAGACCCGACGGGTAAATTCTTGTTCCGCGACTTCGCGACCAAGGTGCGCGAGGCGGGAGCGGGCTTCGTCCCATATCTGTGGCCCAAGCCCGGCTTCGAGAAGCCCGTCGAGAAAATTTCGTATGTGCGCGGCTTTCAGCCTTGGGGCTGGATCGTCGGCTCCGGCGTCTATGTCGACGACATCCAGGCCGAGCTGATCCGCAACGCGACGATTCTGGGCGCCATCCTGATCGTCGCGGGCGGCGGCATTTTCGCGATTGGCTTCGTGCTGTCGCGCTCGATCGCGCGCCCGTTGAACGCGAAGGTCGCGCTGATCGGCGACGTGGCCGACGGCCAGCTCGACGTGACCGTGCCCGACACCGAACGGCCCGACGAAATCGGCGAACTGGCGCGCGCTTTGTCGGTGTTCGTCGACAAAGGCCGCGCGCAGCGCAAGCTTGAGCTGGCTGCGGAAGCCGAACGCGACGCCAAAGCGCGCCGCCAAGCCGCCGTCGAGCAACTGACCGCGGATTTCAACACCGCCGTATCGAGCGTGCTGCAAACGCTGTCGGCCGCGGCCGACGAAATGCAGGCGACGTCCAAGACGATGACCGACACTGCCGACATGACGCGCAACCAGGCCGAAACCGTGTCGCGCGCGGCGACCGCATCGTCGGAGAATCTTTCGACCGTCGCCGGAGCGACCGAGGAAATGCTGGCGACGGTTCGCGAAATCGGCCGCCAAGTCGAAGATGCCACCAAGATCGCGGCCGATGCGGTGGGCGAAACCGAGAAGACCGACCGTATCGTCGCCGGGCTTGTCGAAGCCGCCGCGCAGATCGGTGACGTGGTGAAGCTGATCAACGACATCGCAGGGCAGACGAATCTTCTGGCGCTCAACGCCACGATCGAAGCCGCCCGCGCGGGCGAAGCGGGCAAGGGCTTCGCCGTCGTCGCGTCGGAGGTCAAGAATCTCGCCAGCCAGACCGCCAAAGCGACCGAGGAGATCGCCTCGAAGATCAAGGCGGTGCAAAGCGCCACGGGCGAGGCGAGCTCGTCGCTCGGCAACGTCTCCAAGATCATCGGCCGCGTCAGCCAGATCTCGTCGGCCATCGCTGCCGCCGTCGAGGAGCAGGGCGCGACGACCCAGGACATCGTGCGCAATGTCCAGCACGCCAGCGATTCGACTCGCTCGGTCACCGCGTCGATCGATCGCGTCTCGCAAGCAGCCGCCGAAACCGGCTCGGCCGCCGGCGAAGTATTGACAGCGGCGAGCGATTTGTCGAAACAGGCAAGCGAGCTGCGCGGTGAGGTCGAGGAGTTCCTCGATTCGATGCGCAATGCGGGTGAGCGGCGTATGTTCGAGCGTCACGATTGCAACGTTCCGTGCCGCGTCGAGTATGCGGGGCGCACGCATGATGCGAAGCTGCTCAATGTCTCCAGTGCCGGTGCGTTGGTCGACGGGGCTCCCGATGCGCCGATCGGCACGCAACTGCGCGTGATCCCGACGGGCTTCGCCGAAACGCTGATCGGGCGTGTTGTGCGCCGCGGCACCGACGGAATCGGCATCAGCCTCAACCAGAACGACGCGGTCCGGCGCGCGGTCGCCGCGTTGATCGCCAAGTCGGCGGCGTGACGCGCAATGTCGCCATCGTCGGGGCGGGCCCCGCCGGACTGTTCGCCGCGCAGATCTTAGCGCAAGCGGGGTTGGCCCCGGTCGTGTTCGACCGGATGGCCGCCCCGTTGCGCAAATTCCTGCTCGCCGGGCGCGGCGGCCTGAACCTGACGCATGGCGAAGCGCTCGATTCGTTCCTCGCGCGCTATGCGCAAGCGGCGCCGCATTTGGAAGCGGCAATCCGCGACTTTCCGCCCGCGAAACTGCGCGAATGGGCCGACGGCCTGGGCGCCGAAACTTTCGTCGGTTCGTCGAACCGCGTCTTCCCCAAGGCGATGAAAGCGTCGCCCTTGGCGCGCGCGTGGCTGCGCGAACTCGACCGGCTGGGCGTTGAGCTGCGTGCCCGGCATCGCTGGATCGGCTGGACCGATGACGGCGCTTTGCGCTTCGAAACGCCGGGCGGCGCGGTCGCGTTCAAGGCCGATGCGACGATCCTCGCGCTGGGCGGGGCGAGCTGGCCCAAGCTTGGTGCCGACGGCGCTTGGACCGAAACGCTCGCGTCGCGCGGCGTGGATGTCGCGAAATTGCTGCCGTCAAATTGCGGTTTCGTCGCGACATGGTCGGCGCATTTATCGGCGAACCATGCCGGCGTGCCGCTGAAGCGCATCGCGATCGAATTCGCGGGCAAGCGCGTGCGCGGCGAAGCGATGCTCACGCGCGAGGGCATCGAGGGCGGGGCGGTCTACGCGCTGTCGGGCCCGTTGCGCGATGCGATTTTGCGCGATGGCTACGCGACCGCGCATATCGATCTCGTCCCCGATATGAATCTTGCCGAACTGCGCGCCAAGCTCGATCGCCCACGCGGCGCCAAATCTTTCGCGACCTGGGTGCGCCGCGCCGTGGCGCTGCCGCCCGCCGCCCTGGCGCTGCTGCAGGAAGATCGCAACGTCGCCAAGCTCGATGCGGCGGGCGTGGCGGCGGCGATCAAAGCGGTGCCGGTCACGCTGGTCGCGATGGCGCCGATCGACCGCGCGATTTCGACCGCCGGCGGCGTGGCCTTCGGCGGCATGGACGCGCATTACATGCTGCGCGGCCTGCCGGGCGTGTTCGTCGCGGGCGAAATGCTCGATTGGGAAGCGCCGACCGGCGGCTATCTGCTGCAAGCCTGTTTCGCGACGGCCCACGCGGCGGCCAAGGGCGTTCTCGCGTTTCTGGCAACAGGGCGATAGTCTGCCGGTCGGCATGACCGACCTGCAAAACATCGTCGACGAAATCCACGCCGAATTGTCGCCCCGGCGCGGCGAAGGCAAGGTCGCGGACTACATCCCGGCCCTGGCGCGGGTCGACGCCAAGCAATTCGGCATCGCGGTCGTCGATCTCGATGGAAACGCGGCGATCGCGGGCGACGCGAAGACGCCGTTCTCGATCCAGAGTATTTCGAAGGTCTTCACGCTGACGCTGGCGCTGTGCCGGTCGGGCGCGGCGTTGTGGACGCGGGTGGGGCGCGAGCCGTCGGGCTCGCCGTTCAATTCGATCGTGCAGCTGGAGGCCGAGCGCGGCATCCCGCGCAATCCGTTGATCAATGCGGGCGCCTTGGTCGTGACCGACACGCTGCTCGACGGCCGCGGGGCGGAAGGGGCGGCGGCCGATATCCTCGCCTTTATGCGCGAACGCGCGGGCGGCGAGCCGATCACGCGCGATGCGGAAGTCGCGGCGTCGGAAGCGGCGACAGGGTTCCGCAACGCCAGCCTCGCCAATTTTATCCGCGCCTTCGGCAACATCCACAACCCGATCGACGACGTGTTGGGCGTTTATTTTGGCCAATGCGCGATCGCGGCAAGCTGCCTGGCCTTGGCGCGCGCGGGGCTTTACCTCGCCAACGAAGGTGTGGACCCGCTCGCCAAACGCCGGGTGATCGATGCGGCCGGGGCGCGGCGCATTTGCGCGGTCATGATGACTTGCGGCCATTACGACGCGTCGGGCGATTTCGCCTTCCGCGTCGGCCTGCCGGGCAAAAGCGGCGTGGGCGGCGGCATTCTGGCCGTGGCGCCCAAACGGGCGGCGATCGCTGTCTGGTCGCCGGGGCTGGGGGCGGCGGGCACGTCGTTGCTCGGCGGGCTGGCGCTGGAAAAACTCGCCGCGCGGACCGGCTGGTCGGTTTTCTGAGACGTGCCAGTTCGCGGGCGTCCTGCTAGGGTGCGCCCGTTCACCCCGGGGCGCCCCCATGCTGCTGAATTGCGTCGCCTATCAGGAGGGCAAGAAGCTCTCCGACATTCCCGTCGAGCGGATCGGCGAGGTCCTGAAAACGCCCGCGACCTTCGTGTGGGTCGCGATGCGCGATCCCGACCATGCGGAGCTGGAGGCGATGCGCCTGCAATTCGGCCTGCACGAATTGGCGGTCGAAGACGCGTTGCGCGGCCACCAGCGCCCGAAGATCGAGGAATACGGCGACTCGCTGTTCGCGATCATCCAGCTCGTGGATATCGACGGCGGGGAATTGTCGGTCGGCGAAGTCGCGGTGTTCGTCGGTCCCAACTACGTGTTGTCGGTGCGCAGCCGGTCGAAGCAAACCTTCCTGGGCGTGCGCGACCGTTGCGAGCGCGAGCCGCATCTGCTGAAGCAAGGCGCTTCCTTCGTGCTTTACGCGCTGATGGACGCCGCCGTCGACCGCTACTTCCCCGTGGTCGACGCGCTGGAAAGCGAGCTTGAAGCCATCGAAGACGGCATCTTCGAAAAGGGCGGCCAGCGCGCGAATATCGAACGGCTCTACGCCCTCAAGCGCAAGGTCATGTGCCTGCGCCATGCGGTGGTGCCGTTGATCGAAGGGGTCAGCAAGCTCTATGGCGGGCGCGTGCCGGCGGTGTGCACGCACAGCCAGGAATATTTCCGCGACGTCTACGACCATCTGCTGCGCATCAACGCCTCGATCGACGATCTGCGCGACACCGCGACGACCGCGATGCAGGTCAACCTGTCGATGGTCACGATCGAGGAAAGCGAGGTCAATAAGCGCCTCGCCGCGTGGGCCGGTATCTTCGCCGTCGCCACCGCTTTCGCCGGCATCTGGGGCATGAACTTCAAAAACATGCCGGAGCTCGATTGGGATTACGGCTATCCCGCCGCCCTCGTCACCATCGCGGTGGCGTGCGGGCTGCTCTACCGGCGCTTCAAGAAGACGGGCTGGTTGTAAGGCTCGGCCATGACCGCCGCCGTCATCGATGCCGATTCAAGGCTTTCGACCGCGCCGTTGCCCGGCGGCGGCAAGCCGTTGGCGTGGGCGCTGATCGCGTCGATCCTGCTGCATTTGCTGCTGCTGTTGTTGTGGGTGGCGGCCGAGCGGCGCGACCTGCCGCCGGCCGAGCCCGAGATCGTCGCCATCCCGATGGAATTCGTGGCGCCGCCCCCGCCCCCCGCGCCGCCCGCCGCACGCGAGGCGCCGCGCCCGCCGCCGTCCGCGCCACAAGTCGCGCCGCCACCACCACCGCCTTTGCCGCCGCAACTTGAAACCGCGACGCCGGCCGAACGATCGAGCTCGCCCACGCCCGATGCGCGGCCGGAAACCGTGCCGCCGATCGACCGGCGCGCCACACCCGCACCTTCGCCGTCGCCCGCGATGCGCGAAGCGGTCGCGCCCGAACCGCCCGCCACCGCTGCCGAAGCGCCGCCCGTGCCGACTTCGCCCGATGGGCTTGCCCCGCCGCCGCCCGCACCCGTGCCGCGCCGGGCCGCACCCGCAGCACCGCCGGCCCAGCGTCAGGCCCAGGTTCAAGACGAAGCCCGGCCGACGGTTGGCGGCGGCGTACCCTCCGAAAGAGTTACCCAGGCGGAAACGGATTTCCTGCTCGCGCAGATCCTGCGCAATTGGCTGCTCGACTACAGCAATCCGCGCTTCGCGAAGATTCAGATCTCCTTCTTTTTCATCATCGAGCCCGACGGCATGTTGCGCGACGAAATGAACGCGCGCGCACCCCTCGATTACCGGCGAATCATCAGCGATTATGACGCGATCGTCGCGGCGTCTGCCCGCAATCCCGAGGCGCGCGATGCGCGCTCGCTGCTCGAATCCTTCGTCGCCGCCGCGCGTGCGGCCCAGCCCTTCGCCCGTCCGCCCGGCGCGCCGCCTGTTACACAGCCGCGCCAATTGGAGATCCGTTTCGTCATGGGCGATCTGCCGCCGCGCAGGTAAGAATAAGCATCGTTTCGATGCCCATATGAAGGGGGAGGAAGCCATGCGGATTTCGATCGGTGCGTTGGTCGCTTGTGCCGTGGCCGCCTCGTTCGCCGGATCGGCCTTCGCCGATGCGATCGACGGGGATTGGTGTTCCACCGCGTCGCGCCGCCATCTCAACATCGCGGGGCCGAAGATCGTGACCCCGGCAGGCAAGGCGATCGACGGCGATTACGGCCGTCACGACTTCTCGTATTTGGCGCCGGCGGGCGAGCGCGAAGCGGGCAAGCGCGTCGCGATGCGCCTGGTCAACGACCGCACGATGCTGTTCCGGCCCGAAGGGGCGACGAGCGACGAGGTGTGGGAACGTTGCGCGCGGCCGACAAGCTGAAATGGCAGTTCTGATCGCTTTCGCAGGGCTTCCGGGCACGGGAAAGACGACGATCGCCCAGTCGCTGGCGCGCGAGATCGGCGCCGTCTATCTGCGTATCGATGCGATCGAGGGCGCGCTGCGCCTGCGCGATCCGGGCCGCGCGATCGGGCCCGAAGGCTACGACGTCGCCGCAGCGCTCGCCGTTTCCAATCTTGAAACCGGGCGCGACGCGATCGTCGATTGCGTCAATCCGTGGCCGTTGACGCGCGACGATTTCCGCCAGGCCGCGCGTCGTGCGGGCGCCGGATTTCTGGGCGTGGAGATCGTTTGCGCCGATCAAGACGTTCATCGCCAACGTCTGGAAAGCCGGACGAACGATGTGCCCGGCGTGCCGAAAGTCGAATGGACGGCGGTTCTCGCGCGCGACTATCGCCCGTGGGACGACGCGGATATTCGCGTCGATACGGGCGCGACGGATGCGTCCGAAGCCGTGCAAATACTGGCTTCGCGGATACGCGGCGTCGTGCCGCGACATTGAATCGCGCGCCATCGACCGTCATAAAAGCCCGGATTTCCGGAGTTTTTCGGATCGAAAGCGCAAGAAATACCGATTCCATGGGCATTTCTTATTTTTTTGTGCTTGCCCCGAATCGGTCGAAGGGGCATACCGATTCGCAGCCACCCTCTCCGATTCGCTTCGAATCGCCCGTAAATCCGGGCTTTGATGCGGGTGCGAGGGGATGGGGGCGGCGCAACTCGAAGGTTCGATGAACGGCGCGATAGCGCGTTCGAAGTCCGCTCGGGGGCGTCGAAAAGGAAGAAACCCGTTAGAGGAGGCCTACCTCAATGGCCGAGAAGCAGGAAGTCGTTACGCTCAAGGCGATCGCGTATGAGCTCGCTGAGAAGCATGAGATCCCCAAGAAGCAGTCGGTCGAGATCCTCGACGGCTTCGTCGCCGCGCTGACGAAGAGCCTGAAGAAGGGTGCCAAGATCCGCGTTCCGGGCCTGGGCATTTTCCAGGTTCGCAAGCGTCCGGCGCGCCTCGGCCGTAACCCGGCCACGGGCGAGCAGATCAAGATCAAGGCGTCGAAGAAGGTCGCTTTCCGCGCCGCCAAGGATCTCAAGGAAGCCGTCTAAGCTTTCTTGCCCGGCTTTCGGGCCGGAACAAAAGCGCGGGAACGCATCGCCGTTCCCGCGCTTTTTCTTTGGCGCCGGTTTTGCTCAATTTTTGAACCGCGCGCATATGACGGTTTCATGCCGTGGAACCGCCTGCGTGTGTAATCACGCGCGCCGCAACGTTTTGTTGCGCCGCGGGACGCGGGCGCTGTCCGAACGCAATGTTCGGGTTGCCCAAGATGGGCGTATCGCATTAATCTGCCCCCCATAAATCCAACGGGGGAAGCACCTATGGCTGGCGTATCTGTACGTGACGTTCGTAAAGCCTACGGCAACACGGCCGTTATTCATGGCGTGAACGTCGAAATCGCGGACGGCGAGTTCGTCGTTCTGGTTGGTCCCTCGGGCTGCGGCAAGTCGACCCTCCTGCGCATGATCGCGGGTTTGGAAGAAATCACCGGCGGCGAAATCTCGATCGGCAACCGGGTGGTCAACCACCTGCCGCCGAAGGAACGCGACGTCGCGATGGTGTTCCAGAATTACGCGCTGTATCCGCACATGACCGTGCGCGACAACATGGCGTTCTCGCTGACGCTGC
>VFQU01000957.1_pt1 | contig 19741 bp, 19 predicted proteins | sample 3512311 | NCBI WGS metagenome assembly VFQU01 (sample SAMN10412377, study PRJNA504923) | tailings metagenome | isolation source: Relicate 3 Philex TSF3 active mining site | place: Philippines: Tuba, Benguet | collected 2017-08-29
TTTCGCCCGCAAACATCAAAATTGCCCTCTAATCAGCGCTCTGTCCGTAAACTTGCCGACTCGCGGAATCTCCTAGGATTCGGCCTCCTGTTCACAGACCTTCATTCCTGACCTCTTGGGGGCTCCTGAAGAAATCCCATCCTGACCTGACTTGACGAATGAGGTCAGGTCAGGCAGCAATCAGTCTTTCTAAGAATCAAGCTCTGATCGCACTATGGCATGGAAACTGATGATAGCCCAATAGTAGAAGCTTCCGAGGACAAGCCTGAAGAAGGTTCCCCCGGACGTGCGATGCGCGTTGCTGCTGCATTGAAGGCAAAGGGTGGCGACGAGTTCGCCAAACCGGGCAACATCATTGAGATTAAATTCGTCAAAGGTGAGTCGCTTAGTCTGACGGCATCGCGGTTATTGGCGCTCATGATCCTGACCGCAGGTGGAGATGCATGGGAAGATCGTCCTCATCGCATCCGCAAAGCCGATATCCGTCGAGGCCACAAAGGTAACGAGCGGATCAGCGACATGCTTCAGGAGCTCCATCGCACCCTGTTTGCTGTGGATGATAAATCTTGGCGCGGAAAAAAGGCTACTCTCCTGTTCTCACTGATCTCGCGGTCTAAAGAGGAGACTGACGAGGAAGGTGGTGAGACGGGTTGGATCGAATGGGAGTTCACGCCCGATGCGCGTAAGCTGATCCAGGCTTCTGAGACCTATGCCGTGCTTAACCGGCAAGCGGTCTTGGGTTTCCGCTCGAATTATGCGCTCAAGCTTTACGAGCTTGGAGCCCTTCGCCTCCATCGCCGCCAAGCAACCTGGCGAGGAGATATGCAGGCACTGCGTGCACCGCTCGGGATCCCGCCTGATGTCTACACGGACTTCGCTCAGCTTCGGCGCAAGGTGCTTGAGAAGGCGAAGTCTGAAATTGACCAGCTCGCTCACTTCCGTGTCGAATGGCGTGAGATCCGGCAGGGACGAACGGTCACTGAACTCGAGTTTCGGTTTGAACCCAAAGGTGCGCCCGAGGTTCTCGAAACCGTAGACGAGCTCGACCGGCACTCGGCGGGGCGCCAAGCGAGGCGGACAGGTTCGGTCGAAACAGTAACTGCGGGGCAGGGGGCAATAGCAGCACCGCCCAGCGCGGCGCCTGCGATCAAGCAGTCAGAGTCCAACTTCCCGTCGTCTGGCTCGATCCGCTTCGGGCACGCCGATTTGCTTGAAGTCGCCCGAAAACATGGCGGTGGATGGGATGTTGATCTTATCGCGAGCGGCTTTCGCGACCACATGGGCAATCGGTTGGAGAAGCTTCGTGGCGCCAAGCTCATCGCTGCTTGGAAGGGCTTTTGTGAGGGCTGGGTAAACCGGCGCGGGCGGCCCTGACGCTCAAGAATTGCACGCGTGCAATTCGCCATGCCCCCACCGAGTCAGGATTGCCTGATCCGGCTCTAGAATCGGCGCGACAATGCGGCCCGACTTTCGAAATTTCCGAATTTCTTGACCGAAAAGCGCAAGTGGGTGTAGCACACCCTCAATTGCGAAAGGACGGCATGTGTCTAACGGACTTCAGATCGAAGAAGCCGAGCGTTTAGTCTCGGTTGCAACGCTCGCCAGTCGAACATCGTCGGTGCTCGAAAAGCTGCGCGACTCCGCACGAAGCGCTCGGGCAGATGCGCGCCGCGAGCCTACCTTTACGATCGGGAAGGCGGCAGAGCTCGTCGGGCGGACGCCGGCGGCTATCCGTGACGCCGAGAAAGATGGAAGGCTGCCCGAGCCGGCGAGGACAGATAGCAATCGACGCGAGAGGTACACTCTTGCCCAGCTTAACGACATGCGCGGCGTGTTCGGCACCAGGCCGTATCGTGCTCCGACCGATCCGTGTTGCGTGGTTGCGGTTCAGAATTTCAAAGGCGGCGTCGGCAAATCGACGCTGTCTGTTCATCTAGCGCAATATCTCGCGATCAAGGGCTATCGTGTTGCATTTATCGACTGCGACAGCCAGGCCTCTGCGACGACGCTGTTTGGCTATGTGCCAGATCTCGATCTGACAGAGGACGATACCCTCTACCCATTCCTTCGTGAGGGTGAGCGGTCATCGCTCGACTACGCCCTCCGCAAGACCCATTTCGACGGCCTTGAGCTGATCCCTGCCAATCTTCGCCTGTTCAATTCCGAGTACGAACTGGCCGCCAGAATGGCGCAGGGGAACGGAGCCTTACTTGACCGCCTCAAGGAAGGGATTGAGAGCATCTCGGATCGGTTCGATGTCATCGTCATGGACCCACCGCCCGCCCTCGGGGCTATCTCTTTGTCCGTGTTGCGAGCTGCGAATGCGTTGGTGGTTCCGGTTCCTCCGACCGTGATGGACTTCTCGTCGACTGCGGCATTCCTCTCAATGCTTGATGAGACGATTGAGCAGCTGGCCGACCGAGGTCTTGCCCCAGAACTAACGTTTCTGCGCTTCGTTGCCTCAAAGGTCGATGAGAACAAGTCGATGCAGAAGGAGCTTCTGCAGTTGATGCGGACGCTGTTTGGCCACGCCATGGTTCGAACGCCGCTCAAGGACTCTGCCGAGATCGATAATGCGACTGCGCGGCTAATGACAGTCTATGAACTCGACGGGCCTGCTACGAGCTCGGCGGTACGCAATCGCTGCCTTAATTATCTTGATGGCGTGAACTCAGAAATCGAAGTCGACATTCGATCGATGTGGCCAAGCCATCAAAAGCGCCTCCGGCAGGAGGCCTTGGTATGAGCCGCTGGGAAAATTGCACGCGTGCAATTCCGCTAATGGGAGGCTTGCATGAGTAGGAAGAACAGCGGTTTTGCCGCCGACTTGGCAGCCGGGATCGATCTGACCGAGGATTCCGCCGCGCCGCGTCGATCGAGCATCGCGTCGAATGTGCTTACGGGGCGATCAAACCGTTTGGCCGATCTCGCTTCCGGTGCGATTGTCTCGCGCACGCATGAGCTCGTTGATCCAGCAAGGTGCCGGATGTGGGCTGGCCACAATCGCGACTACGCGCTCCTCAATGAGGAACGCTGCGCAGACTTGATCGAGAGCATCAAGGCCCAAGGGCGGCAAGAGATCCCGGCTATTGTCCGTCGCCTGTCGGGCGAAGATGGCTATGATTTCGAGGTCATCTGCGGAGCGAGGCGGCACTGGTCGATAAGCTGGCTGCGGACGCACAACTACCCAGACTTCAAGTTCCTCGTCGACGTGCGCGAGATTGGCGATGAGGAGGCTTTCAGGCTCGCAGATCTCGAGAACCGCGCACGGGACGACCTAACCGATTTCGAGCGCGCGAAGGACTATCTCCGGGCATTGTCGGCCTACTACGAGGGTCGTCAGAAGACGATGGCCGAACGGCTCAAAGTGTCCGAAAGCTGGCTCACACGCTATCTCGATTTGGCCCGCCTGCCCGAGGAGTTGACCAGAGCCTTTGCTAATCCGCAGGAGCTCGGAATTCGCAATGCGATCGCACTCAAGGCGCTCATGAAGCCAGAGGATCGGAAGGAGAGGGCCTTCCGGGAGGCAGCGCGGCTTGCCGCAGAACGGGAACGGACGAACCATTCGCCATCTGTCCTCGAGGTGATCAAGGCGCTTTCACTCGCGGCTGATCCCCCCAAGAAGTCAGGAACCCCCAAGAAGTCAGGAAAGGCCGAGACCGTCGCGAATGCGGTTGGCCAGCCTGTACTTCGGATTGAGGGTGCTGATCGCAAGGGTGTCCGCATTACCTTGCTGAACAAGGGTGGTGCGACGCGGCAGGAAGCCGAAGAGGCTATTCGCGCGGTACTAGATCAGCATTGGCCGGTACAATAGCACTATCGGTCTCGCGCAAGCGCACCATGCCTGCCTCCTGCAATGAGGACACCGATTGCGAAGCGGTTCGCTTTGTCACGCCTAGGCATCTGGCAAGCTCCGCTCTGGTGAGGGGACCAAGGCTGACGATCATGCGCCACACCTGCGGAGCGGTTGAGGAGGCATACAGCCGACCGGCCAGCTGCTTGTCGGCCAAAGTGACAGCCTCTCGCATCACCCGCAAATCGGCCGCGGCATTGTCAGTGGCCGTCTGAAGCGCTGAACGGAGAAGGGCGGGCAGGGGTTCTTCGTGGAATTCGCGGAACAGGGCCCGCGGCATGATGCCTGCAAGCGCCAGCGGGGCTGAGCCCAATCCAAAAAGGTGGGGCCTGATGGCCGCAGCCAATGAGGCAGCCCAGGCCGCGCCACGCGGCGCCGAACGCGTGATTGCGAACCCGCCGACCTGGACCATTTCGCTGCCGCCTTCGAAAAAGTCGAATTCCTCGGTTCGCAGTTCCTCAAGCCACTCGAGCAGGGTGCCCTGAGGATCCCTGCTAGGGAGTAGGGCGTCGAGCCGCGCGAGCGCATTGTCTGCGGGGGTGCAGGCCTCGGTGAAGCCTTCGGCCTGGCCCTTGGCTGCCAGCACTAGCTTCGCGGCTTTGGCGAGGGCAGGGGGCGCACGTCGGCCGATCCATGACAGAAATTGCCGCCGCTCCTCCGCATACCATGATCGGACCAGTTCGCTCGCGCCCACGCCTGGGTTGTGCGCGATTCCCAGATTATCAAAGGGATAGTCGCGAACATGTACGCGCCAAAGGCGCCGCAATGAGGCCATCGCTAGGCACTCGGAAAGCTCCGGCGAGATGAAGGGGAGGGCGCCTTCTATCCGTGCAAGGGTCAGTTGCCAGGGGGAAGGGGAAAGCGCCATCAGCCAGAAAGTATATCAATGAGCAAAAAAGTATACCCAGCTTGTACGGTTGATTTACTGTCCGATAAATGCCCTTCACGGACAACTGAAGAATCGATATAGAGTGCCCCAAATCCGCAGCGCCGCCGCTGCTCCTCCAAGGGCAGGATGCAGGAGAACCAGCGGAGCGACCGAGCCTTGAGGAGAAGCGGTTTGGCTGACGGCAACGGGATCACCACCGAGACACAGAGCGTTGAGGCACTTGTCCCGCTTGGACAGACCATCCCGCCGCAACTCGCCGCCGAAATCGAGGCCGCACGCTCCTACAGAGCGCGTTCCAAGGCCGCAAACACCGTGCGGGCCTATGGCAGCGACTGGCGTCAGTTCGAGGAATGGTGCTGGACGCGCGACCTTGAGCCAATGCCGGCGATACCCGAGGTGGTTGCAACCTGGCTGGCGTCACTGGCTCAGGCGGGGAGGGCGGACAGCACCATCGGACGAAACCTTGCCGCTATCGCGTGGCATCACCGGCAGGCGGGGCACGTGGCTCCACAGCACCGTGATCCCCGCGATGTCATCGCCGATACGCTCGCGGGCATTCGGCGCGAGCAGCGCGCCCGGCCAACGCGCAAGAAGAGCGCCATTCTGGCGGCCGATCTAGCGCGGATGATCGCCGCTGCCGAAGGCCAGAGTCTGCGGGCTATCCGTGACCGGGCAGTGATGGCGCTGGGGCTGGCGGCGGCGCTTCGGCGGTCCGAACTGGTTGCGCTGCAGCTGGCGGACCTCGAGCTGGTGCGCGAAGGGCTCAAGCTGACGATAAGGCATTCCAAGACCGACCAAGAGGGGGCAGGGCAGATCATTGCGGTGCCCTCCGGCAAGGTGCTGAAGCCCGGTGCCCGGCTGAACGAATGGCTCAGCGTCAGGGGAGGGGAGGCCGGTCCTTTGTTCTACCGAACCGACGCACAAGGGATGATGACCAAGGAGCCGATGTCAGATCGATCGGTTGCCCGGCTGATCCAGCGCTACGCAGAAAAGGTTGGTCTTGACCCCTTGGCGGTTGGTGCGCACTCCCTGCGCTCAGGCTTCCTTACCGAAGCTGCCAAAGCCGGTGCGTCATTGCCGAAGATGCAGGAGGTATCGCGGCAGAAGAAGGTCGAAGTGTTGCTTGGCTATGTTCGCGATGCAGCGCTATTTGAGAACCACGCGGGCGAAAGATTTCTGTAGCCCGTGTTTTGAGCGCTCTGGCTCATCAATTTGACTGGCGGTGGGATATTTCTGCCCTTCCCTCATGGCAGGTCGAAAGGCAGTCCTCGTAAGGAGTTGGCATCTAGCTCTTGCTTGACGGGTGTCGCAAGGGACGGAAAGGCGGCCACTAACCGACTGTGAGCTTCCCAGCTTGAACTAAATAAGGCAGCCCCAGCAAACATGACTGCCTGAGATCGCCGGGCGATATCCAACGCTCCGTAAGGATACTCGTGATCAGGCAATTGTTCCCGTTACGTACCGAATTTCATCGACTTCGGCCGTTAGCGGGTTAAGATGCCGCATCAACCGCCGAGGCGACCAAACCTAATGGCTTTTCGAAATCATCCCGATCCTCTGCCGTCAGTTGCGCTAAATGCTATAGCACTTGTGACACCTACCGAGCCGCTCCCCGTTGCGATCGTCCCGTATGACCGAGACGAACTACACGCGCTTCTCGATCGCAACCCCCACGATGTCTACGCGACAAGGTTGGACGAGCAGCGAATGGCCGTCGTGCCGCTAACGGAGACTGCTCAACTTCCAGGGCCTCTAGAGTTCATCGACGCCCAAACGCACATCCGCCTGTTCTCGTCGCTCGCACGTGAAGCGGTTTTCCGCCACCTCAAGGGCATTCCGGGAGGATATCGCGTCACTCGCCGCCGGCCGCCCACGGTAGAATCTATCAAGCAGAAGAATATCGTGCCAGAGGCGGCAGGCCTTCCCGATTGGATTCAGAAGCGACGCACGCTCGTATTCGAGACGCGCATGCTTTCGGCTAATGAACGCTTCGTCTATGTGGTCCTCACCTGTGCCGAGCGCTTTCGGCCAGTGATCGATCGCAATTGCGCAGAACTGGCCGCCGCCAATGTGACGTTGCTCGGGCGTTACGTGTCGATCTGGGTTCCTAGCCAGGATCAACAGCTAGCCGACCAACTCCGGCTGGCCGGCCGGGTCAAGGGTATGGATGGCGACCATATGTTGCTCGACGATCATGGAGACGGTCCTGATCGGATTCGTCGCGAAGAAGCCTTTCTTGAGCCGAGCTTGCGGAATTTTCGCGCGGTGGTGGAAGCGCTGAAGTTCGACAGCGCCGAGCGCAGTCTCAGGTTGATTCAGCAGGTCGAGGGAGCATTGCGCGAGGGGAAGCGACAGCTCGAAGATATTCAGAAGACCCTGACCTGGTTAAGCCGACAAAGCCTCTACGTGGCCCATGGCGTGCCGCTGAAATTTGGAGACGTCCTGGCACAGGGATCGGATCGGGCTTTCCCGTTCGTCGAGGTATTCGAAAAGGCCAAGCTTTCCTTCGATCCCAGCGGATCCGGCACGACGAGCTGGCCACAAGGCGGCTTGGACCGACACGGCCCTTATGACAGTTCGAGCTTCGAGAAGAAGCGTCCGCGCATAGCGGTTATTTGTGAAGCACGCGAACGCGGCAATATATCCGCCGCGATCGCCGATTTTCTCAACGGAGTACCGGACGCGCAGAGTCGAAATGGCCTGAAACCCCACGAGACGGGCCTGATTGGGCGCTACAAGCTTCAGCGTGCGCATGTCGAATTTTTCGAGGCTAGCTCGGATAGCACTGTCGACTACACCGCCGCGGCGCGCGCGGCGCTCGCTTCAGCCGCCGAAACCGACCAGCCTTGGGACCTCGCAGTCCTGCAAGTGCGCCGCCAGTGGAAGGAACGCCTTCCCGGCGATAGCCCCTATTGGGCGGCCAAGGCTGCGTTCCTGAAGCGCGACGTTCCGGTGCAAGCGCTCTCGGCCGAAACACTTGAGATGGGCCGATTCGAATATGCATGCGCTCTCGCCAATGCCAGCTTGGCCAGCTACGCCAAGCTGGGCGGCACGCCCTGGCTGCTCCAATCCCGGCCTTCCACTGACCATGAACTCGTGTTCGGGCTGGGATCGCATACGCGAAAAGACGGGCGGCGTGGCGCCGGCGAGCGGGTCGTCGGCATCACGACCATGTTTTCTAGCCAAGGCCACTATCTGCTGGATGCGCGCACCGGCGCCGTTGCGTTTGACGTTTATCCCGCGGCCCTGCGCACCATGTTGATTGAAGCGATCGAGCGCGTCAGGCGGGATGAGGCTTGGCGCGCTAGTGATGCGGTACGCCTCGTCTTCCACGCATTCATCCAAATGCGTCGCGAAACCGCAGACGCCGTCATTGACGCGGTTGAAGGCTTGGGGCTTAGCCGCGTATCCGTCGCCTTTCTCCATATTGCTGAGGACCATCCGTTCACGGTCTTCGACCAGGCTATGGATAAGGGTCGCGGTGCCTATGGCCCGAAACGGGGTCAGGCGGTTGAGCTCAGCGATGATGAATGGCTTGTCTCGATGACCGGCCGTGAGCAGATCAACGCGCAATTTCAGGGTCTGCCAGATCCGGTCCTGCTGCGCCTGCATGAGCGGTCGACATTCCGCGACATGCGAACCCTTGCTAAACAAGTGGCGGATTTTGGCTGCCATTCGTGGAGGACCTTCGGAAACGCCCGAGTGCCGATCACACTGCAATATGCCGATGAGATCGCAAAGCAACTTGCCGGTCTGGAAACGACGCCGGGGTGGGACGGCGAGGACGCTGCAGTTAGTCGCATCATGCGACGGCCTTGGTTTCTGTGACGGGTCCTGGACTCGCTCAGCTGCGTGCGGGACTGGCGACGGCTGCCACGCTGCCGCCGGACGCCCCGCTTCACCATCGGGCATTGGCGTCGTGGCTGGACGGTGCCTCGGCGGATCAGCTGAAAGATTTCGTATCAATCGCGACTGGCAATCTGGTAAATGCCGGCGGCCGCTCCGCGCGCGATGTCGCAACCCTCGGATTCACGAGCTTGACCACCGGCTCGATCGAAACCTTTTGCGAGGGGCTCAATTGGCTTGGACAGCGAGCATGGTTCCAACCTCAACGGCCAATGACGCTCGAGGCCGATGGCGTCGCGGCGCTAGGGCTTGCCCTCGCGATCTCCGGGCATTCCCTAGAATGTCCGGTATGGCTGTCGAACCTTGTCACGCGGTCGGTATCGTCCCTGCCCTTAGATCCGTTCAACCGATCGCTCTTCATCGTCGCTGCCCATCTGGTGGATGCGCCGGGAAAGCTGGACCAAGGAGAGCTCGTTCCTGAAGTGCGGGTAGTATTCGGCGGATCGGCGGGGATCACCGTCTCTGACGAGATCTATGCGAAGGCATGGGAAATGTTACGGACCGCCACCGCGAATACCGGTGAAGAGGTCGAGGCGCTGCTAAGGCTCAAGGCGTTTGATCTTGTAGCCGAGCACAGCATCCCGGCGCGTGCAGGCAAACTAGAGCCGAACGACGTAGTACGCGTGCTTGAGGGTGTAGCCAGGTCGCTCCGCCGCTGGACGTGGGAAGCCAAACCCAAGACGCCCAATTCCTCGGCGGTTCGCTGGGAAATCCAGAATGAATATCATGTCCAGAACCTGCTCTACGCGATCTTGGCCCCCCTGTTCGCAGACCTGAATGACGAGGAGACTATCCCGCCGGTCGGGCAAAAGAATCCGCGGCTGGACCTGACCATCCCCAGCATAAGCACCATTGTCGAGGTTAAATTCCTGCGCCCCGGCGTTTCCATGCAAAAGATGATCGATGAGATCGCAACCGACGTCGGGCTCTACAAGACGGATCCCCGTTGGACCTCGCTCATCCCGTTCGTTTGGGACGATAGCGCCCGAACCGAAGAACATGCAAAACTCGTGTCGGGCCTTTGCCAGATGGATATGGTGATCGGTGCGATCGTGGTGCCGCGGCCGGGCAAGATGCTCCAGAAGACCGAAGTCGCTGAGGAGTAGATCATGTGTCGGCACATGGTACCCACCTCGAACAACGAGGTCTGGCAAAATGGCCGACTATTTGATAAGTCACCGTATAACGGGGCCTCCCTTCGCATACGGGCTGTGTAACTGCGGCCTAAGAGTGAATGTCTGGACACATCGAGGGCGCCGCTCGACACTGGCGACTGGCGTGATTGGAAGGGAGACCCCGTGCCATCGGCTGCACGTATTTACGGCAAGCGTATCCCGATCGCGATTCCGCCCGAACTTGTTGATGAACCGACATTGCTCGCCCATCTTGGCCTCGGCTCCAAAGAGCTCAAGAAGATCTGGTGGTATCGCGGGCGGATGTACCAGCATTTCTCGATCGCCAAGGGCACGGGGAAAGTACGCTTGATCAGCGCGCCGGATCGGCGGCTCAAGATCCTACAAACGAAGCTCGCTCGGCTGCTCGATCAGCTCTATCGCGTTCGAAACCCGGTCCATGGCTTCGTGCCCGATCGGTCGGTCAAAACCAATGCGGAGGCGCATGGGCGACGGCGCTTTGTGGTCAATCTCGATCTTCAGGACTTCTTCCCCACGATTACTGAGAACCGGGTTCGGGGCGTGCTTCGCGCGCTGGGCATCGAAGATCGCATCGCTGATATTGTTGCTCGTCTGTGCTGCTTCAACGGCTACCTGCCCCAGGGCGCACCGACGAGCCCGGTACTCTCGAACATGATCTGCTATCGGCTCGACACTGACATGCTGCGGGTCGCGAAGGGCGCGCGTGCCTTTTACACGCGCTACGCGGACGACATCAGCTTCTCGAGCTATCAGCCGCCTGCGCCCCTCTTCGATGGGACTTTGCCGCAGGTCGGCCGGTTCTCGCCTGAGTTGCTCGCACCGACCCTGCGGGAAGCATTCCAGACAAATGGCTTTATCGTCAATCCGGAGAAGGCGCACTATGCGGATCGCAACTCGCGGCGGATCATCACCGGCGTCAAGATCAACTCCGGCCTCAACGTTGATCGTCGCTTCGTACGGCACATCCGCGCCCTGCTTCATTCAATTGAGACACTCGGCCTGACCGCCGCGCAGGAGAAATATACCGGCAAAGGTGGAAAGGGCAGCCTCGCCGCTCATTTGCGCGGTAAGATTTCCTATGTCAGCCACCTCAAAGGCTCGACCGACCCGGTCGTTCGCACCCTTGCCTCACGCTACAACAAGAGCTTCGCCACCCACCCAATCGAGTTGACGCCCACAAGGGAAGAGCAGCGCGACCGAGCGGTGTGGGTAGTCGACCATCTCGACCAATATGGTAGCGCCTTCTTCTTGAAGGGCGTAGGCTTGGTGACGGCTGCGCATTGTGTGGTCGGGCTAGACGAGGCGGAACTGCTTCACCCTTCGAAGCACACGACCATATTCAAGGCAAAAGTGCTCAAGCGGGACGACCACCGCGATCTCGCGATCCTTGACCACTCGACTATCCCGACGACCGAGTATTTCGAGCTCGAGGAAGCAGCTCAAGAGGTTGCGGTGGGCGATGCGGTGGTAGCATTTGGCTATCCCGACTGGGCGCCCGGAGACCGTCTCAACCAGCGGCCCGGATATGTCAGCTTGCTGACTCCCAAAGCGGGAGTGCGAAAGATAGAGGTCACGCAGGCTTTGACGCAAGGCATGTCCGGCGGGCCTGTTCTCGATGTGCATGGCCATGTGATCGGGGTCATTTATAAAGGTGGCCCCAACGAAGGCCGCCAACTGGCTACCGATATCCGCGAGCTCCAAGCTTGGCTCCAACACTGATCGCTAGCCGGTCAAATTGATCGCAGCAGGTGGATCGACGCCTGTTCCCAATCAGATGATTTGAAAGCTGGTTTTGGGGTTCTAAGGTGACGGTCTCAATGGCGAGGGTGAGGGCGCAATGCTGACCTGCAGCTTCTATCAGGGGAAAGTTTGCGAAGCTGCTGTGAACGACCGGCTTTGAGTCGGCAGCTGCCGTTGTGGCGCTTACATCGCCAAATCCATACGATGCTTGCGCCAGCGGAGCCTTCTCGATAATCTTCTTTGGCGGTTCCCAAGCCATGCCGAAAGGTGTGGTTATGAAATTCTACCTCAGCGCAGCGCTCATCGCGCTTAGCACCCAAGCGGCAGGCCAAGAGGCCAAGCTTGAAGACTTCTCTAGCAGCACACACTCCGAATTCTCGCTCCTGGTGCCCGGAGTGGCTGTCAAACCCCCGGCTGGGCAGCCGGAGGCCAAGCAGTCCGTTCCCGGGAGTGAAGCGACTGCCTTTGTGGAGGAGACGATCACCCCTGTCAGTTCGACGCCCCCATTGTTCTACATCCCGTCCTGGATGAAACGCGGAAGCTCTTCCTTCATTCCCGTGCCGGCGAATGCATCGAGACTCGGGCTAGATCCCGATTGCGTCTCTGGAGGATACTTCCCGCGCTATGACCTGTCCGAGGTGGCACAATCGCGGCGCCGTCTCTATTTCCGCTATGTCGCTGCAGCCGCTTGCGAAGCCGGCGTTCCTGTTCGGCTGTTTGACGCGCTCGTTGCTCATGAAAGCCGCTACCAGCCCTTTGCGCGCAGTCCTGCCGGGGCGATGGGCATGGCACAGCTGATGCCGGGGACCGCAAGCTATCTTGGCGTTTCAGATCCTTGGGACCCTGTCGAAAACCTCCGCGGGGGAGCGCGTTACCTGCGTGAGCAGCTCGATCGCTATGGCTCGTGGCATCTTGCTTTGGCTGCGTACAATGCTGGTCCGGGCAACGTCGACAAGCATGGCGGAGTTCCGCCCTTTGCTGAAACGCGCAGCTATGTCCGCACCATACTTGCATCGCTCAGCGGCAGCTCTGCCGCGCCAGTTTCGCTTGCCCGACTTGGAGCGGAGAACCCCTTCAGGTCGGTCAGCCTTCTCGCGTTCGCTGGACGGTCAGATGTCCCAGAAAACTGAAAAACCAATGCTGGAGGCATAGTAGAGGCTGATAGCCAGGATCACCGGTGTGCCAGTGAGATAGTTCGCTTGCCAGCGCAGCCAGAGCTTCGGGAGGAACAATGCCTTGTCGAGCGTGCTTGTGCGGGCGGGAGCCCATCGGGCAGTTCGCCAGTCATTCAGGGTCACGATTGTCGAAAGTGCGGCGCAGATCAGCGCCATGATGCCGACCGCAATATAGAGCGATGTCCAGGCAATGAGCGCTTCTTGCTTCACCTGCAGACTGGTCCCTGATCCTCGAGCCGATTGCTCCGCAAAGCGAGCTTGGTGGCGAACATATTCCCCGCCGTGTGACCATATCACCAATGGATCTGCGACGCTTCTACTAAGCGTGCGTGCTTGGCTGATGCTGCAGTTCGCTTGCTCAGCCGAATGAGCGGTCAAACAGCGCTGGGTCGTGCCGCCGTGCTTCCAGCTCTGTATGGTGCTTGGCTATAGCGCTCGAGGTGCGCTGCGCGATGCCGTGGCAAAGGGCTTCGCGGATCGGCTCAAAAGTCCCATCGCACGCGGCTATCTCTTCGCTGAGCTGGAGCGCCAGGGCAATGGCAAGTTGGGCAGAGGTTTCGCAGCAGGGGTCTTCATAGGACTCTGGGCTGACAAAGCAGTGGACGGCGATCGCTGCTCTGACGGGATCGATGCCAAGCCGTTCGTTGATCCGATTAAACTCGGCTGTCGACACACTGCCATCAGCGATGCGCTCGAACAGACCGCTGCGGTGGCTGCTCTTGATGATCCCCTCATCGACAAGCTTACGGAGACTGACGCCCTGCCGGTTCATCTGGTACTTGATCAAATCGGCGTACTCAGCTTGCAGCTTATGACAGCTCTTGCGCTCGTTGGGGTTCGCCCCCTGACGCATCCTTGCCTCCGTCAATTCTCCCTATGCAACTGCAGGATGTGAATGCTAAAACGCGGCCTTGGCAAGAGAAATTTGGCGCAGACTGATGGCGAGGGCGCAGAAGATCACCGTCTCACGCACACCGCACTGGTCTCCCGTGACTTCTCCGAGGCGGGCCTTGAGGGTGTCAAATTCGGCATTCAGAGCGCCGCTTAATCTGAGATAGATCCTTACCCGCCCATCGCAGGGCCGGTGCCGGTTGAATGCGGCGAGCAACTCCTGATTAGAAAGATCTGGGGCGCGGATCACATCTGTGATCACATCTCTAAGGCGCTGAAATTTCGACCGTTCTATTGTCAGCCATTTGATGGCGTCCGCAATGATCACAAAAGCATCCCGACTCACCAGCAGTTCGTGGACGACCTCTTTTCCGCTGGCCATTGCGTTTCCTCCCGCCATTTTTCGCTACTGATCGGGGCCCCTTGGCGTCGGTTCCTTATCGCCTCGCCGAGCGGCTGCAACGATTCGGACCGGTTGTATGAAAAACAGTCCCACGTGGTCATGGATTCATGACCAGGGTTGCGTGCTGGTGATACCACGTGGTCCTGAATCCATGACCACGTGGTCCTAAAAATCGAGCCACCCGGTATCAAAAATCGGACCACCTGGCATCAAAAACAGTGATTCGCGGACTTCTCCGACTTCGCTCTACACAACAGTGATTGAGAAAACCTTTCGGCTGCGGCCCCTTTGGTGACGACGCACCGCGTCATTTGGTCAACCAGAAGGGGAAGACAATGAAGGTCCACGATCTCAAGCAGGCAGGGGGGACGTTCGCCGTCGCCCTTGCTGTCGCCGCCGCCATGAGCGTCTTCGGTATCGAAGCTGCCATGGCCGGCACGGATGCCACGTTCAATACGGCGCTCACGCGGTTCACCGGCTTCCTTCAGGGGTCGGGCGGACGGATCATCACGGTGCTTTCGCTCGCCGGCGGCATCGTTGCCATGGCCAGCGGGCGTTTCTCGCTCGGCCAGGTCGCGATCCCCGTCGGCGTCGGCGTGGGCGCTGGCACCGGCGTGCCGATCGTCACTTCCACGGTCACAGCGACGATCTGAGCGAAAGCACAGGTCATCGCGAACGGGGGGCGCTGCTCCATTACCGGCATGGGAATGGCAGCAAACCTTTCTGGCGGAGACGATCTTTGGACAAGTATTCCATCCCAAAGCATCTCGACGATCCCGAACTGATCGGGTTCTGGTCGCTTGATGAATTCCTCGTGCTCGTGATCCCATTCACCTGGGGAATTCTGGCGCAGCATGTTGTCATAGGCCTGCTTCTGGCCGTTGCTGCATGGCTTGGGTACCGCAAACTCAAAGCTGGGCGCTCGATGTATTGGGTCCTGCATTTTGCCTATTGGCATTTGCCGGGTGAATTCTTCGGTCTGAAGGTCGCTCCGCCTTCCCACTTGCGTGTGATGGCGGGCTGACATGGAACTTTCATTCGCACACGAGGCGTCGCAGCGGACCCTCAAGCAGCGCAACATTCTGGCTCTGGCCTGCATCATTCTGGGCGCCCTGGTGCTGGTGATGTTCGTCGCGGCAACGACGCGGGACCGGGAGGTTGTCCTTCAGCCGATCCTCCCCAGCGAAATGGTGCTGAGCTCAGCGGCGGTCAGCCCCGAATATCTCGAGGCGGTGACCCGCGACACGGCACAGCTCGCGCTCAATCGGTCACCTGAGAACCTGCAGTACTGGCTCGACGGGCTCATTGCGATTGCCGCGCCCGAGGCGCGCGGTCCGCTCAAGGCCAACCTTCTCAAGATTATCGATGAGCAACAGGACTCGCAGGTCACCCAGTTCATCACGATCGACTGGATCCGCACGGACCCCGAGAACCTGACCAGTCAGGTCGGCGGCGTGCTGCACACGATCGTCGGATCGCGCGACGTCCGCCGAGAGCACAAGATCTTCGAATTCCATTGGCAGCACACCGGCGTCTCGCTCCGCCTCAAGGGCTTTGGCGTGGTCGTCAAGAAGGAGCAGGAACAATGAACCCGATTGTGCCTTCGTTGCTGATTGCGACCGGCAGCGTCCTCGCTTCCCGCATTGACTGCCAGCTCCTTCGCTTGTGCGGGGTCGTACTGGTCGGCGGCGCGCTCGCTCTGACCGCCGTTCCGGCTCTCGCCGACGAGCATATTCTGGCAGCCGACAATGGCGAGGTGCGCTGCCAGGCGTCGAAGTCGGACCTTACCCGGATTTCGCTGAAGGATGACCAGTTTGTCTCGGTCTCGCGTGTCCAGGCGGGTGTTCCGCAGGAAGACTTCTCAATCGTGCACGAGCCGACCCGCGGCGACATCTATCTTTCCGTTCCGGACGGCTATTCCAAGCGCAATATTTCGTTCTTCGGGACGACGCGCCGTGGCTTCGTCTACAAGTTCGACTGCGAGGTATCGGGCGAAGCGGCGCTGCAGGTCTTCGTCGCCAACGCCGATCTCGAAAACCCTCAGGGTGCGCCTCAGTCGCTCGAGGCCTCTGCAACGCTCGATGATCGTGCGGTCTCGCTCGTCCGGGCCATGTTCGAGCAGCGCCGCGTTGCGGGTTTCGAGATCAGCGATGCTGCCCGTGCCCCGGTCAATGTCGGCGATCTGAAGGTCCAGCTGGTCAGCGAATATCGCAGCCCGACCATGACCGGGAAGGTCCTGCGCATCGAGAACAATGGCTCTGAGCCGATGACGCTCAAGGAAGAGATCATCGCCGGAGACGGCGCCATCGCGGTCAGCATTTCCAATCCCAACCTGGCCAGCGGCCAGGCCACCGCCGCTTACGTCGTCGTACCGTCAGGAGGGTAAGTCAGATGGATTTCCTCAAGCGCAAACCCAAGGACCTCGATGCCAGCGAGGCTGAGGAACATGACACCCTCGATGCGAGTGGTGCCATTGCAGAGAACTCACTGGTCCAGAAGCGGCAGAAGATGCTGATGTTCGGTCTTGCCGGCGTGATCGCGGTGGCTGGGGCCATGTATGTCCTCGACACCGAGGAGACCATCGAAGAGGCGACGGAGAAGGGGGCCAAGACAACTGTCTCGACCGATGCACTTCTGAACCGGCAGCGCGTCGATCAGGAATGGGTCGCGATGTACGAGGGCGAGATGAACTCGACCGACGTGCGTCTCAAGGGCCTTGAGGCGCAGGGCGCGCAGTTCGCCCAGATGCAATCCGAGATCGAGGCGCTGCGCGGCGAAAATGCGGCCATGGCGCGCGATGGCCAGCGTGTCCTTGAAGCCTACGAGCGCGAGAACGAGCAACTGCGCCAGCAAGTCCAGAGGGGCAACGCGCGACCCACAGCGCCAGGACCTGTCGCGGCGGCCCGCGAGATGGGCGTGCCGGCGTCACCAGAGGCCGGAGCGGCAGAAGCCCCGCCCGTGCGCCGCGGTAGCGACGTCCAGATGGTCTCGTTCACGTCAGCAAGCGGGACGGCATCGCGTATCGACCCGACAAAGTCGCCCGCCGTCTATACGGACTCGCCCAACTATCTGCCCCCGAATTCGATTGCCAAGGCAACGGTGGTGGTCGGCGTCGATGCCACGACCAATACGCGCAGCCAGAGCGATCCGCTCCCCGTCCTGCTCCGGATCACCGGGCCCGCGCGCTCGGTCTACGGGGATGGGAAGCTCCTCGCGACCCGGGTGCAGGGGTGCATGGTCAACGGAGCAGCCTACGGGGACCTCTCCTCGGAGAAGGTCTATGTGAAGCTGCAGCGTATGACATGCGCGCAGCCGGGCGGCCGCTTTGCGGTATCGGAGGTCAAGGGGTTCATCGCGTTCGGCGGCAAAGTGGGCGTGCGCGGCCGCGTGGTTAGCCGCGAGGGCTCACTGACCACCCAGGCTTTTCTGGCAGGTCTCGTTAGCGGCGTCGGTAACGCGCTCAGTGAAGGGTTCAATCAGCCGATCATCGCGGGCGAGGGCCGACGGACCCCCGGCGCTGGCGAAATCGGGCTGCGTGCCCTGGGCGGCGGCGGACAGCAGGCCGGCACCACGGTCTCGGAATATCTCATCGAGCGCGCCGAGCAATATCAGCCGGTTGTCGAGATGCCCACCGGGGCCGCAGTCGAGGTCGTCTTCCTCGACGGCACCTTCATCAGAAACTGAGGGGACCACCATGGAGCGTAAATGGAAGACATGGCAGATCGCGGCAGCCGGAGGACTGGCAGCCAGTGGCTTAGCCGCGATCGCGGCCGTTGCTCATGCCTCGGCGGCGAGTGACCCCGCTTCGATCCAGGCAGCGCTGACCAAGCGCCTGCCCAAGACCGAGATCACAGCGATCGACTGCAAGTCCATCGACGGCGTCTGCGAGATCCAGGCCCGCCAGAACCTGTTCTACATCGACCATAGCGCGCGCTACCTGATTATCGGGCGCGTCTACGACATGGAGACCAAACAGGACCTCACGGCTGCCCGTCTCCTCCAGATGAACCCGGACATGCTTGTCGGCGGTGCCGGTGCAAGCGATGAGCCCGAGGCCAAGCCGCAGGCAGGCGCTACTGGTTCGCCGTCTGCAGCAGCCGATGCCCGGATTGATCCGGCAGCCCTTGCGACCTTGCCGAAGAACGGCAGCATCGTGATGGGCCGTGGAACCAGGACCATAACGGTCTTCAGCGACTTTCGCTGCGGCTACTGCAAGCGGCTTCACGAGACGCTGGGGACCCTCAATGTCAAGGTGATCGAGCGCCCGATCTCGGTGCTCGGCACAAGGCAAATCTCGGAGGCCGTGATCTGCGCACCCGACCGGCGCCGGGCAGTAACCCAGGCGTACGAGGGCGGGGCGGTCACATCTGCAGGATCGTGTGACACCAGCGGGCTCGATGCCAACGAGGCCTTCGCAAGGCAGCACGGCTTCAGCGGGACGCCGGTCATCGTCCGCGAAGATGGCGCGGTTCTCCACGGCTACCGCCCGCGCGACTTTCTGCTCAGCTGGATCGAAGGAAAGGCATCATGATGCACAGAAATCTGCGTTCGCAAGCTGCCATGGTCGCTGCGGTCCTCGGGGGCCTGCTTTCGGGTTGCTCGACGCTTGGGACTAATGTCAGCGCGAACTTCCGCTGCAATGCGCCCGACGGAATCTGCGCCCCATCGTCCGTGATCGACGATACTGCGCTTGCCCGGATCGAAGAGACCAGCTCGACCGACCTTCTCAATCCCGCCGGACCCTACCGGATGGATGACGGGATCGATGCACCTGTCCACGACACGCATCTGGCAAGTGCAGCACCTGTGGCGCGCAGCGCCCCGCGCTATCAACTCTCTGTGGTCTTCCCCGGTTTCACCGATGCCAGCGGCACGACGCATGCGCGCCGGGTCGTGAGCACCGAAGCACTGCTTCCCGGACGCGGGGACGCGATGGAACAGATTGCTCAGCGGGGTCCGAAGGTTGCGCGCAGTCGCGGTCTTCTCGCCGCAGCAGAAAGCGCTCCGCCTTTGCTCGCGGCGTTGCCGGAGGGGAGCGAAGCAAAGCCCGATCCTCGCAAGGGCGCGGTCGGGACTGAGGTCGCCACGGCCGACGCGAAGAATCCGATCGCCGAGATTCAGGCGGATGTTGCGCAGCGGCTTTCTGCCAAGGGATCCCGCGCCCGGCCCAAGCCCGCCGCTTTCAGCGGCGTCGTGGAGTAAAGGGCGATGTTGGGCTCGCTCGTCGATCTCGTTGTGGGAGACAGCCGCAAGCCGGAGCGCAGCGCCCGCGCGCCTGATGTGCCGATGCTGTCGCATTTCCTCGGCTATCGCTCCTTCGACGAGGAGAAGCGCATCTTCCACCAGGTCCGTTCGAAGGGCTTCATTCTCGAGCTTGCACCGCTCGTGGGTGCGAATGACCGGGTCAACGAAATCATCGGCACGATCTTCTCCGATATTCTTCAGCCCGGAACGCGGTTCAGCGTGACCAACTTCTCAAGTCCCAGGGTAGCCGAGATGCTGCAGGCTTGGGCGCTGCCCCGCTTCACGGCTTCGGGCGTCTTCCGGACACTGGCACGCCACCGCCTCGACAAACTGCTTGGCGGTGCCTGGTCAACGCTCGCGAGCGATGGACCATTTTTCGTGCGCAATTTTCGCGTCGTGATGTCGGTGGGCATTGGGCAAGCGTCCAGTCTCACCAATGATGACCTCGTCACGATGCGCGACGGGATCATTTCGGCGCTGGAATCG
>VFQU01000958.1_pt1 | contig 19726 bp, 16 predicted proteins | sample 3512311 | NCBI WGS metagenome assembly VFQU01 (sample SAMN10412377, study PRJNA504923) | tailings metagenome | isolation source: Relicate 3 Philex TSF3 active mining site | place: Philippines: Tuba, Benguet | collected 2017-08-29
CGCTGGCCTCGCTGTATCCGGGCCGGATCGACCTCGGCCTCGGCCGCGCGCCCGGCACCGACCAGGCGACCGCGCGTGCGCTGCGCCGCTATCACGACTCCGCCGAGGCGTTTCCGCAGGACGTGCAGGAGCTGCTGTACTACTTCGAGCCGGCCGAGCCCGGCCAGCCGGTGCGTGCGGTGCCGGGTGCCGGTCTCGACGTGCCGCTCTGGCTGCTCGGCTCGAGCCTGTTTGGCGCGCGACTGGCCGCCCGGCTCGGTCTGCCGTATGCGTTCGCGTCGCATTTCGCGCCCGATGCGCTCGATCACGCACTCGCGTTGTACCGGCGCGAGTTCGAGCCGTCGCGGCGGCTCGACCGGCCGCACGCGATGCTCGGCGTCAACGTCGTCGCCGCACCGACCGAGGCGGAGGCACGCCGCCTGTTCACGACGCTGCAGCAGAGCTTCGTGAACCTGCGCCGCGGCCGGCCCGGCCTGATACCGCCGCCGATCGACGACATCGAGGCGTACTGGACGCCGGTCGAGCGGATCGGCGTCGAGCAGGCGCTGGCCTGCAGCGTGGTCGGCGATCCCGACCAGGTCCGCGACGGCCTGGCCGCTTTCGTCGAGCGCCACCGGCCGGACGAGCTGATGCTGACCGCCAACGTCTACGACCACGGCGCGCGCAAGCGCTCGTTCGAGATCGCGATGGCGTCCCGTCCGGGCTGAACGCGGCGCCTTGCCCGCCGTCGCCGTGCGCCGCGACGGCTACCCCTTGCGCATCGCCGCGGCAGCGGTCTAGCCTCCGCGACCGACCACGACCTCGGGGAGAGGCAACGATGAACGTCAAGCTGCTGACGGCGGCCGTGCTGGCCGTCCTGACCGGCGCCTGCGCCGCGAACGCCACGCGCGACAGGGCCGCCGCACCGGGAACGAGCACGACCGGCGAAAGCGCCGATGCGTTCGTCGCGCGCGTCAACGAGACCCAGCGCGCGCAGTATCCCGAGATCGCCTCCGCGCAATGGCTCGCGGTGACCTACATCAACGACGATTCGCAGCGGCTGGCCGCCAAGAGCAACGAACGCGCGCTGGCCCAGCTCAACACCTTCGTCGAGGAATCGCGCCGCTACGAAGGCCAGACGCTGAGCGCCGACACCGCGCGCTCGATCGCGCTGCTCAAGCTCAGCACCTCGATGCCGGCACCGAAGGATCCGGCCAAGCTCGCCGAGCTGACGCAGATCGCCTCGAAGCTGGAAGGCGCCTACGGCGCCGGCACCTACTGCCGCGACCGCGGCGGCAAGCGCGAGTGCCGCCAGCTCGGCGAGCTCGAGGACGTGCTGCGCGATCCCAAGTCCAGCTACGAGGACCAGCTCGACGCCTGGGCCGGCTGGCATACGATCGCCCAGCCGATGCGCGGCGACTATCAGCGTTTCGTCGAACTCGTCAACGAGGGCGCGCGCGAAATGGGCTATGCCGACGCCGGCGCGATGTGGCGATCGGGCTACGACATGGATCCGGACGCGTTCCGCGCCGAGACCGACCGCCTCTGGGATCAGGTCAAGCCGCTCTACAGCGATCTGCAGTGCTACGTGCGCGGCCGGCTCGAGAAGAAATACGGCGCGCGCGGCCAGGTCGACGGCAAGCTGCCGGCGCATCTGACCGGCAACATGTGGCAGCAGGACTGGGGCAACCTCTGGCCGATCCTGGAGCCGTACAAGAACGTCGGCAGCCTCGACATCACCGCTGCGCTCGAGAAGCAGCGCGCCGAGGCACTGCACCGCGCGCGTGCCGGCTTCAAGGGCCGGCCCGGCGCCGAGGACACGGTGCGGCTGGAGCGCGAGGCCGATCTGGCGGTCGCACGCGGCATGACCGAGCGCGCCGAGGATTTCTACGCCTCGCTCGGCATGCCCAAGCTGCCGACCAGCTTCTGGGACAAGGCGCAGCTGCTCAAGCCGCGCGACCGTGACGTGGTCTGCCACGCCAGCGCCTGGGACATGAACCTCGCCGGCGACGTGCGCATCAAGATGTGCATCAAGCCGAACGAGGAAGACTTCACGACGATCTACCACGAGCTCGGCCACGTCTATTACTACCTCGCCTACAACGACCTGCCGCCGCTGTTCCAGTCCGGTGCCAACGACGGCTTCCACGAGGCGATCGGCGACACCGTGGTGCTCTCGCTGACGCCCGACTACCTGCATTCGATCGGCCTGGTCGGCAAGCCGCGCCAGAGCGATCAGGCGGTCATCAACGCGCAGATGCGCATGGCGCTGGCCAAGGTCGCGTTCCTGCCGTTCGGCCTGATGATCGATCGCTGGCGCTGGGGTGTGTTCGACGGCTCGATCACGCCGGACCACTACAACGAGGCCTGGTGGTCGCTGAAGGTGAAGTACCAGGGCGTGGCGCCGCTCGAGACGCGCGGCGAGGATTACTTCGACGCCGGCGCGAAATACCACGTGCCCGGCAATACGCCGTACACGCGTTACTTCCTCGCGCACATCCTGCAGTTCCAGTTCTACCGCGCGCTGTGCGACGCGGCCGGGTACGAGGGACCGCTGCACCAGTGCAGCTTCTACGGCAACAAGGAGGCCGGCCAGAAGTTCTGGTCGATGCTCAAGAAGGGCCAGAGCCAGCCGTGGCCGGAGACGCTCAAGGAACTGACCGGCAGCGGCGAGCTCGACGCGACGGCGATCCTCGACTACTTCGCGCCGCTGCAGACCTGGCTCAAGGAGCAGAACCAGGGCCGCAGCTGCGGCTGGTGACGCGCGCTCAGCCGGAAGCGCGCCGCCGCGGCGCCTTCCGGTCCTTGCGTTCCGGCGCGCTCTGCGCCGGCGTGCCGGAGCGCAGCCACGGCGGCGGCGAGAACACGCCGCGCAGGTGCTCGACCAGCAGCTGGACGCGGCGCGAGATGCGGCTGAGCGGCGGCAGGATCGCGACCAGCCAGAACTGCGGCAGCTCGTAGCCGGTCAGCACGACCGCGAGCCGGCCGGCGCGGATGTCGTCGCCGACGACGTGGGTCGGCAGCATCGCCAGACCGCCGTCCTTCAGCGCAATCTGGCGCATGATCTGGCCGTTGCTGGTGCTGAACACCGGACTGACCGGCACGCTGATCTCGCCGGTCGGACCGGTGAACAGCCAGACCTGCGCGCTCGGCAGGAACGAATAGTGCAGGCAGTCGTGCCGGACCAGGTCACGCGGATGCTGCGGCGTGCCGCGCCGCGCCAGATAGGCCGGCGACGCGCAGATCACGCGCTCGATCGGACACAGCGGCTCCTCGGTGAGGTCGCCGTTCGGAATCACGTAGGTCTGCTCGGCGATCAGCAGGTCCAGCCCCTCCTCGACCGGGTCGACCGTGCGGTCGTGCAGCACCAGGTCGAAACGGACGTCCGGGTGGCGCGCGCGGAACTCGATCAGCGCCGGCCCGATGTAGTTGACGCCGATCGAGGTCGGCGCGCCGATCCGCACCAGGCCGGCGGTCTCGTCGCGGTGCCGCGCGATGTCGCGCTCGAGCTCGTCGAACCGCTGCAGCAGCTCGACCGCGCGATGGAAATAGCGCGCGCCGTGATCGCTGAGCGTCAGCTTGCGCGTGGTACGCAGCAGCAGCTGCACGCCCAGATCGTGCTCGAGCTCGGCGATGCGCTTGCTGACCACCGACGGCGTCACGCCGAGCACGCGGCCGGCCCGCGCGAAGCTGTTCTGCTTGACCACGGTCACGAACGTGCGGATCTGATCGAGACTCGCCATGCCACTCCTCCTCGGACCCTCTCATGGTGGCACGGAACGGCGGCGGCCGCCGCCCGGCAGAGCCGCGGCGCGGCCTGGACGCGCGATCGGCGAGCGCACGGCGCACAGCGCGCGGCACGCGATCGCGGCATGGCGACGCCACCCGTCGGACGGTCGCAGCGATGCCGCGCCACGCCGCGTGCGGATCGGCACGCGACGGCGCACGCAGCGGCCGGTCAGGCGCTGCGCTCGGCCGCCTGCCGCGGCCGCAGCCACCAGATCAGCGCGCCGCCCAGCGAGAACGCGCCGGCCGCCAGTGCCAGCTTCAGGATGCCGTCGGACAGCAGCGCGGACAGGCCGCCGGCGATCAGCGCGCTGACCAGCAGGTTGACGAAGGCCTGCATCGAGGAGGCCGCGCCGCGATGATGCGGATAGCGGTCGAGCAGCAGCAGCGCCAGTGTCGGAAAGTTCAACGCGACGCCGACGCCATGCAGCGCGATCGGCAGCACCGACCACGGCAGCATCGGCCGCGGCAGCAGGCAGGCGAACGTGATGTTGACGACCGCGGCGACCAGCATGATCGCGAAGCCGAGCCGCACCGTCGCCAGCGGCGACAGCCGCCCGGCCAGGCGGCCCGACAGCAGCGAGCCGGTCATCATGCCGCCGATCGCCGGCACGAACAGCCAGGCGAAGCTCTGCTCGTCGAGCTGCAACAGGCCGAGCACGAACGCCGGCGCCGAGGCGATGTAGACGAACAGCGCGCCGAAGCCCAGCGTGCCCGACAGCGCCAGCGGCACGAACATGCGGTCGGTCAGGATCATCCGGTACGCGCGCACCAGTTCGGCCGGCGACAGCGGCGTGCGCCGCTCGCGCGGATGCGTCTCCGGCAGCCAGGCCAGGCACACGAACCACAGCACCAGCGAGAACGCGGCCAGCAGCCAGAAGATCATCGGCCAGCGCGCGAACGCGATGACCCAGCCGCCGACGATCGGCGCGATCGCCGGGGCGATGCCGAAGATCATCGAAATCGAGGCCATCAGCCGCTGCGCGTCGGCGCCGTCGAAGCAGTCGCGCACGATCGCTCGGCCGACGATCATGCCGGCGCCGGCCGAAACGCCCTGCAGCGCACGGAACGCGAGCAGGCTTTCGATCGATCCGGCCAGCGCGCAACCGACCGATGCCAGCGTGAACAGCGCGACGCCGGCCAGGATCACCGAGCGCCGGCCGAGCGCGTCCGACAGCGGTCCGTGCGCCAGCGACATCAGCGCATAGGCGATCAGATAGACGCTGATCGTCTGCTGCATCGCGACCGGACCCGCACCCAGATCGGCAGCCACGGCCGGAAACGCCGGAAACAGCGTGTCGATCGAGAACGGACCGAACATCGCCAGCGCCGCGAGCAGCGGAGCCAGACGACGCCGGCGGGGCAACTGGGGCACGGGGCACCGCGGGGGAGAACACAGCCGCGCATGATGCCACCGCGACCATCGTCGCGTCAGACCCCTCGTTCAGGTCGAACGGCATCGGTCCCCGCGAGGTGCGCCATCCCGGCGGGGTCGGCACGCGGACGCGACACGCTCTAAGATCGGCAGCGGGCGTCTGCGCGGCAGACCCGAGCGCAGATCCGGCACCGGAGGCCGCATGATCGATTCCGCCGATTCCCCCGACGCGGTGCCCGCGCAGGACGCCGACGCCTTGTTCGCGCAGGTCTACGACCGGCTCAAGGCGCTGGCCGGCGCGCGGCTGCAGCGTGCCGGACCGCACGAATCGCTCGACGCCACGGCGCTCGTACACGAGCTGTACCTGCGCTTCGGCCGCCACGGCGAAGCGCGCTTCGCGCACCCCGCGCAGTTCTTCGCTTACGCGGCCAAGGCGATGCGCCATCTGCTCGGCGACCGTGCACGCGATCGTCTGCGGCTGCGCGCCGGCGGCGACTGGCAGCGCATCACGCTGACCGGCACCGGCACCGAGCTGGCCCTGCAGAGCGCCGAAGAGGCGATGGCGCTGGAACAGGCGCTGCAGAAGCTCGAGGCGCTCGACGCACGCGCCGCGCGCGTCGTGGAGCTGCGCTACTTCGCCGGCCTGACCCTCGAACAGACCGCCGAGGCGCTCGCGCTCGCGCGCCGCACCGTCGACCGCGACTGGCGGTTCGCACGCGCGTTCCTGCAGGCCGAGATCGGCTGATGTCGCAAGGCCGCGCCGTCCGGCGTTGACGCCGACATCTTCTTCGCGAGTCCGCCGATGACACCGCACACGCTGCGCGACTGGTTCGAACGGGCGCTCGAACAGGCCGATCCGGATGCATGGCTGATCGAACACTGTGCCGATCCCGAGCTGCGCGACCAGGTCTCGCGCCTGCTCGCGGCCGACGCGGCCGATGCCGAGCCGGCCACCGGCGGCGCCGCACGACTGGCCGATGAGATCGGTACGCCGGCACCGACCGCTGCGGCGCCCGGCACGCCGATCGGTCCGTACGTGCTCGAATCGCTGCTCGGCGAGGGCGGCTACGCGCGCGTGTACGCAGCCTGGCGCGACCACGCCGGCACGCGCCGCGAGGTCGCGCTGAAGCTGCCGTTCCGCACCGTGCACTCGCCCGAGGCGCGGCAGCAGTACCAGCGCGAGGTGCGCGCGCTGGCGGCGCTCGAGCATCCGAACATCGCGCATCTGATCGACGCCGGCATCGGCGCCGGCGGCCAGGCATGGATCGCGCTGGAACGCGTGCGCGGCGCCTCGATCCTCGATCATGCGCGTGAGGCACGACTCGATCTCGCCGCGCGGCTGCGCCTGATGGTGCAGGTCTGCCGCGCGGTCGACGCCGCGCACCGCAGCCTGATCGTGCACCGCGACCTCAAGCCGTCGAACGTGCTCGTCTCCGCCGCGGGCCAGGTCAAGCTGCTCGATTTCGGCATCGCCAAGCTGCTGCAGCCCGACGAGGACGCCGCCCACACCGTCGCGCCGGCGTTCACGCCGGCCTATGCGGCGCCCGAGCAGCGTCAGGGCGGCGCGGTCACGACCGCGACCGACGTCTACGCGCTCGGCGTGCTGCTCGGCGAACTGGTCACCGGCGAGCGCGTCAACGACGGCAGCGGGCGCACGCCGTCGAGCCGCCTCGGCGAGGCGCACGGCGACGAGGGGCCGCACGCGCTGCCGCCGATCGCGCGGCACAAGGTTCGCGGCGATCTCGACGCGATCGTCATGAAGGCGATCGATGCCGACCCCACGCAGCGCTACGCCTCGGCCGGGGCACTGGCCGACGACCTGGAACGCCTGCTCGACGGCCATCCGGTGCATGCATGCGCGCCGACGCGCTGGTACCGCACGCGCAAGTTCGTCGCGCGCCACAGGGGCGGCGTCGCGGTGACGATGGCGTTCGTGCTGGCGGTGTTCGCGGCGCTCGCGCTGGCGGTCTGGCAAGCCGGCATCGCGCGCGCCGAAGCCGAGCGCGCGACCCAGCAGACGCGCCGCGCGACCGCGACGCGCGATTTTCTGGTGTCGGTGTTCGAGGCGGCCGGACCGGACCTGCCGCGCGATCACCGGCCCAGCCTCGAGGATCTCGTCGACGACGCCGGCGCACGCGCGCTGCGCGATACGGCGCTGACCGACGACGTCCGCGCCGATCTGCTGCTGTCGCTGGCCAAGGTCAGCGGCGCGCTCGGCGACTACGAGCGCGAGCACGCCCTGCTCGACCGAGCCGAGCCCGACCTCGGCCGCCTCTACGCGCGCGACAGCGAGCCGTGGCTGCGCGCGCGCGTGCTGCGTGCCGGCGCGCTGCGCGGCCAGGCACGGCCCGAGGCGGCGCTGGCCGAGCTCGAACCGCTGCAGACGAGCTTCGCGGCGCGCGGTCGCATCGGCGTCGATGCGCAGATCGCGCTGGCCCAGGCGCTGGCCGACATCGGTCGCGGCGAGGACGCCGGGACCGCGTTCGAGGCGGCGCGACGGCTGGCCGCGCAGCTGCCCGAGCGTGCCGACGAACTGGCGCTGCGCGTGGACCTGCTGCGCAGCAGCGGCCTGATCGACGCGCAGCGCTTCTCCGAAGGCCTCGCGATCGCCGATCACGCGCTGGCCGACTGGAAGGCCAGCGGCCGCGCGCCCGATCGCGACGTCCTGCAGCTGTTGTCGGCGATCGGCAACGCCGCCTCGATCGGCGGCGACACCGCGCGTGCCGAGGCCAGCTACCGCGAGGCAGTTGCGCTGGCCGAGCAGATCTATGCGCGACCGCATCCGGACGTCGCCTGGGCGCTCGGCATCTACGGCAGCTTCCTGGTCGCGCAGGCCCGCTACGCCGAGGCCGAGCCGTTCATCGAGCGCGCACTGTCGATGCGCCGCGCCCTGCTCGGCGAGGCGCATCCCGAATCGCTCGACGCCCTGGCCGCGCTCGGCCGCCTGCGTGCCGGCCAGAGCCGTCACGAGGAGGCCCTGGCCGCGTTCGAGCAGGGCGTCGCGCTGTGCGAACGCGAGCGCGTACGCCAGCCCGTCTGCCCGCGGCTGATCGGCTCGGTCTCGCAGATGCAGGCGATCGCCGGCCGCTCGGAGCAGGCACTGGCGACCGCGGTGCGCGCGGTGGATGCGCAGCGCGAGCTCGGCGGACCGGACGATCCGCAGCTGCTGGCACCGCTCGGCTTCCTCGCGCGCGCGCAGGTCAAGCACGGCGAGTATGCCGCGGCGCTCGCCACGACCGACGAGCTGGCGCGGATCGCCGCGGCGAGCGGCAACGACGATGCCCGTGAACTGCACTACGTCAGGTTCCAGCGTGCGCTGGCGCTGTTCGCGCTCGGCCGCAACGACGAGACGCTGCCGCTGATCCGGTCGGTGATCGAAGCGCAGAAGCGGCGCGCGCCGAACGAGCAGCGGCCGCTGTTCTCGATGCGGCTGCTCGAAGCGCGCGCGCTGGCCCGCGCCGGCCGCCGCGACGAGGCACGCGCGGCGGCGAGCGAAGCACTGGCGATCGAGCACAAGCCCGCGCCGCTCGATCCCGCGCTGATCGCGAATCTGCAGCATCTGGCGCGCGAGGGCCGCGAGCGCTGACGCGCCTGCGTCGAGGCGCCCGTGCGTGTCGCAGAACGCGCACGGACGGCGTTCTACCGGACGACGCCGTTTCGCGTCTTCGGAGATTCGCCATGACTGGGGCCCCCACGCTCGCCATCCGCCTTGCCCGCGCCGCGCTCTGCCTCGCCGCGCTGGCTCCGTTCGCTTCGTCGCAGGCCGCCGTCTTCCGCGTCGGCGGCTCGGCTTCGGGCTGTACGCACACCACGATCCAGGCCGCGGTCGACGCGGCGCAGAACAGCCCCGGCGCCGACGTGATCCGCGTCGCGCGCGACACCGCCTACACCGCCCAGCAGATCATGATCTCGACCAGCCAGGAGCTCGAGATCGCCGGCGGCTACGACAATTGCGGCACCGATGCGACCAGCGGCACGACCACGCTGGACGGCAGCGGCGGCGGCGGCTATCCGGTGCTGCGCCTGTACGGCGACACCGGCGCGCTGGTGCGCCTGCGCGGCCTGGCGCTGACCGGCGGCGACAATCCCGATTCGGACCACGGCGGCGGCATCCTGTTCGTCGGCCGCGGCCGCCTGGAGCTCCACAACGTCTCGGTGCGCCAGAACCGCGCCGGCTACGGCGCCGGCATCTACGTCCGCGGCGAGGACAGCGGCGAAGCGCGACTCGTTTTCGGCCGCGACGTGATCGTCAACAACAACATCGCCGCGCACAGCGGCGGCGGCGTCTATATCGAGAAGGCCCGCTTCGACATGCTCGAGCCGAACAGCCTGATCGCATTCAACGAGGCGCTCGGCAACGGCGGCGGCGGCTTCGGCGGCGGCCTGATCCTGCTCGCCAAGCGCAATGTCGCCTACGCGCGCGTCGGCAGCGGCACGCCCGGGCTCGGCGCGATCTACGGCAATCGCGCGGTCAACGGCGGCGGCGTAGCTGTATTCGGAGACGATCCGGGCGGCATCACGACCAGCATCGTCATGACCGCCCAGTTGCAGATGTACTCGACCGTGCCCGGCACGCCGGCCGCGATCCGCCAGAATGTCGCCACCCAGAACGGCGGCGCGATCTATCTGCGGCCCTACGCCGATTTCGACGACAACGTCGATGCCGAAGCCTGGCTGTGGAACGTCGACCTCGACGGGAATCGAGCGGCGAAGGGCGCGGCGATCTACGCGGCCTCGTACGATTCGACGTTCGCCAGTCCGATCGGCAGCGAGATCCGCCTCAACGATGCCGACTCGACCGTGGGATGGCCGGCCGCGGCGGTCTGCGTGCCCGGCGACTATTGCGGCAGCATCCGCGGCAACGTTTCCGTCGACGCCGGCAACCAGCCGACCGACGGCGCGACGATCCACGTCGAGCAGCACGGCTACTTCACGGTCGGCTACAACGGCTCGGACGTGAGCGCGGTGCGCGGGGGCGTCGCGATCGAGGGCAACCACGGCGGCCGCCTGATCGAGGCGGGCGGCAACACCCTGGTCCGCTTGTACAACGCCCTGATCGCCGACAACGAGAGCAGCAGCGACCTGATCCGGCAAGGCGGCGACGGGCTGCTGCGGTTGGGAGACGTCACGCTGGCCGGCAATGCGATCGGCGCCGCGCGCGTGATCGCGCTGTCCGACGGCCTTTTCTATCTGTCCCGCTCGATCCTGTGGCAGCCCGGCAAGACCCTGTTGCAATGCAGCGGCTGCGACAAGACCTTCGCGACGTCGATCGTCAGCGAGCGCGGCTCGCTCGACGGCGGCAACAGTGCCGAACTGGTCTCGCAGGATCCGCGTTTTCTCGATCCGGAGCGCGGCGACTACCGGCCGGCCGCCGCGTCGCCGGCGGTCGACCACGCGCCCGTCGTCGCCGGCGACGACCGCGATCTGCTCGGCCAGCCGCGTGACGTCGACCTCGCCTGCCGCGCCGCGTATCGCGGCCACCGCGACGTCGGCGCCTACGAGCGGCAGCAGTTGCTGCCGCTGGCGCTCAACGCCGGCTTCGACGAAGACCTGCGTCTGTGGTCGGCGACCAATACCACCTGGGACGGAACCCGCGATGCGGCCGGCTCGGCCGATTCGGGTTCAGCGCACGTCGTGCTGACCGCACCGCAGGGCGTGACGCGCGCGTTCGGAGCCAGCCAGTGCATCCCGCTGCCCGGTCCGGGCCGCTATACGTTCAACGGATTCGGCCGCGGCTCCGGCGGCGTGCTCGTCAACGCCGACTTCGCGGGCATCTACTGGGAGCTGCGCCACGACGGCGGCGAGACCTGCAGCGGCGGCTCGCCGAACGCCTCGGGCCATCTCTCGCTCGGGCGCTCGAGCAGCTTCAGCCAGCCCGGCATCCCGGTGACGATCGAGCTCGGCGAGGCGCAGGCGACCTATCGCAGCTCGCTGCTGCTGGTGATGACCGCCAGCGAGGGCAACACCGTCGTCGGCGGCGAACACACGATGAGCGCGTGGATCGACGACATCACGCTGACGCTCGACTGCCAGGGCGATCCGTCCGACCTGATCTTCCGCGACGATTTCGAACGACCCTGAGCGTCGCCGGGCCGCATCCGGCGCATCCGCATCGCGAGGGTGCGATGCGGATGCGCCTGGCGGACGGGATCACGCCGGCACCGGGTGGACAAGCCGCCCGCACCGACGCGGCGGCGCCGGCCGGCGGCGGCGTCACGGCTTGGCGGCGACCGCGCCGACGCGCCGGCGCACGGCATCGATGTCGCGCACCGGCCGCACCTCGACACAGCCGGTTCGCGCCCACGGGAACGTCGCGGCGATCCGCACGGCCTCCTCGTAGTCGGCCGCCTCGATCAGATTGAAACCACCGAGGTACTCCTTGGTCTCGGCGAACGGGCCGTCGAGCACGGTCAGCTTGCCGCCGCGAATCCGCACCGCCTTGGCGGCCGCCGGCGGCTCGAGCTGCTGCGAATCGAGCAGATGGCCTTCCTCGCGCAGTTCGTCGGCATGGGCCAGGCAGCTGCGCATCATCGCATCGGTCTCCCCGTCCGGCAGCGCCTCGAGCAGGGCGTCCTCGTTGTAGATCAGCAGCAGGAATTGCATGGCCGGCTCCGCGGTGCGAAAGGCCGACACCACTACCGGCGACGCGCGCCGCCGTCAAGACGAAGTTTTTTTTCGCGTCGTTGTCGATCCGGCGCGCGCAGGCTCGTCGTCCGATCATCAACCACCGGCGGCTCGCCCCACGCCGCCCCGATCGGAGACGTCCCATGCAACTGAACGCTTACCTGAACTTCGACGGCCGCTGTGCCGAGGCTTTCGCGCTGTACGCGCGCGTGCTGAACGGAAAGCTGGATCTCGTCCAGGCCGCTCCGGGCTCGCCGATGGCCGAACACGTGCCGCCGGACTGGGGCGACCGCGTGCTGCACGTGTGCCTGACCGCCGGCGACGCGGCTCTGATGGGCTCGGACTGCCCGCCCGGCCAGTTTCAGCCGGCGCAGGGCATGCAGGTCAACATCGGTGTGGACGACGTCGCCGAGGCCGAGCGGATCTTCGGCGCGCTGTCCGACGGCGCGACGATCGTGATGCCGCTGGCCGAGACGTTCTGGGCGCAGCGCTTCGGCATGCTGGTCGATCGCTTCGGCACGCCGTGGATGGTCAACTGCCTCAAGCCCTGTACCGATGACGCGGCCTGACCGCCGGCCGATTCCCCTGCGCTCCGCTCATCCACACATCGTCCACTGAGGAGTTCCCTGCACATGGCCAGACAGATCTTCGTCAACCTGCCGGTCAAGGACCTCGACCGCTCGGTCGCGTTCTTCACGGCGCTCGGCTTCACGTTCAACCCGATGTTCACCGACGAGAACGCGACCTGCATGATCGTCGCCGAGGGCATCTGCGTGATGCTCCTGGTCGAGCCGTTCTTCAAGACCTTCACGCCCAAGCCGCTGTGCGACGCCCACGCGCAGACCGAAGTGCTGGTCTGCCTCGGCGTCGAGAGCCGCGCCGAGGTCGATGCGCTCGTCGCCAAGGCGCTCGCCGCCGGCGGTCTCGCGCCGAACCCGGCCAAGGACTACGGCTTCATGTACCAGCACGGTTTCGAGGATCCGGACGGGCATCTGTGGGAGCTCGCCTACCTGGACATGGCGGCGTTTCCGGGCGCCGGCGCGGCGGAGGGCTGAGCGATGCGCTTCATGATGCTGATGATTCCGAAGGGCTACGAGAGCGCCGCACCCGGCACGCTGCCCGAGGCCGACGCCGTCGCGACGATGATGAAGTACAACGAGACGCTGCAGAACGCCGGCGTGCTGCTGGCGCTGGACGGACTGCATCCGCCGTCGATGGGCGCCCGCGTGCATTTCGCAGGCGGCAGAGCGAGCGTGACCGACGGGCCGTTCGCCGAGGCCAAGGAAGTGCTCGGCGGCTACTGGATGATCGACGTGAAGTCGCGCGAGGAAGCGATCGCCTGGGCGATGCGCTGCCCGGCTTCCGACAACGAGGTCATCGAGGTCCGCCAGGTGATGGACATCGCCGACTTTCCGGAGGACGTGCAGCAGGCCGCCGCCGGCTTCGACGAGAGGCGGCAGTCGGCGCGCGACGTGCCGTGACCGGCGCGCGCCGGTCCGGCCGCTGCGGCGCGCCGGCCGCACAGCCGGTCCGGCGCTTGCGCGTGATCGATGGGAATGATCTGATCGGCCGCCATGACGGCGGCCGACATCCAGCGCACGGTCGGTGCGGTCTGGCGCATCGAGTCTCCCCGGCTGATCGCCGGCCTGATGCGTCTGGTGCGCGACCTGGGCATCGCCGAGGAATGCGCGCAGGACGCGCTGGTCGCCGCGCTCGAGCACTGGCCGGCGAGCGGCGTGCCGGACAATCCCGGCGCCTGGCTGATGGCGACCGCCAAACGCCGCGCGATCGACCGGCTGCGCCGTGACCAGCTGCTGATGCGCAAGCGCGACGCCCTCGTCCAGGCACTCGAAGAGACGCTCGAGCACGCCGGGTTCGGCGCCGAAGCCGCCCTGGACGACCCGTTCGACGACGACCTGCTGCGTCTGGTCTTCGTCGCCTGCCATCCGGTGCTGTCGACCGAGGCCCGCGTCGCGCTGACGCTGCGCCTGCTCGGCGGCCTGACCACCGACGAGATCGCACGCGCGTTCCTGGTGCCCGAGCCGACGATCGCGCAGCGCATCGTGCGCGCCAAGCGCAGCCTCGCCGAGAAGGGCGTACCGTTCGAGGTGCCGCGCGGCGACGCGCTCGGGGAACGGCGGGCCTCGGTGCTCGAGGTGCTGTACCTGATCTTCAACGAGGGCTATTCGGCGACCGCCGGCGAAGACTGGATGCGTCCGGCGCTGTGCGAGGATGCGATGCGCCTGGGCCGCGTGCTGGCCGGCCTGATGCCGCAGGAGCCGGAAGTGCTCGGCCTGCTCGCGTTGATGGAATTGCAGGCCTCGCGCGCGCAGGCGCGCATCGACGCCGACGGCACGCCGGTGCTGCTGCTCGATCAGAACCGCGCGCGCTGGGACCGGCTGCTGATCGGCCGCGGCCTGGCCGGCCTGGCACGCGCCGAGCGGCTCGGCGGCGCGCGGGGTCCGTATACGCTGCAGGCGGCGATCGCCGCCTGCCACGCGCGCGCCGCGACCGCCGAGGCGACCGACTGGCCGCGCATCGCCGCGCTGTACGCGGAGCTCGCGCGCGTCGTGCCCTCGCCGGTGGTCGAACTGAATCGTGCGGTCGCCGTCGCGATGGCGGCCGGGCCGCAGGCCGGTCTCGACATCGCCGATGCGCTGCAGGAGACGCCCGCCCTCGCCCACTACCACCTGCTGCCGGCGGTACGCGGCGATCTGCTGGCCAAGCTCGGCCGCGCTGCCGAGGCACGCGGCGCGTTCGAGCAGGCCGCCGCGCTGACGCGCAACGTGCGCGAGCGCGATCTGCTGCTGCGGCGCGCACGCGATTGCGTGTAGACGGCCGGCGCGCGGCGCGCGGCGCGCGATCGAGTTTCGCGCAGCGGCGCGACCGCCGGCTCAGGCAGCGCAGCGTGAGCCGGATACGTCGATCAATCCGACCTGGAACGGACGAGCGACTGCGCTTCGATGCGCCCTGGCCGCGCGGCGCGTCTCATCGCGGCGGCGGCGCGGCGGCAGGTGCAGTCCGGTCCGGCACCTCGGACGGAGCGCGCGTCCCGATCGGCGGGCTCGATGCCGCGCCGATCGCAAAGTGCGTCCCGGTCAGCCGCTCCGATGCCTCCCACAGCCTGGCAGCAGCGGCGCGGTCCAGCGCCTGCGCCGGCAGGCGCGCCGCGGCCGGATGGCCGCGGCTTTCGCCGAGCGCGTCCGGACCGTAGTAGGCCCCGCCGCTCGCCTGCGGCGACGTCGCCGCGAACAGGATCGGCAGCGCGCCCTGAGCGGCCGGCTGGAACAGGAACCAGAGAAACCGGCGCGCCATGCCGGCCCCGCTCCAGGCACCGGCGCCGTTCGGAAGCAGGTCGGTCCTCGCGATGCCCGGATGGGCTGCGATGCTGTCGATGCCCCAGCCGGCCGCCTCGCTGCGGCGCTGCAGTTCGAGCGCGAACATCAGGCAGGCCAGCTTCGACTGGCCGTACGCGACGAACGGCGCATAGCGGCGCTCGGACTGCAGGTCGTCGAGATCGATCGCGCCGCGCCGCGCGGCGATGCTCGAGACGCCGATGACGCGCGGTGCGCTCCCTTTGCGCAGCAGCGGCAGCAGCTGCGCGGTCAGCGCGAAGTGGCCCAGGTGATTGGTGCCGAACTGCAGTTCGAAACCATCCGCGGTGGTGAGTCGCTGCGGCGGCGTCATCACGCCGGCGTTGTTGATCAGCAGATCGAGACTGCCGTGCGAGGCGCGCAGCCGGTCGGCGAATGCCTCGATCGAGTCGAGACTGGCCAGATCGACGGCGCCGAACGTGATGCGCGCACCCGGCGCCGCGCGGCGGATGCGGTCGGCCGCGGCCGCGCCCTTGGCTGCATTGCGGCCGGCCAGGATCACGTCGGCGCCGGCACGCGCCAGCGCCGCCGCGACCTCGAAGCCGAGTCCGCCGGTGCCGGTGACGACCGCGCTGCGGCCGCGTTGCGACGGCAGATCGGCCAGAGTCCAGAGGGTCATGCGCTTGCCTCGATCGAGAACGGAACGATAAGGTGGAAACACCAATTCATGCACTCGATGCATTATTTAATGCACCGAGTGCAGAAACGCAATAGGTCATCCGACATGTCCGAACACGCGCGCCCGGAGTGGGCCGGCGCCGCAGAAGGCCTGCGCGAACGCAAGCGCCGCCAGACGCGGCGCCGCATCGCCGAGGCCGGCCTGCGCCTGTTCCTGGCCCAGGGCTACGACGGCACGACGCTCGACGCGATCGCATCCGCAGCCGGCATTGCGCGGCGCAGCTTTTTTTCGTATTTCAAGTCCAAGGATGACATCGTCCTGTTCTGGCTCGAGGACAGCTGGGCGCTGCTCGACGCCGACCTGCTGAAGACCTCGCCAGACATCCGGCCTCTGGACGCGGTGCGCGCCGCCATGGTCGCGAAGGTCGAGCACTACACCAGCGAGGAGATGAGCTCGCTCGATGCGCTGATGCGGTCGAATCCCGCACTGCAGTCGCGCAAGCAGGCGTTCTACGTCGAGCGCGAGCAGGCGCTGTTCGAGACGCTCTGCCAGGTCTGGCGCCAGCCCGAGCGGCGCACCGCGCTGCGGATGGTTGCGATGGTCGCGATCGGCGCGTCGCGGCTGGCGACGCAGGCCTGGCAGCAGCAGGCAGCCCCGCGCAAGCCGATCGCGCAGCATCTGCACGAGGCATTCGACGGTCTCGCGCGCGAAGTCTGAGCGCACCCTGCGTCGAAGCGTGCCGGCGGTCGCAGGTGATGCGTCTCGACGACGCACGCGATCCGGCGGACCCGCCCGGCACGCGAATCGAACCTCGGACGCGGCGAAGCGCCGCGGCGCGCGATCAGTAGAAGAAGTCGACGACGCCGGTTTCGAGCGAGTACTCGGCGCCGACGACCTTGAGTGTGCCGCCCTCGATCATCTGCTCGAGCAGCGCCGAGCCGTAGCGCAGCTGATGCACCGACATGCGAATGTTCGCGCGCACCGCATGACGCACCAGCGCGACCGGATCGTTCGCGACCTCGGTCTCGAGCAAGGTCTCGACCGATGGCCGGATCCGGTCGACGATCGAACGCAGATTGCGCGACTGCTCCTCGGTGCTGCGGCCGAGCTCCTCGACCGTCGCCAGTACCGCGCCGCACTGCGAATGGCCGAGCACCACGACCAGCGGCGTGCCGTAGCGCGCCGCCGCGAACTCGATGCTGCCGATCTGCGACGGCGCGACGATATTGCCGGCGACGCGGATCACGAAGAGGTCGCCGAGGCCCTGATCGAACACGATCTCGGCCGGCACGCGCGAATCGGAGCAGCCCAGGATGATCGCGAACGGAGCCTGCCCGGCAGCCAGCTCGCGCCGGCGCGTCTGATGGCTCGACGCGTCGCTGTCGCGCGTTTCCGACGTGAAACGCTGATTGCCGGCCTTGAGTCGCTCGAGCGCTTCGGTTGCGGGGATCATCGGTCCGGTGCCTGTGCCTTTAGGGTTCAAGTCCTGTGCCAAGCGAGGTTCACGGGCGCGCCCGGACGCGCTCCTGCTGGCCGTCACCTGCCAGTTCCGCACGCGGCCCGAAGCGCCGGTCGCGCCGCAGCGCATCGGCACGACATGACCGTCCTGCGCGCGCCGCGCACGCTTTGCCTCACAGGTGCGGCCGCTGCCGCTCGCCCGGCGCGACGCGCTCGGCGTTGCGCAGTTCTTCCTTGCGTGCGGCCGTCTTGGCCTTGGTGGCCTCGCCGCGTGCGCCGACGACCATCTCGTGCAGCCACTTGATCAGGATGTCCGTGTAGGCCTTCTGCACGAGCTTGCTCGTGAAGGCATGATCGGCACCTGCGATCGCACGCTGGGTCAGCGACCGCGCCTGGCCGAACGCCTGCACGTAGTTGGCGATGACCGCATGCGGGACGATGTCGTCATGCTCGGCTTCGACGACCAGCGCATCGCCCCGAAACGCCGCGCAGGCGCGCAAGGCCCGATTGTCCTGCCAGGCGATGCGGCTGCGCCGGTACGCGGCCAGCGTGCCGTCGGCATGCAGCTGGCGTTTGGCTCGTTCCCAGCCTTCGTCCTTGTAGATCGCCGGCGAGCGCAGCGCGAGCCAGCGCACCGGTCGCAGCGTGGTCAGGATCGAGGCCAGATAGCCGCCATAGCTGATGCCGACCACCGCGATCGAGTCCGGATCGACCTGCGGCCGCGCCACCAGCCAGTCGTAGGCCGCGACCAGGTCGGCCAGGTTGTCCTCGCGCGAGACGGTCTCCCACTGCGATGCCGTACGCTCGTGGCCGCGCAGATCGAAGGTCAGGCATTCGCAGCCGATGCCGACCGCTTCGCGGGCGCGCACCAGGTCGTGCTCCTGGCTGCCGCCCCAGCCGTGCACGAACAGCACGCCCGGCAGCGATTGCGCCGGCGACAGCAGGGTCGCGTCGATCAGATCGTGGGCGACCGCGATGTCGACCGATTCGAGCTGTACGTTCATCACGGATGGACGAGGCTGTACTTGACCAGCGACCCAGCCTGCTCGTCCCTGCCCCGGAAATGAACCTCGGCACCATCCGGCGCTTCGCCGGTATAGGTCTCGTACGTCGAGGCGCGCACCAGCGTGCGTGAAGGCTCGGCCAGCAGAGCCTCGATCGCGGCGATCTCGGCCGCGCTCGCGCCGCCGATGCGCCAGGACTGCTCGAGCACGCCGGATCGGCGACGGCCGTCGCGATCGAGGCCGGCGACGACATCGTAGTTGCGCCGCGTCGCGCAGACGGTCGGATACGCACGCATGACCTCCGCGTCGTAGCGTCGAACCTGCTCGATCGCGCGCTGCATCTCGTCCGCCAGCGCGCAGGCCAGCAGATCGTCGAAGCGACCGCGCACGACCGTCAGATCCGATCCGCCGTACACCGCCAGGCCACGATGGTCCAGGGTCTGCCGCTGCGTGCCGAAATACGCGATCGCGTGCATGCCGATCCGGACTTGGCCGACACTGTAGGTCGTCGCCGCGGCGAGGTCGCGCTCGACGACCGCGCCGTAGCGCCGCAGCATCGCATCGGTCATCGTCGCAGCATGATCGGCGAGTTCGCGCTCGGTCGCGACGACGCGCTGGCCGTTGCCGCCGGCTTCGTGCGCGGCCTTGACGCGCACCGGTCCGCCGACGAGCAGCCTGAGGCCGGCGCTCAGCAGGTCCTCACGCGCGAACACCGAATAGCCCGGCAGTACCACGTCGCCGAGCGCCTCGCCGAGCGCATGCGACCAACCGTCCGGAGCGGCCGCAGCGGCGTCGATCAGCCCGTGGCTGATCGTCTTGGTCGCGACGAACGCGTACGGCACCACGCCGCCGAACAGATCCGCCTCGCCGCGGATGCCGAGCGCGGCGGCCTCGTCTTCAACCAGGGTGCGATCGGGCACGAAGTAGCACTCGGCACCCTGCGCGCAATCGTCGGCGGGATCGTTCGCATAGTCCGCATCGAGCAGCCGGGCGATGCGGTGAGCCAGAGCGCGATGAGCCTGCGCCTCGTGGCCCTGCGGATCGCGGTCCAGGCAGCGCCGCAGTGCGACCGCGCAGATACGCAAAGGCGCCACCTCGGTCATGCACGGACTCCTTCGGCTCGTGGATCGGCGAGTGCGAGTGCCCGTGCGGTGGAGCGCGTGCGGCTCGACTTGCGAGGCAGTCTGCTGATCAGCGCCCTACACGCGCTGAATCGCGCAGCCTTGTTCGAACCGCGCGTCAGGCGTCGTTGGTTTCGCGCACGGCATGCAGGATCTGCACGCAAGGAAAGCCGCCACGCTCGCTCGCGCAGGCCAAAACACGCGCTTACCAATCACCGGCAATGGCCTCGCCTCCGATCTCCTCCGCGTCGAAGCCCTCGCTCCTGCTCCCGCTCCCGCTCCTGCTCCCGCTCCCGCTCCCGCTCCTGCTCCTGCTCCCGCTCCCGCTCCTGCTCCTGCTCCTGCTCCTGCTCCTGCTCCTGCTCCTGCTCCTGCTCCTGCTCCTG
>VFQU01000959.1_pt1 | contig 19716 bp, 18 predicted proteins | sample 3512311 | NCBI WGS metagenome assembly VFQU01 (sample SAMN10412377, study PRJNA504923) | tailings metagenome | isolation source: Relicate 3 Philex TSF3 active mining site | place: Philippines: Tuba, Benguet | collected 2017-08-29
GACGCCCTCGGGCAGGCGCACCTCGATGTGCTCGATCGCGGCCCGGTCGGCGACGGTGCCGCGCAGGTCGACGTCCACCGACCACTGCGGGCTGATTCGGCCGTCGTCGGAACCGGGCAGCGTCGGCGCGCGCGGATGGCCGGGCCCGATGCTGGACTGCCCGGTCTACGCGACCTGACCGGCGGTGGCGCACAAGAGGCAGAACAGGATCGCGGTACGCATGATGGACCTCCCCGACGCGTCGCTCGCCGCGGCGGCGTGCCGCGGCCGTCGAAGAAGTGTCACCAGAAGGCGGGTTATCGCAGGGCTCGGGCGGACTCGTGGCGAGCATGGCCCGGCCGGGCTCGAGACCCATCCCCGGCCGGCGCCGGGCACCAACACGGCCGTGGAGACGAAGTTGCAACGCCCGCTGCGCCATGCGCGAACTCCGGTCGAGTGCAGCGCACCGGCCTCGCGCGGGACGGAATCAACCGGCCGTCGGTGTCACCGCGCGCCGCGGTACGCCGCTGAAGCGCAGGATCGCCAGCGCGCCGCCTTCCGGCCGCGGCTCGAGGCTGACGCTCCAGCCGTACAGCGCGCACAGCCGCGAGACGATGGCCAGGCCGATGCCGGCGCCGCGACTGCCTTCGGCGCTCTTGCCGCGAAAGCCGCGTTCGAAGAGACGACCCGCGTCTTCCTCGGAGATGCCCGGCCCGGAATCGCGGATCTCCAGCCGGTCGGGATACACGCTGACCCGCACTTCGCCCTGCTGGGTGTACTTGAACGCGTTGCCGATCAGGTTGCCTGCCGCGACCGACAGCACGGCTTCGGGCGCGTCGATCACAGCCTTGTCGGCGCCGTCGACGCCGGCCGTGACCGCGCGCTTGCCGACCGCCAGCAGGTTGGCCTCGACGAGCTGCTCGGACAGCCGGCGCAGGTCGGTGGCGCCGTGGCCGCGCTCGTTGCGCGACAGCGTGAGCAGCGCGGTGATCAGGTCGGTGCACTGCAGGCAGGCACGCTCGATGCGCTGCAGCCGCTGGCGGGTGCGGTCGTCGAGGTCGGGCTTGGCGAGCAGCAGCTCGCTGGCGCCGCGGATCACCGCCAGCGGCGTGCGCAGTTCATGGCTGACGTCGGCATTGAACTCGCGGTCGCGCTGGACCAGCTCGGTCAGCCGAGCGGCGTAGCCGTCGAGCGCCTCGGCGAGCTGGCCGACCTCGTCATTGGCGAAATGCGGCGCCAGCGGTTCCGGCTGGCCCTCGCCGGCGTAGTCGCGCAGGCGGGCGACCAGGTCGGCGACCGGCCGCATCACCCGCTGCGACGACCACAGGCCGAGCAGGAACGACAGCAGCGAGAACCCCACCACGGCGACGCCCAGCGCCCACTGCAGGCGACTGGCGCTCTCGCGCTCCTGGGTGGTGTCGTAGCGCAGGAAGAACCAGTAGTCGCGGTCCTTGCGGACGGCCAGCTTGTAGGCCTGCGGCCGGCCTTCCGCGTCCGTTTCGGACAGGTCGTGGACGCCGTCGGGCAGGTCGCGCCACTCCAGCCGCACGTTGGGGAAGCGGCGCGCGCTGTAGGTGTAGCCGACGATCTTCTCGAACTCGACCAGTTGCTGGGTCGGATCTCGGTAGAACGAATCGGCGTAGCCGCGCAGGTTCTCCTGCAGCGCTTCGCCGATGAGATCGCTCTCGAGGTGCTCGCGCAGCGCGATCGTGGCCAGCGCGAACAGCGCCGTCAGGCAGGAGCCCAACAGCAGGAAGGAGATGACGATCCGGGTGCGGAGCCTACGCCGATACAGCATCGAGATCGGCGATGCGGTAGCCGATGCCGTGGCGGGTCTGGATCAGCGGCTTGCCGAACGGCTTGTCGACCGCGGCGCGCAGGCCGTGGATGTGCACGCGAAGGCTGTCGGAGTCGGGCAGCTCCTCGCCCCAGACGCGGGTCTCGAGCTCCTGCCGGGTCACCACCGAGGGCGCCGCTTCCATGAGGGCCTGCAGGATCTTCAGCGCCGTCGGATTGAGGGTCACCGACTTTCCTCCGCGGTGCACCTCGAGCGTGTCGAGGTTGTACTCGAGGTCGGCGACCTTCAGCACGCGCGGTCCGAGGCCCTTGCCGCGGCGGGCCAGCACCACCAGCCGCGCCTCCACCTCCTGCAGCGCGAAGGGCTTGACCAGATAGTCGTCCGCGCCGGACTCGAACCCGCTGAGCTTCTGCTCGAGCGCATCGCGCGCGGTGAGCATCAGCACCGGGGTCTGCCGGCGCGCCTCCTGGCGCAGCTTGCGGCAGACCTCGAGGCCATCCATGCCGGGCAGGTTGAGGTCGAGCACGATCGCGTCGAACTCGTTCACCACGGCCAGGTGCAGTCCGGTCACGCCGTCGGCGGCGAAATCGACCGTGTGGCCGCGGTCCTCGAGATAGTCTCCGAGGTTGGCGGCGATGTCGCTGTTGTCTTCGATCACGAGGATGCGCATGCCGCCAGCTTACCCGGAAGGGCGGGCGACGGGCCAACCACGGCGTGCGCGGTTGCGCCGCGCTTCAGCGAGCGCGCCGGCAGATCCGCGAGCCGGTCGGCGCGTTGCAGGCCTCGCGATCCTCGGCGGTGGCGCCGACGTCGTCGAGGCGGAAATCGAAGGTCTGCACCTGCCGGCTGCTGCCGTCGCCCTGCGGGAAGCGCCAGCGCTCGAGGGCCGCACGCGCCGGCGCGTCGAACACGCGACCGTCCGACGACTCCACGACGATGTCGGTCGGGCGCCCCGCGGCATCGATGCGGAAGCTCAGCGCGACGCTGCCTTCGAGCCCCCGCGACAGTGCCGGGCGCGGATACGCCGGCGCCACCTGCCGCAGCGGGCGCAGCGGCTCGACCAGAACCTCATCGAGACGCGGTCGCGGGGCGGCGGCCGCCGCGCCGACCGCAGGCGCCGGATCCACCGGCGCGGCGTCCGCGAGCGCTGCCGTAGCCGCCGTCTCGGCCGCCACGCGGGAGCGCGGCAGCGTGTCGTCCGTCACCACCGGGTCGGTCGCGACGGTTTGGTCGGGGGATTGGGCCAGCGGCAGCAGCGGCCTGGCGATCGCCGGCGAGACGACGAGGTCGCCGACGACCAGTTCGGCCAGCGGCACCACCCGGACCGGCGAGGGCGACGTCCACAGCGCGTCCGCGACCGGCGACCAGACGCGCGAATCCAGGCGCGGGAGGACGGCGAGCACGCAGGCGCAGACCAGCGCGGCGAGACCGAGCGTGGGCCAGCCCGCCGGCGGCGAAGCCTCGCGGGGCGACGCTCCGAGCAGAAGGCGCTCGACCCGCGCCAGCAGCACGCCGTCGGTGGCGGCGATCGCCAGCCGGCCGTGCGCTGCCTGCTCCCGATGCGACTCGCCCAGGGCCAGCAGGGCACGCGCATAGTCGAGCCGATCGATGCCGCTGGCGGTCACCGCCACGTCGCAGCACTCCTCGCGATCGGCGCGCACGTGACGCCCGATCCAGTGGACGGCAGGGTGGTAGTAGAGCAGCGTTTCCAGCGCACACTGCAGCGCGTTGATCCAGGTGTCGAGGCGTCCCACGTGGGCGAGTTCGTGGGCGAGCACGGCTTCGAGCTGGGCCGGCGGAAGGCGCAGCGACAGGCCGATCGGCAGCAGGATCGTCGGCTTGACCCAGCCCACCAGCAGCGGCGCCACGACGCACGATGATTCCCGCAGCGCCACGCGGGCATTCACGCCCATCCTGGCTTGCAGGGTGGACAGGCGCTGCAGCCAGTGCGCAGGGAGCGGCTGCGCCGAGGCCGCCAGCAGGCGCAGCGCCCACCACTGCAGGCCGGTGCGTGCGGCGAGCACCATCACGCCGGCGGCCCAGGCCGCCACCAGCCAGGGAAAGATCGCCTCCGGCGACAGCGCGGCGTCGCCGGCAGCCGCCGCGTCGAGTGCGCCGAACGCGGGCGACACGCCGGCCGCGGTTCCGGTGCCGCTGGCGGCCGCGGGCCAGTGCAGAGCGAACGTGATCGCCGGCGCGGCGGCGCAGGCGAGCAGCGCAAGGTGGCCGAGCGCCAGCCGGTGGCGCGCGGAGCTGCCTGCCGATGCACGATGGAGGACGCCGTAGACGACGGCGATCAGCGCGCCCTGCCACAGGAAGTGCAGCAGCGCCCAGCCCAGCGCCAGCACCAGGGCCGACAGCGCCACCGAGCCCTCAGCCATGGCGTCCCCTCTCCATCCGGTCGATCAGGTCGCGAATCTGCGCCAGCTCCTCGGCGCTCGGCGGCGTGTCGCTGCCGAGCGCGCGCAGGACCAGCTCGCCCGGACGCCCATCGAACATGCCCTCGATGAGCTCGGCCAGCAGCCGGCGCTGGGTCGAATCCTTGCTGATGGCGGGGCGGTAGACGTGGGCGCGGCGTCCCTCGTCACGAACCACCAGGCCCTTGGCGTGCATCAACTGCAGCAGCTTGAGGGCCGTGGTGTAGGCCGACTCGTCGGTGTAGATCGCCTCGAAGACTTCCCGCACGGTCGCCTCGCCGCGCGCCCACAGCACGTTGAGGATGGCCAGCTCGGCCTCGGTGGGATGCGGCTTGCGGCCCATCGGGCGCGGCTTACTCGCCCGACCGGATCGGCAGCCGGGAACCGCCGCGCAGGGCTTCGCGGGCCGACTCGCGATCGCGGCGCCGCTCGCCCACGGTCTTGCAGACCTTGGTGGCCAGGCGCGTGCCGACCGGGGTCTCGCGGGTGCAGACCACGCGGCTGTCTTCGGCCGCCTGGGTCAGCACCACGTTGATGAGTTCCTGATCGTTGAAGACTGCCAGGCGACGCCGTTCGTCCAGCTCGGAGACCGATCGGATCCCCGCGAGATTCGCCTCCATGCGATCGAGCGCCTCGAGCACGCGCTCGCGATCCTTGGGAGCGATCCCGCGGTAGCGCTCACCGGCGACGATCTCATGCTCGAGCGCCTGCTTCTGCTCGGCGAAGACGGCAGGATCGAAGGCGACGGCCGTGTGCTCGGGTGCACTCGACGCCTGGGCGCTGACGACCAGGGAAAGGCTGCTGAAGAGGACGGCGACCAGAAAGCGCATGCGGCTGCTCCGAATTGGGATGCCGGCATAGTACGATGAAATTCGTACGATGCAAGTGCCGACTCGAGGCCGACCGCCACCGCCAGGGCAAAAAGAAAAGCCCGCGGAGGCGACTGTGGGGGAACGCGCCTGCCGCGGGCTGAAGACTACTGCCCCGAATACCGCCTTCTGCAAGTCACTGATTGACTTGGGAGTGTCCAGCAGAACGATGGTAGGACGCAGGCTACGCGGGGGCGCATTAAAGCCCCGTTAAGCCCACCTAAGGCTGCCGTTAAGCCCGCGGAAATGGCTCAGAGGGCGCGTCTGGCGATCCGCCGCGCGCGCCGGACGCGCCCATCGATGTAGTCGACCACGGCGCCGGCGACGTCCTCGCCGGTCGCACCCTCGATGCCTTCCAGTCCCGGCGATGAGTTCACCTCGAGGACCAGCGGTCCGCGTCGCGAGCGCAACAGGTCGACACCGGCGACATTGAGTCCGAGCACGCGCGCCGCGCGGATCGCGGTCTCCGTTTCGTCGGCATCGAGTTCCACCGCCTTCGCGGTTCCGCCGCGGTGGAGGTTGGAGCGGAACTCGCCGCGCCGCGCCTGCCGGCGCATCGCGGCGACGACCCGTCCACCGACCACGAAGCAGCGCACGTCGGCGCCCTTGGCTTCGGCGATGAACTCCTGCACGAGGAAGTTGGCGTACAGCCCGCGAAACGCCTCGATCACCGACTGCGACGCCGATGCGCGCTCGGCGAGGATCACGCCGGCGCCCTGGGTGCCCTCGTTGAGCTTGATGACGTGCGGCGGCCGGCCGAGCATGGCCAGGAGATCGGCGGTGTCGTCGGGGTTGTCGCCGAACACCGTGCGCGGCAGGCCGATGCCCTCGCGCGCCAGGAGCTGATGGCAGCGCAGCTTGTCGCGGGCGCGCAGGATCGCATCCGAGGCATTGGGCGTGTACACCCCCATCATCTCGAGCTGGCGCAGCACTGCCGTTCCGTAGAAGGTCACGGAAGCGCCGATGCGCGGGATCACCGCGTCGTAGTCGGACATCTCCCGGCCCTTGTAGTGCATCGAGAACGCGCCCGGCTCGATGCGCATGTAGCAGCGCAAGGGGTCGAGCACGCGCACGGTGTGGCCGCGCACGCGCGCGGCCTCGACCAGGCGCTGGGTCGAGTACAGCTTGCTGTTGCGCGACAGGATGGCGAGTTTCATGGCGGGGTGTCCGGCGACTCGGGCTGGCCGAGGAGGAAGGAGGCGGCCGGATCGACCAGGCACAGGCCGGCCATCGCGGTGCGCCCGAGCAGCATGGGAAAGAGCATGTTGCGCCGGCTGGTGAGGTTGATCTCGATCTCGCGCTCGCGGCCGGCCAGGGTCAGGCGGGTGCGGATGAAGACCCTCACCGAGGTCTGGCCGCCCGAATCGGTCACCGGACGCCGATCGACGACCGGCGATGCGCAGTGCACGCTGCGGCCCTGCTTGTCGGGGTCGAGGGCGAACGCGACCCACTCCACGCCGTCGCGCACGGACACGTCCATCGAATCGACGTGCAGCGCCGAACTGCGCGCCCCGCTGTCGATCTTGGCGCGAATCGCCGGAATGCCGAGATCAGGGAGCGCAAGCCACTCGCGCCACCCCAGCAACACGCGGTCGCCGGAAAGGGCCGGGGGGTCGCGCGGATCTGCCTTGCCCATCGCTGCGCCCCGGCGAAACGGATCGCGGCGGCCCGGGGCCGCCGCGGGAAATGCTGGAGCGGGTGATGGGAATCGAACCCACGTCAGTGGCTTGGGAAGCCACCGCTCTACCATTGAGCTACACCCGCGCTGCGGCAAGATAGTAATGCGCCGCGAGCGGCGCGCAAAGACCGGCGACCCCATGGAGGCGGCATCGATGCAGATCATCCTCAACGGCGAATCGCGCGACATACCGGCCGACACCACCATCGACGCGCTGCTGGGCGTGCTCGGGCTCGAGGGACGCCGGCTGGCGGTGGAGGTCAATCGCCGGATCGTGCCGCGCAGCCTGCACGCATCGCACCGCCTGGCACCCGACGATCGGGTCGAGCTGGTCCAGGCGATCGGCGGCGGCTGAGCGCACGCGGATCGCGGCAAGGTCGGGTCGCACCGGTCGGACGCAGGAGACCGACGCAGGCACGTCCGGGCGAAGCGCAGGCGGTCCTCGATGCGGGCGAAGGACGCTGCGTCGGCGGCGCAGGACGAGCTCGGCGATCCGCGTCCGGGACGGGCGCTAGCCCGGCGCCGCCATCTCGACGCGATCGCGGCCGGCCGCCTTGGCCGCGTACAGTGCGTGGTCGGCGGCCTCGACCAGTGCGACCAGGCTCACCGGCACCACGCCGTCGCGGACGGCGACGCCGATGCTCAGCGTCACCGCGGGCTCGCCCGCCACCATCGCGGCGGCGGCAGCGGTCCGGGCGCCCTCGGCGAACGCACGGGCCGACCCGGCGGACATCTGCGGCAGCACGACGAGGAACTCCTCGCCGCCGTAGCGACCGGCCAGCGCACCCGGCGGCAGCAGCGCCTGCAGCGCGTGAGCGATGCGCACGAGCACCCGATCGCCGACGCCGTGACCCCAGGTGTCGTTGACCTCCTTGAAGCGATCGACGTCGATCAGCAGGACCGCCAGCGGAAACCCGTCGGCATTCGCCGCATCACAGGCCCGCTGCAGGGCGGCGAGCACCTCGCGTCGATTGGCGATGCCGGTGAGCGGATCGGTGGATGCGGCGACCTCCAGCGCGCGGGCCTGATCGGCCAGTTCCGCGTTGGCAGCAGCCAGCGCCTGCCGGCTGTACTGAAGATCGGCATTGCTGCGCGCCAGCCGCTGGCCGATCCGCGCGCTGCGCCGGTAGAGCCAGCCCAGCACCAGCACCACCCCCAGCAGGCCCGTGATGACGCCGGTCGCGATGCGCCGATCCAGCGCCTCGCGCTCCAGCCGCAGCGCCTTGATCTCGTTGTCGCGGGTGAGCAGTTCGATGCGTCGGGCGTTGTCGGCCACCTCGTGGCGGTATTCGAGCAGGGCGACGCGCCGGCTGATCTCGCGACCGCTGATCTGCTCCTGCATCTCGATCGCCACGCCGGCGAGATCCAGCGCACGGGCGAGGTCCCCGCGCGCCTGCAGCAGCGGCACCATCAGCCGGTAGGCCTCGAACAGCTGCGGCACGTCGCCGGCGGCCAGATAGTTGGGGATGGCCTCGTCGAACAGCGCGAGCGCGCGATCGGGATCGCCTTCGGCCAGGGCGACCCGGCCCAGGCTGAAGGTGGCGTCGGCGGCGGTGCGGTCCTGATGGACCGACAGGCTCAGCCGGCGCGAGGCCTCGAGCGATTCCCTGGCCTCGTCCAGCCGGCCGAGGCCGAGCAGCGCGCGACCCCGCTCCAAGGCACCGTAGGCCAGACCGGGCACGCTGTCGAAACGTCGCGACAGCGCGTCCGACTCGGCGCAGAAGCGCAGCGCCTCCTCGAAGCGCGACTGCGCGTTGGCGATCCGCGCGAGGCTGCCCAGCACCGGCGCCGCACGCATCGGGTCAGGCTGGCGGCGGGCCTCGCTCAGCGCCTGGTCCAGATGGCCGCGCGCTTCCTCGAGGTCACGCATCCCGAGGTAGAGCAGGCCGAGATAGTGATGGGCGCGGTCGAGGCTGACGGTCGCCCCCTGTCGACCCAGCTCGCGCGCCGCGTCGATCCGCTCGAGGGTGCGCGTGTAGGCGCCCTGGTTGAGCAGCACCAGCGCGTGGTGCACCAGCGCCTCGGCCTCACCGCTGCGATCGCCGACGGCGCGGAATCCGGCGATCGCCGCCTCGAGGCCACGCGCGGCCAGGTCGAATCGTCCCTGGCGGCGCGCCACCAGCGCGAGCTCCATCTCCGCATCGGCCACCACGCGCGCGTCCCCGCGGGCGGCGGCGCGGGCCCGACGGCCCTCGTGAAGCGCCTGTGCCTGCCCGTAGTCGCCGCGACGAAAGGCGATGTCGGCCAGACCTGCCTCGGCAGCATCGACCACGGCCGGCTGGCCGGCGGCGCCACCTTCCTCGGCGATCGCGCGCAGGGCACTCGCCGCGCCCGTGAGGTCGGCGGCGTGCACCTGCGCCACGGCGGCCGCCAGGCGATCATCGAACGTGTCGGCTCCGGCCGCCGTAGCCAGGAGCAGCAGGATGAGCGGAATCGCGAAACCGGACGGTCGCCGCGCGGACATGGGCTGCATGGGCTCCTGGGGCAGCGCCATGGTAGGCCCGACGCCGGTGCGCCGGAAGTCGTGCGTCGCGGGTGGGCGCGCGGCCGCGGCTCGGGGATAATGCGCCGATGACCACGCACTTCGACGTCGCCGACCCGCTGATCATCGCCGGTCGCCGCTTCCGCTCGCGCCTGCTGACCGGCACCGGCAAGTTCAGGGACCTCGACGAGACCCGTCGCGCCACCGAGGCGGCCGGCGCCGAGATCGTCACCGTGGCGATCCGCCGCAGCAACATCGGCCAATCGCCGGGCGAGCCCAATCTGCTCGACGTGCTGCCGCCGGATCGCTACACCATCCTGCCCAACACCGCCGGCTGCTACACCGCGGAAGATGCCGTGCGCACCTGCCAGCTCGCCCGCGAGCTGCTCGACGGCCATGCGCTGGTCAAGCTCGAGGTGCTCGGCGATGCCCGCACGCTGTATCCCGACGTGGTGCAGACCCTGGCCGCCGCGGAAACGCTGGTGGCCGACGGCTTCCAGGTGATGGTCTACACCTCGGACGATCCGATCCTGGCCAAGCGGCTGGAGCAGATCGGCTGCGTCGCGGTGATGCCTCTGGCCGCGCCGATCGTCTCGGGCCTGGGCGTGCAGAACCGCTACAACCTGCTCGAGATCGTCGAGAACGCCGAGGTGCCGATCCTGGTCGACGCCGGCGTCGGCACCGCGTCCGATGCCGCCATCGCGATGGAGCTGGGCTGCGACGGCGTGCTGATGAACACCGCCATCGCCGGCGCCCGCGATCCGGTGCTGATGGCGAGCGCCATGCGCAAGGCGGTCGAAGCCGGCCGCGAGGCGTTCCGCGCCGGCCGCATCCCGCGCAAGCGCTTCGCCAGCGCATCCTCGCCGCTGGACGGACTGGTCGGATGAACCGTCCCGCGCCGGAGGTCGACAGCCCCGCCGGCGCGGCGGAGGATGCAGGCGCCCGTCGGCGGCCGATCCGCAGTTTCGTGCTGCGCACCGGCCGCACCACGCCGGCGCAACAGCGCGCCTTCGACGCGCACTGGGCCCGCTACGGACTCGACTACACGGGCACGCCGCGCGACTTCGACGCGGCATTCGGCCGCCGCGCGCCGCGCGTGGTCGAGATCGGCTTCGGCAACGGCGAGGCGCTGCTGTTCGCCGCAGCTGCCGATCCGGATCGCGACTACGTGGGCATCGAGGTCCACACGCCCGGCGTCGGCCGTCTGCTCAACGCGCTGGCGACGCAGGCGATCGGCAACGTGCGCGTCTACCGGCACGACGCGGTCGAGGTGCTGCGCGAGGAGATCGCGCCCGGCAGCCTCGACGAGGTGCGCATCTACTTCCCCGATCCCTGGCACAAGAAGCGCCATCACAAGCGCCGCCTCGTGCAGCCGGCGTTCCTCGCGTTGCTGGCCAGCCGGCTGCGCACCGGCGGCCGGCTGCACCTGGCCACCGACTGGGCCCCCTACGCCGAGCACATGCTCGACGTGCTCGAGGCCAGCCCGCATTTCGACAATCCGCTCGCGCCGCGCACGACGGTCGAGCGCCCGCCGTGGCGACCGCCGACGCGCTTCGAGGCGCGCGGCCTGAAGCTCGGCCACGCCGTCGCCGACCTGGTCTACCTGAGGAACGCCGTCGCGTGATCGACGAGGTCACCAGCGTCAGCACCGAGATGTGGCTGGTCCTGGGGCTGGTGCTGTTCACCATGGTCATGTTCATGTGGGAGCGGCTGCGGCCGGACGTCACCGCCCTGCTGGTGCTGGTGATGCTGGGCCTGCTCGGGCTGGTTCCACCCGACCAGCTGTTCGACGGCTTCGCCGGCAGCGCCGTCATCAGCGTGCTGGCGACGATGATCCTCGGCGCCGGCCTCGACCGCGCCGGCGTGCTCAACCGGTTGGCGATCTGGCTGCTCAGGGTGTCACGCGGCGTCGAGGAGCGGCTGATCCTGACCAGCGCCGGCGTCGCCGGCCTGCTTTCGGCCTTCATGCAGAACCCGGCAGTGACCACGCTGTTCCTGCCGGTGGCCTCGCGCCTGTCGGCGCGCACCGGCGTCACCGTCGCCCGGCTGCTGTTTCCGATCGCCGCCTGCGTGCTGCTCGGCGGCAGCCTGTCGATGGTCGGCAATTCGCCGCTGATCCTGCTCAACGACCTGCTGCAGTCGGCCAACCGCAACCTGCCTTCCGATGTTCGCCCCGCTGCCGGTCGGCCTCGCCCTGCTGGCGGTCGGCCTGCTGTACTTCCGGCTGTTCGGCCGGCGCATGCTGGGCGGCAGCGAAGACAAGTCGGTAGTGCCGGCGCGCACCGAGAGCTATTTCGCCCGCACCTACGGCATCGAGGGTGAGGTTTTCGAACTCACGGTGACCTCGGAAAGCCCGCTGGTCGGCATGTCGGTGCGCGAGGCCGAGACGCAGCGCGGCGCGCCACTGCTGCTGGCGCTCAAGAGCGGCAACGAGGCGCGGCTGGCGCCCGCCGGCGACACCATGATCTGGGTCGGCAGCGTGCTCGGCGTGCTCGGCCGCCGCGAGGACGTCGCCGACTACGCGCAGAACAACCTGCTGCGCATGCAGTCGCGGCTGCGCCACTTCGGCGACCACTTCAACCCGAGCCGCGCCGGCATCTCCGAAGCCGTGGTGCCGCCGACCTCGCGCTTCATCGGCCAGAGCCAGGCCGACCTGCAGCTGCGCAAGCGCCACGGCATCAGCCTGCTGGCGATCAACCGCGGCAACGAGGTGTTCCGCGAGGACATCCGCGGCATCCCGATCCGCGCCGGCGACCTGCTGGTGTTCCACAGCATCTGGCGCGACCTGACGCTGGCCGCGGAGAGCCGCGACTTCGTCGTCGTCACCGACTACCCGAAGGAAGAACAGCGCCCGCACAAGCTCTGGCACGCGGTGGCGATCTTCGCCCTGGCGATCGGCCTGGCGCTGGGCGGGTGGATCAGCGTGCCGGTGGCGCTGATGACCGGCGTGGTCGGCATGCTGGTCGCCGGCGTGCTGACCATGGACGAGGCCTACGCCGCGGTGAACTGGAAGACCGTGTTCATCATGGCCTGCCTGATCCCGCTGGGCTGGGCGATGGATTCCAGCGGCGCGGCGGCGTGGATCGCCGGCGAGGTGTTCGAGCGCTTCGGCCAGCTGCCGACCTGGCTGCTGCAGGCCACGGTCGGCATCCTCACCACGCTGTTCGGCCTGGTGGTGAGCAACGTCGGCGCCACCGTCATCATGGTGCCGATGGCGATCAACCTCGCCATCTCGCACGGCGACGCGCCGATCCCCTACGCGCTGGTGGTGGCGCTGTGCGCGTCCAACAACTTCATCAGCGTGTCCAACCCGGTGCTGTCGATGATCGCCGGCCCCGGCGGCTACCGCGCCCGCGACCTGCTGCGCGTCGGCGGGCCGCTGTCGCTGGTCTACCTGCTGGTCGTGCTGCTGGTGGTGAACATCGCCTATTGAGGCGATCGCGCCAGCACCACCGTGTCGTCCACTACCGCCACCGGCACCTCGCTGAGCGTGCTGCCGCGGCAGGGCCCACCGACGCAGCGGCCGTCCGGCACCGTGAAGCTGGCGCCGTGGGCGGCGCAGACCAGCAGGCCGGCGTCGATCAGGAAGCGCCCCGGCGCCCAGTCCAGCCGGCGGCCGGCATGCGGACAGACGTTCAGGAATGCCCGCACCGCGTCGCCGCGACGCAGCAGCACCAGCGACTCCGGCCCCTCGCCGAGGTCGGCCTCGGCGGCGAAGGCGCCTCCGTCGGGGAGCTGGTCGAGGCGACAAAGCGCCGAATCGATGGACTGTGTCACTTGTGGCCTGCCCGCGCGGTCGGAATACTGCGCGCCCCGGCAGTCGGGGCGTTCGCGCCAGTCTGCCACGCCGAGAACCTGCCGATGCGCCTGCGCTTCACCACCGTCTCCCTGCCCCGCCACCCGCTCGCCCGCGGCGCGCTCGCGCTGGCCGGGCTCGCCCTGCTCGCCCTGATGTCGGTGGTCGGCCTGGCCATCGCCGGCGTCGTCACCGCGGGCTGGCTGCTGCGCCGCGGCTGGCTCGCGCTGCGCGGCTCGCGGACATCGACGGGCGCCGCCACACCGCCGGGCGTGATCGAAGGCGAGTACACCGTGGTGGCGCCGCGGCGGCTGCCTCGCGGATGAAGGCCGTGGACTACCTGTTTCCGCCGCCGCCCGCCGCCAGCCTCGCCATCGACGGCAGCGCGCAGCGCTTCCCGGTGCATCGCATCTACTGCGTCGGCCGCAATTTCGCCGAGCACGCGCGCGAGATGGGCGCGGAGGTCGATCGCGGCACGCCGGTGTTCTTCGCCAAGCCGGCCGACGCCGTGGTGGTCGACGGCGCGCCGACTCCCTACCCGCCCGGCACCACCGACCTGCACCACGAGGTCGAACTGGTGGTCGCGCTGGGCAGCGATGCGCCGACCGGCGTCCTCGATCCGTCGACCGCGCTCGATCTGGTGTTCGGCTATACGGTCGGGCTCGACCTGACCCGCCGCGACCTGCAGGCGCGCGCCAAGGCCAAGGGCCTGCCCTGGGACATCGCCAAGGGTTTCGATGCGTCGGCGCCGCTCGCCGCGCTGCTGCCGCGCGCGCGCGCGGGTGATCCCGAGGACCGCCGCCTGTGGCTCGAGGTGAACGGCGAACTGCGCCAGGCCGCAGCGCTCGACGGCATGGTCTGGGACGTTCCCGCGATCCTGCACGAGCTTTCGAAGCTGTTCCGCCTGCGCGCCGGCGACCTGGTGTTCATGGGCACGCCGGCGGGCGTCGCCGCGCTCGCACCCGGCGATCGCTTCCGTGCGGGCATCGATGGCTGGACGCAGTTCGAGGGCGTGATCGAGGGCTGATCCAGGGCGGGCGCTGGGGTAGAGTCGCGACGGCGATCTCGCCAAACACACCCCACGGAGTCCCCATGAGCCTGCTCAGTGAATTCAAGACCTTCGCCATGCGCGGCAACGTCGTCGACCTCGCCGTGGGCGTGGTCATCGGCGCCGCCTTCGGCAAGATCGTGTCCTCGCTCGTCGACGGCCTGATCATGCCGGTGGTAGGCGTGCTGGTCGGCGGCGTCAACTTCGCCGACCTCGCCATCACGCTGCGCGAAGGCAGCGAGGGCGTGGCACCGGTGCTGCTGAAGTACGGCGCCTTCCTGCAGACGATCGTCGACTTCACCATCATCGCCTTCGCCATCTTCATGGTGATCAAGGCGATGAACGCGGTGAAGAAGAAGGAGGAGGCCGCGCCCGCCGCGCCGCCGCCGCCGAGCGCGGAGGTCCAGCTGCTGACCGAGATCCGCGACGCGCTCAAGGCGCGCTGAGACCGCGCTTCGGGGTCCGCACGGGGCGTTCCGTGCGGGCCTTCGCTTCCGGCAGGCGCGGGTCGCTGGCAGACTGCGGGCTTCCCCGCAGCCGTCCAGATCGCCGATGACGACGCCCCGCGCCGCCCTCCTTTCGCTCGCCCTCGCCGTCGTCGCGCCGGTTGCGCAGGCGACGCCGTTCGACGCCGACAGTCTCGCCACTGCGCGCGCGCTGCGCGATGCCGCGGCGGCCGGCAGCGGCGCCTACGCCATCGTCGAGTCGCTGACCAGCGAAGTCGGCCCGCGCATGCCCGGCACCGACGCCGACGCCCGCGGCGTGGCCTGGGCCGAGGCGAAGTTCCGCGCGCTCGGCTACGACCGCGTGCTGCTGCAGCCGGTGACCTTTCCCAACTGGAAGCGCGGCGCCGAGCGCGCCGAGCTGCTGCCGCCGTTCGCCCAGCCGCTGCACGTGACCGCGCTGGGCGGCAGCGTGGGTACCGATGGCGCCATCGAGGGCGAGGTCGTGGAGTTCGCCGACCTCGCCGCACTGCGCGCGGCGCACGCCGGCAGCCTGGAAGGAAAGATCGCCTACGTCGCCCATCGAATGGAGCGCTTCCGCGACGGCAGCGGCTACGGTCCGGCGGTGGCCGCGCGCAGCGAAGGCGCCAACGACGCCTCGCGCGCCGGCGCCATCGCGCTGCTGATCCGCTCGATCGGCACCGACAGCCACCGCTTCCCGCACACCGGCAACATGCGCTACCAGGACGGCGTGAAGCCGGTGCCGGCGGCGGCGCTGTCCAATCCGGACGCCGACCAGCTCTCGCGCCTGCTCTCGCGCGGCGTGCCGGTGCGGGTGCGGCTCGACCTCGACGTCGGCTTCGACGGCGAGTACACCTCGCACAACGTGATCGGCGAGATCATCGGCCGCGAGAAACCCGACGAGTTCGTCGTCATCGGCGGCCACCTGGATTCCTGGGACCTCGGCACCGGCGCCATCGACGACGGCGCCGGCATCGGCATCACCATGGACGCCGGCGCCCGCATCGCCGCGCTGCCGACGCGGCCGCGCCGCTCGATCCGGGTGATCGCCTTCGCCAACGAGGAGCAGGGCCTGATCGGCGCCAAGCAGTACGCCGTGGCCAACGACATCGACCGCCACCTCATCGGCGCCGAGAGCGACTTCGGCGCAGGCCGCATCTACGCGCTGCGCGCCGGCGTCGACCCGGCGGCCTGGCCCGCCGTCATCGCCATCGCCGAAGTGCTGGTGCCGCTGGGCATCGGCCTCGAGCCCGGCGTCGGCGGCCCCGGCCCCGACATCATCCCGCTGCGCGATCGCGGCATGCCCTGGGCGCAGCTCGCCCAGGACGGCACCGACTACTTCGACTACCACCACACCGCCGACGACACGCTGGACAAGATCGACCCGAAGGCGCTCGACCAGCAGGTCGCCGCCTACGCCGCCTTCGCCTGGCTGGCGGCCGAGCTGAAAGGCGACTTCGGCCGCCTGCCACCGCGGACGCCGGCGCCGAACCCGCCGGTCGCCTCGGGCAGCGGCACCCGCTGACCAGCCCTGACGGCGACCGCCTTAACGGGGACAGGTACCGTTAACTCGAATTAACGGTACCTGTCCCCGTTAAGGCGTGTCCCCGTTCCCGGGTCGTCCCCGCTTCGCCGTTTCCTGCGTTACCCAACCCAGCCGTACCGATCATGGTGCGGCCGACGGCACGGGCGTAGCATCGCGCCCAGCATACAAGCTCGGGGGGCGGATCCATGGGTCGCAGGTCGAGGTGCCTTTCGGCGTTGGCGGGTGTGGCAGGTCTCATCGCGCTGGACGCCTCGGCGATCTCGCTGACCCCGCTGCAATCGGTCGCCGACATCACCGCCGGCGAGTCGCACACCTGCGCGCTCGATCGCGGCGGACGGGTGTTCTGCTGGGGCGAGAACCTCATCGGCCAGCTCGGGCTCGGCGCGGCCAGCGGCGAGACAGCGCGGCCGAGTCCGGTGCCGCTGCCCGGGCTGTCGGCGATCCGGGCGATCGCCAGCGGCTTCAATCACACCTGCGCGATCACCGGCGAGCGCGGCCTGCGCTGCTGGGGCCTCAACGACGAAGGCCAGCTCGGCGTCGGCAGCGACGTCTATTCGCGGGCCGAACCGGGCACAGTCACCGGCCTTTCCGGCCCGGTACAGTCCGTGGCCACCGGCAGCAGCCTGAGCTGCGCCCTGTACGTGGACGGACGCATCGGCTGCTGGGGCGGCAACGGCGCCGGCCAGCTCGGCGACGGCGGCAATGCGTCGCGCAACGCGCCCGGGCCGCTGGTCGCGCTCGGCCAGGCGGCCAGCGCGGTCACCGCCGGAAGCCGGCATGCCTGCGCGCTGCTGGTCGATGGGTCGGTGCGCTGCTGGGGCGCCAACGAATCCGGCCAGCTCGGCGACGGCAGCACCAGCGACCGAGCCACGCCGGTCGCGGTGCAGGGCCTGCCCGGGCCGGTGCAGGCGATCGCGGCCACCGCCGCGGGTAGCTGTGCGCTCACCCAGGCGGGCGCGCTGTACTGCTGGGGACCGCAGTTTCCGTTCCTGGCCTTCGACGGCGGCTCGACCATCGCCCGCGCCTACCCCGGTTTCGGCAGCGGTCTGCAGGCGATCGACGGCGGCACGTTCCATGTCTGCGCGCTGACCGAGGACGCGGCGATCCGCTGCCTCGGCGACAACTTCTACGGCCAGCTCGGCACCGGCCCGATCGACGGCAGCCTCGAGACCGACCGCGTCGTCGACCTCGCCGCCGGCACCGTCCAGCTCAGCGCCGGCGGGCTGCACGGTTGCGCCCGCGATGCCGGCGGCAACGCCCAGTGCTGGGGCTGGAACCATCGCGGCCAGCTCGGTGTCGACCGCATCAGCCTGCGCCTGGCGCCCACCCAGGTCGCCGGGCTGGACAGCGACATCGCCAGCGTGGCGACCGGCGAGCGGCACAGCTGTGCGCTGACCAGTGGCGGCGCGGTGAAGTGCTGGGGCAGCAACCTCAACGGCGAGCTCGGCGACGGCAGCGAACGGATCCGCCTGACGGCGGTCGACGTGGTCGGCCTGGGCAGCGGCGCACGGGCGATCTCCGCCGGGGCCGCCGCCTCCTGCGCGATCACCGCGCAGCGCAGCGTGCGCTGCTGGGGCGCCAACTTCGACGGCCGCCTGGGCAGCGGCTCGAATCTCGACAGCAGCGTGCCGGTCGACGTGGTCGGACTGGGCGCGGAGGCCCTGGCGCTGGCCCAGGGCCGCGACTTCGGCTGCGCCCTGCTCGCCGGCGACACGGTGAAATGCTGGGGCGACAACGGCTTCGGCCAGCTGGGCACCGGCGATACGACGCCGCGCCCGACCGCCGTCGCGGTCGACGGACTTCCCGCCGGCCCGTCCTCCCTGAGCGCCGGCTACTACCATGCCTGCGTCGTGGTCGCCGGCGGCGGCATCCGCTGCTGGGGCAACAACCAGTTCGGCCAGCTCGGCGACGGCAGCTTCGTCGACCGCACGCGACCGGTCGCGGTGACGGGACTCTCCGGGCCGGCGATCGCGGTCGGCACCGGCATCGCTCACACCTGCGCGCTGCTGCAGGGCGGCGCCGTTCAGTGCTGGGGAGCGGCCAGTTTCGGCACCAATCTGGGCGACGGCAGCCCGAACGACCGCGCCGTTCCCGGCGACGTCCCCGCGCTGCGCAGCGGCGTGGTCGAGATCAGCCTCGGCGGCTTCCACAGTTGCGTGCGCTTCGACAGCGGCGCGCTGCAGTGCTGGGGCTCGGGCGGACCGATCGGCGACAACGCGCAGGTGCACCGGCCCACGCCGGTGCCGGTGGCCGGCCTCAATGCCGGCACCCAGGACGTGTCGGCGAGCTTCGGCGGGCATACCTGCGCGGTGGTTGGCGGCGCGGCGAAGTGCTGGGGCAACAACACGCTCGGCCAGGTCGGCGACGGCACCACCGAGAGCCTGGCCACGGCGCAGACCGTGGCCGCCAACCCGCTGGCGCGTCGCGTGTCACCCGTCGACCTGGCCGCCAACGCGGCCAGCGCCGGGGCGAAGGTGGATGCCAGCGGCCGCTTCGTGGTGTTCGAGTCCGATGCCGACAACCTCGTCGCCGGCGACAGCAACGGCCGCCGCGACGTGTTCCGCCGCGACCGGGAGAGCGGCACCGTCGTCCGGGTGAGCCTCGACGACGCCGGCGCGCAGCTCGGCGGCGACGCGCGCCAGCCCTCGGTGTCGGCGAACGGCCAGTTCGTGGTGTTCGTCGCGCCCAGCGCGGCCGCGAACAAGCTGCACGGCGAGTCCGCCGGCAGTCGTGCCGCGCGGCTGAAGAACACCGGCAGTTCGGTGTTCCTGCGCAACATGCTGACCGGCACCACCCAGCTCGTCGGCCCGGCCAGCGGCGCTGCCGGCGCTTCGCCGCGCATGGCACCTGACGCCAGCGCGGTGGTGTTCAGCGCGCCCACCGCGAACGCGGCCGAAGGCACGCCCGGCCAGACCAACGTCTACCTGGTGCCGCTCACCCTCGTCGGCGATGCGCTGAGCCTGGGCGCGCCGACCTGCGTCTCGTGCAAGTCCACCTCCGGCGGCAACGTCGACGGCGAGAGCAGCCATCCCGTGGTGTCCGACGACGGCCGCTACGTCGCCTGGCAGACCACGGCCAGCAATGCGATCGCCGGCGCGCCCTCGCCCTGCGCCGCCGGCAGCAGTCAGGTGCTGCTGCGCGACATGCTGAGCGGCGCCGTGCAGCGGCTCGGACCGCCGCCGGGCACGGACCCGCAGGACTGCGGCGAGTCGGGCAGCCGCGCACCGAGCATGGACTTCTCCGGCCAGACCGTGGCCTGGCAGACCGACGATGCCCTGTCGGCATCCGACGCCAACGACAGCGACGACGTCTACGTCTGGCGCAGCGGCGACGCCGGCCCGATGCGGCTGAGCCAGGGCGGCAGCGGCACCGACACGTCGGCATCGGCGGGCGCGCCGCAGGTGTCGGGCGACGGCAGGCAGGTCGCCTTCACCAGCGCCGCGCCGAACCACGACCTCGGCTTCCCCGACAACAACGACGCGGTCGACCTGCACGTGGTCAGCCTCGCCGCCCCGCTCGAGGTGCTTCGGCTGTCGCGCGGGCCCGACGGCAGCGAGGCCAACGCGGCCAGCGCGGCGCCGGCGCTCAACTTCGACGGCTCGGTGCTGGCCTTCGATTCGCGCGCCAGCAGCTTCCTCA
>VFQU01000960.1_pt1 | contig 19708 bp, 15 predicted proteins | sample 3512311 | NCBI WGS metagenome assembly VFQU01 (sample SAMN10412377, study PRJNA504923) | tailings metagenome | isolation source: Relicate 3 Philex TSF3 active mining site | place: Philippines: Tuba, Benguet | collected 2017-08-29
TTCGTGCCACCGTCAACGAGCTCAGCGCCAGCGCACAGCAATTGACGAACACCAGCCAGGAAGTCGGCAGCTACAGCATGTCGCTTTCCAAGTCAGCCAGCGATCAGGCCGCCAGTCTGGAGGAAACCTCCGCGTCCACCGAAGAAATTCACTCGATGACGCGGAGTAACGCGGACAATTCCAAACAGGCAGCCCTGCGGATGGAAGAAGCAGCCAACCGGGTGGAAGAAGCCAACCGGGCGCTCACTGAGATGGTGCAGAGCATGAATGAGATATCGACTTCGTCCGGAAAGATCTCCAAGATCATCAAGGTGATTGACGAGATTGCCTTCCAGACCAATATCCTCGCGCTCAACGCAGCAGTGGAGGCGGCGCGGGCCGGCGAGGCCGGCATGGGCTTTGCCGTGGTGGCCGATGAGGTGCGAAACCTGGCGCAGCGCTCCGCGCAGGCAGCCAAAGACACGACACAACTGATCGAGGAATCGATTCAGAGCGCCAACGACGGCAAGCAGAAACTGGACGATGTCGCGCGCGCCAGCCATGCTGTCAATGAGCTGGTAAAGGCCGTGTCAAGCCTGGTCAAGGAAGTGCGCCTGGGAAGCGAAGAGCAGGAACGCGGCATTGAGCAAATCGCCAAGGCCGTCAGCCAGATGGAGCGGGTCACGCAACAGATTGCCGCCAATGCGGAAGAAGGAGCGGCGGCAGGCGAGGAATTGCGCAAACATGCCACCACGGTAAGCCGCACAGTGGAATCCCTGCAGTCGCTGGTGGGACAGGAGGCCATGGCTTCACCGCAAGCGGTGGCGGCTGCCCCCAAGCCCTCTACGCAGCAGCGCCTCCAAGCTTTGGGCCCGGCGAAAGCACCCGCGCACACCACTTCGTCGAGCACTGCCGTACTCGACAAGAAAGATCCCTTCCCCATGGATGACAACTTCGAGGCCTTCTAGAAATACTCGAAGGTTGTATCCACCAAGAGGGAGCCGAGGAACTGACTGGCCGTACGCTCAGCCGCCTCGAGCATCTGTTGACAGTGGGCGCGGCTATTGGAAACGGTAACCACCGAGACCAGACCGCGCTTCCAGACATCCTGAAAATCAATCTCCGCAACCGCCACATTATGACGGTTGCGGAGTCTTTCTTTCAGCCCGGCCACCCAGTGGCGTTTGTCCTTCAGGCTCTGCGCATCCACCAGGTGTAATTCCAGTGTCAATACGCCGACCGAGGCCATCGCTTTACTGAATGAGCGTTTCCGGGTTTACCCGCTCGTTTTTGAAGGCCTCCAGAGTGTCGCCAATCTGGATGTCTTGGAAGTTGGCCAGGGCAATGCCGCATTCGAAGCCCATCTTGACGGTGGAGACATCTTCCTTGAAGCGCTTCAGCGTATCGAGCTTGCCCGTATGCAGCACTTCGCCTTCCCGGATCACACGGATCTGGCAATCGCGGGAAATCTGGCCGTCGGTAATGTAGCAGCCGGCGACCGTTCCCACCTTGGTGATGCGGAAGACATCGCGGACTTCGGCGCGGCCCTGGAAGACTTCCTTGTAGACCGGGTCCAGCATGCCCGCCATGGCGCGTTTGATTTCATCGACCACCTCGTAAATGATCGAGTGGGAGCGAATGTCGACCTTTTCCGCTTCCGCTGTCTGCGTGGCGCTGCGGTCTGGCCGGACATTGAAGCCAATGATGATGGCGTTCGAGGCGGAAGCCAGCAGCACGTCAGTTTCGGTGATGGCGCCGACGCCAGTATGCAGAACGCGGATGCGAACCTTGTCGTTGGACAGCTTCATCAGGGTTTCGCCGAGCACTTCGGCCGAACCACCGACGTCCGCCTTGAGGATGAGGTTGAGATCCTTGATCTCGCCTTCCTTCAATTGCTGGTGCAGCGCATCCAGACTGATGCGAGTGCGCGCCATGGCGATATCGCGGGCCTTGGCTTCGCGATACATGACAATCTGCTTGGCCTTGGCAGTGTCGGTCACCACCTGGAAGGTGTCACCGACTTCGGGAAGTTCTTCAAGACCGAGTACTTCCACTGGCGTGGCGGGTTCGGCTTCGCGGACCGCGTTGCCGCGATCATCAAACAGGGCGCGGACCTTGCCAAAGACCGAACCGCAAATGAAGAAGTCGCCCACGCGCAGCGTACCGTTGCGCACGAGGATGGTGGCCACCGGGCCGCGGCCCTTATCGAGTTTGGCTTCGAGAACGGTAGCAATGGCTGGGCGCGACGGATTGGCCTTGAGTTTGGCTTCGTTTACGTCGGCCATCAGCAGGAGCATTTCGAGCAGCAGATCAATGTTCTGCCGCTGCTTGGCGGAAACGGGAACCATGACGGTGTCACCGCCCCAGTCTTCAGCCAGCAGGCCACGATCGTTCAACTGTTGCTTGATCCGGTCCGGCTGAGCATCGGGCTTGTCGATCTTGTTGATTGCCACCATAATCGGCACGCCAGCGGCCTTGGCATGGTCAATGGCTTCGATGGTCTGTGGCATGACGCCGTCGTCAGCGGCAACGCAGAGCACCACAATATCGGTGACCTTGGCGCCTCTGGCACGCATGCGCGTGAAGGCTTCGTGGCCCGGGGTGTCGATGAAAACCAGCTTGCGATGATTGTGCGTCACCGAGTAGGCGCCAATGTGCTGGGTAATGCCGCCCGCTTCTCCGCTGGCCACGTCGGCACTGCGGATTGCATCGAGCAGCGAAGTCTTACCGTGGTCAACGTGTCCCATGACCGTAACCACCGGGGCGCGATGCACGAGGTCACCGGAATCCTCCGCCAGTTCGATGTCCCACGCAGATTCCTCTTCGTAGCTCATCTGGGTGGCGGTGGCGCCGAAGTTTGAGGCCAGTTCCTCGGCGATTTTGACGTCGAGGGGCTGGTTGATGGTGGCAAAAATCTTCTTTTCCACCAGCTTCTTGATGACCAGGTTGGTGCGGATGCCGAGCTTTTCGCTCAGTTCCTTGACGGTGATGCCTTCGGAAATGGTGATTTCCTTGTTGGCCGCCATCTGCACTTCCTCTTCGCGCTTGCGCTGAGCGTAGAGGAGCTTGCCTTCCTGTTCGAGTTCCTTCTCGCGGCGGATCTGTTCCTTGCTCTTGGTGGGCTTGGTGGCATGGCGGCGTCCCGGCTCGGAGGTCGGGAGTACCGGGGCCTCGGGCCGCAGCGGAGTCGGAGAGGTGGGATGCTTGCCGGTGCGCATGCCGGGACGAGGCGGACCCAAGGTGCTTCGACCGGGGGCAGCGCCAGGCATGGGGCGTCCCGAGCTTTGGGGACGACCGGGCATGGCGGGCCCGGGTGGGCGCAAAGGCACACCGGGGCGGGCTGGGGGAGCGGTCTGCTGGCGTGCCTGCGCCTGGGCAATCCGCTCAGCCAGTTTGGGGTCAGGAGGAACGACCGGACGGCTGGACTGTGGCTTCTGGCCCAAGGGCATGCCGGACTGTGAAGCCAGTGGGCGATTCGGTTGCGGCGGCCGCGGCATGGCCGGGGCGCCCGGGGTCAAGCCAGCACGCATGCCGGCCAATGGTTGATTCGATTGCGGGCGCGGCATGGGCATGCCGGGTGCGCCGCCAGCCGGCGCGGCGGGAGCAGCCGGTGCGCTGGGCCGGGCCGGAGCAAGAATCTGGCCGGGGCGAGGACCTGCGGGCATTGGCGGACCCGCGGGACGCGACGGGGATGCCGCCGGGGCAGGCCGCAAAGGCGTGCCTGGCGCAATTTGCGCGGCAGGCGGGATCACCGAACCGGGGCGGGGCGACTCAGGCCGTGACGGGGCGGGCCCGGCAGGAGACGATGTCGCGGGAGACGATGTCGCAGGCGACGGAGCTCCTGGGGAGGGAGTGACTACTGCCGATGGCGCAACGGGCCGGGGCGGAAGTGAAGGAGACACTCGCAAGGGGGGCGAAACTGGGGCAGCCGGAGGCACCGCGCCTGCGGTGGTTTGACTCGCAGCCGAAGCTATAGGCGGCCGGATGGGCAACGGCGGGGCAACTCTCCCCCCGGGCGTACTCGCCAGTGGTGGCATCAGTGGCGCACGCAAAGGCGGCGCCAAGGGTTGAGCTCTTTCTGGCTCGGCAGGCCCGGCGCTCACCGTTGGAGCCGGTGGGGCGGGCGGTGCGGCGGCGGGCGCCTGTGGCTCAGCCGGCTTCTGATCTCGAGCCGGCGCTACGCTCGGGGCGGTTTCCGGCTCTGGAGAAGTCGCAGCAGGAGACAGGTCGGATTCTGGCTCTTCGAGGCTTTCTTCCGCCTCATCTATTTCCGGCTCAAGAAGGTTCAATTTTCTCGGACTCGCCTTGCGCGCCAGCAGGCGCTGCTTTACTTGGTCAGCAACTTCCGGCTCGATGGAACTGGAGTGGGTTTTCCGTTCCGCCACCCCAAATTCCGGCAGCAGGTCCAGGATTGTTTTCGGCTTGACTTCCAGTTCCCTGGCCAGCTCGTTAATTCGAATCATACGTAGACGCTAGGTCGAATCCTTCTCCTCGGTTATCTTCTGTCTCCAAGGCCATTCCTGCTTCCCGCCAATGGAAAGAAGCCCGGCCGTTTACAGGGTTGATTCACGATGAAAGGCCCCAAGCGAGGAAGCAGAACCTTACTATCGTAACAAACCCTATTGTTGTTCTGGACTGGCCTCAAGGGCCGGATCTGCGGCGGGGGCTTCAACCGCCGCAGCTTCCGCCACAACATCTTCGGCCACCGCATCAGCAACCGGCTCCGGAGCAGGCTCCGCTTCCGCAGCCGCAACATCACCGGTGGCTTCCGCCACGAGATCTTTTTCCTCAACCGGGGTCTCCGCGGCAGCCGCCTCAAACTGCGCGTAAAAACCCTGAATCGCGTTGTAAAGCGACTGGATGGATTCTTCGCCCACTTCCGGCAACTGTTCCAGTTGTTCCGGGGTGAGGGAACCGAGCTTTTCGACAGTGCTGACACCACCACCGGCAAGCGCGGCAATCAAGGTTTCCGGCAGACCAAAATCGGCCAGGACACCGATGGGCGTGCCCACCGGCAGCAGGCCCGCCATCTGGCTTTCTACTTCCTGACGCTTTTCCTCTTCGCTCTTGATGTCGATCTTCCAGCCCAGCAACTTCGCCGCCAGGCGGACATTCTGGCCGCGTTTGCCGATAGCGAGCGAAAGTTGGGAATCATCCACGATGACTTCCATGTGCTTCTCTTCGGGGTCGAGCACCGTGACGCGGGAGATCTTGGCGGGACTCAGGGCGTGCGTGGCGAAATCCACGGGGTTTTCACTGTACTCGATGATGTCGATCTTTTCGCCGCGCAATTCCCGAATGATGCTTTGCACGCGCATGCCCTTCATGCCCACGCAGGCGCCCACGCTATCGACATCACGGTCACGGCTGGAGACGGCGATCTTGGTGCGCTCGCCGGCCTCGCGGGCGCAGCTCTTGATCACCACCGTGTTGTCATAAATTTCGGGCACTTCCTGCTCGAACAGACGCATGACCAACTCGGGAGCGGCGCGCGAAACAATCACGCCCGCATTCTTGCCCGTCTTTTCGACACCCTTCAGCACCACGCGGATGCGGTCGCCGATGCTGAAGCTTTCGAGCTTGGACTGTTCCTTCATGGGCAGACGGGCTTCCGTCTTGCCAAGGTCCACGATCAGGTCGCGCATTTCTGCGCGTTTCACGACGCAGTTGACCAACTCGCCCACCCGGCCGGCGAATTCGCTGTAGACGTTTTCACGTTCGGCCTCGCGCACCTTTTGCAGGATCACCTGTTTGGCAATCTGGGCGGCGATGCGGCCGAGTGCATCCATGGGGAGTTCCTGGCGGATTTCCTCACCCACGGCGGCGTTCACCTTGTTGCGGGCGGCTTCGTCCACTGTCCATTCGCTGGTGGGGTCAGTGACTTCTTCCACAATGCGGCGGACAGAGAACACCTGGATACCCTTTTTCGGGTCTACACCTGCCACCACGGCGCCAATGTTCTTGAACTGCTTGCGGGCTGCGAGTTCGATGGCATCCTTGACGGCGTCAAAAATGATTTGCGCGTCAATGCCCTTTTCCTTGGCCAGCATTTCAATCGATTGATAGATCGAACCCAATTTCGTTCACCTCTTGTCCAAATATCCCGGTTACCACTCGTACTTCAGATTGGCTTTCTGCACGTCGGCGAGCGGCACGACGAATTCCTTCAATTCCTTGCCGGCGGCTACTTCCAACCGGATTTCGCCCTCGGACACACCCAGGAGGCGGCCCGTATAGCGGCGGCTGCCTTCACGGGGAGCGCGCAGTTCGATTTTCACCTTCTGCCCGACAAAGCGGCGGTAGTCACGCTCGCGCAGTAACGGACGGTCCACACCAGGACTGCTGACTTCCAGTGTGTAGGCGCCGCCCGGAATCAAGTCTTTTTCATCCAGTATCGTGCTGAGTTGCTCAGAAACCGCGGCGCAATCCTCGTGGGTGACGCCACCTTCCTTGTCAATCAGCAAGCGCAGGACGCGATGCTTGCCGCCGCCAAGTAATTGCAAATCCACGAGTTCGAGCCCTCCCTGGGCAAGCAGGGGCTCGACGGTCTGGCGCAACTGTTCCTGGGCGGCGTGATTCATCTTGCTTCGTAAACCAATAAAAAAGTGGGCTTTCGCCCACTCATAGGTAAAAGAACTCTCAACTTGAGTATACACCTAACGCCGCAATTTGAAAAACTCCACGAGCATCTGAGTGCACTCGGCCCCTCGGTAATCTCGACGCGGTGATTGAGCATTTCCGAGTCGGCAATCTGAAATTTGCTGCGGACACCGCCAAAACGGAGATCGCGTGCGCCAAAGACCAGACGCCGCAGGCGGGCATGCACCAGGGCGCCAGCGCACATCGGGCAAGGCTCAAGGGTGCAATAGAGAGTGCAGCCTTCGAGGCGGTAAGCGCCCCGTTTCTGCGCGGCGGCGCGGAGGGTGAGGATTTCAGCGTGGGCGGTGGGGTCGTGGGTGGCGATCGGGGCGTTGGCGGCCTCGGCTACCCAAGCACCATTTTCGTCCACCAGGACCGCGCCGACCGGCACCTCACCCGCGCTTTCGCCCGCCCGGGCGACGGCCAGGGCGCGGCGCATCCATTGCTCATCCTCGGGGCTCAAAACAGGCGCTCCCGCAGCGGCGCACGCTGCTGGAAGGCCTCCCCGTAGCGGACGCCGATGCGGTCACCCAAACGCCGGGCTTCGCGCTCGAGGCGGGCCAGGGCGTCGCCCGGGTCGGCAAACAGAGTGGTGTAGCAGCGCAGCGCTGCCAGTTTCTGCTCCCAGACGGCGCTGATATCCACGACAAAATCGGGCTCAGCAGCCTCACCAGCGGCAAACACCAGACGTTCCACGCGGTGGGGCGCCAGGTAGTCATCGAGCCGGGAAAGCTGCGCGAGATAGGCCGCGTTCTCCACCAGCGTACTGGCCGGACGCGTGTCGGGATGGCCGTGGCCTGTAGCCATGGCAATGAGCAGGGCAGGACGCAGCCGCTTGATTTCACCCGTCACGGTCATGCGGGACATGATGGTGTCTTCCAGGCGGGCATCGGGAAAGCGCATTGAGCCCCGCCAGTGGACCCCGAGAACGGCCGCGGCGGCGTCAGCGTCGTCCAGTTTGCGATCCATCCGCGTGTAGGAACCCGCTTCGCCCGCGGTGAGATCGAGAATTGCCACGCGTTTGCCGGCGGCGGCGGCCTGAGCGATCACCCCGCCGCAAAGCCATTCCGCATCGCCCGGATGGGGCAGCATCACCGCCACATCCACTTCGGGCAGATTCTCCAGATAATGACTGGCCAGTCGTTCTACCATCGGTACTCCTGTCTGAGCCGCCAGCAGGGCCTGGGCTTCAATCCGAAGATCAAAAGCATTCCCCCCAGAAAACCGCCAATATGGGCAAACCAGGCGGTGCCGCCGGAATCGCCACTGGCAAACGCGAGGTTGCCCACGCCGCTGAAAAGCTGTACTACAAACCAGTATCCGATCATGAGCGGGGCTGGAACCTCGATCGTGGTGAAGAAAATGATGAAGACGACCAGTGATTTCACCCGCGAGCGGGGAAATTTGAGCATGTAGGCGCCCATGACGCCAGAAATGGCGCCGCTGGCTCCAATGGCAGGCAAGGCGGAATCGGGGTTGAAGGCGACATGGGCCAAGCCGCCAGCGAGGCCACTGAGCAGGTAGAAGAACAGAAAGCGCCCGCGGCCGAGAATGTCCTCGACGTTGTCGCCGAAGACCCAGAGAAACCAGATATTGCCCAGCAGGTGCATCCAGCCGCCGTGGAGAAACATGGCGGTGACGAGCGTGAGGGGATCGAGCTGGCGGGGCACGGTGCCCCAGTCGCGCAGAAACTGATTCAGCGAGAAGGGGTCGAGGCTCAGCTGATAGCCGAAGACCAGTATGTTGAGCAGAATCAGCGCCAGTGTCACCACGGGCGCCGATTCGGTCGGCTCGGAATCCCGCAACGGGAACAAGGGGCCTAGACCCTCCTTTTCACCTCATCCATGACGCGACGCTCGGCTCGCTTCATGAGCGACTCCGCCTTATCGCGAGTGGAGATGCCACCGCGCGCGCCGATGGCCGTGCAGTTCAGGGCCGCCATGGCGTTGGAGAAATCGAGTATCTCTTCAATGCCCCACCCGGCGAGCACGCCGTAGCAGAAAGCACCGTGGAAGACATCGCCCGCGCCGGTGGTGTCCACGCAATTCACGACGAATGCCGGGCTGTAGTAGTACTTGCCTTCGATGCGTGCCAGGGCGCCGTGGGCGCCGAGTGTCATGGCGGCGCAGCGTATGCCGAACTCTTCCTGGATCAATTCGAGGGCCTTGAGCGGATCAGACTGGTGAGTCCACTGGATGGGGAACTCGCTGGAGGCAATCAGGTAGTCCACATAGGGCATGACGCGCTCAAAACCCTTGTAAATCGTGTCTACATCTACAGTGACCGGTATGCCGTGGGAGTGGGCGATGCGAGCCGCCTTTTCCATGGCGGGGGTATCGTGACCATCGATATGCAGCAGACGGGCTGAGACGATCATGTCCTCGGTGATTTCTTCGGGCTCGAGCCGCAGGCATTCCGGGCGCTGCCAGAAAACGGTGCGCTCACCCGTGGACTGGTCAATGACGATATAGGCGCTTTGATTGGCGCAGCCCTGGCGCTGCTGGACGTAATCAAGGTTTACACCGCTGCCGCGCAGGCTTTCCATCTGCACGCGGCCCCGTTCATCGTCGCCCACGGTACCCACGTAGCGGGTACGCAGGCCCAGCCTGGCGCAAGTCACCATGGCGCTGGCCACCTGGCCGCCGGGGCTGAGGATTTCCTGGCTAAACGGACCCTTCCCGGCATAGGAAGGAAAGTGGGGGACGACAATCAGCGTGTCGGTGGCATTGAGACCAATGCCGACGACGTCAAATTCGGACATTTCTTCAGAGTACAGCGACTTCCCGCTATTTCTCAGGGGGCATGCGGTAAACGTAGATCTTGTGACCACGCCGGTGGGCATCCACTGTTTCCACCTGCAACGGTTTCCAGCCCGTGATTTCGTAGTCGTGAGAGATAACGCGGGCGCCAGGCTTCAGTGATTTTTCGAGCTTCGGCTTGAGCGTATTGTTGCTGTCGCGCATGAGGTAGAGCACGACGACATCGGCATCGCTCAGGTCGGTATCAAAGATATCGCCCTGCTCGATAGACGCCTTTTGGGCAAGGCCCAGCTGCTCAATTTCGGCCCGGCTGGTTTTCACCAGCCGCGAGGAAAGCTCGATACCCACCGCGCGCGCGTTGTATTTCTGCGCCGCGGCGATCACCACGCGCCCGTCGCCACTGCCGAGATCGTAGAGCTTTTCACCGGGCTTCAGACGGGCGAGTTCCAGCATGCGCTCCACAATCTGGTGCGGACTGGCCACATAGGGGGCGAGTTGGTTGGGATGCACCTCCGGCTTTTGTGCCAGGCCCAGAACGCAACCCAACAAAAGAAGACTGCCAATTTTCATTGCACTGCCACCACTCCCTGATTTTTCGCCTGCCGCGCCTTGCCGATCTTCTGCACCATTTCCGTCACCGCAAACCACAGATCCCGGGGGCGGGAAATTGTGTACTCAAAGCCGCGGAAGTGCTTCACGGCGTGGCCGATGGAATCGCGCCAGGGAATCTGCTGCGGGTAGAGATTGTAGTTGAGGTAGAAAACCGGATAATCCACCGTACCCACGCTACGGAGCGCCTCGACGGGGACGTTCTGGTCCAGCAATACCTTGGGCCCGGCGAAAACCAGGGCGTCCGGCATTTCGCTACCGGTCAACTCCTTTTGCAGCAGTTCACTGAGAAACTCGGTTTCCGAGTTCTTCACCGCGAGTTTCTTGAGGTCCACCGTACCCAGCTTCAATTCCTTGAGCGCTTCCCCGATTTTGGGGAAGTCAATCCGGTCAGCGTTTTCCTGGCGGTAGATGACTTTCTGGTCTTGCATGTTGAAGGCCACCAGCGAGAACCGTCCGATGCGGGGGTCCCGGCTGATGTTGCGCAGTATGCTCACCAGTGCCGACGTATCCACAGGCTGCAAGGTTGCCGAGCGTGTGCGCTGGGGCGCAAAATTCACCATTACCTTGACGTGCAGCGGCTGGCTGTCGGCGTTTCGCGTGACGGGAGGCTCATCATGAAACTGCTCGGCAGCCATGGGGCCGACAAAGTTGGGGGCGTCGGCCAGTTCAATCTGGCGATCCTTGGCTGGCAGGCTGGCCTCTACCTGCCACGAGGTAAAGCAAACCCGCTCGGTGCGATCCCGCATGAGCCATTCCACCGTGTACTTGCCTTCGCCGATGTCAAAACCGGCAGAGAGATAGGCATCTCCCTTGGCCTCTTCTTCCACTTCCGGCACTTTCACCCGATGGACAAAGTAGCGCTCGCCAGAGGGGTCTCCCTCGGGACGCACCCGGAAGACCATGGTCAGCAGGTTCTGGTCACCGGCCAGTTCCCGCATCGGCACCGTCACTTCAAAGGTGGAATGGAATTTGAGGTCAAAGCCCAGCAGCGGCTTGTGGTCCTCGACTTTACAGGGCAGGTCCTGGCGCGGTTCACCCGCCTCCATGACGGCCATATCCGTGCCGAACAGGCGCGGAGCTTTCCCGCTGCCCAGAAAACTCTGCGCAGGCAGGCTGATGGATGCAAGGCAGGCAAGAGTCCCTGCCCAAAAAGTGTTCGACCGGCTGAACTGCATCGAACTACTCCCCTAAGGTCAAGATTTTTCAACGCGAACGACGCTCTATCAACGGGGGGGCGCCTTTGTCACTTATCGCGTATTCTACAGATTCAGAGGCCCGGAGGTAAGCCCCTGCCGTAATTTTTCCCATCGGATTTTTTTGGGAAGGCAATAGGGCCGGGCCGTGATAGCCTCATCGAATATGAAGCTACTCATGTTTGAACGCCCCGGGGGTCCGCCGGAAGCCGGGGTACTGGCCACGGACGGCTCGGGCATCATCCCACTGTACGGCGCGGGTTTTACTTGTCTGTACTCCATCATCCAGGGCGGCGCGGCGGCGCTCGACAAGGTGCGCGCGTTTGCCGCGACGGCCAAGCCGCGCGTTGCGGAAGCCGGGGTGCGCATTCTGGCCCCGATTCACCGGCCGCCGAAGTTCATCTGCATCGGCTTGAACTATCGCGATCACGCGATTGAATCGGGCATGGCGATTCCGGAAATTCCCACGGTTTTCAACAAGTTCCCCAGCTCTGTCATTGGCCCGGGCGACGAAATCGTGCTGCCGAAGATGAGCGAAACCCCCGACTACGAAGCCGAGTTTGCCTTCATCATTGGCAAGACGGGCAAAAATATTCAGGGCGACAACTGGCGCGACTACATTTTCGGCTACACCAACGTGAACGACGTCAGCGCACGCGACATACAGTTGAAGGGCACCACGCAGTGGCTGATGGGCAAGACCTTCGATACCTTCGCGCCCATGGGTCCCTACATTGTGACGGCGGATGAAATCGCCGACCCGCACAATCTGAACGTGAAGCTGACGCTGAACGGCGAAGTACTGCAAAACAGCTCAACGAAGGAACTGATCTTCAACATCCCGCAGTTGCTCGAATACCTGTCGCAAGTCTTCACACTGGAGCCGGGTGATGTGGTTTCGACGGGCACGCCTCCGGGAGTGGGCTTTGCGCGCAAACCGCAGGTATTGCTGAAGCCTGGCGATCACTGCATCGTGGAAGTGGAAGGGTTGGGGCAGTTGCACAACCCGGTTGTCGGCCAGTAGTTTTCTAGCAGCGAATCAAGTCCGCCCCGCGCTCAGCCACCATGAGTGTCGGGGCGGCTGTGTTTCCACTCGGAATCAGCGGCATGATGCTGGCATCGACGACGCGCAGGCCGCGCAGGCCATGGACCTTCAGGTCTGTGTCCACTACCGCCATACGGTCGGAGCCCATGCGGCAGGTACCGCAGGCGTGCCACATGACGCCGTGGCGGGGCTCGCCGGTGGCTTCACCCAGTTGGCTGCCCCAGCGGAGGGCTTCTTTGTGGCCCAGCGCGAGGGTGGATCGGTCTTCGGGTTCCTCGAGAACGTTGAGGTGCAGAATGGGGCCGTCGTCCGGATGGGCGCTCTTCAAACGCAGATAGCCGCGGCTGAAGGGGCGCAGCAGTACAGACCAGATGGTAAAGCCGGCTCCCTGTTTGCGCCCGGGGGCGAAGAGCAGTTCGAGGTTGGGCGCCGGGGCGAGTTCGTGGCTGCGAAACACCAGGTGGGCTTCTACTCCGGGAGAGCTCAGCGGCCCCTGCCCCGTGAAACGGTATTTCAGACCGGCCAGAAAACCGGTGGGTTCGTTGCCCTCTGTGGTGGAGAATTCCTGCCCCAGCCGCACGTGCTCCTGCAGGTTTTCGCCGACGCCGGGCAGATTGAGGTGTACCGCAATTCCCATGGCCTGCAAATGGGCCGCAGGCCCGATGCCACTCCGCAGCAGAATCAGCGGCGTATGAATGGCTCCGGCGCAGAGGATGACTTCCCGCTGGGCACGCAACACCTCGCGGCGGCCGTCACGCAGAATCTCAACGCCGCGGGCGCGGTCCTGCTCGAAGATCACGCGCACGACCTGAGCGCCAGCGAGGACGGTCAGGTTGGGGTTTTTCCTTTGGGCCGGGGCGAGGAAGACGTCAGAGGCTGTCACCTTGCGGCCCTGTTTCTGGATGACTTCCAAGGGGCGGGCGCCAGCGGCGCCGCCGAGAAACTGGCGCGTAATCGGGGCCAGCTGGCGCAGGGGCTCAACGGGCAACCCCTCACGCATCGACTTCTCGAAGTAATCGGCTACATAATCCCACCCCCAACCGGCGTTGCCGAGTTCGCGCCAGGCATCGTAATCGAAGCGGTCACCGCGGGAATAAATGCCGGCATAGAGGCGGGTGCTGCCGCCGAGGCCCTTCCCGCGCGGATAGGGCAGCGCGCGACCATTCAGGTAGGGTTCTGGTTCCGTAGCGTACCCGTAGTCATTCGAGCCGCCCTGCAGTTGACGCCAATGGGCGGGGGTGCGGCATTCCGCGGGGGTTTCAGCGCTGCCCTGTTCCAGCAGCAGGACGTTCCATTGACGAATTTCGCTCAGCCGTGCCGCCACGACGCTGCCAGCCGTGCCGCCACCCACCACAATGTAATCGGTTACCAACCTTTCAGCTTATGCCTTCCCAGATCTGGACGTCATGAAACCAGAGGAAAACCTGTGCGCCGGGCATTTCGGCACGTACGGCCTCGATGTCTTCGCGGTCCAGAACAGCAAGGAACCTGTACGCACCTGCGGAGAGGGGGCCGGCGGCGAGGATGCGGTCCAGGGCCTTTGCTTCCGGCAGCATCACCACCACGCGGCGGCCCATTTTGTTCTGAAATCCAGGTTGCGCCGCGAGTTCCCGATAGCGCTGGCCGATGCGGCCCGGCCCCTGCCAGCGGTGGCATTCCAGCCGCATCTCGCCGGAGCGAACCATGGGGTCCTGATTGCCCAGTTTTTCCGCTTCCGCCAGCGGGACGACGAAGAGAAAGATGCCGCGCGTACCCGGCCACTGCGCCACCGGACCGGCGCCATCAAGCGCCTTAGCCTCGTACATGGCGTTGATGTGCTTCATATGAGCGGCGCCCAATTCAGCCAGGCGGTTCTTGTCCTGCTGGCCGGCCTGGGGTCCATTCTTGAGAAAACAGAAAGAGTAATCGGCGGCAAAAGCGGAAGGAGCCAGGAGGAGGAGGAAAACCCAGCAGGTGCGAGGCATGACCTGTTATACTGCGAAATGTTAGCTTTGGCTACCCTGTCGGGGCGTGGCTCAGCCTGGTAGAGCGCCTGGTTCGGGACCAGGAGGCCGGAGGTTCGAATCCTCTCGCCCCGACCATTCCTTCCTCCTCTCAAGTCACTCGCCTGATTAGAACTGACCCCGGCGCAATTTGTCTTCGTAGGACCGGCGGTCCAAACCAGTCGTGTTCCGGAAACGCCGCTCGAAGTCCTCATCCTTCCAGAAAGACTCGCTGGTGGGCAGCGCGCGCTGCCAGGCGGTGGTTGCTTCCACGAATTCCTGCCGGGTCAGCAGATCCTCGTCCGCGGCCAGGCCCGGGCGAAGCAGGTCGACCGGCCACTGCCGCACCGTCCGGATCACAAGCTCCTGGGCCAGAACCATCCGCATGGTGCTGGAATGCAGTTGCTCATCCCGCAGTTCCTGTTCGAGATCGAGGGCGATCTGCCCGATCCGCTCCAACTTCAGGCAGCCCAGGTAAAGCTGACCAAAGAGCCCCAGTTGCTTCTGCAGATCAAGACCCAATTCAATCGTGATGCCGCTCGCGGCGCCTCCCTGACAAAGGTAGTTGCTGGCATGGCGGACCCGCCGGTTCGTCACCAGAACATCGCCCGGCTGCATGGTTGTCGAGGCGCCAAACTGACTGCTTTCAATGGCCCCCTTCGTGCACACCACGATCGACAACTCATCGTGGCAATGCTCAGGGAAACGGATCGGCTGCCGATAGCAGAAGCGCTGGATGCGCATCGCTCCTGGAATCAGCTCAAAGAATTTCGTTTCCGGCTGGACGCTCATCTTTACCAACAATAGCTTGCAGGACGCATATTTCCGCTTCGCAAATCGACAATTCATGGAACCGTAACCGGGGTCATGAAGCTGTCATGCGTGATTCATTCTCACCACACAGGTGATACCTAACATCGGGATCAGGTATCCCCATGAATAAGTCACTGATCCCTCTTTTGATGCTGCTGCCGCTCGGGCTGTGGGGCCAAGGGGCCACTTCAGCGGTAACGGGGCTGGTGCTCGATCCTTCCGGCTCGGCGGTGAGCCAGGCCGAGGTACAACTGACCAACCGCGCCACGGCCGTATCGTTGCGCGCCAAAACCACCGATGCCGGTACGTTCACCTTTTCGAGCGTTCGGATCGGCAGCTACGACCTGACCGTCACCGCACCCTCCTTCCGGCAATACAAGGCGGAAAACGTGCGCGTGGAAACAGCGACAGTGACGCGTCTGGACGTGTCGCTTTCCCTCGGCGCCACCTCGGAGACGGTATCGGTCAGCGCTACGCTGCCACTGCTGCAAACGGAAACTTCCTCCGTGGGCACCACGGTGAACCGGAACCTGCTGGACAAGGTGCCCTTTCAACTCGCGGGCACCAACCGGGATGTCTTGAGCTTTATCCGGCTCGTGCCCGGCGCCGGCAACGCACCGGGCAACTTCAATCTGACGATTGCCGGCGGGCGCCAGCACACCACCGAGTTTCTGGTGGATGGGGTGACCAACAATTACCGCGGTGGCATCGCCAGCCCATTTTCCATTCGCCCCTCGATGACCAGCGTGAACGAGTTCCGCGTGGAAACGGCGGTAGCGCCGGCCGAGTTTGGCCGCACCTCCTCCGGCGTTGTGGTGATGACCACCAAGTCCGGCACCAACGAATTCCATGGCAACGCGGAGTTTCTGCTGCGTAACAACGTATTTGATTCGCGCCGCTACAACGCGCGGATTGCCGACATCACCCGGCAGGGCGAAGGGGCGCTGAATCTCGGGGGACCGGTGATCTTGCCGAAACTCTACAATGGCCGCAACCGGACTTTCTTCTTCACCGACTGGACTGTGTTCCGCCGCATCAATCAGCCGCAGGGCGTCACTCGCACGCTGCCCACCACGGCCATGCGCACGGGCGACTTCAGCGCCTTCCGCAACCCGGTCTTCGACCCACTTTCGGCCGGCGGCGCCCAGGCGCGTATGCAATTCCCCGGCAATATGATCCCCGCCAGCCGCATCACCAGTTTCGCCCGCAACGTGTTGCCGGTGATTCCCCTGCCGAATCTGAGCACCCAGGAGAACAACATTGTCGGCGCCAACCGCAACATCGAAAAGATGACGGTGATGCTGATCAAGCTGGACCATCGCTTCAACGATCGCCACCTGCTCACCGCCTCGGGGCGGCCGTCGTGGAATGTCCGCGACAACTTCAACGCACCCTATGCCGAGCGCCTCGAGGGCTTCTTCGACAAACCCTATGCGCCGCAGATCACCGTCAACCATGACTGGGTGCTGAAGCCCAACCTGCTGAATCGGGCCACTTTCGGTTATGTGAACTGGTTCAGTCTGTTCCTGCAGACCCCCGGCATCGAATACCAGGTGCCCGGCGCCTTCGGGCCGGGCTTTCCGGCCCTTCGCTTTGCCGGTCAGGGACTTTCACCGATCGGCGAGAATGTGGACCGCGGCGTGGGGTCGAACAATTTCAACTTCCAGAACGCTCTCTCGTGGACAACCGGCCGGCATAACTTCAAGTTCGGCTTCCGCTATGACTGGCTCGAGGACAACACGAACGTCTTCGGCAACCGCAACGGTACCTATACCTTTTCACCCGTCACCACCGGACAGCCGGGCAATGCCCAAAGCGGGCATGCCTTCGCCAGTCTGCTGCTCGGCGCACCGTCCACGGCGAACATGCAGTTTGGTCTGCCCCTGCTGGGCCGGTCGCAATCCTACGGTTTCTTCGCCCAGGATGACTGGAAGCTCAACTCACGCCTGACGGTGAACCTCGGGTTGCGCTACGAGATTCAAACTCCCTTCTACGATCACGAGGGCAACTCCTCCAATCTGGACCTGAACGCGCCCAACCCGGCGGCGGGCAACCGTCCGGGCATTGCCGTCTTTGCCGGCAACGGCTCCGGCCGACTGGGCCCGCGCAGCCTGATCAACAATTACTACAAGGGCTTCGGGCCGCGCGTGGGCCTGAGCTATCAGCTGACCCCCACCACGGTATTGCGGGCGGGCTTCGGACTGTTCTACCCCCCACGCATCGTCAGTGTCATTACGGAAGGCTTCAGTTCCAACGTCACGCTTTCCAGCCTCGACGGGGGCGCCAGCCCCGCCTTCTTCCTGGACAACGGCTGGCCGCAAAGCGCCGCGGTCAAACCTCCCTTTATTCAGCCCACGCTGGTGAATGGACGCGCCGCCAGCTATATGAACCCGGATGCGCAGAATGGTTCCGGCCGGCTTTCGCGCACCTACCAGACGCAGGTGAGCGTGCAGCAGCGGCTGGGCAACGGCTTGCTGGAGTTGGGTTGGATTTCCACCCAGGCGCGCCACATTCCTGCGGCCAACCTCGAAAATCTCAACCAGACGCCTTCCGAATTTCTCCGCCTGGGTGACCTGCTGCGCCGCAACATAAACGACCCCGCGGTGGCCGCCGCCGGCTTCAGCTCCCCCTTCCCGGGCTTTACCGGGACGCTGGCGCAGGCGCTGCGGCCCTATCCGCAATTCCAGTTGATCAACTACATTGATTCCCCCGCCGGGAGCTCCAGCTACCACGCGCTGGTCGCCAAGTACGAGCAACGCTTCACCAGCGGATTGGCGATTCTGGCCAGCTATACCCATTCAAAGTTCATCGCCAACGCCATTGGCACGGGCCGGTTGCAGGATGCCACCAATCGTCGCGCTGAGAGGGCCGTAGTGAATTCCGACATCCCGCACCGGCTCATTACCTCCGTGGCCTACGACCTCCCATTCGGCAAAGGCAAACGCTGGCTGAGCGCGGGCCCGGCGGCCTGGATTCTCGGCGGTTTCTCCCTGTCGGGCATCTTCAGCTATGAGTCCGGCCTGCCGCTTTCCATCACCATCCCCAACAGCCTGCCCATCTTCAACGGCCAGCTACGGCCCAATCTCGTACCGGGTAACAACCCCGTTTTCGATGTGCAGCAGTCCGAGTTCCGGGCGCTGAATGCACTCAGCGGTGAGCGCGGCAACACCTACCTCAACCGCGCCGCCTTTGCCAGCCCGGCCCCCTTCACCTTCGGCAATCTCGGCCCGGTGCTGCCCTACGCGCGCGGCTTCAGCTTCGCCAACGAGGACATCTCGCTTGCCAAGCGAATCTATTTGCGCGAGGGACAATTCCTCGAAGTACGCACCGACTGGTTCAACGCTCCCAACCGGACGCAATTCCAGAACCCCATCACGGACCTGACAAGCGCCAACTTCGGCCTGATCACTGGACAGCGCAACAGCGGCCGCAGCATCCAGTTCGGAATCCGGTACGCTTTCTGAGATGCCGATCCTTCTGTTGATCAGTCTCCTGGCGGCGGTGGCCCTGCCCACCGGCTGGCGCATTGAGCCCGCCGGCTCGCCCCTGGCGCTGGGCACTTACCCGGTCTGCGCCCAGCGCATGAGCGATGGCGAACACGTGCTCGTGCTGGAGGCTGGCTTTGCCCCGCCCGCCCTGGTGATGGTGCATTTGGCCAGCGGGAAGACCGTCAACCGGCTGGTGTTGCCCGATGCCGGCTCTCACTTCGTGCTGAGTGCCGACGGTGGCACTGCTTACGTGCCAACGGGCCATGGCTCCAGCGTGGAGGCGGTCCGCATCGAAGGCACCCAGTTCACCAACCGCACCCGGTGGGCCCTGGGCTGGCCCAACAACGAATACCCGCGCAGCTATGCCAGCGCCGTGGCCCTGGGCGCCGGCAAGTTGGCCGTCAGCGAGACCATCCAGAATTCTGTCGCGATCCTCGATGCGGCCACAGGTCAGTTGGAGCGGCGGCTGGCCGTCGCCAATCCGGTTTTCGCCACTTATGGCAGCGCCCACCTCTACGTGCTGAGCGCCTCGGCCAACGCGCTGGTTGTCTTTGACACCACCACCTGGCAAGAAGCGGGGCGCGTTGAAACTTCACCCGGGCCCACCCAGATGGCCATCCACGCGGGCCGGCTCTATGTCGCGGCAGCCAATGCCAACAGCCTGGACGTTTTTTCGCTGGCCCGGCCCGGCGCACCCCAACGGGAATTCCGGATTCACCTCGCTCCGGCCACCGGCTGGCCCGTAGGCATGAGCCCCAGTGCACTGCACGTGGACGCCGCCACCAATCGTCTCTACGTCGTCTGCTCGGGCGCGAATGCCGTAGCGGTCATCCACCTGGCTGACCATCAGGTGCTCGGTTTCATCCCGACGGCCTGGTATCCCACCTATGCCCTGCCCCTGCCCGGCCAGGGTCTGTTGGTGCTGAATGGCAAAGGAGAGGGCAGTTACCCGAACCCGCGCGGCCCCAACCCCACCGTACATCGTTCCATGACGCCCCAGCCACCGACCGATATCGAATACGTCGGCTTGCAACAGAAGGGGAGCGCCCGGCTGGTGAAGTCCCTGACGGCAGGCAGCTTTCGCCAGCACACCCGCCAGTATGCCCGGCTCACGCCCCGCCTCGACCGCACGCCGCCCGCCCGGTTGCCCCGGGCCATTCAGCACGTGGTCTTCATCATGAAGGAAAACCGCACCTAT
>VFQU01000961.1_pt1 | contig 19685 bp, 17 predicted proteins | sample 3512311 | NCBI WGS metagenome assembly VFQU01 (sample SAMN10412377, study PRJNA504923) | tailings metagenome | isolation source: Relicate 3 Philex TSF3 active mining site | place: Philippines: Tuba, Benguet | collected 2017-08-29
GTGGGAACCAAACCTAAATTTAAAATGGAAGATCCGTTCGCAAGTAATGCGGAAGTCAAAAGATGTTCCAGATAAGGCCCGCTCGGTCGAGAATCCCTTCCAATAACAACCGTTCCTTGCTCCATCATCGTTGCGAAGGACTGAGAGAACAAAAGCGCCTCTCCTAAACCCAAACCGTTGGCAATCTTTCCCCTCACTCCCGAAATGGAAATCATCAGGCGGGAAAGGTCGTATTCTCTGGAAATTCTCATAGATTCCTATCCAAATTGGTGGTTCTGGGGGGAAAGTCTATCCTTTTCAAAGGAGGGGGAGTGCGGTAGGTACCACAGAAATGGAGAAAAGAACAACAATTGCGCTGAAGTTTATTTTGAAAAAAAGTGATAAGAAGGAAAAACGGGCGGGATACCCGGATGGAAAGATAAAAAAAGAAAAACGGATTGGGCGATGACAGGATTGAACTGCCGACCCGCTGCTTGTAAGGCAGCTGCTCTCCCAGCTGAGCTAATCGCCCGTTCTGTAATGCCATTAAAATCGGCAAGGGATTGCTGTCTAGAAATTTTAAAGATTTAGAACAAATGGAAAAATCTGTAACGAAAAAGTAGGAGAAACAAAAAAGGCCGCAGAAAGCGGCCTCTCATTCTTTAGCTAAGCAGTGAGTTTAGTTAGGTGGCAGGTTGAGCAAGAGAGTTGATTCTTGCAGCCATTCTAGCTTTCTTTCTATCAGCGTTTTTTTTGTGAATGAGATTGATTTTTGCAGCACGATCCAATCGAGAAGAATACTTAGAGAAGAAACCAAGAGCTTCCTCTTTGTTTCCGGATTTAATAGCTTTTAGTAAATTACGAGCATAAGTACGAATTTCAGTTCTGTCTTCTGCGTTACGTGCTTTGCGGCGCTCTGTGCGTCGGATGTCTTTTTTGGAGGATCTTAAATTAGCCAAGGAATGTCCCCTTCGAGGAATTTTTACTAATCTTTTGAGTACCTGTCGTAGGGTCAAGGCGAATCATTAAAAAAATCGTTCCATTTCCTTTCTTTTCCTCCTCTTTTTCCAGGAGAGGCCTATGTTTTACTGTCTGCTGGAAATCGACCGGGAATTGGCACAAATTCTTTCGGAAAAACATCTGGATTTAGGGTTAATCTTAAGATTGGCCCTATGGGGATTGAGACTTCCTAAACAAAGTCATTGGCAAAGAAGCGAATCTTCTCCATTGCATCATGAAAGAGTCTCTCTTTCTCGTTTTGATTTTTTCACATTATACAGTAGGTCATTCGAGAACGAAGTTGACCCAAATTTACTTCTTTCTTATGCTTTTACAGAAGCGTTGCTGGATATACTACGACTGTGACACCGGAAAAAGGAAAACATAATTATATTCGCATTGGATCGATCACAGAAATCGATCCGAATAAACTTTCCATTTCTCAAATCAATCAACGATACGTCGATAGCGATAACAATCGTTATGCCCTAAGATTCAATAAAGAAACCAGAAGAATCGAAATCATCAAAATCATCTCTAACCAAAGCTATGAGATCGTAAATCAAAACCAGGAATCCTCCTCTCCCAAACAGGAAAATAAGGAAACAACCCCGATTCCTAAGCAAGAAAGCAAAGTTTTACCTAAGGATGTGACGGAGGTACCACAAAATCCTTCTTCCCCTCCCCTCGAACAGACACTTTTGGAAGGAGACATCGATCTCAATATCATGACGGATGAGGATCTAGCGGCTCAATCCTCCATATCCGAACCCTCAGGAAAAGCAAATCCTCTGGAAGAAGATGTGGTACTTACCAACTTAGCCCCTTCCTCAAAAACAGAATATCGTTCTCCTCATGTTTTGGTGGAGCATTTCATCAAGGTTTTGGGGACCTATAAAGAGAGAGCGAACGCAATCATCAAAAACCTGCAATCTTCCCGCATTTTCGAAATCACAGGGGACCCTTCCGAAAACAAAAACATAGTAGGAAACCTAGCCAGGGAAATGGAAGCACAGGTTTTCGAGGTCATCGATAAAATGATCGATTTGCATAAAGAAATGACCTCTTATCCTCGTCCTATTACATATTACATCTCTAAAGCTCCTGCAGACAAAAGGGAAGAAATGAAAACCATCGACTCCGATAAGGAAAAATTGGACAACCTTCATCTCTTCGAAATGCAGAGGTTCACGGAAATCATCGTGAGGGATTTAAAAAAACTAAGTTTACAATTAATGAATATTCTAAACTTAAAATCTGACAGCCAAGTAAAACAATTGCAATACCCCAACCAACTAATGTATGTCGATGCGAAGAACGCTTCTTTGTATTTCTCTCAAGATTTGGACAAAACCATTATGGAGGTTGATAACTGGAAAAAACAAAAATGAATAAAGAACTCTCAGAAGCAGAAACAAAAGCGATTCTCGAAAAAATCAGAAACGAATACAAAGAGCACGGCAAACTCAATCCGAAGGCATTCGACTCAATAGCATTCGAAAAACGTTATCTTCAAATTTTACAGATGCGCGGAAACATCGGAAAATTTTTATCCGAAGAAGTGGTTTTCCTGGAACAACTCAAAGGCAAGTTCCAAGAAATCGTAGCAAAGAAAGAAGCTCAAAAAGCGCAGACACTCAACCGCATCATGGATGAATCCATAGAGAAGCTGGCCAATTATAAAAAGATAGACTTTCATCCTATGGCAAAAACGGAGCTTCGTTATTTTTACGGAGCGATGGCCGACTTTGCGGAAACGGAACTTCCCGTTTTGATTCTAATCTTTAAGGGAACACCTGAATATTCCTTTTTGCAGGATGCGGTTCTACAAATAGAAAGAATCGGAGTGATTCGAAGAGGTCTTCCTTCTTTGAAAATTCAAGAACTCATTAAAAGTATGTTAGATGCCAATGGAAATGCGATCCTAGTGGAAAAGGCTTCTCAAAATCTTTTGAAAGAAGGTTGTTTGGCTTTAAAAAACATATACACCTCCATCCAAGATCTTGTCTCAAAAAACAGAATCAATCCCGATCTAATGGCGAACATCAACGAAAGGGATTATCCGAAAGCGTATGCCACCTACGGAAGCAGAAGGTTCGAAGTATGTTTGAATCGCATTTCTGAACAATGCAAACAAATCATACAAGATTTTAGAATGAATGCCTTGATGAGTATGGACAATTGATTTTCCTTTGGAAAAATGACCCCTATTCTTCTCGGCGCTGCCGATACAATTGAATCCGAATTCGATGCGGAAGAATACAAAGCCGCATCTTCTTTAGAAAAGTATTATAAAATTCTATTTCGTTCCGTAGACAAACTGTTCGGTTTTCTGGGAACAGATCGCAGCAAAATCGCACCCTTTCTGACCGATTTCGTTTCCATCGAAGCCCAATCCTTAGGCAGGGAAGGGTACGGTTATTCCGTAAGAGATGCGAACGATTTGGGTTTCTCGGGAATCGCTTGTCATACGGTGGATCTGGGAGGAGCCAGCGTAGGGGGAACCTTACAACAGGCCTATACGATCGTTTCAGCTAACCCTGATTCGGTGGTTTTGGTTGCAGCGGCGGACATTCCTAAATCCGTTTTCAAACAAGTTTCCGATCTAAAAAGACTCACTGCGACCGTCTGCCATAAAGATTGGGAAATCCCTTACGGTTCCACACTCATCGGTCTCTATGCCCTTCTTGCGGAAAGAATGATGAAAGACTCGGGAGTCAATTCCGAAGACTTCGAGGAAATCACAAAAGTATTCCGCAGTTATGCGGTCAAAAACAAGAGAGCTTTTCAATACGAAAAGGAACTTACTGACAAACAATTAAAGAAACATTTGGCAGGCCCCTACTCCACACCAATGATCGCCATCGTTACCGATCACGGTTTTGCAACTTTGATCACTACGGAAGCAAAAAAACAAGAGTTAATCGAAAAAGGGGCAATTAGAAAAGATGCGGACCATGTGTATCTTACCGGTGCGGGACACAGTATTCATGCGGAATATTTCACCCAAAAGAAAGATCTTGCCAGCCCTTCAGGAATCGCAGCAGAAAGAGCTTTTTCCATCTCAGGATGGGAAAGAGAAGATCTGGACTACGCATGGATTTACGACTGTTTTACGGGGATGATCGTTACGGAAACAAGCCATTACTTCGGAAAATCTCCCAAAGAAGTGGCCGCTTCTCTTAGGAAGGGCAAAGTTCCCGTCGGCAACAAAGAAATCCCCATCAACTTAGGAGGAGGAATCCTCAACTATCAAGCGGCAATGTCTCTTTCCGGCGCTGCGGGACTCATAGACGTAACAAGCCAATACGGCCTTGCGGCAGATCCCATTCCTAACCGCCTCGAAAAAACACCTAACGTAAGTTTACTTGGAGGAAACGGGGGAATCGACAGCATCAATTCGGTGATTATCTTCTCAAAAGAACTTCCAAGGAAACCAAAAAGAAAGGCAAACATCACAAGAACGATCTCCGTCAATGTTCCCCAAGGAAAAGAGGGAGAAGAAGGATTCATTCTTTCCGCAACGACTGTGAATTTTAATCCGGGAGGAGAAAAAAAGCCTCCCTATCTTTTATGCGCTGTTCAAACAAAGGGCGGTTCTATGATACTCACCAATCTTTACGATTCCCAAGGGAAAGAAATTATATCCGCGGAAGGGATCAGATTGGGAGAAACCAAAGTGAAACTGCAGAATAAAAATTCGATTCTGCAGTCCGTTTTAGTTTAGAACTGATTCAAAAATCTCAGGTTTCCGGATTGGAAATAGCGGATGTCGTTGATCCCGTAACGCATCATTACAAGACGATCCAGTCCCAATCCGAATGCGAAGCCTGACCATTTTTTAGAATCCAACTTTGCATGTTCTAATACATTAGGATGTACTAATCCACAAGGAAGAAGTTCCAACCAGCCGGATTGTTTACATACGGAACAACCTTTTCCTTCACAAACAAGACAGTTGATGTCCAATTCGAATCCAGGTTCAACGAAAGGAAAGTATCCTGGGCGAAGTCTTGTTTTTACTTCTCTACGGAAGATACGAGACAACAAAGTTTCCATCGTGTAAATCAAATGAGCGATGGAAATCCCTTCTCCTACAACCATACCTTCCACTTGATAGAAAGTATTTTCGTGAGAAGCATCCACTTCTTCGTAACTAAACACTCTTCCCTGTGCGATTATTCTGAAAGGAGGTTTTAAATTACGAAGCGCCCGAACTTGAATGGCGGATGTATGAGTACGAAGAAGATTTCCGTCTTTAGTATAAAACGTATCCTGCATATCTCTTGCAGGATGATCTTCCGTAAAATTCAAAGCTCCGAAATTGTTTTCATCGGTTTCCACTTCCGGTCCATCCATAATGGAGAAACCCATAGATGTGAATATATCTTCTATTTCGTATTGAATTTGAGAGATAGGGTGAAGAGTGCCTCTTTCCAAAGGAGGAAGAGATTTTAAAGAATCGAAAAATTCGTTCTTCAGTTTTACTTCGTAAAACTCTTCTTTGATTTTTTTTCTTTGTGCTTCTACGAAAGACTCTATCTTTACTTGAGCCTCGTTAGCAAGTTTCCCTGTCGTTTTTTTCTCTTCAACACTTAAGGAAGCAAGTCCCTTAAGAACAGATGTTAGTTTTCCTTTTTTACCGATAAAATTGTTTTTATTCTGATCCAATTCTTCATCGGATTTCGATGCGATTACGGCAGCTTCCGCTTCTTTGATTAGGTTTTCTATTTCTTGGGTCAGGCTCATTTGATTTCTCTTTCTAAAACGAGTTTGGACAACTCGGGATAAATTCCGCCGAAAGCTCCGTTGGACATGGCAAGAACGATCAATTTGGATTTATCGAACTTTCTGATTTCTTTCGTCACTAACGAGAGCAGATCTTTCGGATCTTTGCAATACAATGCGGGCTTTTTGGTTTTCCCGGAAGTATCCTTCACTAACTTTTTCACGTTTAATTTAAGTTTAGCGGACACTTTGTTCACTTGATATACTTCCGTAATCAAAGTCAAATCGGAGCCTTTAAAGGAAGCGGCAAAATCGTCCTGAAACACATTTCTATGAGAAGTGGCGCTTCTCGGCTCGAAAAGGGAAATGATTTTGTATCCCGGATATGCTTCCTTATGGGCACGAATGGTTTCCTGAATGGCGACAGGATGATGTGCAAAATCCTCAACAAGAAGGCTATTTTCATTTTGTATCAAAATCTCTTGTCTTCTTTTTACTCCAGGGAAGGTCAGAAAAGCATCGATGATTTCCTTTCTTTTTTCGGGAGCGATTGCCAGACAGATTCGAACCGCAGCTTCCGCATTTCTATAGTTATGTGCACCGATCAAAGAAGGCTTTAACTTCGATTTGGTTTTTAGATCGGTCAGTATCCCTTTTTCGTATTTGAATACAGAGTTTTTGTCGCTCAATTCGAATGCTTCCGTAGGTGCATGTTTGTAAGATTCCAAAATGGAATTTAGGTTTTTGGATCCTTTCCAAAACAAAACCTTTCCTGCACTGGGAACCAAATTCAAAAGTCTTTTGAACATGACTTTAATCGCATCCAAATCGGCGAAAATATCGGCATGATCGAAATCCAAAGCGTTTAACACTAGATAGAAGGGTCTGTAATGTAAAAACTTGGAACTTTTGTCGAAGAAAGCGGAATCGTATTCGTCCCCTTCGATCACGAAATATTCCCCTTTCCCCAGAGCAAATCCAGGGTGGCCGTCTTTACGAATGCCTCCCACGAACAAACCGGGTTCCATTCCGATTTGGGAAAGAATCCAGTGAGTTAAAAATGTGGTGGTGGTTTTTCCGTGAGTTCCTGCGATCACGATCGGCTTTTTGCCTTTCAGAAAAAAATGCCCTATCGCCTGGGCCATACTCATATATTCTTTTCCCGAGTTGAGAACCTCTTCCACTTCCGGATTTCCTCTCGAAATCGCATTTCCGATGATCACTAAATCGGCATCTTTTACGTTTTCCTTCATATAACCGGATTTAGGTGCAAGACCCCATTCCACAAGTTTATCGGACATGGGAGGATACAGATTCTGATCGGAGCCGGATACATCATGGCCGATTTCCTTCAACATATAAGCAAGATTGCCCATGGCGATCCCACCGATTCCAACGAGGAAAATTTTCAAAAGACTACCGTCCTAATTATATTGTAAACGAGAAGTGGAAAGGCCGCTAAAAATAGAAAGAAGAGAAGAGCCTTCATGAAAAAGAATAGAAAATCGAAAGATGTCCATCCTCTCATCATGGATAAAAACATATAGGAGAGTTGGAGGGAATAAAGACCGCTTAACGCAATAAACAACAAAGGGAACGGAGCGGGAAGAAACCAAAATACAGCAGTCGTTGAAAAAGGAATAAAAGAGATCGCAAACACATGAGGTTCCGGGCCCTGCCAATCCTTCAAACGGTCTCTCATTTTATGGTAGATGCGGAAACTATCTAGTAATCGAAGTAATACGATCACCGCAAAATAAAATACGAATACTGCGAACACACCTTGCAATAAAGTGATTTTAGTGTCTTCATCGTCCGTCGTGACTTTTAGAACGAAGATCTGAATCAAGTTCCCGACAAACTTGGATATAATTCCAAGTGCCGCCAATTGAATGTGGATTAAGAATAAGTCTCTTCCTCCTAAATCCTGCTTTTGGAAAAAGGATTCAAAAGCGGACTTGGGAGAGAAAAAAACGTCCCGGACCAAGTCCATACGGGAAGAAAATGAATTCGAATTTTGCACCTTATTGGATTTTCTGATTGGGGCGTTCAAAGCGGGAAGCATTTTTCACACCTAAGGTCGCTTGGATGAAATTTTGAAAGGTCTCTTCCTTCACAAAACTAGGGCTTTCTTCGAAATAAGGAGAAAGTTCTCTCAGAACAGGACGATAGATCTGCCCGTTCCATTCCGCTTTAGGATAAAACTTCACCTTCCAACGATACCCTGTGGAATGTTCCGCAACGAATACTGCTTCCGGCTCCGATTCGGTGGATGTTTTAGCGAAAGCAAAACCGGGACCGGATTCATCGTCCGGATAAAGATCGGCTCTGAGATTTTTACTTTGGGTTTCCCAATTGTTTCCTACATCGGGAGAAAGCACGATTCTTTCCTGAGTGGGACGACTCCATTGGTTCACATAAGTATCGTATTGATTTTTTTTCGCTCGGTTCTCCGCACGAATCTTCATCCCTTGCCCTGAAAATTCCAAAGAAGTCAAATAACCGCCGCTAAATTGTATATATTGCCTTTCCCGAAAGGCAACAGATTTCGTTCTGAATTTATCCGCCAAATAGGAGTAAGGAGATAAAATCTCTTCTTCAACTCTGGCAGAAACTCTGGAAGAATCGGAAGCGATTTTTTTACCGAAATAAATGATTTTTCCTTCTTTAGGTACGAAGGATACATCGGAAAGGTCTTCAGATAAATTGAGATTAGGCGCATCTTCCTTCAAACAATAAGATTCCAAAACCGATTCGGTTGATTTTTCTATGAACTTCGTTTTGAGAACGCTTAGATCCGAGAAAGTATTCTTTACGTTGAAGTTACCTTCGTAAGTGATGAGGGTTTTTGTTGCAGGATCTTCCTGAGATACGGAAAAAACGGGAGGTTTTTTCCAGCCTCTTTCGAAAAGACGAAACAACAAAGGATTCTCTGCAAAACCCGGTTCTTTTTCTCCGCACCAAGTTTCTTTAGGTGGAGAATACAACGCAGTTTTCCAGTTTGTTTTCCAAAAATTAACTTCTGTTAAGTTTTCATCTTTCTCTTCTAAAAAGAAAAAGAGAAAAAATAGAAATACGAAAGCAGTAACGACTAGGATAAGTTTATTTTTCATACTTCCACTGATGATTTTTTTCTTCTGGAATGAACGTAATAAGAACCGAGTCCCAAGATGAGTCCCGGATAAAGAAACACTCCTATGGCCCAAACGATTAACTTCTGATTGTCGGAGAGACTGATGGTCTGGATTTCATCCTTCTTGGGAGGAATCTCGGCAATCCCCGTATCTTGAAATAATCCGGTCACTGCGGCATTCGCAAAATGTCCGTTCATCGCATATACTATGAATTGATCGGTGATCCAGGAAGTTCCGGAATGCAGGATGATCTTTCCTGTTTTTTCTCCCGTCAAAGATACGGGAGTGAGAAGGACGGAAAGAAGCAGGTTCTCCTTTTTTTCATCTCCATCCATCTTTGAATTTCCGTTCCCATCTGCAAAAATTTCAAACCCTGTTTCCAGCAGATTTTCGGACTTAAATTGAAAAGGTGTAGTTCCGGAAGATTCTGTCACCAAATATCCGCTATAGGGAAATAAGACTCCTAGATCTTTTTTCGGAAGAAGGTCAGTGAGTTTGTTCTCGGAAAATTTTCTAGCAAGGATGAATCCCGGTTTTTCGGATCTTTCCACCAAAACTTCGTTTTTGTATTTCAGCCCGGAAATTCCCAAAAGCCAGGAGAAATCTTCTTTTCCTTTAGGTTCCACAGTGATAAAGATTTTTCCGTTCTGTTTCAATACATAGTTTTTGATTTCTTCCCTGGCTTCCTCGGAGAAAGGAATGGTCGGTCCTAAAATCACGACCAAATCGGCATCTTTAGGAAAACCGGAAGGCCAGCCTTGTGCAAAACCCCATTCGGATATGTTAAAGTTCAAAAATTGTAAATTAGTTGTGAAGCGGTTCACTTGTTCGTTCGGAAGAGATTTGAATCCCAATCCGAATCTTTCCCCGTTGGAGGAAGTGAAATAGATTTTTTTCTGTTCCGTAGAAACGTTGAAGATCGCCGCCATCAATTTACGTTCCAGATCTTCCAAGTCTGCAGGATCTTTCGCAAAAACCTTTTCTTCAGCAAACGGTGTGAGACTGTCCAAAAGAGATGCTTTTTTAGAACGAACTAAGATCGTTCCGTTGGATGCCTGTCCGAAATCTTTCAATAAATCGGTTTCCACATCCGCATTGATAAAGGTAACCGTGAGCAGAGGATTTTCCGCCTTGATCTGATCCAGAAGGATTTCTATATCAGGACGAACACGAGTGAGTGCCAAGGAACTCGACTTATCTCCGTTCGCCGGTCCATCCGCTTCCAAAGGTCTGGGATAAAATGCGGTGATGGTGGTTTCTTTTTTGATTTGTTTCAGTAAATTTCTGGAAATAGGAGAAAGGGAAAATTTTCCTTTCGAACTGAGATCGAAATTATAATTCCTTTTGATCGCAAAATAATTGAACGCTACGATCAGAGGGAGAACGAAGAGAAAACCCAATACGGCATTTTGCAACAAAGAACTTTTCGCTTTCGAAAGATTGCTCTGCGCTTCCAAAGAAGACTTTCCGATTTCAATCAGTACAATCTGTAACAAAAACGCTAAAGAGAACACAACCGTCAAAAGAAGAAGAAATTCCCTGATTTTGGGAATGGAACTGGCTTGTGAGTTAACTCCTGCAACACTTGCAGAATCCAGATAATCTCTCAGCAAGGAAAAAACGAATGCAAGAACGCCCAAAGCCGTTCCTAAGTATCGATTTTGGTCTTCTTTGCGAATGCGATGTACGATGAGTCTGTAAAGAAAATCGGATACCAAAAAAACGAAAACGATAAAAAGCCAAGCCATTCGTTTGGCAGGATCGGTCACCATTCCATCCAATAGAAAAAATAAGAATAAGGAAATTACGCTTAAAAAAGGGAAAATTCTATCCAAAGAAACTAACATTGATTATCCTCTCCATCTTCTGGATTCGAGTACTTTCACGGTAAGATATAAAAACAAAAAGGAACCTGTAAGAAAAAATACGATTCCAGTCAAAGGAAGAACTCCCTTCGAGAAATTAAAGAAATGGGAGAAGATATGAAGATGAAACAATATCTTTCTTGTCGTTGCCTGAAACAGATGGGAAAAATACCCCACAACCCAAAGAGTGAGTATGATGAGTACGGAAATCAAAAGAGAGATCATTTGATTTTTCCCCAGACTGGATCCGAAAAGCCCCACACTGTAGGTGAAGATCCCCAAAAGAAAGACTCCTACTGTGCCGGATGCGACAATATAGAAAGGAGCCTGCCAATAGGAATAAAGTATAATAGGAAACAAACCGTTTACGAAAACAGTGATGACCGCACAGATAGTAACACCGAATAGAAATTTACCGAGCACGATGTCTACGTCCGTGATAGGGCTTGTAAACAACAATTCAAGAGTTCCCTTATTTCTTTCCTCTACGATCGATCCCATAGAGATGATGATCATGGAGATAAGAATTGTCGTCATAAAGGAAAGGAATGTGACTACGGTCGCTTCCTCGTAATTGGCTCTTCCGCTGAAGTTTAAAATCATCACAAAAAGAGCATTGAGAAAAGCTGTGCCTCCCAAAACAAGAGGACCCATATATGTTCCGAAAAATAACTTTAATTCTTTTTTATATATCCAAACAGCGATTTGCCAGTTCATATTTTCTCCATAAAGATTTGTTCCAAGGAAACTTCCTGTTTTTTCAGAGATTCGATTTGAATTCCGGAAGGAATGGCAGTCGTAAAAAGTTTTTCCTTAAATGCCTTAGGATCGGAAGTTTTCACTAAGAATATATGTTCTTCTGAAAACAATCCGTTGTAGGCCAGACTATCAGAACCACCTAATTGTGATTTGAGATAATCTTCCAGTTCTTGTTTGGTTTTTCCGGAAAGACCGATCTCCCATCCTGCTAATTTTCCCATTTCTTCTTCCAGTTTTTTCAAACTTAACTCTTGTTTAAGGGCGCCCTTATGGATGAAGAGGAATTTATCGCAGGTTTTATAGATTTCGGAAAGGATGTGACTGGAAATAAGAACCGTATGATCTCCTGCAAGGCTGCGGATTAAGTTTCTGATTTCTACGATTTGTTTCGGATCCAATCCTGAGATCGGTTCGTCCATAATCACAACTTCAGGATTTCCTAATATGGCTTGAGCGATGCCCACTCTTTTTCTGTAACCGAGAGACAACGTTACGATCAGTCTGTCTTTGACCTCGGTAAGATTCGTTTTTTCCAAAACCTTTCGGATTTCTTCGGTTAATACGGACTCTTCGATTTTCTTCAAACGACCGACAAACTGCAAATAGTCGAATATGGTCAGATCCTCATAAAGAGGAGGAGATTCGGGAAGATATCCTATTTTTTGTTTTGCTTCTAAGGGATGTTCAAAGATGGATTTTCCGTCGATCTGAGCATCACCTGCACTGGGAATGAGAAATCCCGCAAGAATTCGGATGGTTGTGGTTTTTCCGGCTCCGTTCAGGCCGAGGAGGCCAACAACTTCCCCTTTTTCCAATTTGAAATTTAGGCCGGTGATGGCTCGTTTTTCGCCGTAAAATTTAGATAAATTGCTGACTTGTATCATAACTCTGGTTTTACTTTAGCTATATTTGCACCTATGAACGAATTTTTCGAAAAAATCAAAGGCTTTTTCAAAGATGAGCCAAGCTTTGTAGAAGCAAAGCAACTTCTTTTAAAAAATTGGGAGAAAATCACCCCTCCCTATCTGTACGGAATTTTGGAAACCGTTAGAGATTCCGTTTTCATTTTAGATACAAATTGGACTTATCTTTATCTCAACTCTCGTGCTTTGGAAATGGTCGGCATGGAAAGTTCTCAAATCATCGGAAAAGAAATTTGGGAATTATTTCCACAGGTCAAAGACAGTGAAATCGGCAAAAAAATACTAATCGCAGTTAACGAAAAGAGAGGGATGCAGTTCGAAGAAGTGCATCAGGATACGGAACGATGGTACGATTTATCCGTTCACCCTTCCGAAAAATATATTTTCATTTTGGGTAAAGAGGTCACTTCTCAGAAAAAAGTGGAAAAAGGCTACGAAAGTGCCGTTTCCAAAAACAGAGCGATCCTCAATTCCATTCCTGACAAACTCTATCGAATCCATAAGGACGGGACAGTCATCGACTATAAGATGTTCCCCGATTTTGCGGATTGGGAAACGCCTGCACAAAATACGGACGGAATGTTCAATACAATGGAATCGTTGTTTCCGGAAGACCGGTTGGATTCCATTCGAAGCATGATCTTTCAAGTATTGACTTTAGATCTTACACAAACGGTAGAATATTCTAAAGAAGAGTACGACGGAACCAAGTTTTACGAAGCAAGGATCGCAAAAAGCGGGAACGATGAAGTTCTTGCCATCATCCGAAACATTACGGAAAGAAAAAGAACGGAACAACTCAAAAACGAATTCATCAGTTTGGTCAGCCATGAATTAAGAACTCCTTTGACTTCGGTGAAAGGAGCCATTGAACTTTTAATAGGTGGTGTCGCAGGAGAGCTTTCCAATCAGGCAAAGTCTCTTCTCAATATTTGCAGAAAAAACACTCTCAGATTGGTTCGCTTCGTTACGGATCTTCTCGACATTGAGGCCTTGGATTCAGGAAACATCAATTTCAAATATAAATCTTATTTTTTAGAAGAGATCGTACAAACTTCCATCGACGGAATGAGGACGTTTGCGGAACAATATCATGTTCTTTTGAACTATGTGAAGGAAGCCGAGTCCATTACCGTGTTTGTGGATGAGGACAGATTGAACCACTGCATCACGAATTTGATTTCGAATGCGGTGAAATACACTCCTAAGTATTCGGAAGTGATGATCCTGGTAGGAAGAGGAGATTCCGAAGCTTATATCAAAGTCTCGGACAAGGGTCCGGGGATTGATCCTGTTTTTCAGCCGAGACTCTTTCATCGTTTTACGCAAGGAGCTCCTCCTAAGGATAAATTGGTGGGAGGAACAGGGCTCGGACTCTCTATCACAAAAGGTTTTGTGGAAGCGATGAAAGGAACGATTGATTTCGAAACAGGTTCGGATGGTTCCACATTCATCATCAAACTTCCTTTATATGAAACAAATCATTTCGGAAATTTTGCCCAAGGGATGGGTGCCAATCAATGAGTTCCATCAATCGCAAGTTAAAGACAGTTCTCATCGTGGAAGATGAGGAAGATATCATCGAGATCCTCAGGATCGCGATCGAATTCAATTCCGATTTCAGTCTTCATTTCGCAAAAACAGGGCCGGAAGGATTACAAAAAGCGATCATCCTGCAACCTGATTTGATTCTTTTGGATGTTTTGATGCCTGGTATGAACGGATTAGAACTCATCGAAGAACTGAAGATTTTTCCTGAAACGGAAGGGATTCCCGTCGCATTCATCACTTCCAGAGTTCAGAAGAATGAAATTCAAGAATATCAGAAAAGAGGTGCGATCGGTGTGATCGAAAAACCGTTTGCTCCCTTGGAAATCACCGCAAAGATTCATTCTCTTTGGGAGCAAACATACCAAAGTTAGGTTGATATAGACACCTAACTTTGATTATCAAAAATTAGTCTTTAAAACCTTGTAGAATTTCGTCTTGTCTTCCCATCAAGCGGACGGATAGCCTTGGACCGACTTCTTGCACGATTCGAGAAGCAACGTAGTTTCCCCATCTGGCAGCTTTTTTTGGAGAAAATCCGTGTGTGAGCCCGTATAGAACTCCTGCGGCGAACGCATCTCCCGCTCCTGTCGTATCGATCGGCTTTACAGGAAAGCCCGGAACCAATTCGACTTTTCCGTTTTCCACCACATAAGCGCCTTCTTTTCCTGCAGTCATAAATACCATCGGAGAGAGTGTTCCTATATAGGCGACTGCTTCGGCAGGATCTTTTTTTCCGCTAAGAGCAAGTCCTTCTTCCGTATTGCAAAATACTACGTCTACGTAATCTTTTGTGAGTCGGATGAATTCGTCTCTGGATCGGTTCACACAGAAAGGATCACTGTAGGTAAATGCCACCTTTACATTGTTTGCTTTCGCAGAATTCATAGTGAGTTCGCTTGCTTTTTTTGTAGAATCTCCGTCCCACAAATATCCTTCTACATATACGTATTGAGATGCTTTTAGTCTTTCGATGTCTATGTCTTCCGGTGTTAAGGAAGTGGATATTCCCAAGGATGTGAGCATAGTTCTTTCCGCATCCGGCGTTGTAAGCACCACGCATGTTCCCGTATGCCCGTTTGCGTCGGGCGTGGTTTCAAAAAACACTCCCGCTTCTTCCATATCTTTTTTATAGAACTCGCCGTATGTGTCTTTTGTCACTTTTCCTGTGTAACAACATGTTCCTCCGGAATTTGCGATCGCAATCATTGTGTTAGCGGCACTTCCTCCGGAGCGGAGTTCTTTTTTCACTTCACTTAAATCTGCAAGTATTCTGCCTTGTCTGGTTTCATCGACTAACGTCATGATCCCCTTATCGATCTTTTGCTTTGTTAGAAAATTGGGATCTATAAAAGCGATTATATCTACGAGTGCGTTACCCACTCCGAAAACATCATATTTCTTCATTGGTGCAAAAATGAAATAAACGGATCGCAAGTCCTCTATTTTTTAGGCCCATTTACTGGTTTTATACTCTTTCTAAATCGAGTCATGGAGTCTTTTGTTTGGGAATTCGAAGAAGATACAAGCCGCTACCGCACTGCCGTTTCTACTTTGCTTTTATCTCCCGCCTCGGCTCATTTCCTTCGCAGGAATTTACTGAGAAATCGCAAACAATTCCAAGGACTATTGCACCATCTGATCGAAAAACATAAATCTTCCTTAATGGACTATCTTAGCAATTTAAAGCAAAAAAAGAATTTGAGGATTCACTATCAAGAGTACAGAAATAAGCAGAAAGGTTATAGGCGGGTTCATTGCCGGCCTAGTGACCGAGAGTGGGCGCAGATAGGGTTGATTGCAAATGGGTTTAGGGTCTCTAGAACTTTTATTATAAGTCTTCTATTGGAGTGGGAGCGATTTGCAAGGAAGAAGAAAGTAGTAAGAGTTCCGACAAGTTACTCACCCATCTCCTATCATATAAGATTCCATCTATTCAAACAAAAACGAAGCTTTCATTTTCGCTTATAAATCAAAATTGACATCGGAAAAACCGCTACCAATCTGCCATTATCCCTTTTAGTAAAGCCTCAAGGCTTTGCTTTATCATGAAATTTGCGAAAAATCAGTTTGTTCATGCTCTAACAGTCATTCTCGCAGGATACTTAGCCGCAAATAGCTTATTTGCGCAGGAGCCTAGCAAAGATAAACAAATCGAAGTTAGGGGTGAAGTCGAAAACACAACAGAAAACGAAAACTTTAAAAAAAACCCAACCTCCTTTCAGAAAGAGATCAAACTAGAGGCATCTCAAAATAGATACAGTTCCTTACCGGAAATATTGGAAAGGGAAGCAGGAGTCCGCATCCGCCAATACGGAGGATTAGGATCCTATTCCACCCTATCCATTCGAGGCACGAACCCGAACCAAACAAGGGTCTATTGGAACGGAATTCCATTGAATAATTCACAAGGAGGGGAAATCAATCTAGCCGATTTGCCCTTCGACAATTTGGATAAAATCGAAATATATAAATCTTCCACTCCCGCAGGGTTTTCCGGATCGAGCATCGGAGGTTCCATCAACCTAGTCTCCAAAGCGAAGATAACAAAGCCTGCAACCAGGGTAACTTTACAAGGCGGTTCATTTCGTACGGTAAAGTCAACAGTTACACATATGGACTCTTTTTCCAACGGATCTTACTTCATACAGGCGCTAGGTGAGAAGTCGGACCAAAACTTTAGTTACTTCAATAACAAAGGCACATTGCTCTATAATACCTATGATGATAGCATAGACAGAAGAAGAAACGCACAATACGAAAAAGGAGGTTTCACAGGCAATCTCAACCTAGAACTAGGCAAAACCACATTAGCCATATTCAACGATTACTTATATAGAAGACAAGGACTACCAGGACCTGGAAACAGACAAACGGAATCCGTAGAAAGAAAATTCACGAAACTATCCACAGCAGTTTCCACAAATACGAAAGAATTCCTTCTCAATAATATCAATCTCGAATCGAAAGCCTTTTACAATCACTCCAAAGACGATCTCTACGACCCAAAAAGCGAGTTCACATCGGGCCAACCTGATTCAGAAACAAAAATCAACCAATACGGCGCACAAATCACTCCCACCGTATATTTGTTAGACTACTATCAAATTTTAAGATTTTCTGGAAATGCGGAACAAGAGTTTTTTACAAGACTCAGAAAGACGCCGGATCACCAAACGGAATCGAAAGAACCTTCCAAAAGAAGAGATTACCAAAGTTTTCAATTCCAGGACGAAATCAGGCTGTTTAAAAATAGATTTTTCCTAGTGCCTCAGATTCGTTGGGATTCCTATCAGGATCGATTCGGTAAAGATCTAACATCGATTCGTAATCAAATCAACGACCCTCTTGTCAATCAGTTCGAGGCCAAAAAAAAATTCACAAACCCTAGTTTGGGAGCCAAGTGGATTCTGGAACAAAAAGAAAACCGAGAATGGGGAATCCAAGGAAATATCAGCAAAGAATTCAGAATTCCCAGCTTCTTAGAGTTATTCGGAGAAAGAGGGACGATCGTAGGAAACGCTTCCTTAAAACCGGAGATGAGCCGCAACGGAGACATAGGACTTTACTTAAAAGCGAGACTTTTTTCGGAATGGAAGATCGATTCGGAAATCGCATACTTTAGAAAAAGAATCTACGATATGATTCTATTCCTCCCGAATTCTCAATTCACATTGCGACCGGAAAACGTAGACTCCGCATACATCAGAGGAGTGGAAACAAGCAACACCATCATTTGGTCGAAAGGTTGGAAATTCAATTTACAATATACATTCCAAGATGCAAAAAATACATCCGAAGCCCCTTCCCTCAACGGCAAATACCTTCCTCTTCGCTCCAGAAGCCAGGGAAGTTTTTTGGTTTCATATTTTAAAAATTGGGGGGAAATAGGATTGGAATATCTTTATATCGGAGCCAATTTTAGAGACAGAACCAACGAATATTTCGGATACCTTCCTGCCAGACAAATATACAATTGTTATGTGACATGGATCCCATACAAAAATCAGGAAACAAATCGGGAGTTTCTGATCACTTTCGAAGTCAGAAATATATTGAATAAACAAGTGGAAGATTTCGTAGGATATCCTCTGCCGGGAAGAAGTTTGTATTTAACGGGAAGTTATAGATTCTAATGAAAGCAAATCTTCAAAGACAAAATCCATATTCTAAAACCATAAGTCTTTCCCAAAGAATCATCGGTTTTCTTTGGTTCTATCTTTGTATCGTAAACTGCAGTCGATTGGAAATCCAAAAGCCCGATTTTCTGCAATTTCTAATGCTTCTTGCCTCTCCCACTTCAATCGGAGTCATCACAACCGATTTCAGTAGCGGTGGAAGATTCAAATCCTTCGAACCGAATTCTCTCACTACTTTTCCAACATCCATCTCCATCCACTCGGACGCAGTAGGAAGATTCATAAACAACAAAGTCTATATAGTGAATAGACTCAACAGAGATACCATTCAGGTTTTAAATCCTGCACTCAACTTTATCACCGAACAAGACTTCAGCGTAGGCCAGGGAAAAAATCCACAAGATGTATCCGTATGGAATAATAAATATTACGTGAGTCTTTACAATTCGGATGCACTTCCGATTTACAATGCGAGCACAGGACTTCTGCAAAATCAAATTTCACTTGCACCTTACAAAGAAACTTATTCTTCCTCCGGAACTCCGGACGCTTATGTGGAAGCGACACAAATGATCCAACATGAATCCAGCCTCTTCCTAACACTGCAAAGGTTGGACAGAAATGACGTAAGCGGATACTTCCCACCTAACTCTGATTCTTATTTATTGGAAATAGATATGAACCTGGATCAGGTCATCAGAGTTTATACCCTTCCTTATAGAAACCCTTCCGCAAAGATCGTGAAAAAAACAATCTTCGGAGAACCATATCTCATCATATCCTGTGTGGGATATGTGGGATTTTTATCCAGAATCGACGCAGGGATCGTAGCCTTTCACCTTCCTTCCCGCACCTTCCGCCCCAATTTACTTTATTCGGAAGCTGCCGCAGACGGAGACATCTTAGCGTTTCAAATCAAAGATGAATTGATAGGATACGCTGCCGTTTTAGATGCAGGATTCAAAAAAACAGTCCAAGCCTTCAACCCCAGTACAGGACAAAGACTAGGAACTCTCCTAGAAATTCCCGGGAATGTAGGAGTCAGCCTCAACGGACTTCTTCTTACCGACTCAGGCAAACTCATCGTAGGGAATACGGATTTTAAAAATCCGGGCCTAAATATATTCGATACGAACCAAGGCAACTTACTTTTGAACCCCTTGCCTCTCTCTGTCGAACTCACACCTTTTGACATCTTCCAGTTGCAAAATCAGGAATAAAGGATAAAATGGAGAAAATAGAGGAATCTAATCTATGTTATCTCTTAATAAAAATCCCCAAGGCCCTCTTGCCAAACAAGTCCTGCTGATCGTTCTCGACGGTGTCGGTTTCACCAAACAAGGAATAAAAGATGGCAATGCAGTAGAAGCTGCAAATATGCCCCTCCTCAAAAATCTTTGGACGACCAGGCCGACCCTCCATCTCAAAGCACACGGAACTGCCGTTGGAATGCCCAGCGACGAGGACATGGGAAACTCGGAAGTAGGTCATAATGTTTTGGGTTCCGGGAGAATTTTCGATCAGGGAGCCAAACTTGTCAGTGCGTCCATCGAAGCGAAGGAAATGTTCCAAGGTCCTATCTGGAAAAAATTAATTGATAACGTAAAATCG
>VFQU01000962.1_pt1 | contig 19662 bp, 18 predicted proteins | sample 3512311 | NCBI WGS metagenome assembly VFQU01 (sample SAMN10412377, study PRJNA504923) | tailings metagenome | isolation source: Relicate 3 Philex TSF3 active mining site | place: Philippines: Tuba, Benguet | collected 2017-08-29
ACGCCACCATGATGATCATGGGCGAGATCTGCACCCGCGCCTGCGCCTTCTGCAATGTGCGCACCGGCCTGCCGACCGCCCTCGATCCAAACGAGCCCGAAAACGTCGCCAATGCGGTTGCCAAGCTCGGTCTCGAACACGTCGTGATCACCTCCGTGGATCGCGACGATCTTGCTGATGGCGGGGCGCAGCATTTTGCCGATGTGATCCTGGCCATCCGCACCCGCAATCCCAAGACAACCATCGAAATCCTGACCCCGGACTTTCTCCGCAAGGACGGGGCGCTGGAAATCGTCGTGGCTGCAAAGCCAGACGTCTTCAACCACAATCTCGAAACCGTGCCGTCGAAATATCTCAAGGTCCGTCCCGGCGCGCGCTACTTCCACTCGATCCGACTGTTGCAGCGGGTCAAGGAACTTGATCCCACCATTTTCACCAAGTCCGGCATCATGGTCGGGCTGGGTGAGGAGCGGAACGAGGTTCTCCAACTGATGGACGATCTGCGCTCGGCCGATGTGGATTTCCTCACTATCGGCCAGTATCTCCAGCCCACCAAGAAGCACTATCCGCTGCAGCGTTTCGTGACCCCGGACGAGTTCAAGTCTTTCGCCACAGTTGCCACGGCCAAAGGCTTTCTTCTGGTGTCGTCCAGCCCGCTGACACGCTCCTCGCATCATGCCGGCGAAGATTTTGCGCGGCTGCGCGCCAACCGCATGGCAAGGCTCGGCCACTGAATGAAGCGTTTCTACGATCGGCACGTGCCGCATCTTCCTGAGCGGATGTTCGACATCGTCGCCGATCTTGAGGACTATCCGCGCTTTATTCCCAATTGTCAGGCGATGCAGGTGCGTCCCGATCCCGCCGCCAGGGAAGGCGATGTGCGTCTGGCGCGCATGACCATTGCCTTCGGCCCGGTCACCCAAGCTTATACTAGCCGCGTTACGCTGGACCCGGTGGCCCGGACCATCAAGGCCAAGGCCGTCGACGGACCCTTCGCCTATCTCGATTCCATCTGGACCTTCGAGCCGGAAGGGCAGGGCACCCGCGTCCGTTTCGAGATCGATTTCAAAATTTCAAATCCGCTGATTGCGGCAGTGGCCGAACCGGCCTTTGCCGCAAAACAGGAAGAAATCATGCGAGCCTTTTCCGACGAGGCCGACCGCCGGTTTGGGGAATAAAGGTGCACGGTAAAGTGCGCCTTAGCGGCGAACTAATCTGTGCCTCTGAGGCAGAATGCGACGTCGTGCGGGCATACCTGCCCGAACATGTCAGGCTTACTCGGGACGAACCCGGATGCCTCTCTTTCAAGGTGACGGAAACCGCCAATCCACTGGTCTGGCGCGTCGAAGAATGCTTCATCGACCGAGCCGCCTTCGACGCCCATCAGCTGCGCACCAAAGCGTCGGAATGGGCGCGCCAGACAGCCGCGATCCGGCGCGATTATGAGATTATTGAGGCGGATCGCTAGTCAGCACTTGCAGGACCAGATCCAGCGCAGCCTCAACGGTTGCACGGCGGATGCCGTCACGCCCCAGATCGCCAAAACGGTGCTCGATGACCACTGTCGCCAGTTCCGAAGATACCGCGACATAGACAAGCCCCACTGGCTTCTTTTCGCTGCCGCCATCGGGCCCGGCAATGCCGGTCACGGCGACGGCATAGTCAACGCGTGCCGTATTGCGGGCGCCGTCTGCCATAGCGCGGGCAACCTGATTGCTGACTGCGCCATAGTCGCTGATCAACCGAGGCTGCACCTGAATCATCTTGGATTTTGCTGCATTGGCATAGGTGACATAGCCGCCATAAAGCGCCGCCGATGCGCCGGGGATATCTGTCAGGGCCGCGGCGATCATGCCGCCGGTACAGCTTTCCGCTGTCACGATGGTCTGCTTGCGCTCGCTCAGGGTTTCGATGATCTGCTTGCCGATATCGGGCTTTGCCTTGGCTACCATTTCAGTCGACCCTCGGCACTTCCACGCTTGCACTTGCCATGGCCACGATCCCTTCCTCCCGCCCGATGAATCCGAGCTTTTCATTGGTTGTCGCCTTGATGGCGACCCGGCTTTCCGCAATGCCCAGCGTGCCGGCGATGGCAGCACGCATTGCAGGCACATGCGGCACGATCCTCGGCGCTTCCGCAACGATTGTCACGTCCAGATTGACGATGCGGCCGCCCTTTGTTTCGACCAGCTTGCCGGCGTGAGCGAGAAAAATCGAGGATGCAGCACCGCGCCATTGCATATCGCTGGGCGGAAAATGAACGCCGATATCGCCTTCTCCGATGGCACCGAGAATGGCGTCGGTCAGCGCGTGCAGCGCCACGTCAGCGTCGGAATGGCCTTTCAGCCTGGCCGTATGCGGGATTTTTACACCGCAAAGCCAGACACCATCGCCCGGTTCCAGCTGATGCACGTCATAGCCCGTGCCGACCCGGGTCTCCATCTGCTGATCTCCCCTCAGAATATGCTCGGCGCGGATAAAGTCTTCCGGATGCGTGAGCTTGATATTGCCGACATCGCCCATGACCATCGCCACGCGCAGACCTGCCCATTCGGCGATTTCGGCATCGTCGGTAAAGTCACGGCGCACATTGGTGGCGCGCATATGGGCCGAAAATATCTGCCCGAACCGAAAGCCCTGCGGCGTCTGCGCCGCCGAAAGCTGGCGGCGATCTTCGGTGGAGAGAACTTCCATGCCATCCACCGACCGCTTTATCGTGTCAGTCACCGGCAGAGCAGGCAGGGCGCCATCATACTGCGACAGCAGCGCAATGACGTCTCCGATGACCTCCGGCGTCGTAAAGGGCCGGGCAGCATCCTGGATTAGCACCAGATCCGGCCGCAGCGGCGCAAGCGCCTTGAGCCCTTCGAGCACCGATGATTGGCGGCTCGCGCCGCCTGTCACAGATGGAAGGAGGCGCGCATCGCCGAGGCCCAATGCGGTATAGAAATCACTATGGGCGTCGTTGATAACCGGCAGCACATGGCCAATCTGCGGATGGGCCAGAAAGCTCGCCACCGTTCGCGACAGCACCGGGACCCCGCACAGCATCCGATATTGCTTGGGAGTGGTATTTCCATCGGCTCCGGCCCGTTCGCCCTTGCCGGCGGCGACGATGATGACGGCTATGGATTTTGAACGCATGGCGATATAGGGCACTGACTAACGAACCGTCACAATCATGGTCTAGCCCCCGACCCGTCATGCGGCAAGAGCAGGGCTGATTTCCATGCTCGCTTGTGTGCGAAGCTGTTGCGCCATTCACCAAAATGACTATTGTGCAGGCACGATTTCTATAATGAGCATTTCTGGGGCAGTTCGTTGACGGCTAGTGCCTGCGCTTTGAGCATTGGAGGGCATTCTGTTCGCAACCGTGCTTTCCTGGCACCGATGGCGGGCATTACCGACCGGCCATTTCGGGAAATAGCCGAACGCTACGGCGCCGGTCTTGTTGTCTCGGAAATGATCGCCAGCGCCGCCCTTGGCACCGGCCATGACGGCATGGTGCGCAAGCTGACCAAAGCAGGATCGCTTCCCCATATGGTCCAGCTCGCAGGCTGCGAACCGCACTGGATGGCCGAAGGCGCCCGTATTGCGGCAGACGCGGGGGCTGACATCATCGACATCAATTTCGGGTGCCCCGCCAAGCGAGTTACCACTGGCTATGCAGGGTCCGCCCTGATGCGCGTACCCGATCAGGCTCTTGCCATTGTCGAAGCCGTTGCCAAAGCCACGCCTCTGCCGGTTACGGTGAAGATGCGGTTGGGCTGGGACGACGATAGCCTCAATGCGCCCGCTATTGCTCGCTTAGCGGTGGGGGCGGGGGCACAGATGATTACCGTCCATGGTCGCACACGCCAGCAGTTCTACAAGGGTAGTGCCCGCTGGCACCTGGTTGCCGAAGTGGTCGAGGCCGTTCAGGTCCCGGTGGTGGTGAACGGCGATATTGTCGATTTCGCCACAGCGCGCGAGGCACTGGACCAGTCCGGAGCCGCTGCGGTCATGCTGGGGCGCGGTGCACAGGGTCAGCCCTGGCGCGTTGGGCAGATTGGGGCAGCACTCAGCGGCGAGGCAACCGTTGCTGCACCCATCGGCACCGAATTGGCCGCACTTGTGGCGCAGCATTACGAAGACATGTTGCTCGACTACGGAACCGAAGTCGGCCTTCGTGCGGCGCGCAAGCATCTCGACTGGTATGCCGAAGCCGCCGGGCTGAATCTGGACAAGGCAAGGCGGCGACAGTTCCTCGACAACGACAGCCCGGACGAAGTTCTGGCCCAGATAGAGCAGCTGTTTTCATCTCACTGGAGGGCAGCGGCATGAGCGCAGTCGAGCTAATGAGCGTTGACACGGTTCCCGCCAAGGCGGTTTTGCAGGCATTGCCGCAGCCTATCCTCGTGCTCGGGGAAAACCGGCAGATTCAGTTCGTGAATTATGCGGCCGAGGCATTTTTTGGGGCCTCTTTGAGCGTCCTGACACGCCAGACGCTGGACGACCTGATCGCCTTCGGCTCTCCAATTATCTCGCTGGTGGAAACGGTTGCACTTCGCCGCGCACCCATGACCGAATACCGGGTTCGCGTGGGGTCCTCCCGATTTGGCGATGAGCGGGTGGCCGACGTTTTTGCAAGCCCAATTTCCGACACCGATGGGCGTGTCGCGATCCTGATTCAGGAGCGCACAATGGCCGACAAGATCGACCGACAGATGGTGTCTCGCGGCGCCGCGCGTTCCGTCACCGGTCTCGCCTCCATGCTGGCCCACGAAATCAAGAATCCTCTCTCGGGCATTCGCGGCGCTGCCCAATTGCTGGAGCAGTCGGTCGCCAGCGACGAAATCCCGCTGGCTCGCCTCATCCGCGAGGAAACAGACCGGATTGTCGGGCTGATCGATCGCGTCGAAGTCTTCGGCGACGAACGCCCACTCGAACGCGAACCGATCAATATCCACGTCGTCCTCGACCGCGTTAAGCTGCTGGCGCGCAACGGGGTGGCCCGTGGCATAACCTTCTTCGAGGATTATGATCCCTCGCTACCGCCGGTTTTCGGCAACCGAGATCAGCTGATCCAGATCTTCCTGAATTTGATCAAGAACGCATCGGAAGCTCTTGAAAGAACTCAGAAACCGGAAATTCGCCTCTCGACCGCATTTCGCCCCGGTATTCGCATCAGCGTTGCGGGCGTGGCCGAGCGCATCTCGCTGCCGCTCGAAATCGTCATCGAGGATAATGGGCCGGGCGTGCCGCCCGATATTCTGCCTTTCCTGTTCGACCCATTCGTGACCACCAAGACCAATGGCTCCGGCCTGGGCCTGGCGCTGGTTGCAAAGATCGTGGGCGATCATGGCGGCGTTATCGATTGCGATAGCCGTCCGGGCCGCACGCGGTTCCGTATCCTGCTGCCGGTTGCCAGCGGCGCATTCCAGACACCTGCCGATGCTGAAGAGGGTTCGTTGCAATGAGCCATGTCGTTCTGCTTGCCGATGACGATGCAGCCATCCGTATGGTGCTCAATCAGGCGCTGACCCGCGCCGGCTATGAGGTCCGCCCCACCGGCAATATCTCCACCATGTGGAATTGGGTCAGCCGCGGGGAAGGCGATATCCTGATCACTGATGTGGCTATGCCTGATGGCAATGCCTTCGAGGTCATGCCCAAGATCAAAAAGCTGCGGCCCGACCTGCCGATGATCGTGATGAGCGCCCAGAACACCTTCATGACGGCCATCCGCGCCTCTGAAGTGGGGGCATATGAATACCTGCCCAAGCCCTTCGACATCACCGAGGTGCTCTCAGTCGTCTCGCGCGCGCTGGCGGACGCGAAGAAGCCGACTTCTGCGGACCGCAAGGCAGAAGAACCAGGCGAATCCATGCCGCTGGTGGGCCGCTCGACGGCCATGCAGGACATTTACCGCGCGCTTGCACGGCTGATGCAGACCGACCTTACCGTGATGATTACCGGCGAAAGCGGCACCGGTAAGGAACTGGTGGCGCGCGCGCTGCATGATTTCGGCAAGCGCCGCAACGGCCCCTTCGTCGCAATCAACATGGCGGCCATTCCCCGCGATCTGATCGAGGCCGAACTGTTCGGTCACGAGAAGGGGGCTTTCACAGGCGCCAACAACCGCTCTTCGGGCCGTTTCGAACAGGCCGAGGGCGGCACACTGTTCCTCGACGAAATCGGCGACATGCCGATGGACGCCCAGACCCGCCTGCTGCGCGTGCTGCAGGAAGGCGAGTACACCATGGTCGGTGGACGCAGCTCCATAAAGACCAATGTGCGCATCGTGGCGGCCACGCACCGCGACCTCAGCCAGATGATCCGGCAAGGGCTTTTCCGCGAGGATCTCTACTATCGCCTCAACGTCGTACCGATCCGCCTGCCGCCACTGCGCGAGCGCATCGACGACATTGCCGATCTTGCCCAGCACTTCCTCAGGGCCGCCCAGCGCGACGGCGAGCCGGTAAAGACCATTTCGCCCGAAGCCATAAGGCTGATGCAGAATTATGCCTGGCCCGGCAACGTACGTGAGCTGGAAAACCTCGTCCGCCGTCTTTCGGCTCTTTATGCCGACGAGCAGATTTCTGCCGAGATCGTGCAGAACGAGCTGAATATAACCGACCGCCCCTCCGTTTCTGCGGGTTCAGGGCCGGTTGACGTATCGACGGCTGTCGAAACTCATGTCGGTCAACTGCTGCGTGAATATGAGCCCAATCTGCCGCCTCCGGGCATGTATCAGCGCGTAATCGACAAGGTAGAGGCGCCGCTGATCGCTATGGCGCTCAATGCCTGCGGCGGCAACCAGATCAAGGCGGCAGACCTGCTCGGCCTCAATCGCAATACCCTGCGCAAGAAGATCCGCACCCACAGCATCGAGATCGTCAAGCATAGCCGCAGGGGCGGGTAGGGGCTGACTTTGCCCCACTATATCCGGAGGCGAATAGCCACAGAGCTTGCCGCGCTTTCGCGCCATTCGAGCGTAGCTCTCATGGCCTCGCCCCCCTAAAATCGCTCCACAGGAGCGATTTTGCCGCCAGAGGCGGCCGGGGGCGAGTGTCACATTTTAGCAACAATTGTCTTGAAGGGTCGGAGAAATTCGGTCAGGCTTTGCCTGCCTGGGGCCAAAACGCCCTATTTAGGGGCATGCGCCAGCAAACAGGCGCGCTCTAGGCATACGGTAAAGCAAGGGAAACAGGGCATTTATGGCCGATCTGGTTTCAGCCAGCGACGAACAGGCGGGAGAGCGCCAATCCGACTCGCGCCCACCACGCCGCCCCTGGCTCGGCATGTCGCAGAATCGCGCCTTACGCGTTCTCGGCTTTGTCGTGGTTTTTGCTTCCGTGCTGATGTCGTCCCTTTCTTTCCTGATCCTTTCGGGAACAACGAATATCGAGCCTTCGCCGGGCGTATGGACGGTCATTTGGATAGTGACCGGTATTCTCGTGCTTCTGGTTATCGCTTTGGTGGTGACAGAGGCCGTTCTGCTCGTTCAGGCCCGCATGCGCCGCCAGCCGGGCGCTGGCCTTCAGGCACGCATGGTCACCATGTTTGCCTTTGTGGCAGCAGTTCCTGCCGCTCTGGTCGCTGTCGTGGCGACGATCGCGCTCAATCAGGGCCTCGACCAATGGTTTTCCGAGCGCACAAGGGCCATGGTGGAAAGTTCCCGCCTCGTTGCCCGCTCCTACATGCTCGAACATGCGCAGGTGCTGCGCGACGACATCATTTGGGTCGCGACCGAGCTGGAGCAGGCCCATTCGATCTTTGAAGAAGACCGTACCCGCTTTGACCGCATCCTGACTGCGCTCGCAGTGACCCGGTCCTTGCCGTTCACCTCGCTGATCGATCAGGATGGCAACACCATTTTGCGCGCCCAGATCAATGTGGCGGGCGCCTATCCGAAATTGCCGGTCGGTATCACGCAAGGCGTGGTGGAAGGTATTCCCACGGCCATCGCGCCGGGAACGACGAACCTCGTCGGGTCAGTGGTCAAACTGCGGGGATACGAGGAAACCTATCTGTTCGTCGCTCGACCGGTCGATGCCGAAGTGCTGGCCTATATGCGCCTCACCGACGAAAACATCACCGAATACCGGGAATACGCCTCGAACCGGCTGGTTTTCCAGATCACCTTTACCATCATGTATGTCGGTCTCGCCGTGGTGCTTTTGCTGGCGGCGCTGTGGATCGGCATTGCGCTTGCCAACCGCTTCGTGGACCCGATCCGAAACCTCATGGTGGCATCGCGTCGGGTGAGCGCCGGTGACCTCGATGTACAGGTGCCGGTACAGGAGGGCAGGGGGGACCTGCGCGACCTGTCCAACGGTTTCAACCGCATGACCCAGCAGCTCAAGAGCCAGCGCGAGGCGCTGTTGCAGGCCAATGAGATGAACGAAAAGCGGCGCCAGTTCACCGAGGCGGTGGTGGAGGGTGTGTCGGCCGGCATTATCGGGCTCGATCCGTTTGGCGCCATAACGCTGGTCAATGCCCGCGCCTGCGAAATGCTGGGCAAGACCGAAATCGAGCTGATGGGCGAGCGCATGGAAACCATCATGCCCGAACTGGCCCAGACCATGGAAAAGGCACGCTCAGCGCGGCGCGGCCAGGTGCGCGACCAGATTCAGCTTGGCAATGAAACCGACCGCCGCATCTATCAGGTGCAATTGACGCGCGAAGGCACCATCACCGAATCCAAGGGCTTCGTGCTGACCTTTGACGACATTACCGATCTCGAATCCGCCCAGCGCACCAGCGCCTGGGCCGACGTGGCGCGGCGCATTGCGCACGAGATCAAGAACCCGCTGACCCCGATCCAGCTATCCGCCGAACGCCTGCGCCGGCGCTACGGCAACAAGCTGGAAGACGACCGTGAAGTGTTCGACAAATGCATCAACACCATCGTTCGTCAGGTGGGCGACATTGGCCGGATGGTCGAGGAATTCTCGGCCTTTGCCCGTATGCCTGAATCGGCGCCGGAAATGGCCGATCTCAGCGACACGATACGGCAGGCCGTATTCCTCGAAAGCGTCCGCCTGCCGGAAGTGGAAATCGTGACCCTCTTGCCCGAGGACGCGATCCTTGCCTGGTTCGACCACCGGCTGGTGTCACAGACCCTGACCAACCTCATTAAGAATGCGGTCGAGGCTTTCGAGGACATCGACCTGACCGATGGATGGCAACCGGTCATTACCGTCGAGGCCCATACAGAAGGCAATAATGCCCGTGTTTCCGTCTCCGACAATGGCAAGGGCTGGCCAAAGGAAAACCGGCAAAGGCTGCTCGAACCCTATATGACGACGCGAGAAAAGGGCACGGGCCTCGGCCTAGCCATTGTCGCGCGCATCATCGAGCAGCATGGTGGCATCGTGGAACTGATCGATGCCGAACCCGACGCTGTGGGGCGGATCGGGGCATGCGTGACCTTCACGCTGCCGCTGCATGCACCACAGAAGAACACCAACGAGGATCAGGCGGGCCGAGAGGCCGGGACTGCGCCCCAACAGGAGGAGCCGCTTCTTCAGGCGGTTGTTCACAAGTAGATGGCATTGGACATTCTGATCATCGACGACGAAGACGATATTCGCGATCTCGTTGCCGGCATTCTCGAAGACGAAGGCTATGAAACCCGCCAGGCGCATGACGCCGATAGCGGCCTCAACGAAATCGCGCGCCGGCGGCCGAGCCTTGTATTCCTCGACATCTGGATGCAGGGCTCGCGTCTCGACGGACTGCAGCTGCTCGACGTCTTTCAGTCGCAGCATCCCGACATGCCTGTCGTAATGATTTCCGGCCATGGCAATGTGGAAACGGCGGTGTCGGCAATCCGACGCGGCGCCTACGACTATATCGAAAAGCCCTTCAAGATCGATCGGCTACTTCATATCACCCAGCGCGCCATGGAAGCCACGCGGCTGCGCAACGAGGTGGCCGAACTCAAGGAACGGTCGGCCTCCAAGAGCGCCGATATGGTGGGTGTTTCGACCGCGCTGCAACAGGTTCGCGCCACGATAGACAAATCGGCACCAACCAATTCCCGGATTTTCATTTCAGGCCCATCCGGCTCGGGCAAGGGGCTGGTGGCGCGTCTGCTGCACCAGCGCAGCCCGCGCGCCAATGCGCCCCTCGTAGAAATCAATGCTTCCCTTTATGCCCCGGAAGAAGTGCCGGTGGTGCTTTTCGGCCGCGAGGCCCGGGAAAAGAACGGCATGCTCAAGGTCGAGGTCGGCGCGCTTGAACGGGCGCATGGCGGCACCTTGTACCTTTCGGAGGTCACGACGCTGCCGGCTCAGGTGCAGGCCAGCCTGCTGCGTACGCTGGTCGAAAACCGGTTCAATCGCGTCGGCGGGACCCAGGCCGTGCCTATCGACGTGCGGATCATCGCCTCCAGTTCGCAGAATGTTGCCGCGCAGATCGAGGCAGGCGAGTTCCGTTCCGACCTCTTTCACCGGCTGTCCATCGTGCCGCTGCCACTGACACCGCTGCGGGAGCGGCGTGAGGACGTTCCCCCGCTGGTCTCAGTGTTTATCGAACAGGTCTGCCGCATGCATAATCTGCAGCGGCTGGCCATTGGCGAAGATGCTATGGCCGTCTTGCAGGCCCAGGAATGGCCGGGCAATGCAAGGCAGTTGCGAAATTCCATCGAGCGCCTCTTGATCCTGATGAAGGATCAGCAACCGGAGAATGGTGTCATCACTGCAACCATGCTGCCCTCCGACATTGGCGAAGTGCTGCCCACAGTGGGCGACACGGATGCTTCCGCGCATCTGATGAGCCTGCCGCTGCGGGAGGCCCGCGAGGTGTTCGAGCGGCAATATCTGTTGGCCCAAATCGAACGGTTCGGTGGAAATATTTCCAAGACTGCCGAATTCGTGGGGATGGAGCGCAGCGCATTGCACCGCAAGATCAAGTCGCTCGGCCTATAGCGGGCACACGACGAAGAGCCATGCACAAGCCGCGGGTAGGCAGGTTCATGCAAGTGTGCAATAGTGCATATTATAAGATAAAGCCGGGCAAACGGACTGGGCGGCAGTCCATATGCCCGCCACGACAACAGCGACAAGAAATGCCGCGACAAAGAGGCCAGACTGAATGCCCAGCGAAAAACAACAAAACCTCCAGGATTCCTTTCTCAATCACGTCCGCAAGCAGAAAGTCCCCGTCACCATTTTTCTGGTCAATGGGGTAAAGCTGCAGGGCGTGATCACCTGGTTCGATAATTTCTGTCTGCTCCTGCGCCGTGATGCCCAGTCGCAACTGGTCTATAAGCATGCCATTTCAACGATCATGCCCGGTGCACCGATCCAACTGTTCGATCCAGAACAGAATCACGATCACGACTGACGGCATAAATGGGTGATTTCGACGAGGATGGGGACGCCGGCCCGGGCGGCCCCAGCGCCTTTATAGATCGGCAGGAAAAGCCGACACGGGTAGGCCTTGTCTGCCCAGACGTACGAGGCAAGTTCGCCAATCATTCGCTGGAAGCAAGGCAGGCCGAGTTTGAAGGTCTAGCCGGCGCCATCCGGCTCGATATCGCCTTTTCCGAAACGGTCAAGGTGCGCGAAATCCGGCCCGCCACTTTCATTGGCGCCGGACATGTCGAGCAATTGGCGGCCAAGGTAAAGGCCGAGGAAATCGAACTGCTTCTGGTCGATGCGGCGCTTTCGCCCATCCAGCAGCGCAATCTGGAGCGAGAAACCGGCACCAAGGTGCTGGACCGAACCGCGCTCATCCTCGAAATCTTCGGGGAGCGCGCGGCGACCCGCGAAGGCGTGTTGCAGGTCGAACTGGCCCATCTCAACTATCAAAAGGGCCGATTGGTCCGCTCCTGGACCCACCTTGAGCGCCAACGCGGCAGCGGCGGCATGGGCTTTATGGGTGGCCCTGGCGAAACCCAGATCGAAAGCGATCGTCGTCAGATTACCGAGCGCATTGCCTTGCTTGAAGACCGGCTCGACAAGGTGCGAAAAACCCGCGAGCAACAGCGGCGCCAACGCACCCGCGCCCAGATTCCGGTCGTTGCGCTCGTCGGCTACACCAATGCCGGAAAATCAAGTCTATTCAACGTCTTGACCGGGGCAGGGGTCTTCGCCGAAGACCTGCTTTTTGCGACTCTGGACACAACGGTTCGCAAAATAGAACTGCCTCATGGCCGCGAGGTCATGTTGAGCGACACGGTGGGTTTTGTTGCCGATCTGCCCCATGATCTTGTCGCCGCTTTCCGCGCCACGCTCGAAGAAGTAACCGACGCCGATATCATCCTGCATGTCCGCGACATCGCCAACCCCGACCACGCTGCGCAGGCTCAGGATGTGCTGACCGTCCTCGATGACCTCGGCGTCTCTTCGGAAACGACACCGATCATCGAAGTCTGGAACAAGGTCGACCTGCTTGACGAGCCGGGACTGGTTCTGGCGGCCGCGGTGCCAGCTGGAAAAGTCATCGCCACCATGCCCGTATCGGCCCATACGGGGCAGGGCATAGAGGCGCTCAAGCTTGAAATCGAAAAGGCGCTGGGCGAACAAAGCCGCACCTATCAGGTGCATGTGCCGCACAGCGCAGGCGCCGATATAGGCTGGCTGCACACACATGCTGAGGTTATCAGCCGCGCCGAGCCGACCGAGCAGGGCTCCGATTTCGTGGTCCGCGTCGATCCGCGTCACCGAACAGCTTTTCTCGAACGCTTCAACGGCCGCATTGCAAGTTCGGATCTGTAAAAACCTGGGCTATGCCTTGTCGCGGGCACGAATTTCGTTCCAGTAGCCATCGAGCCGCTCCAGACCAGCATCGGACGGTGCTATGGCATCCTCGCGGCAACGCGCCTCTACATAATGAAAGCGCCGGGTGAATTTGGAATTGGCGTCACGCAACGCCGCTTCCGGATCGACGCCCCCCTTGCGCGCTAGGTTAGCAACGGCGAAGAGCAGGTCGCCTATTTCTTCCCGCAGCGCGTCCGGGTCGCCGCTGGCCTCGGCTTCAGCGACTTCGGCAAGTTCCTCTTCAACCTTTGCCCGCACCGACGGCAGGTCAGGCCAGTCGAAACCGACCTTGGCCGCACGTTTTGTGAGTTTTTCGGCGCGGGCAAGGGCAGGGAGCACCTGCGGCACGTCGTCCAGCAGGGATGGCTCGGCATCGCCCTTGCGCTCCGCCTTGGCCGCGCGTTCCTTGACCTTGATGGCTTCCCAACGATCCTGCGCATCGCTTGCGCCATCGGCGACGACATCGCCAAATACATGCGGATGCCGCCGGATCAGCTTTTCCGTGATCGCAAAGACAACGTCGCCAATGTCGAAATGCCCGGCCTCGCTGGCCATTTGAGCGTGGTAGATCGGCTGGAGCAGCAGATCGCCCAGCTCTTCGCGCAAATCCGAAAAATCCTCACGCTCGATGGCGTCGGCAACTTCATAGGCTTCCTCGATCGTATAGTGCCGGATCGAGCGGAAATCCTGTTCCAGATCCCACGGGCAACCGCCAACCGGATTGCGAAGTGCCGCCATGATCTCGATCAGGCGGGAAATGTCTCTGGATGGCTGCATGGTGAGGTCCTGGAATCGCGCTGCCACCAACCTATCAAAGCCCGTTGCAAGACCGAAGCACGGGTATCAAAAACGCTCGCGCGGCCCAGCAATCAGCGCCGTTTTCACGCGCAAAACGCCACATCATCATTTCGCATAATATATATTATGGAACTCGAAAACGTAGCAGCGACCCCAAAGAGCTTTATACCGCTGAACTGATTTGGGTCATCGCGTCAAGCGCGAAAATAGCCAAACCAGCTGGCTATGCACAACACCAAGATGATTGCGCACAGACGCACAAAGCGCCAACCAACCGATACATTTGGGTCCACAGGCTCAAACATAGCATCCTCCGATGGCCTGTTATGTAGGGCTTTGCCCTCCCCATCAAGGGGCAAGCGTTGTCGCTACGCGACCCCTTGACGGGACCCCTCCCAACCTCGCCGGTAGGCAGAAGGTGGCACAGGAGGTGGCGATGCCACCTCTATGCGTAATTTGTTGGAGGATGCGTCATGCCGCAGAAAGGGCCTCGGGCCTATATCATTTTTTCAATGGGCGAAGCCGTCGAGGTTCATGACCTCGCCAAGCATGCGCGTGAGCGCGTCAAAGAGATGCGCACTACGCATCCAGACGCAGCCTATCAACGGTTTGGCTCACGGCTGGCCGCCGAAGAATTTGCGTCCTGGCACAATTACCGCAGACACGCGGCTCAAATGAAGTGGCGCGCCGAGGCCGAAGCCCGACGCGCCGCGAGGGTTGAACGCGCTCTTATTATTTCAGAGCGTCAGTTGCCGCTATGGCCTAACAGCCAAATTTCGTGCCCTCCCATGGCACGAACGATTTACCCGACCCGCCGCCGCCCTTAGGTGTGTTGTCCTTGGGCCTTGGTTTGCAATGCATTTTATCATCGCGCGGATCAGGCTCCGACCGCTGAAGCGGGCGATTTGTGTTTGTAGTTTGAGGCCCGGCGTCTTGTTTATCAGGCGTCGGGTTTTGTGTGTTTGGGCTTGGACTAACCGGCTGCGCCGGTACGCTGGGCGCCGGAACGACAATAGCCGGTCGTACCGGCTCCGGCCCCAAACGGGCCGTATCCCAGCCATCGTGATCCGGGTCATAGGTTTTGACCATACCGGCCGGATGAGCACCGGCCTGCTCATAAGCAGGTATCTGGCTATTTGCCCTGGCCGCTACGCTACCGCTCGCTACGACCTTAGGATCGGTCACCGTCTGGACCGGCAAAGGTTGCTTTGGTTGCGGCTTTGCCACCGCGGCCGCGCGCGCAAGCGCAGGTTCGGGCCTGCTCGGCTGCACCGCTTTCGCTGGTTCCGGTACGAGAATTGCGCTTTGCGGTTCGTCCCTGTCTCTATCACGTCTCGCCATCTGTCTCTCCGTTGATATGTTCAAAAGCCCATTCCGCATCATCTGCCATGGCCTCAAGAACAGGCTCACGCTGCCCACCCAGCGACAGATATTGGCAGTACATGCGATGCCACCGGTCGAAGAAGCGCATGTATGCGCCGACCGATGGCATGTCTTTTCTGGTCGCGAAATTGCGCCACATTTTTTCAAGCCGAAATGCAACATCACGTTGATCTCGCCCATCCAACGTCAACGGGTCGCGTCCTCGCGCCATAACTCGCTCAGTGATCCACGCAACCCTATTAGCCGTCACCCTATCTTCATCCCAGACCACCCTGCCCCACTCTTGGTAGAGATCGACAAGCTCACTAATGGGGCGAGGCTGGTTTGGTCGCTCTTTCGCCCATGTGGCGATGTATTGATCCAAGAACAATTCGAGCGACCGACCGCTTAGTCTGAACTCGCGCGGTCGGCTGCTGCCATCCTTCTTTTTTTGCTTCACTTCTGGAAACGTATATTTGACACCTTGAGGCGACAGACCTTGCTCCACGAATTTCTCAGCCAGTTGGCGGAAATACGCGTGACCGAGTGGAGGTTTTTTTGACATGGCAAGGTGACCTTGCCTTTCGTCGTCGCCCATGGCTTTGAGGATGTATTTGCAGTTGTAACGCACATCCTCATATTCGACGCCCGCGACCTGGACGAAACCATGCGGCCACCAGTCCGCGGGTTCGCCATCTTGTAAGAAGACCGGCCGCTTTTGATCGTCTATGCGTTGCCAGTTGAAGCGTTTGAGGCTCGCAGCATTGTCATGCCACTTGCCTTTCTGATCTCGCCCGCAGATCGCAGGCACCGCTTTGAGCCAGTGGACGATAACGTGCCAATGCGCCCTGCCCTTCTCAGACCCAAATTCGCCGGTTACGAAGTAACGCACTGGATAACCGTGACGGCGGAGTAGTTTAAAGAACTTCTGGACGTCTGAATATGTCAGCAGGACCGCACGTTCGTGAAGCACTTCATTGAAGCGGCCACGGCCATACGTAAGCGTAATTGCGTTAGACGCTACGACTGTTTTGCTTTCAGCAATATTGCGTCCGCACCAGTCGTCTACCGCGCGCTCGATACAGATTGAGCATCTGTGACAGGCGGTCTCTGTTCCGTCATGAAGGACGGTTGGCGACTTGCACATTGCGAGGTCTCCGAACAGTCACCCAGTGAACGTCCGCGTGTCACTAGATGCATAATGTACACAAGAGATGAGAAGCGCGCGGGGCCAATCCAGTAGGTTGGCCCCGCGCGCGACGGCTATTCGTCCGGATGCACGAACGGAAAGCCGTCTTTGAGGTCGCGCCAGTTGGCAAGCTCCCAGTGGGCCGGATCGTAAAACGACCAGTCCCCGCCCCATACGACCTTGATGCCCGCTGCCTTGGCCACCTCTTTGCCGAGGTGGCCAATGAGCTGCCATTGCATCGGCTGGAGGTTCCAGCCGTGGATGGAATGCACGAGGTCGAACGCACAACCGTAATTGTGCGCGCCTTCGGTCGTCTTGGAGACGCCCTGCGCTTTAAGCGCCGCCTGCCACGCGGCAGAGCGAACCATGTTGGCCGCGAACATCGGTATCCCGAGCTTTTGCAGCCGACGCTGGAACTTCTTCTCAAAGAGCAGCAACTTCGGATGGGCCCCTATGAGCCCATCGCCTTCCGTTGGCTTCCACTGCCTCAGAGCGCGCCACTGCTGCTGCTGCCAGTTCGTCGTTGCGAGATATGGCTTGTTGACCATGCCACGCAGGGCTTCCTGCATATTGGCTGGCGGCGGTGGGCCCTCCGCCAGCTCAGCGGGCATTGCGTCAGGAATTGTTATCCTGCTCTTGCTCCGCCCCATTATCAGGCTCTTTGGGCTTTGCTGCCTTGACAGGCTTTTCCGGAGGTTGCTGGGCTTCATCAGCGGTTCCATGGTCGATGACCTCCCCCGTTTCGCGGTCAACAGACCGCGCCATGTTTTCGAAACGCCGCGCGTATTCTTCTTCCAAGCGCGCCATGCGATTGTTCATGTTCTGCTCTGCAATGAATTGCAGACGCTCCAGCTCTGGATTACGTGCGCGTCGCGTAGCGAGCTTGGTGAAGCTTTTCGCCTCAAGGTTTTCGACCGGCGCATGGTCACCTTCATCGGTGAAGTACCACGCATCGTCCTCACCAGTGAGCACGAGCAATGGCTCTTCATCCGCTTCAATTGTCGCGAACTCCAACGTTTGCAGCCCGTGCACCACTGCCAGAAACGTCACGACTTCGCCCTGGCTATACGCCACATGCGTCGGCGTCGGACAGTTCAGGTCGACGCGCACAAGCCGCGCGCCGCCGTGACCCAGACCGAGCACGTCGCCCGCGGGCAGACGCTTCCATTTGTCGATGTTGTGAATACGAACGACCATTTCGCTTATTCCTTCTCGATACGGTCGATCTCGACCTTGTCCATCAACGACTGATAACTGCCGTTGCTCTCATGCAGCGCGCCGCCGAACACCGTGTTGCCTTCGATGGTCGCAGAACCGACCACCGTGGTTTCAAACTGATCGACGCTGCTATTGAGAAACGGCTTCAAGTGCAGGTTTTTGACGAGGTAGAAATCCTCGCCAAGCACCGGGTTGGCCTGTTCCATAGCCCAGATACGACGCCGAATGGTGTCCGACCCCGGATTAGCGACAGACTTCATAAACTTGTTGCCGATCCGATGCTGCGGTTGCGCGAATTTAGCGTTCAACGGCCAATACCCGAACGTGTCAGCCGGGTTTGCATGGTCGTTGTCGACCTCGCCATTGGTGATGATGTCCACCTTTTCCGGATCGGTGTAGTCGCGGAAATATTGCGGCAACTCATCTTGATCGGTCATATGCAGCAACCAATCCTGCGACCGCTCGAAAAGCTGCTCGGGATAGACTTCCGCAATGACCATGACGATGCCGCCTGTCGCGAGGCGCGGCACGCGGACATTGATATCCATACTCGCCGCGCCAGACACAGCACTCTCGGCAAGGTTGCCCGCGTCCGACGCATAACGCTTCGCCTGCCCGAAGCGCACGGTCCGGTCCGCCAGCAGGATGGGCTGCTTTAGATGCTGGTCCGGTATCGTAAGCGCCCGCTCGACAAGCATGTCGATGATATAATCGTCATCGTGCCCTTCATACTGCTCACGCAGTCTGGCGAACGCGGCCACCTCTTTGGCCATATCAATATTGGCAAGCGACACCGACAGGCCGTGTTGCTGCAATTCGGCGAAGACCTCCGGAAAGCCGTTCGTCGCCGCCGAGCCACGAATGAGAAACGTGTTATCGTTGCCGCCGCCATGCACGTTCGCGGCATGCGGGTAATTAATGACCGCCCCCGAACTGTCCCGCACGAGCCCGTTTTGCGGGAAGTTACCGTTCACGCCCTTGCCGATACCCGAAATCGGTACCCTCGGGTCCACGATTGTGAGAGGGACCTCACCATCGAGCACCGCCTGATCGAAGTCCGGCACCACATGCGCGAAACGCGAATGGTTCCAAAACGCGGGCCGCAACACGTTTTCGTGCACCGGCACTTCCTCGATCTCCAGCGATCGATTTTTCGCGCGCATGTTCCAGATCAGATTGTATGCGTTCATGTAGGACAAATTGATCGTCTGACCACTTTTGTAATGATGACCAAGCGAACCACTTATAGTCCCCATCCCGCCATAGACCGACGCGGTCCAGGTATTGAAAAACGGCACGACCGGCGCACCGCCGTTGTCGGATTGCGGCTGCTTCATATAGCTGCGCTCGAACTGGTCGCGACTGCCCTGAAATTGCGGAAACGCCAGATATGGCACAACATAGGCCGTGACCCGCATTACAACCGGGTTCATCAGGATTTCTGCCGTCTCCAGCATTTCCGTATTGATGCGCAGACGCGCAGAAAGGCCGTCTTCACGAAGCATCGGGATCGCCGCAATCGGGACGCATTTGCCCGCTGGCAGCGAGGTCAACGCTGCGATTGGGATGTTGTAACGACTGCGCTTTACCGCAATCGGGTCCGTCTTGAGACGTACACGGTCGAGACTACTCATTTGGATTTTCTCCGGTTGATGAACTTGACAAGGGCCTTGCCGGCCCGCTTGATTGCGGCCCTGCGACGTGCGCAGGACTTGCAAGGGGTTTTCTTCATGGTTCGATTGGCCCGCTGGTTAGTTTCGGCCTACTTCGTCCTGCTGTTTGGACTGTTCGGCGTTGCCGTCATCGTCTGGACAGGACTGTGGTTTATCTCCCGCTAGCTAGCGCCACGGGCTGGTATCGGGATTGCGTCCGCCATTGTCCCACAGGAACGCCGGGGTGCCGTCCTTCTGGCCGAACTCCCAACTGACGCCCTCGTCGTACGATACCCAGCCGTTGTTGTGCCAAGGCTGCTGCGCATAGATGGGGTTATTATTGGTCGGGGTGATTACACCGCCGATCCACCCCCCGGCATTCCACGCCACATCCGCCCCGAACGTCACCACACCACCAAGCCAATCGCCCGGCTCACCGTAACGGGCCTCCCACTCTTCGGTGTCGGACCACCACGGGTTCGGCTGCCACCATTCGCCACCCAGAACGAGGCCCGTAATGCTGTCCTTCTTCTTGGTCTTGAGTGGTCCGTTCGGTGCCAGTACTGCGTTTGCACCTGCACCCGTGGTTTTCTTAGAGCCGGGGGTTTGGACGCCTTGCGATCCGGCGCCAGCGCCACGGTGACGTTGCCGAAGGTGGCGGCGCGGAAGGGGAAGTGGTCGCTGTCCGCAT
>VFQU01000964.1_pt1 | contig 19614 bp, 18 predicted proteins | sample 3512311 | NCBI WGS metagenome assembly VFQU01 (sample SAMN10412377, study PRJNA504923) | tailings metagenome | isolation source: Relicate 3 Philex TSF3 active mining site | place: Philippines: Tuba, Benguet | collected 2017-08-29
GCCATGCACAGCTGGAGCCTGGAACAAAGCCTGCGCTTCATCAACGAGCGCGGGCGCGGTGTGGCGGTGCTGCTCAACTGCGGCGAATCGGCCGACCAGCTACTCGCGCAGTTCGAGGGCACCGCGCGTTCCGCGCAGGCGCCCGAGCGCGGCCGCATGGACCTGCGCACCTATGGCGTGGGCGCTCAGATCCTGCGCGAATGCGGCGTGGCGCGCATGGAGCTGCTGGGCAACCCGCGCCGCATGCCCAGCATGCAGGGCTACGGCCTCGAAATCGTCGGCTTCACCAGCCGCCAGAACTGAACTCCAAGGAAACGGAACCCCCATGTTTGGTGCAGACAAAGGCACGGCAAGCGCGCTGGACGGCAAGCGCCTGCACATCGGCATCGTGCAAGCCCGCTTCAACGAGGCCATCACCGACGCCCTTTACCAGGCCTGCCAGGCCGAGCTGCTGGCCCTGGGCGTGCAGGAAAAGAACATCGCCCACGTAAAAGTACCTGGCGCGCTCGAGGTGCCGGTGGCCCTGCAGGCCATGGCCGAGCGCGAGGAATACGACGCGCTGATCGCCCTGGGCTGCATCATCCGTGGCGAGACCTACCACTTCGAACTCGTGGCCAACGAGTCGGGTGCTGGCGTCACACGCGTGGCGCTGGACCACCAGATCCCCGTGGCCAACGCCATCCTCACGACCGAGAACGAGGCGCAAGCCCTGGCGCGCCAGACCGACAAGGGCCGCGACGCCGCCCGCGTGGCCGTGGAAATGGCTCTGGTGCTGGAGCAGATCGGCTGAGCATGACAACCGCAGAACCCGCATCCCGCCGCAAGGCCACCGACAAATCGGCCCGCACCCGCGCACGCGAGTTCGCACTGCAGGCGCTGTACCAGCACCTGGTGGGCCGCAACCCGGTGGATGACATCGACGCCTTCACGCGAGACCTTTCGGGCTTCCACAAGTGCGACAGCCTGCACTTCGACGCCCTGGTGCGCGGCTGTGTGGCGCAGGCCGCCGAACTTGACGCGCTGATCGCCCCCCGCCTGGACCGCCCGATCGCCGAGCTCTCGCCCATCGAGCACGGCGTGCTGTGGATCGGCACCCACGAGTTCCAGCACTGCCCCGACGTGCCCTGGCGCGTCGTGCTCAACGAGTGCATCGAGCTGGCCAAGTCCTTCGGCGGCACCGATGGGCACAAGTTCGTCAACGGTGTGCTGCACCCGCTGGCCGAGCAGTTGCGCCCCGCCGAGGTAGCGGCCTCGCCGCGCGGCGGTTCGCGCAAATGAGGCTCGCCGAGCGCGCGCAGCGCGTCGACCCGTTCTATGTGATGGAGGTGGCCAAGGCCGCCGCGCGCGAGGCCGCCACCGCCCCGCGCCCCATGATCGCGCTCAACATCGGCGAACCCGACTTCACCGCACCACCGCTGGTGCAGCAGGCCGCCGAGCGCGCCATCCGCGACGGCCGCAGCCAGTACACCAACGCGCTCGGCCTGCTCGCGCTGCGCGAAGCCATCGCCGGCTGGTACCACACGCGCTGGGGGCTGCAGGTCGACCCGTCGCGTATCGTGGTCACCGCGGGTGCGTCGGCCGCGCTGCAGCTGGCTTGCCTGGCGCTCATCGACGCGGGCGATGAAATCCTGATGCCCGACCCGAGCTACCCCTGCAACCGCCAGTTCGTGCAGGCGGCCGAGGGGCGCGCGGTGATGGTGCCCTGCGGGCCCGAACAGCGCTTCCAACTCAGCGCCGCGCAGGTGCGCGCGCACTGGGGCGAACGCACGCGCGGCGTGCTGCTGGCCTCGCCCTCCAACCCCACCGGCACGTCCATCGCGCGCGACGAATTGCAGCGCATCGCCACCGAGGTGCGCGCACGCGATGGCATCACCCTCATCGACGAGATCTACCTTGGCCTGAGCTACGACACCGCGTTCGGCCAGAGCGCACTTTCGCTGCCCGACGGCCTGGGCGAGTCGGTGATCAGCGTCAACAGCTTCAGCAAATACTTCAACATGACGGGCTGGCGCCTGGGCTGGCTGGTGCTGCCGCCGGCACTGGTGCCCGCGGTCGAGCGGCTGGCGCAGAACCTCTTCATCTGCGCCAGCACCATCGCCCAGCACGCGGCGCTGGCCTGCTTCGAGCCCGACAGCCTGCACGAATACGAGCGCCGCCGCGCCGCCTTCCAGGCCCGGCGCGACTACTTCATCCCCGAGCTCAACCGCCTGGGTCTGACCGTGCCGGTGATGCCCGATGGCGCCTTCTACGCCTGGGCCGACATCACCGCGGCCGCCTCGCGCTGGGGCATTGCGCCTGGTGGCGAGCGCGCCGAAGACGCGCAGAGCTGGCGCTTTGCCTTCGAACTGCTCCAGCGCTGCCAGATCGCGGCCACGCCCGGGCGCGATTTCGCGCACGCCGAGCCCGGCCGCTACCTGCGCTTTTCCACCGCGAGCTCCCTGGAGCAACTCCAGGAGGCGGTCGCCCGACTGGAGGCCGGCCTTTGAACCGCACGCCGTTCGAATGGCGCGTGCGGGTCTACTGGGAAGACACCGACGCCGGCGGCATCGTGTTCTACGCCAACTACCTCAAGTTCTTCGAACGCGCCCGCACCGAATGGCTGCGCGCGCGCGGCGTGGAGCAGCAGCGCCTGCGCGAAACAGCCGGCGGCCTGTTCGTGGTGAGCGCCACCGAGGTGCGCTACCACCGCCCGGCGCGGCTCGATGATTTGCTTCTGGTTACCGCCGACGTGACGGAAGCGGGCCGGGCCTCGCTGACAATCGCGCAGACCGCGCGCCGCGACGCCCCGGAGGGCGACCTGCTGTGCGAAGGCACCATCCGCATCGGCTGGGTCGACGCCACCTCCCTGGCGCCGCGCCGCATGCCAGCCGAACTGCTGCACACCCTGGGCTTGGCCTGACACCGGCGCGTGCCCGAAACCTTTTGCCCACTTTGCGATCCCTCACCCCATGACACACGAACTTTCCATCGTCCAGCTCATGCTCAACGCGAGCTGGGTGGTCCAGGCCGTGGTACTCCTGCTCGTGCTCATGTCCCTGCTGAGCTGGGCCGCCATCTTCCGCAAGCTGGGCACGCTCAAGCGTGTCAAAGGCAAGAACGACGAATTCGAACGCGAATTCTGGTCGGGCACCAACCTGAACGAGCTCTACGCCGCCGCCGCGCAGAACGCGCGCCAGGCCGGCCCCATGGAACGCATCTTTGCCAGCGGCATGCGCGAGTACCACAAGCTGCGTGAGCGCCGCATCACCGACAGCGGTGCCCTGCTTGATGGCGCACGCCGCGCCATGCGCGCGAGCTTCCAGCGCGAACTCGACGTGATGGAGTCCAACCTCTCCTTCCTTGGCACGGTGGGTTCGGTGGCGCCGTATGTGGGCCTGTTCGGCACGGTGTGGGGCATCATGCACGCCTTCACCGGCCTGGCCTCGCTGGCGCAGGTCACACTGGCCACGGTGGCGCCCGGCATCGCCGAAGCACTGGTGGCCACCGCCATCGGCCTGTTCGCCGCCATCCCGGCGGTCGTCGCCTACAACCGCTTCGCCCACGACATCGACCGCGTGGCCAACGGCCTGGAGACCTTCATGGAAGAGTTCTCCAACATCCTGCAACGCAACCTCGGGGTGCACCCGGCTCCTGCCGCCGCCAGCGCCTCCACCTTCTAAGGCACCGCCCATGGCCAAGCTAGCCGCCCGCGGCCGAGGCCGCCGCACGATGAACGAGATCAACATGGTCCCGTTCATCGACGTGATGCTGGTGCTGTTGATCATCTTCATGGTGACGGCACCACTGATCACGCCCAGCCAGATCGCCCTGCCCACCGTCGGCCAGGCCGCGCGCCAGCCCGACCGCTTCGTGCAGGTGCTGCTCGACAAGGACGAGCAGATGCGCGTGACCGAGGGCCGCGCCGCCAGCGCCGAAGGCGTGCCGGTGCCGCTCAACCTGGTGGCCGCGCGCGTGCGCGAGTTGCAGAGCGCCGAGGGCAGCGACCCGGCCACCGTGCCCGTGATCATCAGCGCCGACAAAACCGTGAAGTACGAATCGGTGGTGCGCGTGATGGACACCCTGCAAAAGGCCGGCGTGCAGCGCGTGGGCCTGTCGGTGCAAACCACCCGCTGAGGCCTTCAACCCGCATGCGATCCACGGCCGATCATCTCGAACTCGCACCGCCACCCCAGGGACGTTGGGGCGGCGCGCTCGGCAAGGCCGCGGGCGTACACGTCCTGCTCATCCTGGCGCTCACCTGGGGCGTGAACTGGCGCCGCGACGCCGACACACCCGCCATCGAGGCCGAACTCTGGTCGCGCCTGCCCCAGCAGGCCGCGCCGCGCGCAGTGCAGCCTCCGCCGCCACCGCCCGCACCGGCCCCCCCGCCGGCGCCCGCCCCGCAGCCAGCGCCACCACCGCCTCCGCCGGCCCCAGCCCCGGCGCCTGCCCAACCCGACATCGCCACACAACAAGCCAAAGCCAAAGCGGAAGCCGAGGCGCGCGAAAGGGAACGGGAACGCGAACGCGAGCAGCAGCAACGCCGACAAGCCGAGCAGCGCGAGCGCGAGCGCGAAGCGGCCGAGAAGAAAGCCGCGGCAGAAAAAGCCGCCGCCGAAAAGAAGGCACAAGCCGAGCGCGACCGGCAACAGCGTCTGGCGGAAGAGAAAAAGCTGGCGCAGCAGAAAGCGGCTCAGGAGAAGCGCCAGGCAGAGGTGCAGGAGCAGCTGCGCAAGGAGCAGATGGCCCGCATGATGGGTCAGGCTGGCGCCAGCGGCGGGCCGCAAAGCACCGGCACGGCGCAGCAGTCAAGCGGGCCGTCGGCCAGCTACGCGGGCAAGGTGGTCGCGCGCATCAAGCCCAACGTGGTGTTCACCGAAGTCGCACCGGGCAACCCGCGCGCCGAGGTCGAGGTCCGTGTCGCACCCGACGGCGCCATCACCGGCCGCAAACTCGTCAAGAGCAGCGGCAACCCCGCATGGGACGAGGCCGTGCTGCGCGCCATCGACCGCACGGGCAGCCTGCCGCGCGACGTGGACGGTCGCGTGCCTGCGTCGATGCTGATCGGACTGCGGCCGCTGGACTGAACGGACACCCCGGCCCGGGGTGCCCCCCTCAATCGAACACGATCTCCGCCCGCTGCTCGTGGGCTTGCGCCATCCAGCTCGCCAGCGCGGCGTCGCTGGGGAAGAACAGGGCGCGGTCGTCGAGCTGCAGTTCGCACTGGGCGCCTGGACGCTGCAGTTGCAGGCGCACCGGCAGGCCGCGCACCAGTTCGCCTTGTTCGGTCTGCTCGCGCTTCGGCGGGAATTCACGCACCAGTTGCGCAATGGCCGGCGCGTGGCCATTCACCGCCACGCGCAGGAACTTGCCGAAGCGGCAACGCGCGGTGCCCAGGTCCCAGATCTGCTGGATCTTCAGGCGCAGGCCGCCCGAAAAGCGGTCGGGTTGCGCCACCGCCTGCACGACGATGAGCTCGTCGTCCTTGAGCAGGTGGCGGTGCGCGTTGATCAGGTTCTCGTCGGCGCTGGTCTCCATCACGCCGGTCTTGTCGTCGATCTTGAACAGCGCGAGCTTGCCGCGCTGGCCATTGATGACGCGGAAGTCGGTCACGATGCCCGCGATGATGATCGGGTCGCGGCTGTCCACCACATCGCCCAGCCGCGTGCGCGCGAAGCGCCGCACCTCGCGCTCCACCTCGTCGAACAGGTGGCCCGAGAAGTAGAAGCCGATGGCGCTCTTTTCGTGGGTGAGTTTTTCCTTCACGCCCCAGGGCATGGTGGCCACCAGGTCGGGTTCCTGCGTGCTCGATCCGTGGTCATCACCACCACCCAGCATGTCGAACAGCCCGCCCTGGTGCGCGTTGGCCTGCGTGGTGGCCGCGTATTCGAAGGCGATGTCGAGCGAGGCCAGCAGTTCGGCGCGGTTGAGGTGCAGCGCGTCGAACGCGCCGGCCTTGATCAGCGCTTCCACCGTGCGCTTGTTGATGCGGGTGCGGTCCACACGCAGGCAGAAATCGAACAGGCTGCGGAACGGGCCGCTCTCCTGCCCGTTCGGGCCTTCGCCACGGCCCTCACGCGCGGCCACCACGGCTTCGATGGCCTGCTGGCCCGTGCCCTTGACGGCGCCCAGGCCGTAGCGGATGAGCTTGTCGGTGACGGGCTCGAAACGGTAGCCGCCGCGGTTCACGTCGGGCGGCTCGAACGCCATGCCCATCTTCTGCGCGTCCTCGAACAACACCTTGAGCTTGTCGGTGTCGTCCATCTCCACGGTCATGTTGGCGCAGTAGAACTCCGCCGTGTAGTGCACCTTGAGCCAGCCCGTGTGGTAGGCCAGCAGCGAGTACGCGGCCGCGTGCGACTTGTTGAAGCCGTAGCCCGCGAACTTCTCCATCAGGTCGAAAATCTCGTCGGCCTTGTCCTGCGGGATGTTGTGGGTGGCCAGTGCACCGGCGCGGAATTTCTCGCGGTGCTCGGCCATCTCCTCGGCCTTCTTCTTGCCCATGGCGCGGCGCAGCAGGTCGGCGCCACCGAGCGAGTAGCCGCCCAGGATCTGCGCCGTCTGCATCACCTGCTCCTGGTAGACCATGATCCCGTAGGTCTCGCTGAGCATGTCGGCCACGGCCGGGTGCGGGTACTCCACCGGCTCGCGGCCGTGCTTGCGCGCCACGAAGCTGGGGATCAGGTCCATCGGGCCCGGGCGGTACAGCGCGTTGAGCGCGATCAGGTCTTCCAGCCGCGTGGGCTTGGCGTCGCGCAGCATGCCCTGCATGCCGCGGCTTTCAAACTGGAACACCGCTTCCGTCTGGCCACGCGAGAACAGCGCGTACACCTTGGGGTCGTCCAGCGGCACGTTCTCGAACGCAAAACCCTCCTGGCCCTTGTGGCGCTTGCGGATGAACTCGCGCGCGATCTCGAGGATGGTGAGCGTGGCCAGGCCCAGGAAGTCGAACTTCACCAGGCCGATGGCTTCGACGTCGTCCTTGTCGTACTGGCTCACGGCCGACTCGCTGCCGGGCTGCGCGTACAGCGGGCAGAAATCGGTGAGCTTGCCGGGCGCAATCAGCACACCACCGGCGTGCATGCCCACGTTGCGCGCCATGCCTTCGAGCTTCTGCGCCAGCTCGATCAGGTTCTTGACGTCTTCTTCCTTCTGCACGCGCTCGTTGAGCAGCGGCTCCATCTCGAGCGCGTAGTTGTTTTTGTCGCCCTCTTTCTTGGGCACGGGCGGGTACTGCAGCGTCACGCTCATGCCGGGCTTGTTGGGCACCAGCTTGGAGATGCCGTCACAGAAACCGTAAGAGAGGTCGAGCACACGCCCCACATCGCGGATGGCCGCGCGCGCGGCCATGGTGCCGAAGGTGGCGATCTGGCTCACCGCGTTCTTGCCGTACTTCTGCTTCACGTACTCGATCACGCGGTCGCGGTTGCCCTGGCAGAAGTCGATGTCGAAGTCGGGCATGGACACCCGCTCCGGGTTCAGGAAGCGCTCGAACAGCAGGTTGTATTGCAGCGGGTCGAGGTCGGTGATCTTGAGCGCGTAGGCCACCAGCGAGCCGGCGCCCGAACCGCGGCCCGGCCCCACCGGGCAGCCGTTGTTCTTGGCCCAGTTGATGAAGTCGCCCACGATCAGGAAGTAGCCCGGGAACCCCATCTTCAAGATGGTGCCGATCTCGAACTCCAGTCGCTCCACGTAGCGCGGGCGCTGCTTGTCGCGCTCGGCGGCGTCGGGGTACAGGTGCAGCAGGCGATCCTCCAGCCCTTCGAAGGACGACTGGCGGAAGAAGTCGGCCATGGGCATGGGCACGCCATCCACCAGCGGCGTGGGGAAGTCGGGCAGTTGCGGCTTGCCCAGCACCAAGGTGAGATTGCAGCGGCGGGCGATCTCGGTGGTGTTGGCCACGGCCGACGGCACGTCGGCGAACAGCGCGGCCATGTCGGCCGCGGGCTTGAACCACTGCTCGCGCGTGAAGCGGCGCACACGCCGGTTGTTGCCCAGGATTTCGCCCTCCGCGATGCACACACGCGCTTCGTGCGCCTCGTAGTCGTCGGGGCCCAGAAACTGCACCGGGTGCGTGGCCACCACCGGCAGGTGCAGCCGCGCGGCCAGTTGCACCGTGGCCACCACGTGGCGCTCGTCATCCGCGCGGCCTGCGCGCTGCAGCTCCAGGTAAAAGCGGTGCGGAAAGACCGAGGCCAGCGCCAGCGCCACCTCGCCGGCACGCCGGGCATCACCGGCCATGAGCGCCTGCCCCACGGGGCCGGCCTGCGCGCCCGCCAGCAGGATGAGCCCGGCGTTGAGCTCTTCCAGCCACTCGCGCTTGATGACGGCCTGGTCGCGCACCACGTTGCGCGTCCAACCACGCGCCAGCAGCTCGCACAGGTTCAGGTAGCCCTGTTTGTCCTGTACCAGCAGCAGCACGCGCGGCAGCGCCGGCTGGTGGGCACCGGGCATGGCGTTGGGCGTTTCTTCGGTGAAGCCCTGCAGCAGCACCTCGGCACCGATGACGGGCTTGACGCCCTTGTCGCGCGCCGCCTTGTAGAACTTGACGGCGCCGAAGAGGTTGTTGAGATCGGTGATGGCCAGCGCAGGCTGGCCATCGGTCGCGGCCTGGGCCACGGTGTCGTCGATGCGGTTGGTGCCGTCGACGACGGAGAACTCGGTGTGCAGGCGCAGGTGAACAAACATGCGCCCGATTTTAGAGACCGGATCGACCGGATCAGTCTTTCAGGATGTGCAACACCTCGGAGCGAAATTCCCGGCTGTAGAGGATGGCCACCACCACCATGGTGGCCAGCACCATCGCCATGGGCGAGACGAACCAGCCCAGCAGCGCGAACGAAAAGTAGTAGGCGCGCAGGCCGTCGTTCATGGTCTCGGCGGCCGATGCGACCAGCGCGGCGGCTCGGTCGGCATAGGCCACGCGGTCGTGCTGGCCGGCGGCAAAGGCCTCGGGCGAGGGCATGGAGCCGATGACCAGCGCGACAAAGGTGTATTGCCGCATCGACCACGAGAAGCGGAAGAACGAGTACACGAAGATCGCGATCAGCACCAGAACCTTGAACTCGAACACCAGCAGCGTGGTGGCCTGCGCGAACGGGATCTCGCTCATGAGCTCGGTCGCCTTGTCGGTGGTGCCCAGCAGCGCAAACAGCGCACCCACGATCAGCAGCGAGGTGGACGAGAAGAACGCCGGCGTGGTCGACAGGTTCTGCGTGATCAGGCCGTCGAGCATGCGCGGGTCGCGCTCGATCGCCTGCTCCATCCAGTAGCGCCGGTAGCGGTTGGTGGTGCGCAGCAGCGAAGGCCGCTTTTGCGCCCAGCTTCTGGCGAACCAGGCATAGCCCGCCCACAAGGCAAAAAAGCAGACCAGCGCCAGCCAGTCTGCCCAGGGAAGGATGCTGAAGATCTTCATGGAGGCGAGATGCTACGCCCCCACGGGTTGAAATCGATCAGCCCTTGAACTTGCGCGCCACCTGCGCCACGCGCTCGCCGAACAGGCGCGCGGTCTCCAGGTCGCCCGGCAGCATGTCGTTGGCACCGGCGTCGGAAGGCGACTGCGCGATAGCGCCGCTGTACGACACGAGGTAGTTCACGTCGTTGCGCTGCGCGCCCTTGGTGTTGGCGGGCATCAGGCCCTGGCTCACCCACACCATGCCGTGTTGCATGGCCAGGGTGAACAAGGTATTGAGCGTGGCCTGCTTGTCGCCGTTCATGCCAGCGCTGTTGGTGAAGCCGGCGGCGATCTTGTCCTTCCACTTCTGCGCGAACCAGGCTTTGCTGGACGCATCGGCGAATTTCTTGAACTGCCAGCTCACGCTGCCCATGTAGGTGGGGCTGCCGAAGATGATCGCGTCGGCCGCGTCCAGCGTTTCCCAGCCGCCGGCGGGCAGGTTGCCGTCGGCGTCGATGGCGATCAATTCGGCACCGGCACCGTCGGCCACCGATTGCGCCATGCGCTGGGTGTGGCCATAGCCCGAGTGATAGACAACAACAACCTTGGTCATGTTGATGGACTCCGTTTGACGCTTGAGATCAGTTGCCGCGCTTGGCGTCGAGGCTGAAGGCGCCGGCGCCGAAGGCCGTGATCGCCAGCAGGCCACCCACCACACCGATGTTTTTCCAGAACATCAGCGACTGCATGAACGCTTGCTCGGCCGGCACGGACCAGAAGGCATGGAAGAAGAAGCTGGCCACGAGCGTGAACACCGCGAGCACCAGCGCCGCGGGGCGGGTGAACAGGCCAATGATCAGCAGGATCGACGCGCCCACCTCGACCAGGATCGCGATGGCCGCACCCAGCTCGGGCATGGGCAGGCCCACCGAGCCGATGTAGCCGGCGGTGCCGGCGAAGCCGCTGATCTTGGAAATGCCGGCGGGCAGGAACAGCGCGGCCATCAGCAGGCGGGCCAGCAGGGCGAAGGGGTTTTGCAGGGCGTTCATGGAAAGTTCTCCAGGGTTGAAAAAAAAAGGGGAATCAGTGGGCGAGGTCGAAAACCAGCACCTCGGCGTCCTTGCCGTCACTCAGCGTCAGGCTGGCCTCGCCGTCCATGACGGCAGCATCGCCGCCAGACAGACGTTCGCCATTGACCAGAAGTTCACCGCGCACCAGGTGCACATAGGTCTTGCGCTTCGGGTCCAGTTCGATGCGGGCGGATTCCGCGCCGTCGAACAGGCCCGCGTACATCGCGGCATCGGCATGAATCGTCACCGAGCCCTGGGCGCCGTCGGGCGACGCCACCAGCCGCAGCTGGCCGCGTTTTTCGGCGTCGGCAAAGCCTTTCTGCTCGTAGCTCGGGGGAATGCCGCGCTGGTTCGGCTCGATCCAGATCTGCAGGAAGTGCGTGGTGCTGTTGGGCGCGTGGTTGAACTCGCTGTGCATCACGCCCGAGCCTGCGCTCATGCGCTGCACGTCGCCGGGCGGAATGCCCTTGACGTTGCCCATGCTGTCCTTGTGTGCCAGGTTGCCCTGCAACACGTAGCTGATGATTTCCATGTCGCGGTGGCCGTGCGTGCCGAAACCGGTGCCGGGCGCGATGCGGTCTTCATTGATCACGCGCAGGTTGCCCCAGCCCATCCAGGCGGGGTCGAAGTAGTTGGCGAACGAGAACGAGTGAAAACTCTTGAGCCAACCGTGGTCGGCATAACCACGGGCGTCGGAGCGTCGGATCTGCATCATGGCTGGGGTCCTTCGTCGGGGTGGGGCCGGCGCGGTGCCGGCATGGGGGGAATTCTGGGCGCCCACCCCCGCTTGCGGGCCGCAGGTTTTTGATGGCAACATTCAAAAACTTTGAACGATTGGACGACCGATGCCCAGCAACGCCCCCAGCACCCGCAGCGCCCTCTCGGCCGACAACCTGGCCCTGATCGAGGCCGTGGCCCGCCTGGGCAGCATGGCCGCGGCGGCGCGCGAGCTGGGCATGGTCCCGAGCGCCCTCACCTACCGCATCCGCCAGATCGAGGACGCGCTGGACGTGCTGCTGTTCGACCGCAGCGCACGCCGCGCGGCACTCACCCCGGCCGGCAGCGAGCTGCTGCGCGCCGGCGAGCACCTGCTCAACGAGTTCGACGCCGTGGCCCAGCGCGTCAAGCGCGTGGCCACCGGCTGGGAGCCGCAGCTCACCATCGCGGCCGACGCCCTGATCGCTCGCGACACGCTGTTCGAGCTCTGCGAGGCCTTCTATGCCACCGGGGCACCCACACGGCTGCGGCTGCGCGACGAGACCCTGTCGGGCACGCTGGAGGTGCTGCAGAACGGCCTGGCCGACATCGCACTGGGCATCTCGGGCGAAATCTCTTCGCCCGGCCTGCAATCGGCGCCGCTGGGCGCGGTGAGCTTCGTCTACGCCGTGGCGCCGCACCACCCGCTGGCCACGCACGTGGGCAGCCTGTGCGAGGAAGACATCCGCCCGCACCGCGCGGTGGCGGTGGCCGACAGCACGCAGCGCGGCCGCGGCGTGAGCCACAACCTGCTGCCCGGGCAGGATGTGCTCACCGTGCCCTCGATGCACCACAAGCTCGAAGCACAACTGCGCGGCCTGGGCGCGGGCTTCCTGCCGCTCACACTGGCGCAGCCTTACATCGCAGCCGGCCGGCTGGTCGTCAAGCCGGTGCAGCAGACGGAGCGCCAGATCCGCGTCGTCTATGGCTGGCGCGCCACGCGTGTGGCGGGCGACAGCGGGCGCGCGCTGCGCTGGTGGCTGGAGCAGCTCAAGCACGCGAACACGCGAGAGGCGCTGCTCTTGCGACACCACCAGAACTAGGCGCTGCTACAGTCGTCGCACCCTTTTACGCTGCCCACCATGAACAGCCCCACCTCGCCCACCCGCCCTTCCTTGAACATTGCCGTGGTGGGCGCCGGCATGGCCGGTGTCACCGCCGCCCGCACGCTGGTGCAGGCGGGGCACCGCGTCACTCTGTTCGAGAAAAGCCGCGGCTTTGGCGGGCGCATGGCCACGCGGCGCACCGAGTTCGGGGGCTTCGACCACGGCGTGCAGTACTTCACCGTGCGCGACCCGCGTTTCGAGCAGGTGCTGCGCGCCACCGCCACCAGCGCCGTGCGCGCCTGGAGCGCCAGCACCGTGCGCGTGCTCGACGAATTCGGCCACGTGCTCGCCAGCGCGCCGCCACCCACCGAACCGCATTTCGTGGCCGCGCCCGGCATGAGCGCGCTCGTCACGCTGTGGGCGCAGCCGCTGCTCAAACCCGAACTGCATGGCCTCGGCGGCGCCCAGGTGCTGTTGCAGACGCACGTGAGCCGCATCGAACGCGACGCGCTCAACGTCGCCCAGTGGCAACTGCGCAGCGACGACGCCGAAGGCGGCCAACGCGTGCTCGGCGGCTTCGACCGCGTGGTGCTCGCAATCCCGCACCCGCAGGCGCACGACTTGCTGCTCGCCTCGGGCCTGGCCCCCGCGCTGCGCCAGGCGCTCGCCCCCGTGCACGTGGCCCCGTGCTGGGCGCTCATGGTCGCGTTCCCGCAAGCCATGCAGCCCGGCCTGGCCCACCTGGGCCCGCAGTGGAGCGCCGCGCGCAGCACGCACCACCGCATCAGCTGGCTGGCACGCGAATCGAGCAAGCCCGCGCGCGAACCGATCGAACGCTGGACGGTGCAGGCCAGCCCGGCGTGGTCCACCAAGCACCTGGAAGACGAACCCGAGCGCGTGAAGGCCAAGCTGCTCAAGGGCTTCGCCGAAATCACCGGCATCCGCGCCACACCGCCGCACGCCGTGGTGCACCGCTGGCGCTTTGCCCAGACGCAAACACCGCTGGGCCGCAGCCACCTGCTCGACGCGCAACTGGGCATCGGCCTGTGTGGCGACTGGTGCCTGGGCCACCGCGTCGAAGACGCCTTCGTCTCCGGCCTGGAGCTCGCCCTCGCCCTGGCCTGAGCGGCCGTGCGCTACCGCGGCCGCTTCGCCCCCTCGCCCACCGGCCCGCTGCACGCGGGCTCTCTCGTGGCCGCGCTCGCGAGCTGGCTGGATGCACGCGCGCACGGCGGCAGCTGGCTTGTGCGCATCGAAGACGTGGACAGCCCGCGCTGCGTGCCCGGCGCGGACCGGCTCATCCTTGACCAGCTCGCCGCCTGCGGCCTGGTGAGCGACGAGCCCGTGGTGTGGCAATCGGCCCGCGGTGCTGCCTATGAAGCCGCGCGGCAAACCCTGGTGCAGCAAGGCGACGCGTTTGCCTGCGCCTGCTCGCGCCAGGACATCGAACTCGCCCTGCTCGCCGCGGGCGCCCCGCGCGAACGCCACCATGCCGCCGTCTACCCCGGTACCTGCCGCCCCGAACATGGTGGCCTGCGCGAGCGGCCGGCGCGGGCCTGGCGCTTTCGCATCCCGCCACACGCGCGGGTGGAATGGATAGACAGGCGCATGGGCCCGCAGACGCAGGACGTCGCCACCGAGGTGGGCGATTTCATCGTGCAGCGCGCCGACGGCCTGTGGGCCTACCAGCTCGCGGTGGTGGTGGACGACGCCGCACAAGGCATCACCCACGTCGTGCGCGGCGAAGACCTGGCCGACAACACCGCGCGCCAGATCCTGCTGCAGCGAGCGCTCGGCCTGCCCACACCCACCTATCTGCACACGCCGCTGGTGCTGGGCGACAACGGCGAGAAGCTGAGCAAGCAGAACGGCGCGCAGGCGCTGGACCTGAGCGATCCGTTGCGAGCACTCAATGCCGCGGCCCATGTGCTCGGCCTGCCCGCGGCGGACCATGCTGCGCCCGAGGCATTGGCCCGTTGGACGGCCGCCTGGGCCACGCGCTGGCGCGCCTAAAATCCCCGCCCTTCGAGGCCCCGCCATGACCGACCCCCGCCACGCTCAGCCGCGCACCCCGCCCACCAACGTGCCCTTCCTGCGGCAGGTCAAGAGCTACGTGCTGCGCGCCGGCCGCACCACGGCCGGCCAGGCCAAGGCCTACGAGGTGCACGGCCCGCGCCTGCTGGTGCCCTACGCGAAGGACGCGCCCTTCGACGCCCGAGCCGCCTTCGGCCGCGAGGCCCCGCTGGTGCTGGAAATCGGCTTCGGCATGGGCGGCGCCACGGCACACATTGCGCAGGTTCGACCTCAAGACGACTTCCTCTGCTGCGAGGTGCACGAACCCGGCGTGGGCTCGCTGCTCAAGCTCGCGGGCGACGCGGGCTTGAACAACATCCGCATCGTTCGGCACGACGCGGTGGAGGTGATGGACCACATGCTGGCCGACGCCAGCCTCGATGGCGTGCACATCTTCTTCCCCGATCCCTGGCACAAGACCAAGCACCACAAACGCCGCCTGATCCAGGGCGCGTTCGTGAACCGGCTCGCGCGCAAGCTCAAGCCCGGTGGCTACCTGCACCTCGCCACCGACTGGCAGCCCTATGCCGAGCAGATGCTCGAGGTGCTGCGCGCCGAGCCCCTGCTGCAGAACACCGTGAGCGATGAATCGGGCGGTTACGCCCCCAAACCCGACTACCGCCCGCTCACCAAGTTCGAGAACCGCGGCCTGAAACTCGGCCACGGCGTGTGGGACCTGGTGTTCCGCCGCGCCTGAGCTCCCCCGCGTGGCGCACCGCCCCAAGAACCCGCTGATCCCCACGCGCGAGGGCGTCTCGCCCAGCTGCGTCGCCATCCCGTTCGACAAGCCCGCGCCCTGGGCCTCGGTGCTGCAGTTCCTCTGCGAGCGGCTGCCCGTCATCACCCCTGCCGAATGGGCACAACGCCTGGCGCGCGGCGACGTGCTCGACGACGACGGCCAGCCGGTGGCGCCCGAAGCACCGTGCACGTCCGGCGCGCGCCTGTACTACTGGCGCCAGGTCGACGGCGAGATCGAGATCCCGTTCGAGGAACACATCCTGTTCCAGGACGAACACCTGCTCGTGGCCGACAAGCCGCATTTCATGCCCGTCACGCCCTCGGGTGGCACCGTGCGGCACAGCCTCATGGTGCGTTTGAAAGCGCGCACCGGCATTCACACGCTCAACCCCATCCACCGCATCGACCGAGAAACCGCCGGCCTGGTGGTCTTCAACATCCGCCCGCAAGACCGCAACGCCTACCACGCGCTGTTTCGCGATCGCGTGGTCGACAAACGCTACGAAGCGATCGCCGCACACCGCCCCGGCTTGCACTTTCCACTGACACGGCGCAGCCGAATCGAGGAAGACGTTGAAGCCTTTTTCCGCATGGTCGAGGCCGACGGCGAACCCAACAGCGAAACGCACATCGATTGTGTGGAGGTGCGCGGTGACTGGGCACGCTACACGTTGGTGCCGCACACCGGCAAGCGCCACCAATTGCGCGTGCACCTCGACGCCATCGGCCTGCCCATCGCGGGAGACCGCTTCTACCCGCGTGTGCTGCGCGGCCCGCATGAGACCGAGGACTTCGCGGAACCGCTGCGTCTGCTCGCGCACACCATCGCGTTCATCGACCCGGTGACCGGCCACCCGCGTCGCTTCGAGAGCCGCCGATCCCTGGACTGGCCGGGCGTCTGACCGGCAGTCGCCCCCAGCCTCCGCACGCTCTGCGCGGGTCTGGGGGCTGTCGGCCACGGGGCCAAGATGCCGAGGTGAGCGGTGAGCCGCTCGCCCATCTGACGCCATGCCCCGGACCACCATCGACACCCCCGCCGCCGTTGTGCACGCCCTCAACGACGACGGCGCCATTCTTCCCCCGCGCACGTCTTGCGACGTGTTCTCCAAGCCCGAATCCAAGGTGCAGTGCATGGTGTGCAACGCACCGGCCATGAAACGCACCGAACCGCTCATGGTGGTGGTGCTGATGGGCGCCACGCGACACGAACAGCGCGAAGCGGCCTCCGTTCTGCAGCGCCTGATCGGCGACAACCCCGACTCACTCACCGGCCTGCGCGTGCTGCAAAGCGGTGGCGTGACGCTGATGCTGGCGCCCTGGAACGCGCGCGACCTGGTTCGCGGCGTGGCCGACGCCGTATCGGCTGGCTGGCACCCCGAGCGCGTGACGGTGGACGGCGCCCGGCTGGACAACGAAGGCGTGGTCGTGGTGCCCGGGCCCGGTTCGCACGGCGATCTGGCGGTGGAAATCCGTGAAGCGCTGGAAACCTTTGCGGCCGACAGCGGTTCGCTGTGGGACAACGCGCGCCGCCTGCTCTCGGGCCGGCACGAGCCCAAGCTGTGGTCGCTGCCACTGGGCTGCAGCGTGATCGAGCGCCAGGAAGGCCGCTACATCTGCTGGGACATCGCCTTCGAAAACGTGAGCAAACTCGAGCAGGCGGCGGAACTCGTCGAGGCCCGCCTGGCCATGGGCAAAGACCACCTGCTGGAGCGCTGGACGATGAGCGACGAGGACGCGGTCGAAACGCGCCTGCCGTCGATCATGCTCAAGAGCCCGGCCCATTCGCGCGAGGCGCGCGCCCAGGTGGCGCGCCTGCTGCAGAACACCCTGTTCATGATCGGCCGGCTGGGTTTCATGCCGTCCAACCCGCCCGCGCTGCGCAAGGCGGCGGGCCAGTCCGGCTGAAGCGCCGGGCCGGCCGGGGCATCAGACCCGTTCGGCCACCCAGCCCTGCACCGACGACAGGGCCTTCGCCAGGCCGCTGGCGTCGGTGCCGCCGGCCATGGCCATGTCGGCCTTGCCGCCGCCCTTGCCGCCCACCTGCTGGGCGACGAAGTTCACCAGCTCGCCAGCCTTGACCTTGCCGACGCTGTCGGCCGTGACGCCAGCGGCCAGCTGCACCTTGCCGCCGTCCACCGCGGCCAGCACGATGGCCGCCGTCTTGAGCTTGTCCTTCAACTTGTCGAGTGTGTCGCGCAGGGTCTTGGCGTCGGCGCCGTCGAGCGTGGCGGCCAGCACCTTGATGCCTTTCACATCCACCGCGCGGCCCATGAGTTCGTCGCCCTGGTTGGACGCCAGCTTGCCCTTGAGCGCGGCGATCTCTTTCTCCAGCGACTTGATCTGCTCCAGCGTCTGGCCCACGCGCGCGGTGAGCTCGGCCACCGGCGCCTTGAGCGCGCCCGCGGCCTGCGCCACGGTGCTTTCCAGCGACTGCAGGTAAGCCAGTGCGTTCTCACCGGTGATGGCCTCGATGCGGCGCACGCCGGCGGCCACACCGCCTTCGCCCACCACCTTGAACAGGCCGATGTCGCCGGTGCGGCCCACGTGCGTGCCACCACAGAGTTCGCGGCTGGTGCCGATGTCGAGCACGCGCACGGTGTCGCCGTACTTCTCGCCGAACAGCATCATGGCGCCTGTCTTCTGCGCCGATTCGATGTCCATCAGCCGCGCCTGCGTGGCCGCGTTGGCCAGGATCTCGGCATTCACCAGCGCCTCGATGCGGCGGATCTGCTCGTCGGTGAGCGGCGCGTTGTGCGCGAAGTCGAAGCGCGTGCGCTCGGCGTTCACCAGCGAACCCTTCTGCTGCACGTGATCGCCCAGCACCTCGCGCAGGGCCTTGTGCATCAGGTGGGTGGCGCTGTGGTTGCGCACGGTGGCGGCGCGCAGCGCGGTGTTCACGCGCGCGGTCACGGCGTCGCCCACCTTGAGCGTGCCCTCGGCCACGCTGCCATGGTGGCCGAACACGTCGGCCTTGATCTTCTGCGTGTCGGCCACGTCGAAGCGCACGCCGCTGGCGACCAGCTCGCCTTCATCACCCACCTGGCCACCGCTCTCGGCGTAGAACGGCGTGGTACCCAGCACCACCACGCCGCTCTGGCCGGCGGTGAGCTGTTGCACCGGCGTGCCCTCGTGGTACAGCGCGACCACCTGCGCCGGCGACTCCAGCGTTTCATAGCCCACGAAGGCGTTGCCCGCGCCGGCGTACTCCAGCGCCTTGTCCATCTTGAACTTGCCGGCAGCGCGCGCCTGCGCCTTCTGGCGCTCCATCGCGGCGTTGAAGCCGGCTTCGTCCACCGTCACGTTGCGCTCGCGGCAGACGTCGTTGGTGAGGTCGAGCGGGAAACCGTAGGTGTCGTGCAGCTTGAAAGCGACGTCGCCGGGCAGCACCTTCTGGTCGCCCGCAAGTGCGCTGTCGAGGATCTCCATGCCGTTGGCCAGTGTTTCGTAGAAACGCTCTTCCTCGGCCTTGAGCACCTCGGTGATGCGCTGCGCCTGCTTCGCGAGGTTGGGATACGCGGCACCCATGAATTCCACCAGCACCGGCACCAGCTTGTGGAAGAACGGCGTCTTCTGGCCCAGCTTGTAGCCGTGGCGGATGGCGCGGCGGATGATGCGGCGCTGCACATAGCCACGGCCTTCGTTGCTGGGAATCACGCCGTCGCTCACCAGGAAGGCGGTGGCGCGGATGTGGTCAGCGATGACTTTGAGCGAGGGGTTGGCAAGGTCGGTGGTGTGCGTCTCGCGCGCGGCGGCCTTGATCAACGCCTCGAAGATGTCGATTTCGTAGTTGCTGTGCACGTGCTGCAGGATCGCAGCCAGGCGCTCCAGGCCCATGCCGGTGTCCACGCAGGGCGCGGGCAGCTTCACCACGCTGCCGTCTTCCTTCATGTCGAACTGCATGAACACGTGGTTCCAGATCTCGATGAAGCGGTCGCCGTCTTCGTCGGGGCTGCCCGGGGGGCCGCCGGGGATGTGCGGGCCGTGGTCGTAGAAGATTTCGCTGCAGGGGCCGCAGGGGCCGGTGTCGGCCATCATCCAGAAGTTGTCGCTCTTGTACTTGCCGCCCTTGTTGTCGCCGATGCGGATCACGCGCTCGGGCGGCAGGCCGATCTCTTTGGTCCAGATGTCGAAGGCTTCGTCGTCGTCGATGTAGACGGTGGCGAGCAGGCGCTCTTTCGGCAGCTTGTAGACCTCGGTCAGCAGCTCCCAGCCCCACTTCAGGCTCTCGCGCTTGAAGTAGTCACCAAAGCTCCAGTTGCCCAGCATCTCGAAGAAGGTGTGGTGGCGCGCGGTGTAGCCCACGTTCTCCAGGTCGTTGTGCTTGCCACCGGCGCGCAGACAGGCCTGCACCGAGGCCGCGCGCACGTAGGGGCGCTTGTCGCTGCCCAGGAACACGTCCTTGAACTGGACCATGCCCGAGTTGGTGAACATCAGCGTCGGGTCGTTGCCCGGCACCAGCGGGCTGGAGGCCACCACGGTGTGGCCCTTGGAGGCGAAGAAGTCCAGGAAGCTCTTGCGGATGTCGGCGACGGAGACGGGGGCGGTCATGGGGGCCTTG
>VFQU01000965.1_pt1 | contig 19607 bp, 18 predicted proteins | sample 3512311 | NCBI WGS metagenome assembly VFQU01 (sample SAMN10412377, study PRJNA504923) | tailings metagenome | isolation source: Relicate 3 Philex TSF3 active mining site | place: Philippines: Tuba, Benguet | collected 2017-08-29
GGAAGAACAAACAAGAATCGGAGATCGAAATGGCTGATTCCAGAGTCATTCATAAAACGAAGTATGTGTATGAAGATTTGGTAGCATACTGCCATAATATGGCGCATATGTATCCTCTTACTTCCAGACATCAGGATTGTTTCCGTACACATGTTACGGTTCTTCCTAAACCGATCGTTTCTTCTTTTCGAAGGGATTATTTCGGAAACCAAGTGTTTTTATTTTCGGTAGAAGATCCTCACAAAGCTTTGGAAGTGACTGTGGAATCCACCATCCGTACACATAGTTCGGTAGGATACGATCACTCCAGATCCACTCCTTGGGAAGAGATCCGCAATATGGTGCAAATTTCCAGCTTAGAGCAGGATATCGCCGCCATAGAATACTTGCAGCCTTCTCCTTTCATTAAAGTCGCCGATCAGTATGCGGAATTCGGAAAACAATTTTTTGAACCGGGAAAACCGGTATTTCTCGGCGCATTACAGATGTCGGAATCGATCTTTAAAACCTTCAAGTACGATCAGAAAGCGACTACAATCAACACTCCTTTAGAACAAGTGTTAGTTGAAAAAAAAGGAGTTTGTCAAGATTTCAGTCATTTATGCATCTCCGCACTTCGTTCTTTGGGAATCCCTGCAAGGTATGTAAGCGGTTATTTGGAAACACAACCTCCTCCTGGAATGCCTAAGTTGCAAGGATCGGATGCCACACATGCATGGATCTCCGTATATTGTCCCGATATGGGCTGGCAGGATTTCGATCCTACGAACGGAAAAATGATCACGGAAGAATATATCATCACAGCAATCGGAAGAGACTACTCCGACATATCTCCTCTTAAAGGAATTTTATTCGGAGGAGGAAAACATAAGTTGGTTGTGGAAGTCGATGTGTTGCGGGAAACGATCACCGACTTATAAAAAAGTTTTTTACTTCAGGGAACTTTTCCAATCTTCTTCTTTGAATCCTACTAAAACTAATTGATCGGAGATCACAAACGGTCTTTTGATGAGGTTTCCGTTTTTGGAAAGAGCTTTCAAAGCTTCCTCTTCTGAAATCGTTCCTAATTTTTCTTTCCAATTTCCTTCTCTGTAATCTTTTCCTGAGACATTGAATAGTTTTTTAATATCGCCTATCGTTTGTTTTGCTTTTTTCAATTCCGCCAGACTGGGAGGAGTCTCTCGAATCGGAAGAGAGTCGAAAGGGATTTTGTTTTTTTTCAGAAAACCCAATGCCTTTTTGCAGGTGCCGCAGCCGGAATACTCGTAAACTTTTAAGCCTGAATTCTTCATAAAACCTATTTTCTTACTTACTAAAATCTTCGCACCTGATTCTTAGAACTATGTTATTGGAAGAGAACGTTCTTCTTTCGGATTGGACCAGCTTTCGTCTGGGAGGAAGGGCGAAATATTTCGTTCGTGTCTCCGAAAAAGATGAATTATGGGAAGCGATCGTCTTTGCACAAAAAGAAAATCTTCCTTATTTTATTTTGGGAGGGGGCTCGAATACCATCGTTCCCGATTCCGGTTTTTCCGGTTTGGTGATCAAGATGGAATTTTCAGGAATCCGAATCTTATCCGAAGATCCTTCCGAAGGAACCGTCCTTGTAGAAGCAGGTGCGGGAGTTCCTTGGGAAAATTTCGTAAAGTTTACGATCGAACATTCTTATTCCGGTGTGGAATGTTTGTCCGGAATTCCAGGCACAGTAGGCGCCACTCCCATCCAAAATGTAGGCGCTTACGGACAAGATGTATCCGAAACGATTCTTTCTTTGGAAGCCGCTCATCCGAGCGGATCTCTCAGAACCTTCTCTCATCAGGAATGCGGATTCTCCTACCGCAACAGCCGTTTCAAATCGGGCGAATGGAAAGATTGGATCATTCTATCAGTAACCTTTCGTCTTTCCACCAAACAAGAAATTATCGCTAAATATCCTGAACTTCGTAAGGCTTGGGAAACAGCTAAACAGGAAAAAAAATCAGAAAATCTTTCTGGCCAAACAGAAAGAGATTCCGATTTACGAGAGTTAAGTGAAACAGTGATCTCTCTCAGAAAAAAAAAGTCTATGGTCATTGATCCGAAAGATCCGGAATCTATCTCCGCAGGTTCCTTTTTTACGAATCCTATTTTAACACAAAATGAATTGGATCATTTTACGAACCGATTGAAAGAGTTGAATCTTCAACCTCCCCAGTTTTTCCCGGATTCGGAAGGAAAAACGAAAATACCTGCCGCTTGGCTGATTGAAAATTCAGGATTTAATAAAGGTTATACTGTAAACGGAGTGGGAATTTCCAAATCACATTCTTTGGCTTTGGTCAATCGGGGGGGCACGACAGAAGCTCTTCTTTCTTTGATGGGATCCATCCTGCAAAAAGTGGAAGAAAAATTCGGAATCAAATTGGAAAGAGAGCCGATCCTGCTTGGCAGCTAACTTTAAAAAGCTGCATTTTGTTACCGATACTTTTTTTTGTTTCTATGAATTCGGAAAACTTGATTTCCAAACGGGATGATTTCGAATCAATTCCAGAGATTCTTTGATTCTGCTTTTACCGATGGGGGAGTGATTCCATACGTTGAGTCCGGAAGGATGAGGAAGAGCGATCCAATCGAAATTCACACCGAACCATTTTTTACTTTGTAGACTTCCGGTTATATCTTCCAATTTGAATTTTTCAGTTTCCAAAAGCTGAGCGATGGCAAGTTTCCCAATGGGTATGATGAGACCCGGTTTATGGAAGCGCACCTCGAACTCCAACCAAGGGCGGCAATTTTCCACCTCTGATTTGTTTGGTTTTCGATCTCCCGATTTTGCCTTTCCAGGGAAACATCGACAAACCGCCGCCATGTTCACTTTTTTTCTGTATTCTTCTTCCGAGACATCGATCGTCGAAAACCATTGGAACAAGGTTTTTCCCGCTGTGTAGGCAAATGGACGACCTAACCTTTCTTCATGGACTCCGGGTGCTTGGCCGATGCTGATGATTTTCGACTTGGGGATACAGCCGTGTACGGGTTTTCCCTGCATATCGGGACATTTATTACAAGACAAAAGAGAGTTAATGTGCTCGTTTAAACTGGACATTCTCTAAAAAAGATTTGGTGACTACCGATACTCATTTCAGACTGTGAGCGAAGAAGACCCTATGGCTAGTAAAAAACCACGTTTCCTTATTCTTTCTTTGATCGGAATTGCATTTTTGGTAATCACTGCAATTACTGCGGCCTTTGTCATAGACGAAATCAAAGGCGGGGCTGTGGGAGACGGCCAAAACAAATACGAACTCATCATTGATCCGGGAGAACCGTCTTCGACCGTTGTGAAAGAGTTATCTCAGGCAGGGATGATCAAGTCCTCCGTATATTTCAATTACCTGATCAAGTTTACCCGCTCCGGAAACAAAATCAAACAAGGTATATACGAAATCAACGACGGAATGAGTTCCCGAAAAATCCTGGATGTGATCATCTCCGGGAAAGTGAAATTGGTAACGTTCACGGTTCCGGAAGGATATAACAATCGTCAGATTGGAGATCTTCTTACGAATAAAAAGCTGGCAAAGTCCAGGGAAGATTTTCTAGCCGCTACTACGAATCCAGCTCTTCTTCAAAAATATAAAATTCCTGCAAAGAGCACTGAAGGTTATTTATTTCCTGAAACATATTCAGTGCCTGTGAATTTTCCTTTGGATCGAATCGCGGATATGATGATGAAACGTTTCTATAAAAAACTGGAATCGATTTCGGAAGCCAAAGGAATTTCTCCTGCGGATCTTCATGCGAAAGTGGTTCTTGCTTCCATCGTAGAAAGAGAAGCGGTTCGTAAAGAAGAAAGACCGATTATGGCAGGAGTGTTTCTTACTAGAATCGAAAAGAACATCAATTTAGAATCCTGCGCCACCATACAATACTTATTCGATAAACCTAAAAAAAGATTATTCGAAACCGATTTAAAAATCATATCACCGTATAATACTTATATCAACGGTGGATGGCCTCCCGGACCGATTTCCAATCCTGGACTTCCTGCTTTGCTTGCAGCGTTCCGCCCGGAAAAGTCGGACAAATTATTTTTCCTTTTGAAACCGGACGGTTCTCATTATTTCTCTGCTACATTCAAAGAACATTTGGACGCTAAGAAAAAATACATCGATGTCTTGTATCAATAATGAATGAAAGACATCATCAATCTCAATGTGGTGATCGGAACCATTTCCAAGGACTTATTGGATGTTCAAAAGTCCTTGGAAAATTATAGGGAAAAGCAAGCCCGCAAAGAAGCGGTCGATGAGGAAGCCTTTCAGTTTGTGGAAAAAGCGGAAAAGGTTTTGGACAAAGCCGAAAAAGGCGAACTGCAGCTCACAGAAGACCAAATCCGAAGGATCAAAAGTAACCTCATCAAAATCTTAAACAAGATTCAATCGAAGTAAGTTCTTTTCTTCGATCGTTTCTTTGGCGATAAATTGAACTGCCTTTTCAATCACATCTTCTGATCTTAAAATCATCTGATGGCCTAAACCCTTTGTAGGAAAAAAACTTCCTTTCTTCCAGGCTCTGGCAACCCGTTTGCCCATGATAAAAGGAACTTCATTGTCCGATTCGTCATGAATGACCAAAAGTTCCGAATCTAAAACTTTACCGGATCTTTCCAAATCCAAAGAATCCAAACTGCGATGGATCTTTCTTTCCATTCTCATACGCATTTCTTCTTTTACGGAATCATCCAATCCTAACGATTTCGAAAATACTTCTCTCAGTAGTTCCAATCGGGAAGGAGGAGAAATATAAACCGCTTTCTCAACGGAAACACCTAATTCTTGTGCAACGGTAGCGACTGCTCCTCCGAAAGAATGACTGATGATCAGAGAAGGGGAACCTACGATTTTGACCAGATCCACAATTGTTTCTGCCGAAAGAACGATGTTACAAAATTTTCCTTCGGAACTTCCATGGCCCGGCAAATCCAAACTAACGACGGATAAACCAAGGTCCAATAGAGGCTGCACGAATCGGGAAAGATTTCCGCTGTGTCCGTTCCAACCGTGGATCAAAAGAACTTGTTTCCCTGGATTCTTCCAATGCCAGTAGGTGATGTTTTTACCGTTTCTTTGGAACTGAGACATTTCACCTAGAGAAAGAATGTCCTTTTCTTTTCGGGAAGGAAAGGTTCGGCGGGGGAGGAGAAAAATATTCGTAGCCACCTTGCCCAAGTGTTCCGGTCTTTTTTTTCCGAATTCCAATTTCTCTGAGATTGTAAATTGTTTCGAACGAACGTTCGTGCTTAAATTTTCCATAAAAATTCCCCTGTCTCCTTATGCTTACAGTTCTGATCTCTTATTTCGTTATGATTTTGTTAGGTTGTATACCTTTGCATCAATTGGTCGAATGCCGTTTTCGCTCTGGTTTTTGCTTTTTCATCTTGGAGCAATCGGTTGTAGAATTGAAAGCCGAAGATGATCCCCCAAAGTTCTTGGAGGAACTGATCCGAATTCGTCTTTGTTGATATTTCGTTTAGGCTTTTGGCTTCTTGTAGGAATTTATGAAGTGTTCTCATCCAATCCGTCTGCAATTGCACCAAAAAATCTCTAACGATTCCAGGGCGATCATCATATTCACTGTTAGTTGCCAAAAAAAGACAACCTCCGGGAAGTTCATCGGAAGCGGCCCAATCCAGCCAGTTCTGAAAAACCGCATTCAATCGTTTGGTTCCAGGCTTTGCTTTTAAAGCAGGATACAATACTCTGCGTCTGAAAATTTCACTTCCTGCCCGCAAAACTTCGATTTGTAAGGTTTCTTTGGAATGGAATCTGCCGAAGAGTCCGCTTTTGGACATTCCTAGATCTTCTGCCAAAACGCCGATAGTAATCCCTTCCAGACCGACCGTGCTGGCAAGAGCAACGGCTCTGTTTATGATTTTGGCTTTCGTTTGGTCCGAAGAAACGCTCATAAATATAAGAACGAACGATCGTTCGCAATTTGTCAAATCCTTTTCTCGGAAAAAAAGGTATCCTGCGGAATATTTCTACTCTGTATTATGCCTCTTTCTTTCCTGAAAGAGAAGACCGGAAGACACCACCTTTTACGAAACCTTCACCTGTCTGTCATAGCCCTGTAACAGAGAAAGGACATATTTAAGACTGTCAGCGGGAAATATTTACGATTTCCCAAGTGGGAATTATACCTGCTGACGAAGAATTCGATTCGATCGAAAGAGGAAAAAGATGAAACAATTATTAAAGAAAGGGTTACTGGTGGCTATGCTCGCATTGCTTGCTGTGAACGCTGCTAATTGTAAAAAAGATAAAAAAGATGATAACGTTGGCCTATTGCTTGCTTTGTGGTATCTTAACCAATACGAAGCAACAGTTACACTAACAGGTGCTTTATTGGATACAAGCGGAATTGCAACTAGAGACGGAAAAGTAACTCTTACTTCTGCTGATCCGGACATTTTGACCGCAGGGCAAGGAGCTATTTCCGACTTCACTGCATGTCAAACAAACGCACCGATCACTACCGGTAACCAACAAGTTACAAACGGTCTTGATGGAGAATTCGTTCTTAACTTTAAGATCAATGCGACTTCCGGATCTGTAAATATAGCTGCTGTTAGTTCTACTGGAGCAAGCAATACTGTAGGAACTTGCGATAATATCGCTGCATTAAGCCCTGATACTTTCACGGACGTAATGGGAAATGGAACTCTTTCCATCAATGTAAACAATGCGAATTTGAGCGATAAAGGTCAGATCGTAGCGAATGTTTCCGGTTTTCAAGTTCTGATTAAATCTGTTACTATCGTAGTAAAAGGTACATACAACCTAGCTTCTCCTACAGTAGGAGAAAACGTTTGCGACGGAAGAAATGCAACATCTCCTGAAGTAATTTCCGGCGATATCACTTCCGCAAAAGTTGTTTCTAGTTCAGCGCTTCTAAGCGGAACGGTAACGATTAAGAACGGTGGAAGTTTGACCGTATTGCCTGGCGCTGTGGTTTTCGGAAACAGAGGATCTTCTCTTTTCATTCAAGACAACGGATCTCTTATCGCAGAAGGAACCGCAGCCTCTCCTGTTTGTTTTACTTCCGCACAGAACCTTGGTTCCAGATATCCTAGTGACTGGGGTGGTATCGTTGTTATCGGTAACGGTGTAGGAACTAGAAGTGCGGTTACGGAAGGAACAACTCCTCAATCTTATCCTAGAACAACTAACTCTACAGTGAAATTGAAATATGCGATCATCGAATTCGCAGGAAACGAGGTTGCTCCTGGTGATGAGTTGAACGGTCTGTCTTCTTACACTGTAACAAATTCTTCCAACTACAGCTACGTTCAAATCCATAGAGGATTGGATGATGGTTTTGAGTGGTGGGGTGGAAACGTTCCAGGTGACCACTTAGTAGTAACAGGTGGTTTGGATGATGATTTCGATATGGATGAAGGATTCGGCGGTACTTTAACTAACATTCTTGGAGTGAAGTATCCTGCAGCTTGCGGTGGATCTCCTTCTACAGACCCACATGGTATGGAAATGGACGGATCTCACAATGCTGGTGTAGCACCAGGTGTTGGCACATACACAAACCCAACAGTTACCAACTATACTTTGATCGGTGCTGAAGTCGCTAACGGTTTCGGAGCTCGATTCAGAGAAGGTATGAGAGGAACATTCTCTAACGGATTGGTATATGGTTTCGCTTCCGGTAACTTACGTTGCGATAACAATGCCGGTGGTGGTACTGACACTAACCCTACAGTAGGCACTACACTATCTCAAAGTGGAAAAGCGAGTACGATCGGGTCTCAGTGTGTGGCTATAACACAAACCGCTTCCCTAACTGCTACTCCTGTAGTTTCTATGGGTAACATCAATTCAACCGATTGCGGATTCTCAGCAACTAAGCCTGATTTCACGACTAATTCCGGATTAGCGCAAACAGGTGCTGGTAACAGTGCTAACGGTAAATGGTGGGATTCCTGGACAGTTTACAGAGCTAGATAATTCTTAAGGTTTAAAACAAATCTAATTTAATAAAAACCCTGGCTTTTTGCCGGGGTTTTTTTATTGGTATATTATGAAAACGAATCCATTAATCATATTACTTTTGTTATTTGTAATTGGCTGCGATTCCAAACAGGATTGGCGTGCCGATTTAGAAAAAGTAAACGAACAAGAAGAACTTCGTATGGCAGACTCTAAGGCAAAAATACGAAGTTATATGAAAGATTCATATACAATCGAAACAGGCTTCTCTTCGAAAGAAGAAGCCTTACTTGCATTTTTAACTGAAGTTCAAAAAACAACAGGTTTTGAATTAAAGACAATCTTCACTTCTCTCGAAAAAGAAACGGTTCTTTTTCCGAATACCTTGGGCTTCGGAACGGCACTCGATGTAACTCCTTTGGAAGAGTATAAAAAATTGATCCAAGAAAGGGAGAATATGGGTATCGAACGTTTGAGAGAAAAGATGCAAGGAGGTAGTTTCTCTCTTACCGAAATAAAATGGGAGAAACCAAGAATTTATAACAAGATCAACGGTTATAAACCTCATTCGATTGAACTTACTATCAAAGGCAAACAGGTAAAAGTCGATCAGGTTAAAATGATTTTTGAAGTGAATGGAAAATACAAAGTGGGGGTGATTGCACCTTAAAGAATTATTACATTTCGGTTACAATAAATTAAACGAACTGTAATGTTTCTCCGCTCCTTTACATTTACTCGAAACGTATTCTCTAAATCTTTGTAACAAAATAAATACTAAGATAAGCAATATGAGAAACGTTTGCATTAAAATCTTTCTGATACTCTTCTTTCCGGTGAGTTTGTTCGCACAAGCTACCGGAAATATAAGAGGAACCATCATCGATTCCGAAAACGGGGAAGCGGTCTTTGGAGCTACCATCGTTGTTCGTTCGGAAAAAAAATTCGCTAAAACCGACTTCGATGGTAAATACGAAATTTCCCTCCCTACTGGATCTTACGAAGTAGAATACCAAATGTACGGGTATGCTCCTCAGAAAAGGACGATCAATGTAGTTGCTGGAAAAAATCAGCAAATGAACGTCACTTTCGGAGCACAAACTCTGGAAACAGTAGAGGTAAAAGACAGGGCATTAAACAATACCGAATCCGCAATGTTAGCCCTTCAGAAAAAATCGGCTACAGTCTCCGATGGTATTTCCCAAGAGGCGATTAAAAAATCTCCCGATTCTTCTGCGGGAGACGTTGTCAAACGTGTAACGGGTATTACTCTTATCGGTGGTAAATACGTGTTCGTAAGGGGATTGGGAGAAAGATATTCCAATACCTTGCTAAACGATTCCATCATCCCTTCTACGGAACCTGATAAAAGAGTCGTTCCGATGGATATCTTTCCTTCGAGTCTTATTAAAAACATCCGGGTCGTGAAAACGTTTACCCCGGAAGATATGGGTGAATTTTCCGGAGGTTTGGTGAAGATCGAAACTCAGGAATACCCTGATCAATTCCAGATGAGCTTAGGGCTTGGTGTTGCCAGAAACATGAATACCACTGGAAAGAAATTTTTGACTTTCGACGCTGGAGACTTTTTAGGAAGACCTACGGAAAGCCAAAAGTTACCGAGTATAATTAAAAGTTTACCGGATTCAATCGCTTATGAACCGGGAAGCCGGTTCGGAGGATTGCCTCCCACTTTGGTCAACCTGACCCCTATGTTTTTTAACGGAAAGTGGACTCCTAAAGAGGAAAGCGGTTCTTATGATAGAAGCTTTAATTTCTCAGTAGGAAATACTTTCAAAACGACAGAGTCCGGACAAAGACTGGGTATTTTATTCGGCGTCACTAGAAGTGAAGAGTATCGTTTTAGAGAAGAAAAATCCAGAAGATACATTCCTGCAAACCAGATCAATAACACCGTAAAAGAAGCGACTTACTTGAATAAGTTGCAGGAACAAGATTCTGACATTTATAATAAAGAAGTGAACTTCGGTTCCAACTTGAACTTAGCTTACGAATTTACAAAAGGCCAACAGATCTATTTGAAAAACCTTTATACTGTAAGTTCCGATACGAATGTTCGCCAGTCTACCGGTGTGAACTATATAGATAACTTCCAGTTCCTTGCGGATACGAACACTTTTACTTCCAGACAGTTATTGAACAATACACTTGGAGGAGATCATGCGATCCAATTGGGAAAAATGGCAAGACCCCATAAACTCGAATGGAATTTATCCTTCTCAGAAGCGAAACGTGATGAGCCAAACCTAACACAACAAGTATGGAGAAGGCCTGATCCTCCTAGCAGCTTTTCTCAGAATTTTACTCGTTTAGGAAATAACCCGGACGGTTCCAGATTCTTCTCCGAATCTAGGGATCAAGTAAGACAGATCAATTTAAAATACGAAATTCCTTTTGAACAGTGGGACGGATTAAAATCCGCTCTTAAAGTAGGGGGACTTGCTTTAGAAAGACAGAAAGATTTCCGCTTCCGTGAATTCGGTGTGAAGTACAACAGAGGTGTCGGAAGTTCGATCGTAGACTCTTGGCCTGCTCCAGGAGAATTAAGTTTTAATCCCGCAGAATACTTGCCCACTTCTGCGAATCCTACAGGGAACCAAACTTTCTCCGAAAGAGCAACAGAACCTAATGCGTACAATGCGATGCAGAAACTTCAAGCGTCTTTCGCTCAAGTGGATCTTCCTTTGTTCCCTAAATTCCGATTCATCGGAGGGGTTAGATATGAAGATAGTTATCAAAAGGTTAAAACTTTCCAACTTAGAAACAGTTCTAGCATCACTAATTTGGACTACGGTTGTAAAATAGACAATGAAGACGTAAGAGTCGCATTGGTAAATAGCAACGTTTGTACGCAAAACAACAACGGTATCGGTGAGATCAGAACAAGAGATAAACTTCCTTCTGCAAATTTCGTTTGGGAAGTTAAAAACGATATGAACATTCGTTTGGGGTATACTCAAACGATCACTAGACCTGATTTAAGAGAACTTTCTCCTTTCGGTTTCACTCCTTTCTTCGGTGCGGATCGTATCTTTGGTAATTCCGATTTGAAAAGAACTTATATTCACAACTACGACGCTAGATGGGAATATTATATGACCGCAATGGATTATATCGGAATCGGTGCTTTCTATAAACAAATGTCCGACCCGATCGAGATGATAGGACGTCCTGTTGCAGGAAGTATCTCGGCGCAGTTCACTTATACGAATGCATCTCAAGCTTATATCAGAGGGATAGAGTTCGATTATAGAAAAGATTTTCTGGAAAGATTCCGTTTTGAAACGAACTTCTACTTCATTAAGTCTCGTGTAGATGTTCTTTCTTGGAACACTTACGCTCTGGGAAAAGCTGGTTTCTTGGATTCCAACAACAGAGCGTTTGCTTATGATCCTACAAACTTATCGCGTTCTTTGCAAGGTCAGTCCGAGTTCGTTTATAACTTGAAGTTTGATTGGTTTCTTACGAATAAGAAAAACCAATCTCTCGGAGTTTATTATAACTTCTTTGGAAATAGAATCTATGCAGTGGGTGCGAACGGAACTCCTGATGCGATCGAAAGAGGAGTCGGTTTGACAGATATCGTATATTCTTACAAACACGACGATAAGTTGGATATAAAAGCGGCAGCTAAGAACATTATGGATACTCGATTCAAAGTGTATCAAAGATCGGAACTTACCGGACAAGACGAATTGTTCCTTTCCTACAGAATCGGTGTGACCTTTTCACTGGCAGCTACATATAAATTCAATTAATCTACGAACAAAAATAGGCCTTCTTGAATACGGGAAGGCCTATCCGAGTACAAAAAACCAAATCGTTCTTTTCCAAACTTTTTCCGAAACCATTCATATCTCTTTTGGTATAGATAATTCTCGAAGCGGATTTTCCCGCTAAAAACCTTTTCGGCCGAATAATAATTTCTTGATAATCCTGAACTGATTCATTCAATCATACGGCAATATTCGTATGAAGGCAAAATTAAAGATTTTCTACTTTCTGTTCTACTTTACATTCGGGGTGATTTTACTTGCGGGGAATTGGGCTATCGTTACCGCTCTCGGATCCACAGGGGTTTTCCCGATTTTATGTGCATTTTTATTTATGTCCGTGATCGGAGGGGCTTTTGCCGTATATTCGGGAGGAGCCTTATTCAAAACGTTCGCAACGATAGAAGAGGCTTTTAAAGAGGCAAGCAAAGGAAACTTAAAAATCCGCATTCCTTACAAACCCAAAGAACTGTTAGCTGAGTTCTATGAAAATTTCCATCGAATGCTTCAAGGGCAAGGTGAATTGATTCATCATTTAAGATCGTCCGCAATTCATCTGGCGGATGATTCGGAAGAAATCAAAACCGTAATTTCCGAATTTTCCTCCAATTTACAGTCTCAATCCGCTGCCACAGAACAAGTGTCAGCTTCTATGGAAGAGATATCCGGCGCGACCACATCCATTGCAAGCATCTCCGGAGAAAATTCCGCCAGGATGAGTGATTTGTTGGAAGAGGTGGAAAAGTTATCCAAGGCGATGGATAAAACGGGAACCAACGTAGAAAACACTCTTTCTTCTTTCAAAAAGATCATCCAAAAAGCGCAAGCGGGGAAAAATTCCCTTCAGGAAATGAACTTGGCTATGGACCATTTATCCGGTTCGTCTCAAGAAATCACTAAAATGGTAAAGACCATCGCGGAGATCAGCGAACAAATCAATATGCTTGCATTGAATGCTGCAATCGAGGCGGCAAGAGCAGGTGATTCCGGAAAAGGTTTCGCTGTCGTAGCGGAAGCAGTATCCAAACTTGCGGAAAGAACAGCTAACTCTGTAAAGGGGGTCAATGAGCTGGTCAAAAAGAACCAAAACGATATGGTTTTGGGAATGGAGAGAATCGAAAAGACCAGTTTACAAATAGAAGAGATCATCGAAACCATAGGAAAGGTCTCTCATCAAATGGAAGAGGTCCACGAAGCGACTTTAGCCCAGAAAGAATTACGAGCTTCCGTTCTGCAAGAGGCGGACTTTGTCAGAAAAAGATCGGATGAGATCCGACATGCAGTGACAGAACATAATTCGGTTACCACAGAGGTAGTGACATCGATTACGTCTATCAGTGAATTGGCGATCAGCAATTCGGAAAGCAGTGAGCTTTTGACAGATCGAATTACTGCTATTTCGAATACTGCTTCTCAACTAAGCACGATGGTTCGTTTGTTCAAAACTGAGGAAGGATTGGCAGAAGGTAAAAAAACTTCCGTTTCCGAAAGGGAAGAAGCTACGCATGAATTGATTTTTAGATCGCAGATAGGATCTTTATATTATGTGAAATCCCATAACATGTTGGAAGTAGTATGGACGCCGAATTTTACGGAAGAAAGATATAAAGAAATTCTAATGAGTGCTCTCGAACTCATCAAACAAAAAAATGTTACTAGATGGATGGCGGATACTAGAAAGATGGGAGTCGTCACCGAATCCGCTCAAAATTGGGTGAATGTGAATTGGTTTCCTTTGGCGAGTAATTCCAGCTTGAGGAAAATGGCGATCGTCCTTCCCGATTCCGCTTTAGCAGCAATGTCGATCGACGATCAAACCTTAAAGACAGGAAATGTGGAATTGAAAACACTTCCCAATATGGATGCGGCGATGGCTTGGATTCTTTCCTAGCGATATTCCGATTGACAAAATCATAAAAAGGAGTTTTATTCATACACCCTCTATGTCGTCCTTAATACTAACATTAATTCTATTCTATGCGGTGAGTTTTTATGCCGTGAACTTCATCGTAACAAGGAAAAAACCGTGATTCTAGGTCATTACGCCACAGCACTTCTTCCTTACAGCCGTTTCAAAAAATATCCTTTCTGGGTTTTATTGTTATGTGCGAATATTCCAGAATTCTTATGGCTTCTTTTGGCCTTGGTCGGAGTGGAAGCTACGCAACCCGAATCTTTGCTTGATGCCAGCTTTCAGAATTTGCAAGTCCAAATGACCTTCAGCCATAATTTGATTCCTTCTTTTTTGCAGGGGATCGCAGTGGCAGGAGTGGTTTTTGCTTTCTTTAAAGACCGCTCCTTCGCATTGTGGTGCGGTTTTCTAACCATCTTACACGTAATATGTGATCTTATTGTAGGCTTCGAACATCAGATTTGGGGAGAAGACTCTCCTGTCGTTTCTTTGAATTCGTATCTAAATTTTCCCCACGCTGCCATCTTCTTCGAATTTTTTTTTAGTATCGCCTGCATCCTTTGGTTCGTCCGCACTGAAAAACAATCCGGCGCACCGATTTCAAAACAAAAGTTAGTTGGCCTGCTCGCAATTTTTTCCATCGGAGTATTGATGTGGCTTCCTGCAGCAACCATCCCTTTGAGAAAAATCCTTTCCTTGTTTTGATGGGCGCCTCGCATATTTTCGAGAATATATGTTTTTTCGATTATAGCGATCCGGCTCTCCCTCGACGAGGACGCTCGGTCGATCCGTGGCGCTGGGGTGGTTGTTGAGAGTATACTATCCCCGCCCTGATCGTGGGTGGGGATATCCTGGAGTTCCTACGAAAAAACGGACAAAAATCAATCTCCTTTTTTGGAGACAAAAATGCCGAAGAAAGCCAAATATTACCCAGAGGAATTTAAAATCCAAGCAGTACGTCGGTACTACGAAAATGGTAAGCGAGCGAAGTTTACAGGTCGAGAGTTAGAAGTTCCAGACGCAACATTGCGAGGTTGGGTAAAAAGTTATATGGAAAAAGATAAAGATCCGAAGAAAAGTAAAGCCTTTAAGAAGGAAGAAGATTTATCTTGTTTACTCAAGGAAAAAGAAAATCGCATACGAGAACTAGAGGAAGAGAACTTAATTCTAAAAAAGTCCATTGGCATTTTCACAAGAGACTCACGACAAAAATAGAAAGATACGAATTCATAGGAAAGTTCTGTCATATTTTTGCAGTGGTGAAGCTGCGCCAAACATTAGGAGTCTCTAGGAGCGGATTTTACGATTGGAAGGATCGGCAATCGAGCAAAAGAACCCAGTATAACCAATTGCTTGTTAGTTTGATTCGAGAAATCCACCAAGAATCAGACCTTACATACGGAAGTCCCAGGATCCATAAAGAGATAGAGAAGAGGGGTTATAGATGTAGCCGGAAATTGGTGGAAAAACTAATGAAAGTCTCCAATATACGATCAAAAACGAAGCGAAAATCAAACTTCTCTACAACCAATTCTGTTCATGGATTAGCAATATCTCCCAATCGATTAGAAAGAAATTTTGAAGTATCAAAACCTGGAACAGTTTTCTGTTCGGATTTCACATATATTCCGATTAAATCAAAGTATTATTTCTTGGTTGTCATTATCGATTTATTCAATCGAGAGATTGTTAGTTGGCATCTGAGTGATCATCAGCAAGTATCCAGTTTAATCACATGTTTTAAAGAAGCAGTAAGGAAAGGCATTCACGAAGAGGATTGCATATTCCACTCGGATCGAGGAGGTCAGTATGCTTCGAATGAATTTCGCCTGGCTTTGAGACTGGCTAAGATGAGGCAGAGTATGAGTCGAAGTGGCGATTGTTGGGACAATGCAGTTGTAGAATCATTTTTTAAAACTTTAAAAACTGAGTTTGTAAAGTGGCAAAATTTCGCGGGTTTGGAGGATGCAAAAAATAAGATATTTAACTATATCGAGATTTTTTATAATCGTAAAAGATCCCATTCTACTTTGGGCTTTACAAGTCCTATCGAATTTCGGAAAATATACGAACAGAGGATTGCTTGATTTTTCTGTCCGAATTATTGTAGGAACTCCATCCACCCGCCACCCATTGACGTCCATCTATCACGTATCAGTCGTTTTGAGAACTAGATTCCCCAATTTCGATTTTTTTATTCAAATGTATTCACCTTTTTGTCTATTCCTACCACTCCCGCGCCAGGGATCGTAGCGGAAATAAAACGAAACTCATTTCACGCTCTCGGTCGCGAAACCTCCTGTTTCGACTCCCGAGCTTCGGCCATCCATGGCCTCGCCACCGCGAGAAATGAGTTTCGTTGTTTTAAGAGAAGACTGTTTCGTTTGATTGGAGCGGAGAGCCCGGTCGTTTTTTAAAAGGATTCTGCGATTAGAATAAGGTTCGAGGCGCCCACAAGTGATATATATATTCTTCTAATTCTCTTTCATATAATGAGAATTAAGTGATCTAGCTTTTAGGTTCGTTCTATTGAATATAATCAATATGAGGTGTTTCTTACGGAAGCGAGGCCATGGATGGCCGGAGCTCGCCAGTCGGACCCGGATGGGACGCTGGCAGGAGCAAGGAATAACCTCACATTTTATGGGTCGTTCATTTTCTGACTCGCTCACCCGTTCGATCCCTTCGTAGATTGTTTGTTAGATTGAGATTTATTTTTGGGAAAAGAGGAAAGAGTCTTTGCGGGCGAAGGGACTCGCCCTCTCCGCTACTCGCCGTCGTGGCTCGTAACGCTCCGAGGCACGGTTCGCTCGTCCTCAGGCATCCTGCCTTCGGATCAGAAAACATCACTCCCTATGGGTCGTTCATTTTCTGACTCGCTCACCCGTTCGATCCCTTCGTAGATTGTTTGTTAGACTGAGATTGATTTTTAGGAAAAGAGGAAAGAGTTTTTGCGGGCGAAGGGACTCGAACCCTCGCCAGAAGCTTGGAAGGCTGCTGTGCTACCGTTACACCACACCCGCATTGGTATATACATAGTTTTCTAGGAAGGTTCGCGGTCAATGATTTTTGGTTCCAGAATTGATTCGTTGTAGAGAATGGGTATATGGCCCTTCCGAAAGCTCTCGAAAATTACAGACAGTTCTACCGCAAAATCAAAACGTTTCAGGACATCGGTTCCGTTTTGCATTGGGATTCCGAAGTCATGATGCCTCCTTCGGGCAGGGAATATAGGGCCAAACAAATTGCGGAAATATCCGGCCTGACGCATGAATGGACCGTCGGCCCAGAATACAAAGATTTGATCGAAAAAGCGGTTCAGTCTTTGTCGGAGGTACCACAAACTCAAAAATCCCTCTGGGAAAGAGAGTTTTCCGTCTTGGAAGACGAGAGAAAAAAAGCGGAAAAGCTTCCTGCGGAGTTTGTGACGGAGTTTTCCGAAACCACGAACTTAGCTCATGCCGTTTGGGCGGAGGCCAAAAAGAACCAAAAGTTTTCCGATTTTTCGGAAATTTTGGAAAAGATAGTGGGACTTTCCAGAAAACAGGCAGATTACATCGGTTATACGACCGAGCCTTACGATGTTCTTTTGGATTCTTATGAGAAGGATGCCAAGGCTTCCGAGATCGATCAATTGTTCCAAGACTTAAAAAAAGAATTGGTTCCTATCGTTGAATCGGCTCCTTATTTCGAATCTCCTTTTTCTTCCCGCACCACTTCCAAAGAGAAACAAGAAAAACTCTGCAAGAGACTGCCTCCTCTCCTCGGTCTCTCTTTCGACGTTTCTCGTTTGGATGTAAGCCATCATCCTTTTTCCACAAGTTTGGGAAAAGCGGACAAACGAATCACCACTCGTTATTCCGAATCCGATCCTCTTTCTTCCATCTTTGGTGTGTTACATGAGACAGGACATTCTTTATATGAAGCGGGTCTTTCCGAAATAGAAGATTGGCCTAGCCCTCTCACGGAGTTTTTGAGCTTGGGAATTCATGAATCGCAAAGCAGGCTTTGGGAAAATCAAGTAGGAAGGTCTCGTTCTTTCTGGGAATTTTTATATCCGATCCTTATTTCCGACTTCGGTCTTACTGAAAAAGATATTTCCTTCACCGATCTTTATAAATCCATCAACTCGACTAAAAAAAGTAAAATCAGAGTCGAAGCGGATCAAGTCACTTATAACCTTCACATCATCCTTCGTTTCGAAATCGAAAGAGATCTCATCAATGGTAAAATCAAAGTGAAGGATCTTCCCGAACTTTGGAATTCCAAAGTGAAAGAATATCTAGGTTTGAAAATCGAAAACGATTCGGAAGGAGTTCTCCAAGACATTCATTGGTCTATGGGAGGGTTCGGGTATTTTCCTACTTATACTTTGGGAAATATATTTTCTTCTCAGTTTTTTGCCGCATTTGAAAAAGAAACTTCAGGGTATCAAAATAGTTTTGCGAAGGACGGAGATTTTTCTTCTCTTCTGAAATGGCTTCGTTCCAAAATTCATCACCAAGGTAAAATCCAAGATGTGAATTCTTTGGTTTCTTCCGCAACAGGTGAATCGCCTAATGCAAAGTATCTGATTCAATATCTTAAATCAAAAGTTTCCGAAGTGGGAACTATTTAAAGGAAATAGAATATGTCCGATTCGGATCAAGTATTGGAAAAAATAGGGCAACTTTCCTATTTCGACAATTTAGCTCTTTATTATCTTTGTATCGAAACTCCTCCTCAAACATTGGCACTTGCCTTTTTACAGATGAATGAAAAGATCTGCGGTTCTATGTTGGGAGTGTTGGATGTAAAACGACGCAAATACGTCCATGAATTGATGGCGATGCAGAAAGACGCATCTTTGGAAGATAAGGAAGCCGCCGCAAACGGACTACTTCTGATTGCGGATGGTCTGATTTCCAGAAATCTAATCGTTAAAAAAGGTCAGTTTTTCTTCGGCACTAAAAAAGACTGATACAATCCGATTCCTAAAAGAATCCAACCTATTAAAAAACAAACTCCACCTAACGGAGTGATTGCTCCTAATATCCTTTGGCCTGTGATCGCAAGAGTGTAAAGGCTGAAGGAAAAAAGAAGAATTCCGATGATGAAAAACCAAACGGAAAATAGAATTTTTCGATCCGGTTTTCCTTCTTGGACCGCTAACGAAACCAATACCACCAAACAAGCGATCGTATGATAAAAATGGTATTTACTGCCTGTATCGAATACGGGAAGTCTTTCTCCGATAGTTTCTTTTAAGCCATGTGCACCGAAGGCACCTATGGCGACCGCTAAAAACCCTGATAAGCAAGTGATCAGGAAAGGAAGACGCAAGGATTGGTTCTTGACAAGATTCATAATTTACATTTCCTTTTTCCTATGAACCAAGATGCGTCGGGAAATAAAACAAAATTTGTGCGAGTTTGGAAACAATTGCAAGTGGACGAAGTCAAAAAACAACTTTTGTACATAGACGATCTGTACGGAACTTGCGGGAACTGCAAAAAACTAGGGTTAAACTATCTGAAGGATAAAAAGTGCCCCGATTGCGGCAATGTGTTCAAGTATTTAGCCACTAAAGTGAATCAGCCGAGCGAGATCGGTAAAATCCTTTCCCGCATTCAAAAAGAAGGTTTAGATTTAGTTTTAATCGAAAGAGAAGACTTTGAAAAATCCAGTGCGCAGGATGCCGCCAGAGATTTATTCAAATTCTAAAATCGAAAAGACCAATTGAATTGAGCCGTTTTGTTATGTGCTGAAGTATCTTCCCAAGCATCGAAAGCACGTACGGCTCTGGTCACTGCCAGCGCCGTAAAAATTCCGATCGCATTCGGACTTTCCCAAACGGTACCAGGCCCTTTTTCATTCATCATATTTGACCAGATGTTCTTTTTAGGAAGGTTTTGCTCGGCATAGTAGTAAGCTCCTCCC
>VFQU01000966.1_pt1 | contig 19577 bp, 14 predicted proteins | sample 3512311 | NCBI WGS metagenome assembly VFQU01 (sample SAMN10412377, study PRJNA504923) | tailings metagenome | isolation source: Relicate 3 Philex TSF3 active mining site | place: Philippines: Tuba, Benguet | collected 2017-08-29
TTCCAGCCGTGTGAGGTGGGCTTCCAACTGCTTCTTGTTGAGCCATCCCGTGCCGTAGATGCGCGTCAATTGCGCATTCTTCTGATCGCCGCGCCAGTAAGCGCCCGCCACGCGCATCAGCTTGAAGGCATCCGGATCGAGCTTGCCGGTCGAAGGCAGGTGCGGGCCGCGGCACATGTCGAGCCAGTCATTGCCCGACCAATAAACCGTCAGCTCCTCACCCTCGGGCAGTTCGGCGGCCCATTCGGCCTTGAAGGTTTCGCCCTCGCCCGCCCACTTGGCGATCAATTGTTCGCGGCTCCACACTTCGCGGCGCAAAGGCTTGTCGGCGCGGATGATGCGGCGCATTTCTTCTTCGATAGCGGGCAGATCGTCCATGCCGAAAGGTTCGCGGCTCGCAGGAGCCTTGACGTCATAATAGAACCCGTCGTCGGTCGCCGGGCCGAAGGTGATCTGCGTGCCGGGGTAGAGCGATTGCACCGCCTCGGCCAGCACATGGGCATAATCATGGCGGGCAAGTTCGAGCGCATCGGCCTCGTCCCGCGCGGTGACCAGCGCGAGGTAAGCATCGCCGTCAAACGGCCGGGTGAGATCGCGCAACTCGCCGTTCACCCGCGCTGCGAGCGCGGCCTTGGCAAGACCGGGGCCAATCGCCGCGGCAATATCGGCCGGGGTCGAGCCATGGGGCACTTCGCGCACCGAGCCATCGGGCAGGCTGATCTTGAGCAATTGCGTCATCGTCTTATCCTTTTGGCGGTTCGCTCGTGCGAACCGGCAGACCTTCCGCCCCACCTCCGCATCCGGCCACCAATAGTACCACTATGTTATGGTGGCCGGGTGCGGAGGTGGGGCGGGAGGTCTGCAACTCAATTTACGCTCGCCCTGCCACAAGCGGGCGCGCACCGGAAGAGCGGTGTTGCGAGGATCAGCCTTGGGGAGAACACCGCACCGCCCCAAAGCCGGGCGGCGGGCGTTGCGTGGTTACAGCGCAGCCCTCCGCCCGGACCTAGTCCGGGTGGTGGTGGTGGCGGTCACACGGGTGGTGATCGGCTTGCGCATACCCGGTCCCATAACCGGCAATCGCTGCGATGTCATTACCCTTGCAACGCGGCGTCAGACTTCGAGCTTGCCCGCGCCTGCTGCGGCCGAAATCCGCTTGGTGGCCGCGAGCTTGGTCGAACGCTGGCGCACACTGCCGGTAAATCGGTATTCCGTGGTCGCGCGCGCAGGTGTGAGTTCGACGACCATATATCCGCGCTGCGCGGTATCGGCCCACTTGAGCCCTGCGTTGGTGGTAACCAGCGAGGCGGCCAGATCCTTGGGCGGGACTACCGCCAGATAGCTTTCGAACCCCGGAGAGGACACGCTGTTCACCCCGAATTCCACGCCCGCACGCGCGCCTTCGTGATCGAGTTCAAAGGCCCAGCCATTATGCGTATCGCCTGCCAGCACCAGCAGATTGGCATCGGCATCAAGCGCTGAATTGAGCACCCGCGCACGCGCCGCGGGATAGCCGTCCCAGGCATCCATATTGGAAGGCAGGCCAGCCTTGCTCGCCATCACCGCTGCGGTGAGGCGCTGGCGAATGTAATCGGGAAGGCCGCTGCCCAGCTGTTCGGCCAGCGTCGTCGGGGTTCTGAGATTGCCCATCAGCACTTGCTGCACCAGCACCTGCCAGGCGGTGCCCCGCTTGGTCGAGGCCTTCATGCCATCGGCCAGCCATTTTTCCTGCGCCGCACCCAGCATCGTGCGCTTGGCATCGGCCCAGGCACCATCGCGGAAAGCATCAAGCGCTGCCATCATCGCTTGCGGGTCGCTTGCCCCTTTCAGCACCGATCCGAGATCAAGCTGCTTATCGCGCGCAAGCAGGCGGGTTTCGAGCCGAAACAGCGTTGCCAGATCGCCGACCTGATAGGCGGCATAGGGTTCATCCGAAACCGGCAGCCATTCGCGGTGCACCTGAAAGGCGATCGCCTTGCGCTTGGCCCACTCGCCTTCGGCTGCGGGGTCATGGTTCTCCGCCCCGCCGTGCCAGCTGTCATTGGCGCTTTCGTGATCATCCATGATGCAGATCATCGGCATGATCTGGTGGATGCGGCGCAGATCGGGGTCGGAGCGATAGGTGGCAAAGCGCAGGCGGTAATCCGCCAGCGTCACGATCTCGCTTTGCGGCGCCAGCACCCGGCCCTCGGCCTTTTGCTGCGCCGACGGATAGGTGCCCGCGCCATATTCGTAGATGTAATCGCCAAGGTGCAGCGCCAGATCGCAATCGGCGACTTCGGCGGCGTGGCCATAGGCGTTGAAATGCCCAAAGCCATAGTTCGAGCAGGAAAACACCGCGAGGCGGAACGCCGCCGTCTGCCCTTGCGGCAGGGTGCGGGTGCGCCCGGTATCCGAAGTGCTGCCATCGGGCGCAACAAAGCGATAGAAATACCATTGCCCCGGCTGAAGGCCCGCAGCGGTCGCCTTGGCACAGCCATCGCGCAGCGGTGAGGCGGAGGCCGCGCCGCTGGCAAGCGGCTTTGCAAAATCTTCCGAAGCGCTCACTTCCCATGTCAGCGGCGTATCGGCATCGGCAACATAGCGCGTCCACAGCAGCACCGATGTCGCCGCAGGCTCCCCGCTCGCAACGCCGTGGGTGAACCCCTTGCCAAAGCTCTGCGCCACGAGCGGTGTCGCAGCAGCGGCCGCCGAAGCGCCGGCAAGAGTGAACAGCCCGCGCCGGGTCAGCGCGGCGGGGGACAAGGCAGGCATGCGCACGGGGATCGTTTCAGTCATGATGGTGCGCGCTACCTCTCTCGCATTGCGGCCGTGTGACACTCACAGCACCGACAATGGTTGCGCTTTGCCCGCAAGGCAAGGCATGAGGCAGGGCCATGACCCAGCCGCGCTTTCACGCCATGCCCGATGGCCGCCGCATCGCCTATCGCCGCACACCGGGCAGCGGGGCAGCGCCGACCCTGGTGTTCCTGCCGGGCTATATGTCAGACATGAGCGGGAGCAAGGCCACCGCGCTGTTTGCCCGCGCCGAGGCCGAGGGGCGCGTCTGCCTTCTCATGGACTATTCGGGCTGCGGGCAGAGCGATGGCGATTTCGCCGACGGCACCCTGTCGCGCTGGCGCGAGGAAGTGCTGGCGGTGATCGCGGCCCATGCGCCCGGACCGGTGCTGCTGGCGGGATCATCGATGGGCGGCTGGCTGATGCTGCTGGTCGCCGAGCAATTGGGCGCGCGCCTTGCCGGCATGATCGGCATTGCGCCCGCCCCCGACTTCACCCGCTGGGGCTACAGCGCTGCACAGCAAGCCAGGCTGGCCGCGGGCGAGACCATTTTCGAGCCCAATCCCTATGGCCCCGAACCCACGCCCACCCATGCGGGCTTTTATGCCGACGCCGCGCAGCATCTGCGGCTCCAACAGGGCCTTGCGCTGACCTGCCCGGCGCAGCTTATCCACGGCCAGCGCGATGATGATGTGCCGTGGGAGATCAGCTTGCAGCTCGCCGCCGCGCTCGCTTCGGATGCCGTTCAGGTTACGCTGATAAAGGACGGCGACCACCGCCTGTCGCGCCCTGCGGATATCGCCCTGATCGAGGCGGCGGTGGCAGCCTTCTACCGAAAGTAACCTGATGTCGCTGCTGCTCGCTTTCCTGCTGCAAGTCGGCCCCTTTCCGGGGGTCGATACCATGCCGCGCCCTGATGATCCGCTGATCAACCGCCCGCCGCCGCGCCGGGTGCGCGGGCGCGATCCGGTGGTGGAGATCGAGGGCATTACCCCATCGAGCCGATGGTTGCAGGAGTGCCTCGACCAGATCGAAGCCGACGCCGCGCGTGCCCACGCGATGGCGCAAATCCGCCGCACCGAGGCGAAAGGCGCAGACCGGGTGCTGGCCAACCTGTGCCTTGGCGCAGCCTCAAGCGAACTGGCACGCTGGGATGATGCCCGCGATGCCTTTCTTGCCGCGCGCGAGGGCACGCCTGCCGATGAACCGCGCGCCCGCGCACGCTTTGCCACGATGGCGGGCAATGCCGCGCTGGAAGGTGGCGGGAGCGAGGAAGCGCTGGTGCTGCTCGCCACCGCACGCGCGGATGCCCGGGCTGCCAGCGACAGGACGCTCGAAGCCATTGCTGCGATCGACAGCGCCCGCGCGTTGGTGGCACTGAAGCGCTCCGACGAAGCGCTTGGCGCCTTGCAGGAGGCGACCGGCCTCGCGCCCGAACGCGCGGAAGGCTGGCTGCTCCATGCAACGCTGCTGCGGCGGCTTGATCGGCTGGGCGAGGCAAAGGCCTCGATTGAACGCGCCGCAACGCTCGCCCCCAAGGATCCCGAAATCAGCCTTGAGGCAGGCGTGATTGCGGTGCTGGATGGGCGCGATGCTGCTGCCAAAGCCAGCTGGGAAGCGGTGATTGCGCTTGATCCGGCGGGCCCCTTCGCCGAAACTGCGCGCGGCTATCTTGCACAGCTTTAAGGACGGGAGCCTGCACCGCATGACCCAGTTTTCCGTGCTCGATCTGGTGCCGGTGCGCGAAGGCGGCACGCTGCACCAAGCCTTCGCGGCCAGCACCGATCTTGCCCGCACGGCAGAAAAGGTGGGTTGCAAACGCTTCTGGGTGGCTGAACATCACGCGATGGACGGGATTGCGGGCGGGGCGACTTCAGTGGTGCTGGCCCATATCGGCAATGCCACCAGCCGCATCCGTCTGGGATCGGGCGGGATCATGCTGCCCAATCATACCCCGTTCCAGATTGCCGAGCAATTCGGCACCCTGGACGCGCTTTTTCCGGGGCGGATCGATCTCGGCCTGGGCCGCGCGCCCGGCGCAGGGCCGGAATTGCAGCGCGCACTTCGCAAGAACCTTCATCAGGCCGCCGAATATTTCCCGCAGGACGTGCTCGAATTGCGCGCTTTACTGACAGGCGACGTCGATCTGCCAATCCGTGCGACGCCAGGCTATGGCGCGCAGATCGAGCTGTGGATGCTGGGATCAAGCCTGTTCGGCGCGAGCCTTGCCGCCAAGCTCGGCCTCCCATACGCCTTTGCCGCCCATTTCGCGCCCGATCATCTCGATGCAGCGCTGGCGCTGTATCGCCGGGATTTCCAGCCGTCTGCCGCGCTTGAGCAGCCCTATGTGATGGTGGCGATGAACGTGTTCGCCGCCGATACGGCCGAAGAAGCCGAGTTGATCGCCTCCAGCCAGGCGCAAAGCTTTGTCGCGCTTCGCAGCGGCAGTCCGGGCAAGCTGCCGCCGCCGCGCGCGGGCTACCGCGCCACCCTGCCGCCGTCAGCGCAGTCGATGCTCGCCCATCTCGGGCAGGCCGCTGCCGTTGGCACGCCTGATGATGTGCGCGCCGCGATCCAGGCCTTCGTCGCGCGCACCGGCGCAGACGAGATCATGCTGTGCGGTTCGACCTATGATCCAGCCGCGCGCATCCGCAGTCTCGAACTCACAATGGAGACAATGCGCACACCCATCCTTGCGTGACGGTCGCTAAAGGCGTATCGCGCGGACGTTACATAGAAACAATCCGGCACAACAAAATTACCGATACAACGCCGGAGCAGAGGATGCCGGGAGCCCCTCAAATGGCCACGAAGACTGCCGCCAAATCGACCGATCTGATCAAGGCGCTGAGCGCCAAGCTTGCCCGCTCGATCCTGCCGGGGGAACGCCCGCTGGACAAGACGGCGCTCGTCGAGGCAGCCGATTTTCTGGCCGCCGCCATGGCCCGGCGTGCCCGCGGCGAATCGCGCGTCACCATCGCCTCAAGCACGGGCGAGAAGCGCTGCCTGAGGATCGCGGTCATCAATGATGACATGCCGTTTCTCGTCGATTCGATTGCCGGGGCAATTGCCGCCCAGGGCCTCACCATCGACGTGCTGCTGCACCCTGTGGCCGCCGTCTCGCGTGATGCCGCAGGCGCGGTGACGGGGCTGGATGGCGCGGACGGCCTGCCCGAATCGCTCGTCTATATCGAAACCCCGCGCGCCGACGCGCGCCAGCGCCGCGAGCTTGAGGCGTTGCTCGCGGCGACGCTTGACGATGTGCGCGCCAGCGTGGCCGATTGGCCCGCGATGCAGGCGGCGATGAGGGCCGATGGTGCGCGCATCACCGCAGCCGCGCCCGAGGCCGCAGCCCTGCTCGATTGGCTCAATACGGGCCTTCTTACCCAATTGGGCCATCTGGTGCGCGAACGCGGCGGGGCCGTGCGCGATACGCTTGGCATTTGCCGCACGTCAGCACGCGATTTGCTCGCCGAAGCCTCTTATGATCGCGCATTTGCCTGGTTCGATGCGCAAGATGCCGCAAATAGCCCGCGTCAGCTGCTGGTGATCAAGTCGAACCGCCAGTCGCGGGTGCATCGCTTGAGCCCGCTCGATCTGTTCATCGTACCGCTGCGCGATGGGGCTGGACCGAATGCTGGCAAAGTTACTGCCTTGTCGATCCATGCAGGCCTGTGGACCAGCGCCGCGCTCGCTTCGCGCCCTGGCGAAGTGCCGGTCCTGCGCGAGCGGCTTGCAGACCTTACCCAAAGCCTTGGCTTTGCACCTTCGGGCCACGCGGGCAAAGCGCTGATCCATGCTTTCACCTCGCTGCCCAATGATCTGCTGATTGCTTTTGCGCCCGCCAAGGTGGCCGAACTTGTCACCGCCAAGATGGCGCTGATTGATCGCCCGCGCCCGCGCGTTGTGATGGTGCGATCGACCCTTGAACGCCACATCTTTGCCTTTGTGTGGCTGCCGCGCGACCAGCTCTCGACCGATGTGCGCCTCCAGATCGAGGCGATGCTGCTCGAAACCCCCGGCGCAGGATTGCTCGACTGGAGCGTGGAGATCGAAAGCTCGACCCTTGCGCTGCTGCGCTTTCTTATCGACGTGCGCGCCTGCGAGGACATGCCGGATGATGCCGTGATCGAGGCGCGGCTGGTGGAAATGCTTCGCGGCTGGAACGAGGCCGTCGAAGCACGCCTTGCCGGCACCGCCGAAGAAAGCCGCGCCGCCGCCATCGCGGCACGCTACGCACCGGCCTTCCCGCCTGCCTACCGCATGGCCTACGGCCCGGCCGAGGCCGCGCTTGACATTGCGCGGCTGCGCCCGCTCGCCCAGGGTGCCGAAAGCGCCGAGGTCGGCGCACCCGAACGCGGCGTGCGGCTCTACCGCCTTGAAAGCGACGGCGCGGATGTGCTGCGGCTCAAGATCTATTGCCTCAAGGGCAAGCTGCCGCTTTCCGATGCTGTCCCGGCGCTGGAAAATTTCGGCTTCCGCGTGATGGCCGAAGTGCCGACCTTCCTTGCCGATCCGGCCCTTGGCTCGATCCACGATTTCATCCTCAGCCTGCCTGCTGGCCTCGATGCAGCAACAATGCTGGGCCGCACCGCGCTGATCGAAGGGGCCTTGGGCGATGTGCTGAACGGGGCAGGAGAGGATGATCCCTTCAACCGGCTCGTCCCCGGCATCGGCCTTGCCGCGCGCGAGGCGGATTGGCTGCGCGCGCTCTATCGCTATCTGCGCCAGACGGGCATGAGCTTTACCATCTACACTGTCGTCGATGCGCTGGCGGCTGCGCCTGCGGCGACGCGGGCGATGATCGATCTGTTTACCGCGTGCCACGATCCGGCCTTTGCAGGTGATCGCAAGGCAGCGCAAAGTGCCGCGCAAAGCGCCTTTACCCGCGCGCTGGCAAAGGTGACCGCGATCAATGATGATCGTCTGCTGCGCCGCTACATGGCGGCGATCCTTGCAGTGCTTCGCACCAACGCCTTTGCGCCCGCTGCCGCCGAAGCGCTCGCGTTCAAGTTCGATTCCAGCCTCGTGCCGGCCCTGCCCAAGCCGGTGCCTTGGCGCGAGATTTTCGTCTACAGCGCCCGCGTCGAAGGCATTCACCTGCGTTCGGGCGCAGTGGCGCGCGGGGGCCTCAGGTGGTCGGACCGGCGCGATGACTTCCGCACCGAAATCCTCGGCCTGATGAAAGCCCAGCGCGTCAAAAACGCGGTGATCGTGCCAACCGGCGCAAAGGGCGGGTTCTACCCCAAGCAGCTGCCCTCACCCGCGCTCGACCGCGAAGGCTGGGCCACCGAGGGCCGCGCCGCCTATGAAATCTTCATCCGCACGCTGTTGTCGGTCACGGACAACATCGTGGAAGGCACGGTTGTTCACCCCCAAGGCGTCGTGGTGCGCGACGGGGAAGACCCCTATTTCGTAGTCGCCGCCGACAAGGGCACCGCGACGTTCTCCGATATTGCCAACGGCATCGCGCAGGGGCGCGACTTCTGGCTTGATGATGCCTTCGCCAGCGGCGGCTCGAACGGATATGATCACAAGGCCATGGGCATCACCGCGCGCGGTGCGTGGGTGAGCGTGCAGCGCCACTTCCGCGAAATGGGCATTGATGTGCAGTCCGATCCCGTGACTGTTGCAGGCTGCGGCGACATGTCGGGCGATGTGTTCGGCAACGGGATGCTGCTATCCAAGGCGATCCGGCTGGTTGCCGCCTTCGATCACCGCCACATCTTCATCGATCCCGCTCCCGATCCGCTCGCAAGCTGGCAGGAAAGAAAGCGGCTCTTCGCCTTGCCCCGTTCAAGCTGGGACGATTACGACAAGGCACTGATTTCCAAGGGCGGCGGCGTATTCCCCCGCAGCGCCAAGCAGATCAAACTGTCCAAGCAGGCGCGCGAGGCGCTGGGGATCGACGCAAAGGAGATCGAACCCGAAGCGCTCATCTCCGCCATTCTGCGCGCACCTGTTGATCTCTTGTGGTTCGGCGGGATCGGCACTTACCTCAAGGCCCCATCCGAAAACCATATCGAGGTGGGCGATCCTGCCAATGATGCGCTGCGGGTGAACGCGGATGATGTGCGCGCGCGCGTGATCGGCGAGGGCGCAAATCTTGGCGTGACGCAAGCCGGGCGCATTGCCTTTGCCCTGAAGGGTGCCAATGGCCTTGGCGGACGCATCAACACCGATTTCATCGACAATTCGGCCGGCGTCGATTGTTCGGACAACGAGGTCAACATCAAGATCGCGCTGGCGGCTGCCACCCGCAGCGGCAAGCTTTCGGCCAAGAAACGCAATGCGCTGCTTGAAAGCATGACCGATGAAGTCGGCGCCATCGTGCTGGAGGATAACCGCCTGCAAGCGCTCGCGCTGTCGATTGCCGAGGCGGGCGGCGCGGCAGCCACCGCATCGCATCTCCACCTGATCGAACGGCTGGAGGAGATGGGCGGCCTGGACCGCCGCACCGAAGGCCTTGCCGATGACGAGACGCTGATGCGCCGTGCTGCCGATGGCAAGGGTCTGACCCGGCCCGAGCTGGCAGTGCTCTTGTCTTCGGCCAAGCTGGCGTTGCAGGACGCGATCGAAAAGAGCGCCCTGCCCGATGATCCGGCGTTGGAAGCGCTGCTGCTGGGGCGCTTCCCCAGCGCGATGCGCAAGACCTTTGCCGAGGAGATCAGGGGCCACCGCCTGCGCCGCGAGATGATCGCGACCAGCCTGGCCAATCGTATCGTCAACCGGATGGGCCTCATTCACCCCTTCGAACTGGGCGAGGAAGAAGGCGTCGGCTTTGCCGAGGTGGCAGCGGCTTTCGTCGTCACCGAAAAGCTGTTTGCGCTCGATGGGTTGTGGCGCGACCTCGATGATGCCGCGATGCCCGAGGCGGCCCGCCTTATCCTGTTCGAACGGGTGGCGGCGGCAGTCGGCAATCTGATGTCCGATGTGCTGCGGACCGCTGCGGGCAAGGTGCAGCCGAGCGCCATGATCGGCGAGCTTGCCACGGGTGTGGCCTGCCTTGCCGGTGCGCGTGAGGAATTGCTGGCGGGCAAGACCCGCGAGCAATCCCGCGCCTTGCGCGCGCGGTTTGTGGAGCTTGGCGCGCCCGCATCGCTCGCTGGCCGCGTTGCCAACCTGTTCGATTATGACGGCGCAGTGGGGCTTGCCCGCCTCGCGCTTGATACCGGCGTTGAACCGACCCGGCTGACTCACGCCTTTACCGATGTCGGCGGCAGGCTCGGCCTCGACTGGGCGCAAGGAACGGCTGCGCATATGAGCCCTTCGGATGTGTGGGAGCGCCTGCTGGTCGATGGGCTGGCGCGCGATTTCCAGCAGATGCGGCTCGATTTTCTGCGCCGCTTGCTCGGGCGCGAGGATGCCACGGCCAATCCGTCGGCAGCGGTTGCTGATTGGGCGGCCAGCAATGCCGAGGCGATCGCGCAGATGCTGGGGCTTATCACCCGCGCGCAGAGCCGTCCGCCGGTGGTGCCCGCGATGCTCGCCCAGATCGCCGCACAGGCCCGCAATCTGCTCGACCGGTAACCCATCGGTCAGCGCCGGGTGCCCCTATCGTCCTTGACGCGTGCGGCATTTGGCGCGAACCACTGGCGCCGGGACAGTTGAGGGGAAGCCTTGTGGATCACGCCGATGTGCTGATTGTCGGAACCGGCCATGGCGGAGCGCAGGCCGCGATTGCCTTGCGCCAGCAGGGCTTTGACGGCTCGGTGCTGATGGTCGGGCGCGACCATGCTCCGCCCTACGAACGCCCGCCGCTCTCGAAGGAATATCTTGCGGGCGACAAGGGGTTTGAACGCATCATGATCCGCCCCGAGAAATTCTGGGCGGAAAAGGATATCGGCTTGCGGCTCGGCGCGGGGGTCACTGCGATCGATCCCAAGGGCCACACGGCGAAGCTCTCGGACGGGAGCGTGATCGGCTATGGCACGCTGATCTGGTCGGGCGGGGGTGATCCGCGCCGTCTGCCCTGCGTGGGCGCCAATTTCCGCAATGTGTTTTACGTGCGCGACAAGGCCGATGCCGATGCGATGATGGCCGCGCTTGAAGCCGGAGCGCGCCGCGCGGTGGTGGTGGGGGGCGGCTATATCGGGCTGGAAGCCGCCGCCGTGCTCAGGAAGCTGGGCTGCGAAGTGGTGCTGGTCGAGATGCTGCCGCGCCTGCTCGCCCGGGTGGCGGGAGAAGAACTGTCCGCCTTCTACGCCGCCGAACACCGCCGCCAGGGCGTCGATGTGCGGCTTGCCTGCGGCGTCACCGAAGTGCTGGGCAACGGGCACGGCGCTGCGAGCGGCGTCGTGCTCGATAATGGCACCAGCCTTGCCTGCGACATGGTGGTGGTCGGCATCGGGATTGTGCCAGCAGTCGGGGCGCTGATTGCAGCGGGCGCAGCGGGATCGAACGGGGTCGATGTCGATGAATTCTGCCGCACGACGCTCGATGATGTCTACGCGATCGGGGACTGTGCCGCCCATGCCAATCCATTTGCGGCTGGCGCGGTGATCCGGCTCGAATCAGTGCAGAACGCGCATGACATGGCGAACACGGTGGCGCGCGCCATCATGGGCGAGCACGAGCCCTATCACGCGCTGCCGTGGTTCTGGTCAAACCAGTATGACCTCAAGCTCCAGACGGCGGGGCTCAACCTCGGCTATGATGCAAGCGTGCTGCGCGGCGATCCGGACAGCCGCAAGTTCACGGTCGTTTACCTGAAGGACGGGCGGCCCATTGCCTTCGACTGTGTCGGCACGATGAAGGACTATGTGCAAGGGCGCAAGCTGCTGGAGGCCGGAGCCGGGCGGATTGATCCAGCGCTGCTGGCCGATCCCGAAGTGCCACTGAAAGACTTGATCTGATCCGCCCTTCCCCTTGGGGAAGGGATGGAGATGGGGGTTCGGCCCTAATCGGGCGTGGAGCCGCCACCCCCTAGCCCCCTCCCGCATGGGAGGGGGAGCCTGCCAATCGCGCCAGCGCCCACTCAGCCGCCTCTGCCACCACCGGATCAGGATCACCGGTAAGCGCGCGCACTTGCGGCACAAGCCCCCGATTGCCGCTGTTGCCCGCCGCATAAAGGCAGTTCCTCACGAACCGGTCCCGCCCGATCCGCTTGATCGGGGAGCCCGAAAACAGCGCCCGGAAGCCCGCATCATCAAGCGCCAGCAATTCGGCAAGGCGCGGCGCGACCAATTCGGCGCGGGGCAGAAATTCGCGCATCGCGCGCGCGGCGCTGGCAAACTTGTTCCAGGGGCACACCGCAAGGCAATCGTCGCAGCCATAGATCCGGTTGCCGATCCCTTCGCGCAATTCCGGCGCGACCGGGCCCTTGTGCTCGATGGTGAGATAGGAAATGCAGCGCCGCGCATCCAGTTGATAAGGTGCGGGGAAGGCATTGGTCGGGCAGGCATCAAGGCACGCCCGGCAGCTTCCGCACTGGTCGCGGTGCGGCCCTGACGGCGCAAGATCGAGCGTCGTGTAGATCGCCCCCAGAAACAGCCAGCTCCCATGTATGGGGCTGACGAGATTGGTGTGCTTGCCCTGCCAGCCGATCCCCGCCGCCTCGCCCAGCGGCTTTTCCATCACCGGGGCGGTATCGACAAACACCTTGACCTGCGCCTCGGGCCGTTCGGCCACCAGCCAGCGGGCGAGCGCTTTCAGCCGCTTTTTCACCACATCGTGATAATCACGCCCTTGTGCATAGACGGAAATGCGGGCGTGTTCGCCTGACCCTTCGAGGCTAAGCGGATCATGCGCCGGAGCATAGGACATGCCGAGCGCGATCACGCTTTTTGCATCGCACCACAGCCCTTGCGGCGAGCGGCGATGATCGGCCCTTGCCGCCATCCACTCCATCGAACCATGAAAGCCTTCGCCGAGCCATTCTTCGAGCCGCTGCCCGCGCAAGGGATCTTCGGCCGCGCTCGCAATCCCGCAGGCTGCAAATCCTTGGTATTCCGCCTCGGCAGCAATCCGCGCTTCAAGCCCAAGTCCTGCGGCCGCGTTAACCATGCTTGAAGAGGCTCCTGTTTAATCAGGCGGGCTAAAGGCGGGCATTATGGATATGGCAATCACCGAACAATTCAAGCACGGCACGGCGACACCGGCAGCGCCGCGCGCGCTCGCTATCGAGGCGCATGGCCTCGTCAAGAGCTTTGACGGCACGCGCGCGGTCGACGGGGTGGACATTGCCGTGCCCGAAGGCGCGATCTACGGCGTGCTCGGCCCCAACGGCGCGGGCAAGACCACCACCTTGCGGATGCTGCTGGGAATTATTGATCCCGATGCAGGCGTGCGCCGCGTGTTCGGCCATGATCGCCCGCACGAAATCGGGCGGCTGATCGGCTATCTGCCCGAAGAACGTGGGCTGTATCCTTCGATGAAGGCGATCGAGGCGATTGCCTTCATGGGCGCGCTGCGCGGGCTATCGCTGGCCGAAGGGCGCAAGCGCGGCATGGAGATGCTCGAACGCCATGGCCTTGGGGCTGCGGCCACCCGCCAGATCCGCCAGCTTTCCAAAGGCATGGCGCAGACTGTGCAATTGCTCGGCACGCTGGTGCACCGCCCGCGACTGGTGGTGCTGGACGAGCCGTTTTCAGGCCTTGATGCGATCAATCAGGGCAAGCTTGAAGCCATGATCCGCGCCCTGGCGGATGACGGGGTGACAGTGATTTTCTCAACTCATGTGATTCACCATGCCGAACGCCTGTGCGAAGGGGTCGCGATCATTGCTGGCGGCCGTGTGCCCTATGCCGGCAGCGTCGAGGCCGCGCGGGACCGCATCCCGGCGCAGGTGCGGCTCGAGACCCGGGCGCGCGAAGGCGCGTGGCTGGCAGCCCTGCCCAAGGACACCCGCCGCAATGGCGATTTCTTCCACTTCCCCCTGCCCGAAAGCGGGGTTGAGCCGCTGCTGCGCCAATTGATCGAAGGCGAGGCGGGCATCCTTTCGCTCTCGATCGAGCGTGCGGGGCTGCATGATGCCTTTGTCGCCATCGCGGGCGAGGCCGCCGCGCGCCAATTGAAAGCCGATACCGAAGGAGCCGCCGCATGAGCGCCCCCGCCACTGCCGCGACCAGCCCCCGCCTCTCCACACTCCAGGCTGCATGGGTGATCGCCCGGCGCGATTTCATCGCAGTCTTGTTCAGCCGGACTTTCCTGTTCTTCCTGCTCGGCCCGCTTTTTCCCTTCATCGTCGGCGGGCTGGCAGGCAGCATCACCGGCGAAGTGATGCGCGAGGCGGATAGTGTCGCGGTGGGCGTCGCCATGAGCGAGCCTGACACCGCCGCGATGATCGCAGCTGGCACGCGCCTTTCCGCGCAACTGGGCGGCGCGGTGCCGCCTTTGCAGGCCGTGCCCGAAGCGGCGGGCGAGCCTGCCTTCGATGCCCGCGCATTCCTTGAACAGCGGCGCGGCAATTTCGCGGTGATCGTCACCGGCACGCTTGCCGAGCCGCAGGTTGTGGGCACGGCCGAACAGGCGGCGCGCTGGCGCGGAGCGATCGAACTGATTGCCGCCAATGCGGCCGACGCCGCGCCCGCTGCTATCCCGCAAGCGACCAGCGCGCTGGTGGCCAGCAGCGCGGCAAGCGACCGGTCGAACCGCATCGCCACCGCGCAAGCCGGGCAATTGCTGCTGTTCCTTCTCACCATGCTGCTGGCGGGCATGGTGCTGTCGAACCTGGTCGAGGAAAAAGCCAACAAGATCATCGAAATCCTTGCCGCTGCAATCCCGATGGATGCGGTGTTCATGGGCAAGCTGTTCGCGATGCTGGCAGTCTCGATGGTGGGAATTACTGTCTGGGCGACCTGCGCCTTTGCCTTCTGGGCCATCGCAGGCGCGGCCGTGACGGCAGGCACCGGCACCGATCTGGCCAATCTGCCTGCGCCCGCGGTCGGCTGGCCGCTGTTCGTGATGCTGGGCATCACCTATTTCGCCATGGCCTATCTGCTGCTCGGCGCGCTGTTCCTCACCATCGGCGCAATGGCGAGCACGGTGCGCGAAGTGCAGACGCTTTCCATGCCGGTCACCATGCTGCAATTGCTGGTGTTCTTCCTTGCCGCCTACACCATTACCCAGCCCGGCACGGCGCTGGAAAAGGCCGCGATGATCTTCCCGTTATCCTCGCCCTTTGCGATGCTGGCGCGCGCCGCGATGGACGAAGCGCTGTGGGTGCATGGCGCTGCGCTGGCCTGGCAGGGATGCGCGGTGGTGCTGATTGTGAAGGGCGGCTCGATGCTGTTCCGCAAACGGGTGATGAAATCGGGCGGCGCAGGGCGCGCGAAAAAGCCGCTGTTTGCGCAGCGGGGCACGGCGGTGGAACCTGCCGAGTAAGCGCCCTCGATCAGTCCCTCTTTGCAACCCACTATTGACAAGCCTGTAAGTTAGGGCAGGATGCGATTCGTGAGCAGAGCGGCCCGTGCCAGAGGCCGCCTGACGGGAGAGAAGCATGGCCACCACCGCCCCCACCCCGCCCGCCATCCAGCGCCCGCAAGTGCGCCGGTCGCCGAGTTCCTACGAAGCCTTGAAGGCGCATCTTGAAACCCATCCCGAAGAGCGCCTGCGCCACACCCACCCGTGGGATGTCAGCCGTTCGGACATCTATTTCGAAGACAAGTGGCAGCCGGTCTTTGCCGAAATGCGCAAAAGCGGACAGCTGCATTATATCCCCGAAAGCCCGTTCGGCCCCTATTGGGCGGTCGTCGGCCACAAGGCGATCCAGCATATCGAGGCCCTGCCCGAAGTCTTTTCGTCAAGCTGGGAACATGGCGGCATCACCATCCTTGAACGCCTGACCGAAGAACAGGCGGCGGCGGCCGGGCACGCCCCGCGCGAATTGCCGATGTTCATCGCGATGGACCGCCCGCAGCACACTGGCCAGCGCCGCACGGTTGCGCCCAAGTTCACGCCATCCGCGGTTACCGACATGGAAGCCGAAATCCGCGCCCGCACCGGCGAATTGCTCGACAGCCTGCCGCGCGGGCGCGTGTTCGATTGGGTCGAGACGGTCTCGATCGAGCTGACGACGGGCATGCTCGCGATCCTGTTCGGCTTCCCATGGGAAGATCGCCGCTTGCTCACCTTCTGGTCGGACTGGGCGGGCGATACCGAAGTCGGCGCGGTGCGCGCGCTCGACGAGACGCGCTGGAGCATCCTTCAGGAAATGGGGGCCTATTTCCAGACGCTGTGGATCGAACGCACGATGGATAAAGAGCCGGGCAATGATCTCATCTCGATGATGATCCATTCGCCTGCGATGAACCAGATGCGGCCCGAAGAATTCATGGGCAATCTGGTGCTGCTGATCGTTGGCGGCAATGATACCACTCGCAACACCATGAGCGGGATCATCCACGCGCTCGACAAGTTCCCCGATCAGCGCAAGCTGTTCGAGGAAAACCCCGATCTGATCCCAAATGCGGTGCAGGAAATCCTGCGAATGCAGGTGCCGCTTGCCCACATGCGCCGCACCTGCACCCAGGATACCGAGGTGTTCGGGCAGACCATCAAGGCGGGCGACAAGGTGGTGCTGTGGTATATCAGCGCCAACCGCGATGACGAGGTGTTCGACAACCCCGACGTGCTCGACATCACGCGCGAAAACGCCCGCCGCCACCTCGCCTTCGGCTATGGCATTCACCGCTGCGTCGGCGCGCGGCTGGCGGAATTGCAATTGCGGGTGCTCTTGGAAGAAATGCACAAGCGGCGGATGCGGGTGCATGTCGCAGGCGATGTTGAGCGGGTGCGGGCGAATTTCGTGCACGGCTTCCGCAAACTCGAAGTCGAGATCACGCAGTTCTGATCGCGTCAGGCTTGCAGGCAGCGGAAACCTTGCGATAGGTTCGCACGTAGTGGGGATGATCCTTTCACCACCGGACGCCTTGCCCATGCCCCAGCCTGATCTCACCCGCCGCCGCCTGCTTGCCGCCACTGGCATTGCCGCTGCCATGCCATGGCTGGCCGCTTGCGGGGCAGAGGCGCAGGCCAAGAGCTTCCCCGTCACCAAGTCCGATGCCGAATGGCGGCGCACCCTCACGCGCGAACAATATTACGTGCTGCGCGAGGAAGGGACCGAGCGCGCCTTCACCTCACCACTCAACAAGGAAAAGCGCAAAGGCACCTTTGCCTGCGCGGGCTGCGGCGCGCCGCTTTATTCCTCCGCGCACAAATATGATAGCGGCACCGGCTGGCCGAGCTTCTGGCAGGCGATCAGCACCAAGGCGGTGGGCACTTCGACCGATTACAAGATCGGCTATCCGCGCACCGAAGTGCATTGCGCGCGCTGCGGCGGGCATCTCGGGCATGTGTTCGGAGACGGGCCCAAGCCCACCGGAAAGCGCCACTGCATCAATGGCCTCGCACTGATTTTCCTGCCGGGTTGAGGCCTATTCGGCCACCAGTTCGGGCACTTGCAGCCGGGCGGCCAGCTTGGCGAAATCGCCGAGCGTGAAAGTGTCGTCGAACACCACGCCATATTGCACGCCGCGCCGCCAGCGCACCTTGGTGCGGATTTCCTTGAGCTCGGGCGCAATCTCGCCTGCCTCGATCCGCAGGTTCTGATCGATCGCGAACAGCCCGTCGCATTCGAGCAAGGCACCCTGCTGCGAGAAATTCACCACCATCGCCGGGCAGCGCTGCGTGAGGGTGCTGACAGTCACGGGAAATTCGACGCCGAGGCGCAAGCCGCGCTTGGGATAAAGGGCCGCCTCGTTGATCAGGCTTTCGACCGCAACCGCAGCGTCAAAGCGGAAGCCCGCTTCATGGCCGCGCTGCCACACGCTGGTGATCGGGTAGGCAGCGCCTGCTGGCATGTGCAGTGCGAATTGTTCAAGCGCGGGAAGCTGGTGGAACAGCCGCACGCTGACCCCGGTTTCCGAGACATCGCGCAGCACGCAAACGAATTCGCCCGCCGCGCACACCAGCTTGGCAGCGCGGATAAGCAGCGTGAAGCGCGGCGCGGCGCGCTGTTCGCTGCCGTCGCCTTCCTGTGCTGCAATTTGCGAACCCCGGGCCGCAAAATCCATCGCCACTTCGCCTTGCTGCCGGTGGGTGACGGATCACAGTCTGACCCGCCCCGCACCGAAAATCCCACACCATTCCATGCCATAGGACTGGCTGGTTAAAAGGTGGATAATGGCTTGCTAAGGTAAACGGGCGGGCATCGCGCCGTCGTTTGTGCCGGTCGGGTTTGCGGCGCGGATTGCTGGTGCGGGTGGGGGGACTCGAACCCCCACGAGCAAGGCTCAGGGGATTTTAAGTCCCCGGCGTCTACCATTCCGCCACACCCGCGCCTGTCGAAAGCCCCCTGCCGATAAGCGCACCAGCACCAATCGGCAATCGCCGATGCCCGCAAATTGCAGCGGGAGGCAGAAACATGGGGCCGTGCCTCACCAGGGCGCAGCCTGCCTCGTTAACGGATTTGCGCCCGTGCTCAGTCCGTGTTGAGACGCTCGCGGATTTCCTTGCCCGCCTTGAAATAGGGCACCCGCTTGGCCGCCACATCCACGGCTGCGCCGGTGCGCGGGTTGCGCCCGGTGCGCGCCTCGCGTTCGCGGGTGGAAAACGCGCCAAAACCGCGCAGCTCGACCCGGCCACCTTCGGCCAGACGCTGCGCAATTTCATCGAAGAAGATATCGACCACCTGCTCGATCTCTTCGGCACGCAATTCAGGATTGTCCTTGTGCAGTTCCTGCAACAATTCGGATCGGATCATTTTGTCCTCCCGATGTCGGCCAGCATTGTAAGGTGAAGGCCGCATCCATGAACGGGTGGTCCCGCTGTTGTCATCATACTTGCCCACGACCCTAGGCGACATGCCTATAGCCCACGCAAACAATCCGGCGCAATCCCGCTCGGTCAATTTGTTACAGGATCGCCGCAAGTTGTCCGCTGATTGAAGGCAGAAGGAGCCCCAACGATCATCCGCGCAGCGCAAGCTCGGCAGGATTGAGGCCCAGCTGTTCCATCCGGCGGCGGATTTCGGGCCATTCCTCGCGCAGAAATGCCTCGCGCTCGCGCGCCCGCAGCCGCTCGGCCGCGCCGCGAACCACATACATCCCGACCCCGCGCTGCACCTCGACCAGCCCATCGTTCTGGAATTGTTGATAGGCCTTGGCCACGGTGAGCGGATTGGCGCCCTGCTCTGCCGCGAGCGCGCGCACCGACGGCAGCATCGCACCTTCAGGATATTTGCCCAGCATGATGGCAGCCGCAATCTGATCGCGCAGCTTGAGGTAAACGGGCCGGTTCGGGCTCATGAGCGTATGTATCCCTCGGTAAGGTGCTTCAGTGCCATAATACAGCCATGCAGGTCAAGGCGCGCCTCCATCCCCATCCCGGAAGGGCGAGGTGCTTCCGTTACGTGCCCACGCAACAAAAGCTTCACATGAAGCGCGAAGGCGCTAGGGTGCCGCGCTTGGACAGAGGCGGGCAGCACGCCCCGCATGACGGATACAGGGATCGATTTGATGAAAGCTCTCTCGCAATGGGCCGAGGCGGACTGGATTGCGGCTATCGCGGTGATGGTGCTGATCGTGTTTCTCGCCATCGGCGGCAAGGTGGCGGTGCAGAAGGAACCCGAATTCGCGGGGCACCCCAAGGGCCTTTACATGCTGTTCTTTGCCGAGATGTGGGAGCGCTTCTCCTACTACGGCATGCGGGCGATCCTGATTTTCTATCTCACGCAGCACTGGCTTTTTTCCGACGGCAAATCGAACCTGATCTACGGCGCTTACACCTCGCTGGTTTATATCACCCCGGTGCTCGGCGGCTACCTGGCTGACCGCTATCTGGGGCAGCGCCGCGCGGTG
>VFQU01000969.1_pt1 | contig 19507 bp, 20 predicted proteins | sample 3512311 | NCBI WGS metagenome assembly VFQU01 (sample SAMN10412377, study PRJNA504923) | tailings metagenome | isolation source: Relicate 3 Philex TSF3 active mining site | place: Philippines: Tuba, Benguet | collected 2017-08-29
TGATAAGCCTCTGCGTAGTAAAACTCTGGTGCGTCCAGAATTTCGGTCGTGATGGCTTTGTAGCCTGCTTTCGCCAGTTCCGCCTGATAGGTTTTCAGAGAAGCCTCGGCGAACTGACGCTGCTCATCCGAATAGACATAAATGCCCGATCGATATTGCGTTCCCGCATCATTGCCTTGGCGCATTCCCTGAGTCGGATCATGGCTTTCCCAGAAGACTTTCAGAAGTTGCTCGTAGCTGATTTTTTTCGGGTCATAGACGACGAGAACGACTTCATTATGTCCAGTCATGCCAGAACACACTTCTTGATACGTTGGATTCGGCGTGTATCCGGCTGCATACCCGACGGCGGTTGTGTAAACGCCTTCTTGCTGCCAGAATTTGCGTTCTGCACCCCAGAAGCATCCTAATCCGAAAACGGCGGTTTCCAGACCTGCGGGAAACGGCGCTTGCAAAGGATGACCATTGACAAAGTGCTTCTCAGGAACGGGCATCTTTTCTGATCGCCCTTTTAAAGCCTCACTCTGCGACGGCATCGCTGATTTTTTCCCAAATCCAAATAACACCATTGATTTTGACGCTCACATGATTTTCCTTGGATTTTAACGCGATCGCTGATGGGGATTGCAGTGTGGATTGCCGATGTATGCAGTATCATGCTTTGAATCGCATCGGCAAAATCTAGCCTGAAATTCAGAATTTTCAGAATACTAAGATTTGTGTTCATATCCTCAGCCAGACCTGCATTTTCAAGAAAAATCAGGTTAAATCTAAAGAAAGTATTAAGTTATTAAAATTTCGTCGTTTTTGCCCTGTTATCAAAGTGTTCTTATCGTTTAGGAGCGGTTTCAATGCAGCTAGTCCCCAGACCGTCTCACTCCTCCTTTCCGGAAAATTCTTCTTTAGGCAAAACTTCTCAATACAAACAACTGATTCCCTCTGATCCAGAAGAACGAGTCGTCATCCTGATTGATGGTGCAAACCTGTTTTATGCAGCGATGCAGCTTGGCATGGAGATTGACTATACTCGCCTCTTACAATGCCTAACCGGAGATCGATCGCTGGTTCGCGCCTATTTCTACACCGGAGTCGATCGCGCTAACGAAAAGCAACAGCGATTTCTCTTATGGATGCGCCATAACGGATTCCGGGTTGTCTCTAAAGAGCTAATTCAGCACCCAGATGGCTCCAAAAAAGCGGATCTCAACATTGAAATGGCGGTGGATATGATCACCCTTTCCCAGCACTGTGACACGATCATCTTGCTCAGCGGCACAGGCGACCTCACCTATGCCGTTGACCATGTGTCCTATCGCGGAGTCAAAATCGAGGTCGTTAGCCTACCGACGATGACCAGTGACAGCTTGATTCATGTGTCGGATCACTTTATCGATCTCACCCACCTCAAACCCAATATTGAGAAGCTCCGTCCCGCTCAAGAGCGAATACCCGACTGAACTCGCCACAAGGCAGCATAAACGCCATCATGAGCCAGTAATTCTTCATGCGTTCCTTGCTCCACAATGCGCCCATACTCCATTACATAAATGCAGTGTGCCTGTCGAATCGTAGAGAGACGATGCGCGATCGCAATCGTCGTGCGATGTTGGGTGATCGTGTCGAGCGATCGCTGAATGGCTGCCTCAGTCTCGTTATCGACCGCAGAGGTTGCTTCATCCAAAATCAAGATAGGTGGATCTTTCAGAATGGCACGCGCGATCGCCAGTCTTTGTCTTTGCCCACCCGATAATTTCTGACCGCGTTCTCCAACGATCGTGTCATACCCTTGGGGCAAATCTGCAATGAATTCATCCGCTTCAGCGAGCTTCGCGGCTTGCATAATTTCTGCACGACTCGCATCAAAACTGCCATAAGCAATATTTTCAGCGACCGTTCCATGAAAGAGAAAGACTTCTTGGCTGACCCAACCGATGCAGCGTCTTAGATCCCGCAGTTGCAACTCCCGAATATCAATTCCATCAATCAAGATTTGCCCTTGCTGAATTTCATAAAATCGCAGCAGCAATTTAACTAAGGTGCTTTTCCCTGAACCCGTTGCACCGACAATTCCAATCGTCTGTCCCGCCGGAAGATGCAAAGAAAGATTCGTCAACGCGGGTGTGCGATCGGGGTATGCAAAAGTAATGTCTCGAATCTCCACTTCGCCTCGAACTTGATGGGTCGGAAAAGCTCGATTTCCAGTGGGAATTGCGATCGGTGTATCGAGCAAATTCATGACGCGGTTAATCGATGCCATCGCTCGCTGATATTGATCCAAGGTCTGTCCCAATTGCGTAAAGGGCCACAACAACCGTTGGATAATGAACACCATAAATCCATATGTTCCAACCGATAGCCGACCATTTGCTGCTTCCAATCCGCCGAGAAATAAGGTGGCAGTGAATCCAATCAGAATGACAAATCGAATCAACGGCACAAATGCAGCAGAAAGCGCGATCGCTTTTCGGTTACTGCGTCGATAGGCTTCACTCTCAATGCCAACGCGTTCGAGTTCATAATCCTCAGCCGTAAAGCTTTTAATCGTGGCAATGCCCGACAAATTATTTGCCAATCTTGCGTTGATCAAGCCTGATTTCTGCCGCACATCAGCATAGCGAGGGGCAAGCATCTTCTGAAAGACCAACGTGCCCCAAATAATGAATGGAATCGGCAACATTGCTAGCCATGAAACCGAGGGTGCAAAAGCGATGAATGTTCCACCGACGAGCAATACAGTCGTGAAGAATTGCAGAATCTGATTTGCACCACTATCGAGAAAGCGCTCTAGCTGATTGATATCGTCATTGAGAATGGCGAGTAAATTGCCAGTTGTCTCAGTTTCAAAGAAGCTTAGCTCTAACTCTTGCAAATGTTGGTAGGCATCGAGCCGCAAATCATGCTGCATCGTTTGGGCGAGATTTCGCCATTGTCGATCGTAGAAATATTCAAACAGGGATTCTAAGCCCCAAATTAATAAAGTCAGGAATGAAATGACCGTCAATTGTCCTGGAATGCTTTTTACCCCAAGTTGAGCAATCCAAGATTGATCCCGCTTGACGACAATATCAACTGCAATCCCAATCAGATAAGGAGGAGCAAGGTCAAATGTCTTATTGAGAACAGAGTTGATGCTAGCTTGTAGTGCTGAAGCACGGTAAATGCGATCGTAGTTAAACAACCGTTGCAGTGGGTGAGGCTTCTTCTGAGTCATAGCAACGTGATTTTAGGAAATCTCACCATACTACAACTTGTGGTATTCATTTCAACAAACGAAATTTCAACAAACAAAAAAATGGAGAGATGCAGTCGCTACATCTCTCCGAAGATTCTTCATGGAGAAAACTTGTGATTGACAATGCTATTGCTGCATTGAAGGAGCCGAGAAAATCCGACTGCTCAATGGCACTCTGGCTTGCGTCTTTTGAGCAACGGGTTTCACCACATCGGATTGTGATACGAGAACTGGCTGTTCCTGCTTTGGAGCCTCTTTCTGCACGACAACCTGCTGATTCTCAGAAATAGGTTGTTTGGCTTCAGGAGCCGTCTCAGCCACTACCGGATTGACCATCGCACCTGCAAAACCCAAAAAGACGATTGAACGCAAGAGTGAAGAAGACATAATCAGCGTGGGAAATGGATGCTCACACCGTAGCCCGTCTCCCTAGTCGATCGCGTTGAGCACTTCCACTGATTTTCTTGTGAAGAACTGATAAACCTAGAAGGCGAAAGTTGTCCGGACGACCCCTGTCACAAACGAATCGCTATCCGGTGTATGTCCAGGTTGAATGATCCAGATCAGTCCAGGAGTCACGCTGATATTGTTATTCAACTGCCAACGGTAGAACGCTTCAACATGCGTCGTCGTTCCAGGTTGTCCACCTGAGCGACCCAATCCAGTATTGAGTGAATCTGGAATATTACTGCCGATGGGTAAAGTGCTATGCGTAATTTTCGGTGGCTGTCCCACATACAGACCTCCCAGATTTCCTTTGCCAAACAGATCCAGGAAATTCAAGTAGACCATGTAATTCGTCGTCTCAACTCGGTCCGATTCGCCCGGAATGTAAGAGTTGGTATAGCCAAACCATCCTCCCAGATTTAGCCGCGGATTAATTTGCCAGTTTACCGTTCCCCCAAATGCATTGGTTTGAGTAGGAGCAGAACTTCCGCGTACCGGATCGATCGCTGTCAGTTGAGCATCCCCCACAAAACTAAGCAACTGGCCATTCGGAGAATAGTTGTTGATGTAGTACAGGGCAACATCGACTTGATCGGTCGGAGTCACAGCAAGCTGGACACCTGCTGTATTGTGTCCTTTGCCGCCAATTGAGTTAGGGAAGAATCCAGGAATATTGGTGGAGTAAATAGCCTGCAAACTTGCCCGCTTGGCAAATTGCCAATCAAAAGCAACGCCACCCCGACCAAAGCCAATATTCAAAATCGGATTACGCTGAGCAAAGTAGGAAACCGGGCCTGTAAATGCTCCTTCAGCTCGATTAGGTCCTCGAAATGCCAAACTGCTGTAAATGCCTTCTGTTCCAACCATCCCGACCAATTTGTCCGTGACCATGAAGTGATATTTTAAGTCACTGATATAAAGCGGAAATCCACCTAGGTCATAGCCGACTCGAGCATCATTGGTGAGCCGAGGATCGCCACTTCCATTTTGTTGCCAGAATGCGAAGTAGAGAAAATCGCGCGGGCTGAACTGCGTGGTGAAAGACAGATAGTTGTTTGTGATGACATTAAAATTCGTTCCTGGATCATCGGTATCCCGTTGCCCATCTCTGAGATTACGATCGCCCCGATTGGGTGTCCTTCCCTGTACGCCAATGACCGAAAATCCATTCATTTTGGTCGTGGTCGAAAACTGTTGAGATTCGAGCTTTGCAGTGCGTGCTTCTAGAGTGTCAACCTTACCTCGAAGTGCAGTTAACTCCGATGAGAATTGAGTTTGCAGCGTTTTCAGTTTCTCTAAGTCTTCCTGCTTGACCAAATCAGCGGTGCTCGCCGCAATCAGTTCATTCACACGATCAAGACAAGCATTCAAGCCTGCTGCAAATTCGTACCGAGTCAGGGCGCGATTGCCGCGAAAGGTTTTGTCAGGATAGCCTGCAATACAACCATAGCGCTCGACTAGAGACTGCAATGCCTGAAATGCCCAATCGGTCGGCTGAACATCGGTTAACTGAGAAACAGAAGTGACCTGATCTAATTCTGTTGCTTCAGGTGCTTCCGGCTCTCCTGCGATTGCAGGAAACGAAATGAAGCTCAGCAATAAACCGACAAGCAGACGATCGCGCAAACGTTGAGACATGATTGGAGAAGAACTCAATGATGCTCATCAATCTACGGATTTCCTCAGGGTTTCAATCCGTAATCTTGCCCAGGATTTTTATGTTCGTAGAAAACGCGAGAAATTTTACGCAAAAAAAAAACTCGCCCTCATTGAGAGCGAGTTGAATTGAAATTGATTTAGCCGCCAGCGATCGCCGGAATGATGCTGACTTCATCGCCATCTTTCAGTGCCGTATTCTCGTTATCGAGAAAGCGAATATCTTCGCTGTTGACATAGAAGTTGACGAAGCGGCGAAGCTTGCCTTGTTCGTCTACGAGACGAGCCTTGATGCCCGGACAACTCGATTCGAGCGATTCTAGCAATCCACTGATCGTATCGGCACTGCATTCAACAGTCGCTTGATCGTTGGTAAGTTTTTGCAAAGGGGTGGGAATGAGGACTTTGACAGCCATAGTTCAGAAAATGCGTAAAAAGAACAGAAATTAATTAAACCAAAACTTGTTGCCACTCTAAGCGATCGAGGGTGCGAGATCTTTCTAAAGCACGCTCAAAGCTTTCCAGCTTCGGCTCGATCGTCAAGGGTTCACCGACGTAACCTTGAACCGCTTCTTGCGTCTTCAAGCCGTTACCCGTGATGTAAACCACAGTTGTTTCATCAGGATTGATCTTACCGGCCTCAACCAATTTCTTCAGAACTGCGATCGTGGTTCCACCTGCGGTTTCTGTGAAAATGCCTTCGGTTTCAGCCAAGAGTTTGATGCCATCTACAATTTCCGCGTCGGTGACCGATTCGATATTTCCATTGGTCTTCCGAGCAATATCAACGGCATAAACGCCATCTGCCGGATTTCCAATTGCGATCGATTTTGCGATTGTGTTCGGCTTAACCGGAGAAATGAAGTCTCTGCCTTCTTGGAATGCTTTTGCAATCGGAGAACAGCCTTCAGCTTGTGCACCACTAAACCGCACTGCTTTTTCTTCGACCAATCCCACTTCGACGAATTCGTTGAAGCCTTTGTAGATCTTGGTGAACAACGAGCCAGAAGCGAGAGGAGCCACAATATGATCCGGCAATTGCCAGCCGAGTTGCTCGATCACTTCGTAGCCCAAGGTCTTCGACCCTTCTGAGTAATAAGGACGCAAGTTGATATTGACGAAGCCCCAGCCGTGAGTGTTTGCCACTTCAGAGCAGAGACGATTCACTTGGTCGTAGTTGCCATGAACTGCCATCAGGGTCGGGTTGTAGATCAAGGTTCCGAGAACTTTACCCGCTTCTAAGTCAGAAGGAATGAATACACAGCAATCTAAACCTGCGTGAGCCGCGATCGCGGCTGTTGAATTTGCCAAATTGCCAGTACTTGCACAGGAAACCGTCGTAAAGCCCAATTCGCGCGCGCGGCTCAATGCTACTGAAACGACGCGATCCTTAAAGCTGAGCGTCGGCATATTAACCGCATCATTCTTGATAAACAGCTTTTTCAGACCTAACCGACGTGCCAAACGATTTGCTTGAACCAGGGGAGTCATTCCGGTTCCGACATCAATCACATTGTCAGTTTCGACAGGCAAGAACTGACGATACCGCCAAATCGAGTTCGGGCCTGCTTCGATCGTTTCACGAGTGACCGTTTTGCGGAGCCAATCGTAGTCGTACTTCACTTCCAACGGGCCAAAGCACAATTCACAAACGTGAGTCGCTTTCGGTTCATATTCTGCGCCACACTCTTTACACTTCAGTGCTTCAAACGCAGATTGGCTGGAACGGGTTTTAGAATACGTTGCGGTCATCTCTCGAAACTCCCTAACTGCAAGCTTTTTATCGTTTGACTGTGATTTCGTTTGAAATCGTAGCACGGCAAAAATACGGAGTCAAACATACCCGACAAATTTTATCGGGTATAGCTCAACCGCCGCTCACAGGCGGGATCAAGACAATTTCGTCACCATTTTGCACAACGGTGTCCGGTTCGACAAATTGCAGGTTTACACCGAACCGAGTAATTTCTTTGAATGCAGAAAGCTCCGGGTGATCCAGGATTAAGCGATCGCAAATCTGCTCCACCGTTTGCCCAGTCGGGATTTCCAATGAGAGTTCGGGTACGCCATACGCATCCTGATATGCCGCAAAAAGTTTCACGGTTACGGTAATTGAATTATTCATTTCAGCAAAATTTACAAACGCTTGTTCAAAATCAGGCAGAAAAGATCAATCTAAAGATGACGATCCTCGCCCTTCTCTGAGTATGACGTACTGTATTAACCCGGATTGCCCCCAGCCTCAAAATCCAGATGGACTAGACTCCTGCCAAACTTGCGGTACAACATTAATCGACCGCCTCAGAGGGCGCTATCGCATTCTCGAACCCCTGGGGCAAGGGGGATTTGGGAAAACATTTTTGGCAGCAGATGACGATCGTCTTGGAACTCGCTGCGTCATTAAACAATTTTCTCCGCAACTGAAGGGCACAAAAGGACTAGAGAAAGCGATTCAATTATTTGAGCAAGAAGCGGTTCGCCTGCATGAACTGGGCGAACATCCGCATATTCCGACGCTGCTGGCATATTTTGAGCAAGACCAACGCTTATATCTCGTTCAGCAATTTATTGAAGGATCAACGCTCTCTCAAGAATTGAACAAAAATGGTCCTTTCAGCGAACAGAAGATTCGCGAGGTGCTGGTGCGGCTCTTACCTCTGTTGAAGTTTGTTCACGATCGCAATGTGATCCACCGCGATATTACCCCTGCCAATATCATTCGTCGCAATATTGACGGGCGCTTAGTGTTAATCGATTTTGGAATTGCGAAGGTGCTCTCAGAAGAGAATGCCAGCAAGCCTGGAACTAAAATTGGCACAGAGGGATATGCGCCGATCGAACAACTTCGTAATGGCAAAGCTTATCCAGCGAGTGATCTCTACAGCTTAGGCGCAACCTGTCTCTATTTATTAACACAGGTGCGTCCTGAAGAATTGCATGATCCGCTCTCTGGTAAATGGTTGTGGCGTGAACGCTTAGCTAGTCATGGCGGCGGTATTAGTGAAAATATTGGACAGATTCTCGATCGCATGTTGAAGGATTTAGTCAGCGAACGGTATCAAACTGCTGATGAAGTTATGCACGATTTACGCATGGCACTCTCAAAACCTGCGGTCGGTGCGGCTCCTCAGACTTCAATCCCCAGCCGTGGCAGAAGCATTCATCTTTCGGCGATCGCGTATCCTGCAACTCAACCGCCTGCTGACCTCCCATCTCCCTTATCTGCACCGCAAAGAGTTTCAACACCCCCGCCCCCGCCGTCTCTGCCTCTCAGCGCGACGCGACACTCTGGGATTCCGAAACCTCAGCCAAGAAAATGCTTCTACACGCTGACAGGTCACACCTCATGGGTCGTATCGCTTGCCATCAGTCCCGATCGTCGCACGCTTGTCAGTGGCAGCTTAGACGATCGCATTATGCTCTGGGATTTAACCACGGGCGAACGCTTAGGAACTCTAACCGGGCACAAAAACTCGATTAATTCACTGGCTTTTAGTCCTGATGGGCGAACGTTAATTAGCGCGAGCGATGACGACTCGATTAAAATGTGGCGACTGCCCACTGGAGAAATGATTCGATCGCTCCAAGGTCATTTGCGCGATGTGAACTCGATCGCAGTCAGCCCGGATGGGAGCTTTTTTGCCAGTGGTAGCGAAGATCGCTCGATTGGCATCTGGCGAATGAATACAGGTGAAATGATTCACAGTTTTACAGGCTTGTCTGGCATGGTGAAAACCGTAGCAATTAGTCCGAATGGGCAAATTTTGGCAAGTGGTGGATTGAACAATCTCGTCAAACTATGGAATCTGATCACAGGGCAACCTGTCAGAGAATTAGCAGGACATCAAAATTCGATCACCTCGATCGTGATCAGTTCAGACGGCAAACATTTAGTCAGCGCCAGCAAAGATAAAACAATTAAAATTTGGGAACCCAATACTGGGCAAGTTGTGCAAACTTTAACCGGGCATTCGGACATCATTAACTCGGTCGCAATTACGCCCGATAGTAAGACGCTCATTAGCGGTAGCAACGATAAAACCGTGAAATTGTGGAATCTTAATACTGGTGATCTAATTTGCACTCTGACGGATCATTCTCATTCTGTAAATGCGATCGCGATGAGTAGTGATGGTCAATGGTTTGCCAGCGGCAGTTCTGACAATACAATTAAAGTCTGGCAAACATTTCCCTGATGCCAAAAATGAGACGTAGGGATGAGCACCGATCGCCTTGGTTTCGATTACGCTAAAACTATTCGCTTCGATTCCGATCCTCTTATCCTTTCCCGGAACTCTAAATCGATGGATGCAGCTAGAAGCCCGCTTCGACGAATTGACTACTTGTTGCGTAAGGCTGACTATGTGAATTGGCATCGCCAGCAAAGTAATCGCCAAATTCTGCGATCGCAACAGGGATTTAGTGATGTAGAACCGTCTCGCCCAAGAGCTTGCCGAGGCTGTGCAAATTATCACGGGGTTGCCTACGGCTATAGCCGCGAGAGCCGCACTGCATTAGTCTGCGGATTTCATCCCTATGGCTGGCTAGACAGTTCAGATTGCCCAGATTGGCAGGAAATTCGCTGATGGATAAAGTCGAAGAGTTGGTGTGCAAGTTCTAGTTTTGTACAGGGTGGAATCGCAACTTGTCGTCCAGTGCGATCGATGAACATTGCCTGATTGGTATCGCTGCCAAATCCGCTATTCGGTTGGTCAATCGGATTGGCAATAATCACATCTAAGTTTTTGCGGTGCAGTTTTTCGAGTGCCGGAGTCACGAAATCTCCGGTCTGCGCAGCAAATCCAATCAATTGCTGATTCGGGCGTTTCAATGTTGATAGTTCTGCAAGAATGTCAGGAATGGGAACTAGGTCTAACTTCTCTGGCAGTTGGCTTTTTGGCAATTTCGCATCACTGTAAAAATTAGGTTTGACATCCCCGACCGCAGCAGACATAACAATATAATCTGCACTGCTAAAGTTCTGTTTCATCGCTTGCTGCATTTCTTGTGATGTTGTAACAGGAATGCAGCGAATCGAGCGGAGGGGAGCGAGTAAATGCGAGTCGATTGGCGCGTGGACGAGCGTTACTTGTGCACCTCTATGTAATGCTGCTTGTGCGATCGCAATTCCCATTTTTCCAGTTGAAGGATTGCCGATAAATCGCACTGGATCAAAGTGTTCTCGCGTTCCGCCTGCACTGACGAGAATCTGTTTGCCTGTTAAATCGCGATCGTGAGTTTGTAAGAGCGATCGAATTTGTAGCAGTAATTCTTCTGGCTCTGCCATGCGTCCCGTGCCGACACGATCGCACGCGAGAATTCCTTCTCCGGGAGCAGCAGAGTGATAGCGTGTGTCAGACAACAGTTCGCGCCAATTACGTTGAGTCGATCGCTGTTCCCACATGTCGGTATTCATCGCAGGAGCGAGCAATATCGGACAGGTTGAAGCGAGAACTGTATTCGTGAGTAAATTGTCTGCAAGTCCATAGGTTAACTTTGCCAGCGTATTTGCTGTCAAAGGTGCGATCAGAAACAGATCTGCCCATTCGCCTAATTCGATATGTAAGGGGCGAGGATTTGACGTATCCCAAAACATTTGATCGGTGTAAGCAGGATTGCGGCTCAACGTTGCAAACGTCAGAGGTGTGACAAAGGCTTGAGCCGAATCGGTGAGAATCACGCGCACCTCAATTTGCTCTTTAGCTAGGGCTGAAACCACATGACAGACTTTGTAAGCTGCGATTCCGCCGCCCACACCGATTAGAACTCGTTTTGGTATCTCACTCATTTTGTGATGACTAATTGTGATGATTCAGTAGATGGGCGTAATTCAACATCTGCTCGGCATCTGCTCGGCATCTGCTCGGCAAGTTCTCTCGCTTCGTTGCTCACCCGCCCCGGAATGAATTCGGGGCTAGCGGTGCGAAGTCCGCTCCGGGACTAACAGCCAATGAAAACGCTTTCTTCAGTGGGTTTCAACCCAGTTCGCACGGTTAGCCCTGGAATTCTATTCCGGGGCGGGACACAGACGAGAGCGACTCTCTTCCCATTTCATCTTCCTAATTTATGTCCAGTCATCATCGTCCCAAACATCTGAAGTGGAGGACTGCGATCGCTGAGATTGAGGTTGAGGCGCTTTCACTTCTGGTTTTGTTTTAACTTCTGGCTTTTTGGGCGGTTCTACTTCCCAATCGTCCCAGGGATCAGGATCAGAAGAAGGTGCCGTGTACGGCTCGGTTTCTTCCAAGGCAATTTCTTCGACAAATTCGTAGGTCTGCTCTGCAACGGATAGCGCTTTTTCTTTTAATCGACGCGCTTTTTCGCGTGCCAGGTCAGCCAGAGATTTTACTTCTTGAGTAACTTGTTGAGTGACTTGCGATCGCTCTTCTTTTAGGCGATCTTTTACCTTCGAGAATTTCTCCTGAACGCCGCCTCGATACACTGCAAACGATTCGACTGATTCTTGAGGCACAAGCACCCGCTGATTGCCAAATCGCAGAATATAGTTTGCTGGCAACAGATAAACGCTGCCGACAATGCCGCCCCACCCATCCGATACATAGAGATAATGTTGAATCTCGCCCGTTTCGAGATCGAATAAATAATCCACAATTCGACCGACATGATCGCCTCGATCTGTCCAAACTTCGGAGCCAACCAGCGATTCGAGCTTCTTCACTTTCTCGGCATCAGTTTCAACAGGCGCAGAATTGACCAAAACGCCGTTACTGCCGATCGTGTCCAACTGATCGAGATTAAACGCCGTTTTCTTACTGCCAAGCCAACCCGACTTACAAATAAACCCAAGCACCCGATGCACTTTCGGATACATCCAAAGCACTTCGATCTGTCCTAGCTCTTGCATCGAACCGCGATCGAGGACAGTCTGATTCAGAACCTCACTTTGCCGAACGATCTCCGCCATATCTTGCCAAAACGCTGCTATTTCTTAGAGTTTATCTTGCAAATGCCAAAAATGTCGCTTGACATAAACGTGTTACATTTTGCATACTAGTTAACTGGCTATTAATTCATGCTCGGATCAGGTATTGGCAACTGCGATTCTCGACGATCGCGACCTGTACGGCGCTTATCAGGATAAACTCATGGCTCACGCAATTATCGAAATCGCAGGACAGCAAATTCGGATTGAACCGAGTCGTTTTTATGATGTGAACCGTCTCGTCGGAGATGTAGACTCGCAGCTCGAAATCGATCGTGTCTTGTATGTGAATAACGCAGGCGAAGTTAGCATCGGTGCACCCGTTGTAGAAGGGGCAACCGTTCAGGCAACGATTTTGCGTCACATGCGCGGACGTAAAGTTCTCGTCTACAAGATGAAACCGAAAAAGAAAACCCGCAAAAAACGCGGTCATCGTCAAGAACTCACCCGCATCATGATCGATTCGATCACGGTCGGTGGAACCGCGATTGATACCAAAGATCAGCCGCGCGGTTAGTCTAGTCAATACAAGCACGAATTTCAGAGGAAATCATGGCTCATAAGAAAGGTACAGGAAGTACAAGAAACGGACGCGATTCTAACGCTCAGCGTTTAGGCGTGAAGCGTTACGGTGGTCAGAAGGTTTTGGCTGGAAACATCTTGGTTCGTCAGCGCGGAACCAAAGTGCATCCAGGTAACAATGTCGGACGCGGTAGCGATGATACCCTGTTCGCATTGATCGAAGGTGAAGTGAAATTTGAGCGCTTGGGCAAGAGCCGCACGAAAGTGAGCGTTTATCCTGTTTCGGCATAGATCGAAATTTGAGGATATTGAAAAGCCGCCTAGGATTTAGGCGGCTTTTTTGGTGTTGATGCTGGCTAGATTCTAAACAGGTGCTGTGACTGCGGGGACAGCAATGATGGACAAATCTACTCGTTCGTTTGCGGGTTGAGTCACATCGACGCGGACATTTGGGCCGAAGAATGAAGTCATTTTTTCAATCTTTTTCTGCCACATTTCCAGGGTGATGAAGGGCGAATCGAATTCGAGAATCATGGCGTAGGCTCCATCGATATTCTCTTCGCGAATGCCGATGATCGTGGGTCGATCGTCATCGGTTGGAGCAAGACCCAAAAATTTCAAAGCACTGTCTAAATGCGCTTCTTGCCCATAGCGATACCGAGTCAGGTCATCAAAAATTTGCTTCTGAGTGTCGGTCGCTTGGGTCGTTTTGAGTGCTTCTACTTCGGAAGTCGTGGGAATCGTTAGAGGCACGGGGCGAAGTTCAGTAATTTTGAGCGCTACGCCGCCTAGGAGTAACGGAATTCCATAGAAGAAGCCAATCATGTTGAGCGCTGCATAATTGAGCGCGTAGGCGGTAAATCCGATGATTGTGATGATGGCTCCTCCACCGAGGCACAACGCAGCCAAAGGAGGCAATCGACGAAGTAGCGATGACATAAGACGAGTTTTTTGCAAAGTTTGTTAACTTTTATTATCACCGCTTTCGGGAACGTGCAGCAAAGCGGATTGATTCTCGATCGCAGATTTACACAGGTTTACGTTTCTGCCCTTCGGAACGCAGGATCTTTTACCCTAGAAACTGTATCCAAAATGATGATTTCAATATGACTCGTGCTGTAATTAAGTTCTCGTCTGAAGATTGCGGAATTTGCCACAAAATGTCGTTCTATGACCAGAAAGTGGTGGAAGAATTGGGCTTAAGCTTTGTGGATGTGAAAATGCAGGATACCGCGACTTATCGGATGTATCGCAAGATTTTGTTGGCGCAATATCCGGACAAGGCGGATATGGGATGGCCTACTTACATTATTTGTGATTCGCCAGAAGCAGAATTTAAGATTTTGGGTGAAGTCAAAGGTGGGCATCCCAAAGGCGAGTTTCGCAGTCGATTGCAAGCGATTTTGGCGGAATCAAATTAGTTAGGTGTCAACCCGCGCAGCATCTCAAGTTTTTTGGATGCTGCGCGAAGTCGAAACACAGTTCAAGCTGTGTTTTAGAGCAATTCAAACGTTTTCACTTCGAGAATCTGTCCGACCATTGCAAAACTCATCACATCATCGCGGATCTCGCCGTCAACTTTGACTTTCAGACCCGCTTTTTGCAAGTCTTTCGGCGGTTTATGCAATTCGTAGGTTTTCCCGTCTTCGGCATCGATCGCCCAAGTTCCGGTTCCAAATCCTTTTCGCTGAATCACACCTGTGACTGTCATACCCATCGATCCTTCGGTTTCAACGCTAAGCGAGCTAAGCCAAAACAGAGCAGTGCATTGATGCTCAAATAAGCACGTCCAATCCATCCGTCACCAAGCCACATGACTTGCGGATCGACGATCGCGCTAATTCCTAAGCAAGCCGCAACCCCGATCGTTGCTCCGATCGCGAACGGTTTCCCCCAGGAATGACCTAACAATAGCGCAAGCAGCAGAAATGGAATCAGCACACTGGCAGAAATTGGGTTTAGTGCTGCACTACCTTGAACAGCACTGCCTAACTCTGGAAGCGAACTTCCCAAAATTCGGAACGGAAATTGCGGCAAGTCAAATAAATAGAAGCCTTTGAGCAAGAACAAACCAGAGCTACCCGCGACTAAACCTGAACCCATTGCCCAACTCCAGTTGAAGGGGAAATAGACCCGCAGGAACCAGGCAAGTAGATAAGAGCCAAGCACCATCGCAATTTTAGGCAACAGCGCGACTACGCCACCATCAATCCAGAATCGCGGATTGAGATAGCCATTATCTCGCAACCACCGGAAGAAATCGTTAAAGGTAATTTTGCCGTGTAGTGCAAGCTTCACAGCCGCCGCTGCATCTAATTTTCCGGCTCCGTAATGATTGAGATCATCGGATTCTACTTTGCGTGCAGATTGCTTGAGAACTGCTAAGACTTCATCTGGATTGTCTACACCTGCTGCTTTGATCAAGGCTGCTACGCCTGCTGCATGAGGAGCGGCCATACTTGTGCCCTGGAAAGCTGCAAAGACGGATTCTCCTGTTTCTGGATTGAATGTATTTTGCAGAATGCCACCCGATTCTCCTTGCTCAGTTGAGCCACCTGGAGCCGCAATATCAACGCCTGCACCAAAGTTAGAATAGGGGGCTTTGGCTCCCGAAGCATCGAGAGCGGCAACTGCGATCGCATGGGGATATCGCGCTGGATAATCGGCTGCATTACGATTCGAGTTTCCGGCAGCAGCGATGACGACGACCCCTTTACTGTGGGCATAGTCGATCGCATCTCGCATCACTACGCTTTCACCGCCTCCACCTAAACTGAGGTTAATCACATCTGCTTTGTTATCTGCGGCAAATCGAATTGCTTCAGCAATGTCTGCAACCGTTCCGCCTCCAAAAGAACTGAGAACTTTGAGCGGCATAATATTGGCTTCGTAAGCAATTCCAGCCACGCCAAAATTGTTATTGGTCGATTGTGCGATCGTGCCTGCGACATGAGTTCCATGTCCATTATCATCTGCGGCATTTTCTTGATCGTTGACGAAATCGAAGCCTTTGACAAAATTTGTTTTTTCTAAATCAGGAACCTTTGACACTCCGGTATCAATGACGGCAACGGTTACACCCCGCCCTTTTGTCTCAGTCCAAGCTTGCTCAATTCCGATGTTGTGCATATTCCACTGTTTGCTGTACATCGGATCGTTTGGAGCCTGACTTGCATTTGGCTCTGAGGTTGAACCGACCAATTTGCGAGATTCGCCGTCTGGGATGCGATAGATATAATCTGGCTCGATCGCTTCGGTATAGCGTTTCAGATCAGATTTTCTCAAAGCATCTAGCAGTGATTTATCACCTTTAACGATGTAGAGATGTTCTGGTTTAGAGAACTGGCTATTGAATTGAGGACGAACCTTATAAGTTTGTGCGATCGCGTTGAGTTGCTGCTGAATGTCTGTCTCTGCAATATCTTCGCGAAAATCGAGAACAATCTGATCGTAAGTTCCTTGGGTTGCCAAGCCGGGAAACTGTGCAATTGTCCACCCCAATCCAACCAGAAATAGGGCGATGATCAGGAGTTTTTTCATACTTAGAAATCGTGCTTGCGATCCAACGATAGCGAATCAACTCTGCCCTTGGGGAGACAAAATCGTAAAGAGTAGTAAAGCTGTGGCAGGATGAAGGGTGTCGATCGTGCGTTTACGTTATGATTCACGGACTGTTATGGTTTCCCTTACTCGCGGTATTCATCGGCTTGGCGTATGCCGGATGGAATGAATATCAAACTCTAGAAACGTATCGACGCTGGGCAGATCCTTTTCAACGGGCGAAGTATGATATCTATTCCGTTTTAGGGCAGCAAGGCGAAACGCTGATTTTCGGTAAGGCTTCTCGGAAAGGGATTCAAGAAATCGAAACGTTCTCACTCAAAGCAGTCAAAAGCATTCAATTGCAGGTAAATGGGCAAACGGTCGATATTGCAGCACCCCCTGAAAAAGGCAAGCAGATTGTGTTGGGGTTTAACTTGGGCGATCGCTCGATCGAAGTACCGTTTACCAATGTCAAACTCGCAGCAAAATGGGGCGAAGTTTTGACAAAAGATTGGCAAGCATTGAACTCTTAAATCTTTACTCATGAGCTTTTATGAAAATGCCTGCACTCTCAAATTTCCGTGATCGTACTTGCTTGCGAACTGATTACACTGGATTGATATCTTGAAACAACAATCAGTATGACCGACACTACAATCAATCCTCTCACATACGATGTCGAGCAAGCAGTTTTAGAACGCTACGAAGCAGGAGCGCGACAGCCTCAGGCTGCACTCTGTTGTCCGACTGATGGCTATGAGAGTCGCTACTTAGAGATTTTGCCGCAAGAAATTATCGAGAAAGACTACGGCTGTGGCGATCCGACACGATACGTGAATGCAGGCGAAGTCGTGGTTGATTTGGGATCTGGGGCTGGAAAAAATTGCTACATTCTGGCGCAGAAAGTCGGTGAAAGTGGGCGAGTGATTGGCGTTGATTTTAATGATGAAATGCTAGGCTTGTCGCGCAAATATCTTGCACCGATGAGCGAGAAGCTTGGCTATCAGAATGTGGAATTCGTGAAAGGTAAAATTCAGGATCTAGCATTGAACTTAGACTTAGTTCAAGCTTGGCTGGAAAAGACCCCCATTACTTCGGTTGGGCAAATTGCAGCATTTGAAGCAGAATGCGATCGCTTACGCCAATCTCAACCGCTGATTTCAACCGATAGCGTTGATGTTGTCATATCCAATTGTGTTTTAAATCTGGTGCGTCCTCAAGATAAAAAACAATTGTTTCAGGAGATCTTTCGGGTTCTCAAACGCGGGGGACGAGCTGTAATCTCTGACATTGTTTGTGATGAAGCTCCGACAGCCAAGATTCTAAATGATCCTGAATTGTGGAGCGGCTGTATTGCTGGAGCCTTTCGAGAGAATGAGTTTCTCCAAATGTTTGAGCAAACTGGATTCTATGGCATTGAGATTTTGGCAAGGCAGAGTGAGCCTTGGCAAGTGATTGATGGTGTGGAATTTCGATCGCTGACAGTTCAAGCTTTCAAAGGGAAAGAAGGTGAATGTTTAGACCGCAATCAAGCGGTAATCTATCGTGGCCCTTGGAAAGCGGTACAAGATGATGATGGACATACGCTACAGCGTGGAGAACGCATGGCAGTCTGTGATAAGACTTTCCATATCTATACCAATCCAAAAGGGGCTTATCATTCCGATATTATTGCGATCGCACCTTATGAAGAAGTCCCATTAGATTCAGCGCCGCCCTTTCCTTGTACAAAAGACATGATTCGTGATCCAAAGCAAACGAAAGGATTGAACTATAACGTGACGACCGAAAGCGGTGATTGCTGTAGTCCACAAAGCTGTTGTTGAATGAAATCACCTTAAGCAACCTTAATCGTTCAAGTTGGCTAGCTCTGCTCAGTTTAGCTCTGCTCAACGGCTGTTGTGAGCGGAGCTAAACTACTGCCTAATCCTGCTCAAATACTTTCCCCAATGCAGCAGGTGGAGTACTCCGAATCAATTCCGAAGCTGTGCGATCGAGAGGTGAAGGTAGAGCTTTCAACACTCTTTCCACCCATTCGCTCGAAGTCAAAACCAACAGCACAATCATTAGCAAAAATGGCGCAACAGTGAACACTTGCGTCGGAACATCAGGAATTGTACTTTGAGCGACCCCAGCTAGAGATTGCAAAATGCCAAACAGGTAGCAGCTAATCGCCACTCTTAAAGGATTCCAACCACCAAAAATGACGATCGCTAAAGCAACCCAACCATATCCGGCAGTATGTAACTGGCTCCAACCCGCTTTGAAATTCAGCGAGAATGCTGCTCCTGCAATGCCCATGAATGCACCGCCCACCAAAGTATAGATGTAGCGCATCAAAACAACATTTGTACCTCTAGCGAAGGCAGCATTCGGCTGTTCTCCGATCGCTCTCAGCATCAATCCGGCACGAGTCCGATAGAAGTAGATCCAGGCAAACGCGATCGCGAAATAGCTCAAATAAACGAGCCAATCACTCTGAAAGAAAAGCTGCCCAATCAAGGGAATATCTTGCAGCAATGGAATTCTAAAACTGGGAACAGTCGGTCCTGGAATTCGCACAAACGGATTCCCCAAAAATGACGATAAGCTCGCTCCTAACAGTGCCAACACAAACCCGATTGCAACTTGAGACTGTTTCAGCGTTAATGCTCCGAATGCAACAATGAACGCGATCGCGGCTCCAACCAATGCCGCACCTGTAAAGCCTGCGAGCAAACTGGGAATAGTTCCGGTGGATTCGAGCGTTTTCGCGATCGCAAATCCGGTCATTGCACCCATTAAAATCGTGCCTTCAGCCGAGAGATTGATCACTCCCGCTCGTTCTCCGATCGTTTCTCCCAGGCAAGCAAAAACAAGCGGAGTAGAAGTCGCGATCGCAGTTGCAAAAATTGGAATCAGTTGAGCTGCATCCATGGATTTCAAACCTTTTTGCTCACTGTATCATCCTTTCAAAGTGTCACTTTGTCGTAAATTTCAGCGATCGACAAGGTGACATCGATTGATTTCAGTTTAATTTCAGTGTCTTGATCGTCAAACTGATCAATTTGCCAGTGTTTCGGTTGGGTTTTGTAGAAATGATCGATCGCGATCTGGCTTTGATCAATCAAGAGATATTCCTGAAAAGACGGAATCGATTGATAAAGTCTGAACTTATCTTCTCG
>VFQU01000970.1_pt1 | contig 19483 bp, 19 predicted proteins | sample 3512311 | NCBI WGS metagenome assembly VFQU01 (sample SAMN10412377, study PRJNA504923) | tailings metagenome | isolation source: Relicate 3 Philex TSF3 active mining site | place: Philippines: Tuba, Benguet | collected 2017-08-29
ACGTGGCAGAGGCTGGCCGACAGGTTCAGCGCGCCCTGCTCGCCGTGCAGGATCGAGGAGAAGATCCGCAGGGTGTTGTCGTTGATGAAGCGGGTGCGGATCTTGGGATCCGACAGGTGGTTGGAGACGTAGTCGGTCTGCAGGGCCACCACGAACTCTTCCGGAACGAGCGGCTCGTTCTCCATGTCGAAGGGCTCGTCGAAGTCGATGTAGGCCTTGTCCAGCGGATCCCAGAAGTGGTCATGGGTGGCGCTGATGATCTTGTCGAAGGCGGTCGAGCGGTTGTTGTAGCGGTCGAGTTCGAGCATCGACTCGAAATCGTTCGGCGCCACGGCGTCGTACATCGCGTCCTTGGTGATGTTCTTGTCGGTCATAGCGGCTCTCCTCCAGCGGCCAAATGGAAGCGGGCCCTTGGCGAGCCTCTGTCCAATGTGAACAGTGTCCACTTTATGCGGGACCCGTCAAGGAAAAATGACGGGGGCGTCACCTTTGGGGGTTGGGGCGCCTTGGGGGGCGGCCCTGGCCTGCGTCCTTCGACACGCGCTTCGCGCTACTCAGGATGACGGGCATGGGTGGGCGCGCACCCCTATTCGTCATGCTGAGTAGCGATCCGGCACGGATCGCGTGTCGAAGCACCCACCACCCTTCCCCCTCCGGAAAGACCGAATAGGGCGTCGTCGCCCCTTCATGATCCGCCCGAACCTCCTCCGCGCGCACCCCCACCCAACCCTCCCCCATCGAGGGGGAGGGCTCAGGCGCAGCTACGCCCGGGTGTTGCGGAAGCGGCCGCCCTGGGCGGCGAGGAGGGCCAGGATCCATTCGTCGGGGATCAGCTTGGCGAGGGCGGCGATGGCCTTGTTGGGGGCGCCGGGGACGCAGACGGGCCGGCCGGCCTCTGCCGCCTCGTAGCCGTTGGCGGCCACCTCGTCGGCGCCCAGCCACAGCCAACGGGGGGTCGAGCGGGTGACCAGATCGCGCGTGCCGTTGACGTCGTGGAACTCGCTGAAGGTGAAGCCGGGGCAGAGGGCGGTGACGTGGACGCCGGTGTTCTGGGTCTCCAGGTGCAGGCTCTGGGAGAAGCGCACCAGATAGCTCTTTGAGGCGGCGTAGAGGGTGTGACCCGCCGCGCCGGGCAGCAGGCCGGCCAGGGAGGCGACGTTGACGATGCGGCCAAAGCGCCGCTCGACCATGCCCGGCAGCACCCGGTGGGCCAGCTCGGCGGGGGCGGTCATCATCAGCTGGATGAAGTCGCGCTGGTCGGCCCAGGCGGTCTCGGCATAGAGGCCGGGCAGGCCGAAGCCGGCGTTGTTGACCAGGGCGTCCACCTCGCGCCCGTGGGCGGCCAGCTCGGCGAGGATCTCTTCCGGCGCGGCGGGATCGGACAGGTCGGCGGCCACCGTCAGGGTCTCGACCCCCGAGCCCAGGGCGATGTCCTCGGCCAGGGCCGCCAGGCGGTCGGCGCGCCGGGCGGTGAGGGCGACGTCGTAGCCCTGGGCCGCATAGATGCGGGCGAAGGCGGCGCCGATGCCGGCGGACGCGCCGGTGATCAGGGCGAGGCGTCGGGCCATGGGCGGGAAACGGGCTCCGGTCGGTCAGTGCCCCCGAAACTGGCCTGCGCCGCCGCCGAGTGCAACGTGATCCTTTGGCGGGGGTGGGTGGGTGGTGTGTGTGTGTGCGTGCTTCGACACGCGATCCGTGCCGGATCGCTACTCAGCATGACGAAGTGGGATTGGTTCGCGCCAAAGCCCGTCATCCTGAGTAGCGCGGAGCGCGTGTCGAAGGACGCAGGGTGGAAGAGCCCCCTCAGACGGTCGCTGCGCGACCGCCAGCTCCCCCAGTTCGGCGCTGCGCGCCGGGGGAGCATCTTCGACCGGTGCGGCTGCGAATTCTGAAGATCCTCCCCCGCCCGCTCTGGGGCGACGGGGCGGAGGGGGACTTGCGCCCGCTGCTCCCAGCGGGTCAGGCCGCGGTTTTTTCCTTGAGGAGGTCGGCGACGGTGATGCGGGCCAGGCGGTCGGAGGCGGCCTGGTCGGCGGCGCGGATGGCGGCGCTGACGGCGTCGGGGATGCGTTCGCCGACCGGGCAGCCCTTCACACCGGCCGGGGCGACGCCCAGGTGGGTGCAGCCATCGACGGCGCGCAGGACCTCATCGAGGGTGATGGCGGCGGCCGGGCGGGTGAGCCAGGCGCCGCCGCCGGCGCCCATGCGGGTGCCGATCAGGCCGGCCTTTGCCAGCATGGCGGTGACGCGGCGCACGACCACCGGATTGGTCGGCATGGAGGCGGCCAGCTCGGCGCTGGAGATGGCGCGCGCCGGGGCGTCCGCGTCCTTGTGGGCGAGGTAGGCCAGGGCATGGGCCGCGACGGGGAATTTCTGGCTGTCCGACATGTTCGCACAGGGAAAGGTAGGCGCCCTTTGGCCGGGCGCAATGGAAATCACATCGGCGGGAGCGGGCGGGGGCGCTTCCAAAGGCCGATTGATGCGTTCATGGAAAGGGTGTATCGCGCCGCCCGCGCCATGATGGCGCCCTCCGCGAGGCCCCGTTCCGGCCCATGGATCAGGATCGCATGGCCTCCGAGCCCGACCAGGCGGCAAGCGCCGCCCAATCTCCCGCAACCGATTCCGCCCAGGCCGCGCAGAGCCACGGCCATCACGGCGGATTCTGGGCCCTGGCGCTGGGCGCGATCGGCGTCGTCTTCGGCGACATCGGCACCAGCCCCCTCTACGCCATGCGCGAGGCGCTGGCCCACTCCAAGAGCGGCGGCACGAGCGAGCTGGCCGTGCTGGGCGTGGTGTCGCTGGTGATCTGGGCCCTGATCCTGGTGGTGACGATGAAGTATGTCGTCCTGCTGATGCGGGCCGACAACAAGGGCGAGGGCGGCACGCTGGCGCTGATGGCGCTGGCGCGGAAGACCCTGGCCAGGCCGAACGGCAAGCGGTCGGCGACGGTATTCTTCCTGGGCGTGATCGGGGCGGCGCTGTTCTATGGCGACGGCATCATCACCCCGGCGATCTCGGTGCTGTCGGCCGTCGAGGGCCTGAAGGAAGCGCCGGGCCTGTCGGGCCGGGTGGACAACATGATCCTGCCGATCTCGGCCGGCATCCTGATCGCCCTGTTCCTGGTGCAGTCGCGGGGCACGCACCGCATGGCCGCCTGGTTCGGCCCGGTCACGGCGGTCTGGTTCCTGGTGCTGGGGGGCCTTGGCCTCTACCACCTGTTCGACGACCCCTCGATCCTGCGCGCCTTCAGCCCGCACTATGGCGTGGCCTTCCTGCTGGAGAACGGCTTCCTGGGCTTCGTCATCCTGGGCAGCGTCTTCCTGGCGGTGACCGGCGCCGAGGCGCTGTACGCCGACATGGGCCACTTCGGCAAAGGCCCGATCCGGGCCGGCTGGCTGTACCTGGTGTTTCCCTGCCTGGCGCTGAACTACCTGGGCCAGGGCGGGCTGATCCTGGCCGACACCGAGGCGCGGCTGAACCCGTTCTGGGAGATGGTGCCGCAGTTCGCCTACTGGCCGGTGCTGATCCTGGCCACCGTGGCCACCGTCATCGCCAGCCAGGCGGTGATCACCGGGGCCTTCTCGGTGACGCAGCAGGCGGTGCAGCTGGGCCTGCTGCCGCGCATCGACATCCGCCGCACCAGCGAGACCCAGGCCGGCCAGATCTATGTGCCGCAGATCAACACCATGCTGATGGTCGGGGTGCTGATCCTGCTGTTCAGCTTCCAGACCTCGAGCGCCCTGGCGGCCGCCTACGGCATCGCGGTGACCGGCTCGATGTTCGTCGACACCCTGCTGGCCTTCGTCATCGTGCGGTTCCTGTGGAAGTGGCGCTGGTCGGCGACGCTGGCGGTGCTGCTGCCCCTGGTCGCCATCGACCTGACCTTCATCTCCTCGAACCTGCTGAAGATCCCGCAGGGCGCCTGGATGCCGCTGGTGTTCGGGGCGGTGCTGGTCATCATCATGTGGACCTGGACGCGGGGCGCGGCCCTGCTGACCGAGAAGACGCGGCGCGACTCGGTGCCGTTGTCCGACCTGATCGGCATTCTGGAGGCGCGGGCGCCGCACCGGGCGCCGGGGACGGCCATCTTCCTGACCAGCGACCCGGACATGACGCCGGTCGCCCTGATGCACAATCTCAAGCACAACAAGGTGCTGCACGAGAAGAACATCATCGCCACGGTGCGCACCGGGGAGACGCCGCGCGTGGCCGAGGCGGACCGGGTGAAGATCGAGGCGGTCAACGACGACTTCAAGAAGCTGGTCATCACCTATGGCTTCATGGAGACGCCGAACGTGCCCAAGGCGCTGGCGCTGTGTCGCAAGCAGGGGCTGAAGTTCGACATCATGGCCACCAGCGTGTTCCTGGGCCGCCGCTCGATCGTGCCCAGCGCCAACAGCGGCATGCCGTTGTGGCAGGACAAGCTGTTCATCTTCCTGATGAAGAACGCGGCCAACCCGACCGACTTCTTCAAGATCCCGCCCGGCCGCGTCGTCGAGCTGGGCGCGCAGGTGACGGTTTAGGGCGGACCGCGCCCGGCCCGGATGCTAGATTGGGCCCATGCTTTCGATCCTGTCCTTCGCCGGCGACGCCTTCCAGATCCTGGGGCTGGCGCTGATGTCCAGCCTGTCGCTGGCCGCGCACCGGCGCATACCGGCGGGAACCTCGACGCCGGTGGCCTTCTCCGGCGAGCGGGTGCTGGTGCGCGCGCCGAGGCTGGCGGCGCTGTGGCTGTTTCCGGCGGTGGTGCTGGTCTTCGGGCTGTGGAGCAAGGCCGAGAGCCTGGCGCCCGACCTGAACACCAACGGCGGCATCATCTGGCTGTGCATCCGCGCCACCGTCGCGCCCCTGGCGGCCCTGGCGCACATGGCCCAGGTCCGCCGCGCCCTGACGGCGCTGGAGCGTGAAGGGGTGCTGTGACGGTCAGGCCGAGGCCGGCTTGACCATCGGCAGGCTGACCGTCGCGGGGCGTCCCATCGCCAGCAGGGCGTTGGCCACGGCCGGCCCGATCACAGGCGTCGCCGGCTCGCCGACCCCGCCCGGCGGATCGGTCGAGGGGACGATGTAGGTCTCGACCGTCGGGGCCTCGTTCAGCCGCAGCACCCGGTGGGTGTCGAAGTTGGTCTCCTGGACCGCGCCGTCCTTGAGGGTGATCTGGCCGAACAGCGTGGCCGACAGGCCGTAACAGATTCCGCCTTCCATCTGGGCGGCGATCTGGTCGGGCGAGACGGCCGTGCCGCAGTGGATGGCGGTGACCACCCGCCCGACGCGGGGCTCGTTGCCGGGGGCGATGCGCACCTCGGCGATCTGGGCGACCACCGAGCCGAAGCTCTCGTGCACCGCCACGCCGCGGGTGTAGCCCGCCGCCGCCGTCGGGCCGGCCTTTTCCACGGCCAGGTCGAGCGCCGCCAGATGCCGCCTGGCGCCGGCCTTCTCATAGAGGGCGCGGCGATAGGCGATCGGGTCCTTGCCGGCCTTGCGGGCCAGCTGGTCGATGGTGTGCTCCATGACGAAGGCGGTGTGGGTCGCGCCGACCGAGCGCCACCAGAGGACGGGCACGCCGACGTCCGGCAGGGCCACCTGGGCGTCGACGTTGGGCGTGGCCTTCAGATAGGGCGAGCCCAGCGTTCCCTCCACCGCGGTCTCGTCGATCTTGGGCGTGCCCATGGGCGAGCCCTTCATGATCGACTGGGTGACGATGCGCTGGCGCCAGCTGGCGGGGAAGCCGTCCTTGTCGAGGCGGACCTGGACGGTGTGATGCACCAGCGGCCGGAAGTAGCCGGCGCGCATGTCGTCCTCGCGGGTCCAGACCAGCTTGACCGGCGTGCCGCCGCCGACCTTCTTGGCGATGTGGACGCACTCGACGACGTAGTCGGACTGGAAGGTCGCGCGGCGGCCGAAGCTGCCGCCGGCGAACAGGGTCTCGATCTCGATGGCGCCGGGCAGGTTGCCGACGATCTTGGCGGTGTTGAGCTGGTCGATCGAGGGGATCTGCGAGCCGAAGCTGAGCCGGGCGTTGTTGCCCTTGACCCGGGCGACGCAGTTCATCGGCTCCATGGCCGCATGGGCCAGGTAGGGGAAGTCGTAGGCGACCTCGAACAGCTCGCCGTCGGTGACGGAGGCGACGTCGCCCCGCGTCTCGAACGGGGTCCATTTGACGTCCTCGCCGCCCTTGCCGGCGGCGATGTCGCGGTAGCCGGCGAGGATGGCGTCGGAGCCGCGCTTCTCGGCCTTGTCCTCGTCCCAGGTCGCCTTCAGGGCCTCGCGGCCCTTCATCGCCGCCCAGACGCCGTCGGCGACGACGGCCACGCCGGTGGGGATCTTGAACACGTCCTTCACGCCGGGGACCTTGCGGGCCTCGGCGTCGTCGAAGCTGGCCAGGACGGCGCCGAAGCGGGGGGCGTGCAGCACCATGGCGGTCAGGAGGTCGGGCTCCTTGACGTCGATGGTGTAGATGGCCGTGCCGTTGCTCTTGGCGATGCTGTCCTTGCGGCGCACCCGCTGGGTGCCGATCAGGGTGAAGGCCTTGTGGTCCTTGAGGACCGGGTTCTCGGGCGGGGTCACCTTGCCGGCGTCGGCGACCAGTTCGGCGAAGGTGGCGGCCTTGCCGCTGGCGGCGTGGCTGACGACGCCGTCCTTGACCGTAATGTCGGCGGCGCCGACCTGCCAGCGGTTGGCGGCGGCCTGGACGAACATCGCCCGCGCGGCCGCGCCGGCCTTGCGCAGCTGTTCCCAGCTGTTGGGAATGGCGGTCGAGCCGCCGGTGCCCTGGGCCCCCATGCCGAGGTTGGCGTAGAGCTTGGTGTTGGCCGGCGCCTGCTCGACCTTGACCCGCGCCCAGTCGGCGTCGAGCTCCTCGGCCACCAGGGCGGCGAGGCCGGCGTGGTTGCCCTGGCCGAACTCGATGTGCTTGCTGATCACCGTGACCGCCCCGTCGGGATCGATCTTGATGAAGGGGCCGAAGACGCCGGGCTTGACCTTGCTGCCGGCGCTGAGGGCGTCGCCCATCGAGCAGCCGACCATCAGGGTCCCGCCGACCACGGCGGCGCCGACGACGACCTCGCGGCGGGTCGCGCCCTTGCGCGCGGCGCCGGCGGCCTGCTCGGCCAGGTTCCGAAGATGCCGGGTCATTGGCCGCCCTCCGCCGGAGCGGTCGTCGCGGGCAGGGCCTGGGCGATGCCGGCCGCTTCCTTGATGGCCGCGCGGATGCGCTGGTAGGCGCCGCAGCGACAGATGTTGCCGCTCATCGCCTCGTCGATCTGCTCGTCGTTGGGCGAGCGGGTCGCGGCCAGCAGGGCGGCGGCGCTCATGATCTGGCCCGACTGGCAGTAGCCGCACTGGGGCACGTCGAGCTTGGCCCAGGCCTGCTGCACCGGGTGCGCGCCGCCGAGGCCCTCGATGGTGGTGATCTTCACCCCGACCAGGGCCGAGGCGGGGGTCGAGCAGGCGCGGATCGGCTGGCCGTCCGCATGGACGGTGCAGGCGCCGCACTGGGCCACGCCGCAGCCGTACTTGGTCCCGGTCAGCCCGAGGCTGTCGCGGATGACCCACAGCAGCGGAACATCGTCCGCCGCCTCGACCGATACGGTCTTGCCGTTGATATCCAGGCTGATCGCCATCGGGCCCCTCCTCCAAAGGACAGATGCTGGCGCCATCTTAACGCCGTTCACCGGGGGATGCGCCAGCGTAAAAATGGAGGGAGCCTCCACTTTTTCAAGGAAGGCTTCGCACAGGGCCGGGCGGCGGCGGGTCTTGCGCGCAGGCCGCCGGCGGCCGATGAAGCGTCATGGCCCTGACCCTTCCCCCCGGAACCACCCTCGTCGCCGCCACCCACAACCCCGGCAAGGCGCGGGAGCTGGCGGCGCTGCTGGACGGCCGGTTCACCGTGCTGCACGCGGGCGAGCTGGGCCTGCCGGAACCGGACGAGACCGAGAGCACCTTTGTCGGCAACGCCCTGTTGAAGGCGCGGCATGCGGCCGAGCGGTCGGGCCGGATCGCCCTGGCCGACGACAGCGGCCTGTCGGTGGCGGCGCTGGACGGGGCGCCCGGCATCTTCTCGGCGCGCTGGGCGGGGCCTGGAAAGGACTTCGCCGTGGCCATGGCCAAGGTCGAGGAGCGGCTGATCGAGACGGGCCGCGAGGATCGCTCGGCCTGGTTCACCTGCGCCCTGGCCGTGGCCTGGCCCGGCGGGCCTGCAGTGGTGGTCGAGGGCCGGGTCGACGGCTCGCTGGTGTTCCCGCCAAGGGGCGAGCACGGGTTCGGCTATGATCCGATCTTCCTGCCCGAGGGCCACGCCGAGACCTTCGGCGAGATGGACCCGGCCGCCAAGGACGCCATGAGCCACCGGGCGCGGGCGTTCGAGATGCTGAGGGCCGCGCTGTTTTGACCGGCTCCGGCCCGCCGCTGGGGGTCTATATCCACTGGCCCTACTGCGCGCGGATCTGTCCCTACTGCGACTTCAACGTGGTGCGCGACCGCAAGCAGGCCGAGCAGGCGGCGCTGGCGCGGGCCATCGCCGACGACCTGCGCGCGCACCGCGCCCTGACCGGGCCAAGGCCCCTGGCGTCGATCTTCCTGGGCGGCGGCACGCCGTCGTTGATGGACCCGGCCTGGGCGGCGGAGCTGATCGCCCTGGCGCGGTCGCTGTGGACGCCGGACGGCGAGATCGAGGTGACGCTGGAGGCCAACCCCACCGACGCCGAGACCGACCGCTACGCCGCCTTCGCCGAGGCGGGGGTCAACCGGCTGTCGCTGGGGGTGCAGGCGCTGGACGACGAGAGCCTGGCCTTCCTCGGCCGGGACCATGACGTCGCCGCCGCGCGCCGGGCCGCGCGGACGGCCGCCAGGCGCTTCGACCGGCTGTCCATCGACCTGATCTACGCCCGGCCGGGCCAGACGCCGGCCGCCTGGGCCGAGGAACTGGCCAGGGCCATCGACTGGGGCGCCGAGCATCTGTCGCCCTATCAGCTGACCATCGAGCCGGGCACCGCCTTCGACCGGGCGGTGCGGCGCGGCCGGTTCAGTCCGCCGGACCAGGAGCTGGCCGAGGCCCTGTACGAGACCACCCAGACGGTGCTGGAGGCGGCGGGGTTCGAGGCCTACGAGGTGTCGAACCATGCCCGCGGCGAGGCGGCGCGCTCGCGGCACAACCTCGTCTACTGGCGGGGCTGGGACTATGTCGGCGCCGGCCCCGGGGCGCATGGACGCCTCACCCTGGAGGGACAGCGCAGCGCCACCGGCGCGCACCGGGGCGTCGCCGACTACATCGCCGCCGTCGCCCGAGAGGGCATAGGCCATGCCGAGCGGGAGGTCCTCTCGCCGGTCGAGGCGGCCGAGGAGCGGGTGCTGATGGGGCTGCGCACGCACGAGGGCGTGGCCTTCGCCGAGCTGGCGGCGCTGGGCCTGACGCCCGGACATGCAGCCGTGCGAGAACTGGTCGAGGCCGGCGCCCTGGCGGACGATCCGGCCCGGCTGATCGCCACGGCGCGCGGGCGACCGATCCTCGACTGGGTGACCGCCCGGCTGGTTACTTCATCGTCGGGATGACGAACGAGGAATCGCCGACGTCGCCTTCCGGCCAGCGGGCGGTGACGGTCTTGACCTTGGTCCAGAACTTCACCCCTTCCATGCCGTGCTGGTTGGTGTCGCCGAAGGCGCTGCGCTTCCAGCCGCCGAAGGTGTGGTAGGCGACCGGCACCGGGATCGGCACGTTGATGCCGACCATGCCGACGTTGACCCGGGCGGCGAACTCGCGGGCGGCGCGGCCGTTGCGGGTGAAGATGGCGACGCCGTTGCCGTACTGGTGCTTGCTGGGCAGCTCCAGCGCCTCCTCGAAGCTCTCGGCGCGGACCATCTGCAGGACCGGGCCGAAGATCTCCTCGTGGTAGGTCTTCATGCCGGGCTTCACCCCGTCGAAGAAGCTGGGGCCGATGAAGAAGCCCTTCTCGTAGCCCTGCAGCGAAAAGCCGCGACCGTCGACGACCAGTTCGGCGCCCTCGTCCTGGCCGATCTGGATGTATTCGGCGATCTTGGCGCGGTGGGCAGCCGAGACGACCGGGCCGTACTGGGCGGCCGCATCGGTGCTGACGCCGACCTTGAGGGTCTCGATCTCGGCGACCATCCGCTCGCGCAGCTCATCGGCGGTGGCCTTGCCCACCGGCACCACGACCGGCAGCGCCATGCAGCGCTCGCCGGCCGAGCCGAAGGCGGCGCCCGACAGGTCCTTGACCACCTGGTCCAGGTCGGCGTCGGGCATGACGATGCCGTGGTTCTTGGCCCCGCCCATCGCCTGGACGCGCTTGCCCGCCAGCGTGCCCTGGGAATAGACGTAGTGGGCGATGTCGCTGCTGCCGACGAAGCTGACGGCCTTGATGTCGGGGTGCTGCAGGATGGCGTCGACGGCCGCCTTGTCGCCGTGGACGACGTTCAGCACGCCCTCGGGCGCGCCGGCCTCCATCATCAGTTCGGCCAGCCGCACCGGCACGGTCGGGTCCTTCTCCGACGGCTTGAGGATGAAGGTGTTGCCCACCGCGATGGCGACGCCGAACATCCACATCGGGATCATGGCCGGGAAGTTGAACGGGGTGATGCCGGCCACCACGCCCAGGCTCTGGCGCATGGAATAGACGTCGATGCCCGGGCCGGCGCCCTCGGTGTATTCGCCCTTCAGCGCGTGGGGGATGCCGCAGGCGAACTCGATGACTTCCAGGCCCCGCTGGATGTCGCCCTTGCTGTCGGCGATGACCTTGCCGTGCTCGCCGGAGAGGATTTCGGCCAGCTCGTTCATGTTCGCCTCGACCAGGCGCTTGAATTCGAACATCACCCGCGCCCGCCGTTGCGGGTTGGTGGCCGACCAGCCGGCATGGGCCCTCAGCGCGGCCTGCACCGCGCCGTCCACCTCGTCCGTCGTCGCCAGCTGGACCCGCGCCTGCACCTCGCCGGTGTTGGGGTTGAAGACGTCGCCGTACCGGCCCGACACGCCCTGGAGGGTGCGGCCGTTCACGAAGTGGTGGATATCGCGCATGGGGCGCTCCCGAAACTGACGGTGGAGGCGCCTTTTATGCCCTTGGGCGCGGCGACGCCAGCGCGGCGCGCGGGCTTCCGCAACGTCCCGCCTTCACCGCGGTTCAAACGCTCGTTAGACTTGGCCCATGTCCGACGACCTGACCGAGGCGCAGTCCGCCGCCATTCCCGAGGGCTACAAGCTTCTCAACTGGACGCGCGGCTTCGGCCGCCAGATCGGCCCCCTCTACGAGAAGCATGACGCCCAAGGCGCGACCCTGGCCTTCCGGGTCGAGGAGCACCACACCAACGGCATGGCCAACTGCCACGGCGGCATGCTGATGAGCTTCGCCGACATGGCCTGGGGCCGGGTCATCAGCGTGGCCAAGAGCCACTACTGGGTGACGGTGCGGCTGACCTGCGACTTCCTGTCGGCCGGCAAACTGGGGGACTGGATCGAGGGCCGCGCCGAACTGATCGCCGAGGAGGACGATGTGTTCACCGTGCGGGGGCGCATCTGGTCCGAGGACCGGCTGATCATGACCGGGACCGGCGTCTTCAAGGCGGTCGGACCGCGTCCGCCGCGGCCCGGCGAGAAAGCCTATCGCGAGACCGCCGATGCCTGACGACCAGCCGATACCGGCCGACTACGCCGCCCCGCTGGCGCCGTTCAACGGCGAGCGCCCGCCGGCCCCCGCCTGGTTCGAGGCGGCGCTGGCCCAGGCGCCCGAGCGCGGGGCCTTCGAGGTGCTGGGCGCGAGCATCGAGCTTCTGACCTGGGGCGAGGTCGGCAAGCCCGGCGTCCTGCTGCTGCACGGCAACGGCGCCCATGCCGACTGGTGGAGCTTCATCGCCCCGATGCTGGCGGCCGACTACCGGGTGGCGGCGATCAGCTGGTCGGGGATGGGCAATTCCGACTGGCGCGAGGCCTATGACGCCGAGATCTTCGCCGCCGAGATCTTCGGCGCGATCGAGGCCGCGTCGCTGGAGGCCGACGGTCGCAAGGCCATCGTCGTCGGTCACAGCTTCGGCGGCTTTCCGACCCTGTACTGCGCGGCGCGCTATCCCGAGCGGCTGCGCGCGGCGGTCATCCTGGACACCAATGTGCCGCCGCCCGAGCGCCGCTGGCGCGGGCCGCCCCGGCGCGGGCCCAAGCGCGTCTATCCCGACCTGACCAGCGCCCTGGCCCGGTTCCGCCTGGCCCCTCCACAGGGCTGCGAGAACCTCTATATCGCCGACCATATCGCCCGGAACTCGCTGCGCGAGGCGACCGGCGAGGACGGCGAGCGGGGCTACAGCTGGAAGTTCGACCCGCTGATGTGGGAGAAGTTCCAGATGCCCGACCTGGCGGCGATGATGCCGCAGATCGGCTGTCCCACGGCGCTGGTCTGGGGCGAACGCTCGGCCCTGATGCCGCAGGACATCCTGGACTACATGTTCGAGCGGCTGCCGGCCGACGTCGTGCGGTTCAGCATCCCCGACGCCGACCACCATGTGATGATCGACCAGCCGCTGGCCACGGCCGCGGCCCTGCGCGCCCTGCTGGCGGCCTGGCCGTAGCCCGGCGCGGGGCTCAGGGCGTGTCGTAGACCTCCAGCGCCACGCGGCCGTAGAGGTAGAGGGTGGCGTAGGCGAGGGAGTCGGAATTCACCGGAATGCCCAGGGCCTTGAGGAAGGGCTCGCGCGCGGGCGCCAGCCGCGCCTGGGCGTCGGCGTCGCTGCTGGTGCGCATCGTGGCGCGGCTGTCGCGAAGCAGCTGGGGATCGACGGCCTTCCAGGCGCTTTCGACCCGCTCGGGCGTGACGCCCGGCTGGCGCACGAACCAGCGGACGGCCTGCATCTGGAACTCGTGGCCGGCCAGGGCGACCATGGCGTCCATGACCTTCTCTTCGGTCGGGTCCTTGATACAGGCGGCGGCGGCGCTCATCGCCTCGTCGGCGGTGTAGATCACCGCCTGGGCGCCCTCGCGGCGGCTGCGGTCGTAGAGCGCGTCGACCTGGTCGCGCTTGGCCTTGGGCAGGGCCTTGTAGATGCAGTCGGCCGTGCCCGCCGAGGCGGGCGAGGAGACGGCCAGAACGGCGAGGGCCGCGCCAAGGGCGGCGGCGACGAAACGGATACGCATGACTTCGAAACTCCCCCGGGCCGAGCGCCCACGATGTGGAAATTACTCCAGCGGCGGCGGCGCGCAATGTTGCGTTCCGTCGCGGGGAATCATGGTCTTCTGAAGGCGCAACCTGTGGGGAGCCGGCGCGTTGGAACGACGCTGGAGGATGCGCATGAAAGACGTGATGTACTGGATGCTCGCCGCCCCGACGGGCGCCCTGCTGGCCGTGGCCATGCTGAAGCTGTCGGGCGGGATCTGAGCCTGGACGATCCACCTTGGGCGGGGAGATCATTCCTGCTTGGTGGAGCCGAGGGGAGCGCGAAAACGGCACGGTTCCCGGACGACTCCTCCTGATCTAGTCGGTTACGCCCCATCCCGTTGCCGATCCGCTCTGGGCGTGGATGTAATAGCTCGGGAACACGGCAGCATCAGGGGGTGGGGATGGGTTTGCAGGATCTGATTGCGAGGGCCGACTGGGCGACCGCGATTGTTTCGGGGGTCGTCGGCCTGTTGTCGGTAGTCGTAGCGAACGGGATCGCGTGGGCGAACTACCGGCGGACTCATCGGCTGGAGGATCGGACCGAGGTTTTGCTGCGCCGGATGTTGAAGGATCGTCGGTTCAGGCGTCGGAAGTTTGAGACCATCCAGACCTTCATTCCCTTGGGCGAGGTGAAGCTCAGGGAGGCGCTGCTTCGAGCGGGTGCGATCTGCATGAAGGGTGCTGATGGTCAGGAGTTCTGGGGGCTCTTGGAACACCACCGCGACAAGGTGTTCCCGAGGTGAGCGGAATTATCGGGGCTGAATTCTTGGGGACGACGTGACCGAGGTGCTGGCCGTCAAGGACCTGCTGGCCGCTGTCGGCGAGGTCATGCTCCGCTGGGGCTTTCTAGAGACCGCGATGCTTACTCGTCTCGGCGGCGAGAGCCCAGCGCGTCCTATCGTCCAAGCTTGGCAGAGCCGATGCAACCCAGACCACCGCATGGTGGAAGAGATCGCGGCGGTCGCGTCCGTGCGGCATGCCTTGGCGCATGGATTGTTCAGGGTCGAGGCTCGACCGGCCGTTGGCTCTCCCCATGTCTCTTGTCGACTGCTCGACCAGAGCGCCGTCGAGTTCACTTTCGACCAGCTTCGGGAGGCTGCAGAACGCCTTGACCGACTGAGGCTGCGCATCGAGGCCGGATCGCGGACCGCGTGACGCAGCGTGGCGCAGAAACTTTGGCCGTTGGGGCCGCGATGCGGCGCCTTCCTGGGTGATGCCAGTCTCTGAAGAGAGGCTGGTGGAGCCGAGGGGAGTCGAACCCCTGACCTCCTCATTGCGAACGAGGCGCTCTACCAACTGAGCTACGGCCCCCTCCCAGGCGAGGGAAGGGCGGCTCATAGGGCCGCCGGGCTCGACCTGTCAAGGCGCGACGCGGCCGTTACCCGGCGCCCCACGCGTGTATCGCGACGGCCCGCTCTCCGGCGCATTGGCGCGATAACCGGTTCCCACCCGCCGGAACGCGCTTTAAGAACCACAGCATTCAATCCGGAGCGCTGTTCATGGGCGGAGCCCTCGTCTGGCTGATCAACACCATTATCAACCTGGTGATCCTGCTGGTGTTCATCCGGGCGATCCTGAGCTGGCTGATCGCCTTCCAGGTCATCAATTTCCGCAACGAGTTCGTCCGCCAGGTGTCGATGTTCCTCGATGCGGTGACCGATCCGATGCTGCGTCCGATCCAGCGCATCATGCCGCGCCTGGGCGGGGTGGATCTCAGCCCGATTGTGCTGATCCTGGGGCTGGGCTTCCTGAAGGTGCTGTTCGACCGCACCCTGGCGCCGGTGCTGATCAGCGCGCTTGGCTGACGCTCCTGGCGGCGGGACGGCGCGGATCGTCGTGCGGCTGACGCCGCGCGGCGGCGGCGACCGGCTCGACGGCTGGGCCAGCGACGCCGCCGGTCGATCGTTCCTGAAGGTCCGCGTCAGCGCGCCGCCGGTGGATGGCGAGGCGAACCTGGCGCTGGAGCGGTTGCTGGCCAGGGCGCTGGGCGCGTCCCGCTCGGCCGTCGCCATCGTCGCAGGCGCGACGGCCCGCCTGAAACAGGTCGAGATCGCGGGGATGGACCAGCAAGAGGCGGAGGCCAGGCTGGGGCGGCCTCCGGGCTAGCGCGCCTCAGGCGGCCCGGCTGGCGAGCGCCGCGTCCGGAAGCCGGAAGCGGCCCACCAGACCGATCAGATCGGCCGCCTCATGGCTCAGCGAATGGGCCGCGGCCGTGGTCTGCTCGACCATGGCGGCGTTCTGCTGGGTGACCTGGTCCATGCCGCCGACGGCGACATTGATCTCCTGGACGCCGCCGGCCTGCTCGCGGGCGGAGGCGGCGATCTCGCGGACGCGCGCCTCGGCCTCGTCGGTGCGGGCGAGGATGTCGCGAAGGGCCCGCCCCGCCGCCGCGACGAGATCGACGCCCTCGCCGACGCGGCTGGAAGACTCGGCGATCAGCCCCTTGATGTCGCGGGCCGCCTCGGCCGAACGCTGGGCCAGGGCGCGCACTTCCTGGGCGACGACGGCGAAGCCGCGTCCCGCCTCGCCCGCCCGGGCCGCCTCGACCCCGGCGTTCAACGCCAGGAGGTTGGTCTGGAAGGCGATCTCGTCGATCACCGAGGTGATGGTGGCGATCTCGCCGGAGGCGCTCTCGATCGCATGGACGGCCGAGACGGCCCGGTCCATCTGCTCGCCGGTCCGCCGGGCCTCGTCGCTGGCCGTGGAGACCGCCCGCCGGGCCTGATCGGCGGCGTCGGATGCCATCCGCACCTGGGAGGTGATCTGTTCCAGCGCGGCCGCCGACTCCTCGAGGCTGGCGGCCTGATGCTCTGTGCGGCGCGACAGGTCGTCGGCGGCGGCGGTGATCTCGCGGGCGCCGTGGCCCACGCGCTGCGAGGCCTGGCGGATGTCGTCCAGCGTCGCGGCGAGCCGCTCGGCGGCCTGGTTGTAGTCGCGGCGCAGCTGTTCGTATTCGGCCGGCAGGGGCTGGTCGATGCGGGCGGCGAGATCACCTTCGGACAGGCGCGAAAGGGCGGCGCCGATGGTCGCCAGGGTCGAGGCGCGGGCGCGCTCCTCGGCCAGGCGCGCGGCCTCTCCGCTGACGCGGGTTTCCTCGGCGGCGCGGCGGGCCGCCTCCTCCTGTTCGCGCAGGGACCGGCGCTCGGCGACGCCCTGGCGGAAGGTGGCGACCGACTGGGCCATCTGGCCCAGTTCGTCATCGCGGCCGGCGAAGGGCACCTCGCGACTGTAGTCGCCCCCGGCCAGGAGGCCCATGTAGTCGGTCATGGCCGCCACCGGGCGCAGGATGCGGCTGCGGACGAACCAGATGGCGGCGCCGATCAGCGCGCCCAGAAGCACCATCATCAGGCCGATCAGGATGGCGTCGCGGACGACCTCTTCCTGCGCCTCGGCCTCGACCCTGGCGCCGCGCGCCGCCGCCAGCGGCACCATCGCCTCGACGGCCGCCTTCTGGTCGTGGAACGCCTTGTCGACGGTCTCGACGGCGCGGGCCAGGGCGGCTTCATCACCGCTTCGCGCGGCCGGGAGCAACTGCTGGTCGATCGCCGTCCAGAACCGGTCGGCGGCCTCCTGGGCTGGTCCATGCAGGATGCGGGCGATCTCCGGGTCGAGCCCGTGGTCGCGCCAGAAGGCGGCACGGGTCGCATAGTCGCGCTTCAGCCGCGCCAGCTCGGGCGCCGCCTCCGCCAGGGTCTGCGGACGCACGGCAACCTCGGTGGCGATCAGGTTCGCTTCGACCAGATAGAGGGGCGGGGGCAGGATGTCGGCGATGAAGTCCTTGCTGTCGATGACCGCCCGGTAGGGCTCGCCGCCGATCCGAAGGTTGTTGATCGCGACGCCGGCGACCGCGCCGCCCGCCACGACGCCGATGGCCAGAGCCAGGCCGAAACCGGCCGCGACAGTCGAAATACGCATACGCTGCTCCCGAGAAACCGGGGGGCAGGTGCGGCCGCGACGCTTAATCGAACCTTGATACGGGATTCTCCCCGGGGACGATCACGGGACCCCCTCACCGCGAGGGTTGCGATTTAACCCTCGCCTTGAGCGAGGCGGCCCGAGTTGGGCGCTGGGACGCCCCGGAACGGGCGAGCCGCGACAATCTGACCGAGGAAATTGCGGAGGTGTTCGAGGCGGGATTCCTACTGTGCTTGACACAGTAGACCGGCGGCGCCATTACTGTGTGCGGCACAGCAATGGGTGGCGCATGGTAGAGCGGGACAACACGGGGCTGACAGAGCTACGGCGCGGCGCCGTGGTGCTGGCGGTGCTCTCGCGGCTGCGCACGCCGCAGTACGGCTATTCGCTGAAGCAGGCGCTGGCCGAGGGCGGGATGCCGGTCGAGGAAGGCACGCTGTATCCGCTGCTGCGGCGGCTGGAGGCGCAGGGGCTGCTGGCCAGCAGCTGGAACACCGACCATGCGCCGCCGCGGCGCTACTACCAGCTCAACGCCGACGGCGAGCAGGCCCTGGCCGTACTGGCGGGCGCCTGGCGCGACCAGGTGCGGGTGATCGACGGATTTCTGGAAGGGGTGGGACAATGAACGCCGAAGCGGTGATCGAATCCTATGTGCGCGACGTCGCGGCCTGTCTGCCGCGCGACCGGCGCAACGACGTGGCCTTCGAGCTGCGGGCGCTGCTGGCCGACGAGCTGGCCGCCCGGGCCGAGGCCGAGGGCCGCGCGCCGGACCGGGCCATGGCGCTGAAGGTGCTGCAGGGCTTTGGCCGTCCGGGCGAGGCGGCGCGCCGGTATCACGAGCGGCCGGCGATCATCGAGGCCTCGGACACCCACCACTTCATGCTGTGGTCCATCGCGGGAGGGGTGGCGATCGGCGTGCTGAAGGCGCTGGACCGGGACGGCGAGATCGAGTCGGAACTGGTGCTGACCTGGCTTGGCCTGCTGGTGATCGTCTTCGGCGTCCGGGGCTGGCTGCGGCGGCGCGATCCGGCCTCGCTGGGATGGAAGCCGACGCGCGGGCCGGACTGGATGCCGCGCTGGCAAGCGACGATCGCGCTGGTTTCGACGCTGATCTTCCCGGTGGCGATGTACGCCGACCCGGTGAGGTTCGCCGAGACGGCCTTCCTCGGTTACATCCCGACCAGCGGCCTGGCGCTCACCGAGGCCTTCGCCGGCAGCTGGCAGCGGGCGTTGACGATCGGGATGCTGGCGGGACAGGCGCTGCTCTACGGGGCGGTGCTGATCCAGGGCGGCTGGCGGTCGTGGAGCCACTGGACGAGCGCGGCGCTGAACCTGCTGCTGGGCCTGGCCTTCGTGGCGCACGCGGCCCCGATGGCCGGGCCGGACGGGACGCTGTTCCAGGTCTTCGAGATGCAGCGGGCCAACGCGGTCGCGGGGCCGATCTTCACCCTGCTGGGCGCGATGATGATCCTGGGCGGGCTCTATGCGACCTGGGTGGCGTGGTCCGCGCCGCGCCCGGCGATGAAGGGCGCGCGCTGACGGAGCGGCCGGGAAGGCGTCTGCCGGACCCCGGGCGGGTCCGGCAGGCCTCCATTCGTCAGCCGACCTTCTGCAGCTCGGCTTCCAGCTTCAGGGTCACCTCGTCGCTGATCGCCGGGACGTAGGTGTCGATGCCGAAGTCGCTGCGCTTGATCGAGGCCTCGCCATCGAAGCCGATGGTGTAGGTCTTGTTCAGCGGGTTGGGCCCGGCCTGGTTGAAGCGGGCCTTGACCACCACCGGGCGGGTCACGCCGTGCAGCGTCAGGTCGCCGGTGATGTCGGCGGTGCGCTCGCCGGTCAGAGCGATCCGCGTCGCCTTGAAGGTGGCGGTGGGATAGCGCGCCACATCGAGGAAGTCCGGCGCTTTCAGATGGTTGTCCAGCGCCTCGTTCAGCGTGCCGACCGAAGCGGTGTCGACGGTCACCGACAGCCGGGCGTCGGCCGGGGCGCGGGGATCCAGGGTCAGGTCGCCCTCGACCTTGCTGAACTGGCCGACGTAGGTCGAGAAGCCCAGATGGTTGACCGACCAGGTGATCTTGCTGTGCGAGGCGTCGAACCGGTAGGCGCCCGCCTCGACCCTGGTCGGATCCCGCGTCAGCCCGTCCTGGGCCACCACCGCCAGGGGCACGATCAGCAGAACAGCGCCAAGGCTGGCGGCGGCGAGTCGGGGAAACCGGATCATGAGGGGGAGCTCCATGCTTGAGAGGGTGACACCTGCCTCAGATAGGGGCGCTGAATAATACCGCAACTGTATCAGTTGCGGAAATGTCTGGCGAACTCGATGGGGCGCGATCGGATCGAGGGAGAGGGGGGATGGTGCCGCCTAGGTGACTCGAACACCTGACCTACGCATTACGAATGCGCCGCTCTACCGGCTGAGCTAA
>VFQU01000971.1_pt1 | contig 19476 bp, 20 predicted proteins | sample 3512311 | NCBI WGS metagenome assembly VFQU01 (sample SAMN10412377, study PRJNA504923) | tailings metagenome | isolation source: Relicate 3 Philex TSF3 active mining site | place: Philippines: Tuba, Benguet | collected 2017-08-29
CAACACCACACCCATGACCACTGCCCCCGCGACCCGCGCCGCTGAACTCCGTCGCCTCATCGACGAGGCCAACCATCGCTACTTCGTGCTCGACGATCCGTCGATCCCGGACGCCGAGTACGACCGGTTGCTGCGTGAGCTGCAGGCGCTCGAAGCCGCGCATCCCGAACTGCTGACCGCGGACTCGCCGACCCAGCGGGTCGGTGCGGTCGCTGCGCGCGCGTTCGCCGAGGTCCGCCATGCCCAGCCGATGCTGTCGCTGGGCAACGCCTTCAGCGAGGACGAGGTCCGCGAGTTCGTCGCCCGCATCGAGCGCGAGCTGGATCTGTCCGCGCCGGCGTTCTCGGTCGAGCCCAAGCTCGACGGCCTGGCGATCAGCCTGCGCTACGAGCACGGCGTGTTCGTGCAGGGTGCCACCCGCGGCGACGGCGCGGTCGGCGAGGACGTCACGGCCAATCTGCGCACGGTGCGGGCCATTCCGCTGCGCCTGCGCGGCGCGGCGCCGGCGCTGCTGGAGGTGCGCGGCGAGGTCTACATGACCCACGCCGACTTCGACCGCTACAACGCCTGGGCGCGCGAGCACGGCGAGAAGGTGCTGGCCAATCCGCGCAACGGCGCGGCCGGCTCGCTGCGCCAGCTCGATCCGGCGATCACCGCGCGCCGCCGGCTGAGCTTCTTCGCCTACGCGCTGGGTGCGGTCGAGGGCTGGACGCCGCCGCCGAGCCACTCCGAGGTGCTGGCGGCGCTGCGCGATCTCGGCCTGCCGGTCTGCCCGCTCAACGATGTCGCCGTCGGCGCCGCGGGTCTGCTCGGCTACTTCGAGCGCATCGGCGGGCAGCGCAACGCGCTGCCCTTCGACATCGACGGCGTGGTCTACAAGCTCGACCGCCTCGACCAGCAGCGCGCGATGGGCTTCGTCTCGCGCGCGCCGCGCTGGGCGATCGCCCACAAGTTTCCGGCGCAGGAGGAGATGACCACCGTCGAGGCGATCGACGTGCAGGTCGGCCGCACCGGCGCGGTGACCCCGGTGGCGCGACTGGCGCCGGTGCAGGTGGCGGGCGTCACCGTCACCAACGCCACGCTGCACAACGCCGACCAGGTCGAAAGGCTCGACGTGCGCGTCGGCGACACGGTGATCGTGCGCCGTGCCGGCGACGTGATCCCCGAGGTCGTGCGCGTGGTCGACGATCGCCGACCGTCGGACAGCGCGCCCTGGCGCATGCCCGAGGTTTGCCCGGAATGCGGCTCGCGCGTGGTGCGCGCCGAGGGCGAGGCGGTGGCGCGCTGCAGCGGCGGCCTGTTCTGCCCGGCGCAGCGCAAGGAGGCGATCCGCCATTTCGCTTCGCGCCGGGCGATGGACATCGAGGGCCTCGGCGATCGCATCGCCGACGACCTCGTCGATCTGGGCTTCGTACGCAACGTCGCCGACCTCTATCGGCTCGACGTCGCCGCGCTGCAGGCGATGCGCGCCAAGGCGCACGAGCGTGACGGGACGACGCCCGAAACACTCAAGGCCGGCAAGATCGCCAGCCGCTGGGCCGAGAACCTGGTCGAGGCGATCGACGCCACGCGCCGCTGCCGGCTGGAGCGCCTGCTGTTCGCGCTGGGCATCCTGCAGATCGGCGAGGAGACCGCCAAGGCGCTGGCCCGCGCCTTCGGCAGTCTCGATCGCGTGCGCCGCGCGGATGCACTGCTGCTGCTCGGCGTGCCCGACGTCGGCCCGAAGGTCGCTGCCTCGGTCGCCGCCTTCTTCGCCCAGCCGCACAACGAGGAGGTCATCGATGCGCTGCTGGCCGCCGGCGTCGAGGTGGAGTCACGCGCCCCCGACGCCGGATTCGCCCGCGGCCTGACGCTGGCCACGCTGCTGGGTGCAGCCAAGGCGCTGGGCGCGCCGCTGGAAGGCGTCGGGGAGACTTCGCTGGGGCGACTCGGCGAGCGCTTCGCCGATCTCGACGCCCTCGTCTCCGCCGCGGGTCATGACGCCGACGCGGTCGCGATCGGCGCCGTGCGCCGCCTGCTCGACGATCCCGACTGGGGCCCGCGCCTGCGCGCCGCGGACGCCATGCGCGGCGACTTGCGCGAGGCCGCACCCGAATCCACCGCGTCATTGCCGCTCGCCGGCCAGACCGTCGTGCTCACCGGCACGCTGACCAGCCTGACCCGCGACGAGGCCAAGGCCCGCCTCGAAGCGCTCGGCGCCAAGGTCGCCGGCAGCGTCTCGAAGAAGACCCACTTCGTCGTGGCCGGCGAAGCCGCCGGCTCGAAGCTCGACAAGGCGCGTGAACTGGGCGTGCCGGTGTGGGATGAGGCGCAGCTGGTCGCGCTGCTGGACGGCCATGTCGTCGGTAGCCGGTAACCGGTAGCCGGAGGGCAGCTTTGCGGCGCGACCTTGCCGCTCCGGTTCCCCATTCCCGGCTACCGGTTTCCCGATTCCACGTGTCCGCCAGCGCTCGTGCCGGTGAGGGCGCTCGCCGTATTCGCAGGGCCGTCACCGGGCGTGGCGAAGCTGTCGCCGTCCAGGTTGCCGCCGGCCGGGTTCTGCAGCCCACCCACTGCAGTCGCAATCGGCATCGGCCTGCGCAGCGTGCAGCGCGCGAGGAACGCGGCGCGGGCGCGGCTGCGGGCAGGTCGGGCCGTCGGGCCCGCGCGCCTGCCGGCGACCTTCGTTCAGGGCGCGACGCAGAGCGCGCGCAGGCCTGTCTGCTCCTTGGGGACGGACTGCGCGGACGGCTTCTGGCCCGCAAGTCCGCTGATGATGGCCTGGCCACCCTCGAATTCGTCGCCCGTCCAGACGAAGCGGCTGGCCAGGGTCAGCTGATGCGGAATGCCGCAGAACAGGCCGTCTCCGCAGGGGCTGCGGTCCCGGCCGTGCACGTGCAGGCGCTGCAGCTCTTCGCGCGTGGGCAGGCGACCGCCCAACGAGCGGCACCATTCGCCCGCAGCAGTCCAGGTCAGTTCGTCCGCGCTGCCCTGCAGATGCCAGCGCAGACCGGTGTCGGCGTCGGCGAGCCAGCCACTGCCGTCGGACGTGAACCGGGCCCAGGTGGCGGCGGGCGCGAAGTTGATCGACTGCGTGCCGGAACCCAGACGCGTCGCGGTGGCCATCGCGCCGGGGTAATCCCTGCTCAGGCAACCGACGCTGTGATCGCCCGCGGTGGTTTCGAGCGTGAACGGAGTGCCAGGTTCCACCTGGCCGACGGGCTGTTCGTCGAGCAGCACGATGCAGGCGGCGTCCGTGCTGATCTTCAGGGTCAGCGTTTCGGCGCAGGCCGGGGCGGCAAGTCCGCACGTCAGCAGCAGCGCAACGGGCCTCACGTTCATCAGGTTGGTTCCTTCTCGGGGTGTCCGGTCGCCAACTTCCGAGCGTCCGGCTGCAGTCGCCGAGCGCGGACTGGGGCGCTCCCCTGTGAATCGAGATTTCGGTGAGAACCGGCCATCCGGCGCGAAGCGGCGAGCTGGTGGGTCGGTGCGGACCGGACCGGGCGAGGCGGCTCGTGTTGCTGGTGAGACCGCGGTCCTTGAACAGCGAAAGTCGGCTCGGGGCAGCGGCGGAAGGCGCCGAGCGGATACGCAGGCGGCGTGTCAGCCGCTCACTTCTCCACGAACGCGCGCTCGATCACGTAATCGCCCGGCGAGCCGATCCGCTTCGATACCTCGAAGCCGCGCGCGTCGAGGATGCGGCGGAAGTCCCCGAGCATCGACGGACTGCCGCAGAGCATGGCGCGGTCGCGGGCGGGGTCGAGCGGCGGCAGGCCGAGGTCCTCGCAGATCCGGCCGGAATCGAACAGCGTCGTCAGGCGGCCCTGGTGCTCGAACGCTTCGCGGCTCACGGCGGGGTAGTAGCGCAGCCCCTTCTCGATCAGTTCGCCGATGTAGTCCAGGCGCGGCAGCTCGTTGACGATGTAGTCGCGGTAGGCGAGGTCGGCGATCTCGCGCACGCCGTGGCAGAGCACGACGTGCTCGAAGCGTTCGTAGGTTTCCGGGTCCTTGATCACGCTCAGGAAGGGCGCGAGGCCGGTGCCGGTGGACAGCAGGAACAGGTTGCGGCCGGGACGCAGGTCCGAGATCAGAAGCGTGCCGGTCGGCTTGCTGCCCACCAGCACGCTGTCGCCCGGCCGGATGTGCTGCAGCCGCGAGGTCAGCGGGCCGTCGGGCACCTTGATGCTGAAGAACTCGAGGTGCTCTTCCCAGTTGGCGCTGGCGATCGAGTAGGCGCGCAGCAGCGGCCGGCCCTCGACCTCGAGGCCGATCATGACGAACTGGCCGTTGGCGAAGCGCAGTCCGTCGTCGCGGGTGGTGGTGAAGCTGAAGTAGTCGTCGGTCCAGTGGCGGACGTCGAGCACGGTTTCGGTGGCGTGGGACGCCATGGGTCAGGGTCCGGTCGGGTGGCACCGCACGCGCGGGCGCGGCGACGGTTCGCGAGGGCGCCATTATCCGTGCGCGCGGGCGTTCCGGCTTGAGGCAAGTCAACCCATGCCGGCGCTGCTAGCATCGCGCCACCGTTCCGCCCGGTGCCGCATGCAGCCGCCAGAGACATCGAACTGTCCGCGCGAGGCCGACTGGCGACCCGGCGCCGGCGTCGGGGCGCTGCGCCTGCGCGCAGCGCTGTACGCGCGGATCCGCGCCTTCTTCGCTGCGCGCGGCGTGCTCGAGGTCGAAACGCCGATCCTCTCCGCGGCGGGCAACACCGATCCGAACATCGAAAGCCTGAGCCTCGCCTTCAGCGGCCCGCGCGCTGCCGGTGCCGGCGAGCGCTGGCTGCGCACCTCGCCCGAGTTCCCGCTCAAGCGGCTTCTGGCCGCGGGCGTCGGCGACTGCTACGAGCTGGGTCGGGTGTTTCGCGACGGCGAGGCGGGGCGCCGCCACAATCCCGAGTTCACGATGCTCGAGTGGTATCGCGTCGGCTGGGACCACCATCGGCTGATGGACGAATGCGCGGCGCTGGTGGCCGAGGCGCTGGCGCTGGTCGGCCGCGCGGTGACCGTCGAGACGATCGACTACGCGGCGCTGTTCAAGCGCCACGCCGGCGTCGATCCGCATCGCGACGGCGTCGACGCGCTGCGCGCCGCGCTGGGCGACGTCGCGATCGACGGCGAGGGCCTGTCGCGCGACGACTGGCTGGATCTGCTGTTGACCCATCGCATCGAGCCGGCGCTGGCGGCCGACGCGCTGACCATCGTCCACGCCTTTCCCGCCAGCCAGTGCGCGCTGGCGCGGGTGCGGCCGGGTGATCCGGCGCTGGCCGAACGCTTCGAGCTCTACCTGGGCGGCATCGAGCTCGCCAACGGCTACCACGAGCTGGTCGATGCCGACGAGCAGCGGCGACGCTTCGAGGACGACATCCGACGCCGTGCCGCTCGCGGGCAGGTGCTGCCGCCGATCGACGCGCGTCTCATCGACGCGATCGCATCAGGACTGCCGGCCTGCGCCGGCGTGGCGCTGGGCGTCGATCGCCTGCTGATGGCGATGCTCGGCGCGCGCGACATCGACGCGGTGCTGGCGTTCGCCTTCGCGCGGGCCTGAGTCGGGTCGCGCCTTGCGGCGCTCCTGCCGGGCACCACGGCCGTGGCTGCGCGCGCAGGGGCGCCGGAAGGCGCGATCAGGACCATGCAGCCCCCAGGACCTGCGCCGCGCCTCAGCGCATCCCCGGAATCACCGCCGACAGTACGCTGCGGAACGGCCGGATCGCCATGCCCAGCGCCTCGGCGCTCCACTTGTAGAGCAGCGTCTGGTCGATGCCCGACAGGCCGCGCAGCAGTTCGCCGAGGTTGCGCACGCCGGTGCCGGGCAGCAGGCACAGCGCCTGCGCGCGCTTGCCCACGGCGTAGGTGCTGGCCACCGAGGCGGCGATCTCGGTGACCACCGCGGCCAGCGGCAGCACGCGCGCCAGCACCGGACGGTAGAGCATGCCGCCGAGCCGGCTGACCAGCTCGTCGACGGTGCGCTTGGAGAGCTGCTGTGCGCCGATGTTGGCGGCGGTGGCGAGCAGGATGACGCCGCGCTCCTCCGGCTCGGTGAGCTCCATCTCGTACAGCTCGAGGATGTCGCGCACCATCTGCTGCTGGATCTTGCCCAGCGCCACCGTCTCGGCCACCGAGCCCAGCACCACCGGCGCCAGCTTGCCGAGGAAGGGCACCTTGCTGGTGATCGTGCTGATCGCCGCCGCCGTGCCGGCCTTGAGGCAGGCCGTCTGCACGATCAGGTTGAAGCGGCGCTCGCGGTCGGCCGCGGTGAGCGGGCGCCGGCGGGCGACCGGCGCCTCGGCGGGCGCCGATTTCGCCGTCCGTTTCGCTGCGGCGCGCGGCCGCTTGGTCGCGGCCTTCTTCGCCGTGCCGCCGCCGCGCGTGCCGGGCTTGCGGGTGCCGCTCGCTGTCTTGCGGGTCGCCATGGGCCGAGCATAGCGCCGGTGCGTCGACTCGGACAGGGCAGGGCTGCGGGCGGGCATCGGTTATCCTGCCGCGCCCGCCGGATTCGCCTGACCTCGATGATCGACTACGCCCGCTACGACCGCGTCCGCGCCGTTGCCTGGCAGGGCGACCACCTGCGCCTGCTCGACCAGCGCCTGCTGCCGTTCGAGCAGCGCTGGATCGACTGCCGCGACGATGCCGCGGTCGGCGAGGCGATCCGCAGCCTGGCCGTGCGCGGCGCGCCGGCGATCGGCATCGCCGCGGCCTGGGGCGTGGTGCTGGCGGCATCGCGCGTCGAAGCTGCCGACGGTCGTTCCGCGCTGGCGGCGATTCAGCCGCGGCTCGACGCGCTCGAGGCGGCCCGCCCCACGGCCGTGAACCTTGCCTGGGCGCTGCGCCGCATGGCCGCGCGGCTGGCCGGCGCGGGCACCGGCTGGCGCGACCTGCTCGTCGCCGAGGCTGCCGCGATCGAGGCCGAAGACCTTGCGGCCAACCGCCGCATGGGCCAGCTCGGCGCGGCCCTGATCGCGCCGGGCTCGGCGGTGCTGACCCACTGCAACACCGGTTCGTTGGCCACGTCCGGCTTCGGCACCGCGCTCGGCGTGATCCGCGCCGGCGTGGCCGAGGGGCGGATCACCCGCGTCTTCGCCGGCGAGACGCGGCCCTGGCTGCAGGGCGCGCGGCTGACCCTGTGGGAGCTTCTGGAGGACGGCATCGACGCCACGCTGGTCGCCGACGCCGCGGCGGCCTGGCTGATGGCGACCGGCGCCGTGCAGTGGGTCGTCGTCGGCGCCGACCGGATCTGCGCCAACGGCGACGTCGCCAACAAGATCGGCACCTACTCGCTGGCGATCGCCGCGCGCCATCACGGCCTGCGCTTCATGGTGGTGGCGCCCTCCTCGACGGTCGACTTCGACACCGCCGACGGCGGCCTGATCGAAATCGAGCAGCGCGATCCGGCCGAGCTTCTGTCGCTGGGCGGCGTGCGCACCGCAGCGCCCGGCGGCAAGGCCTGGAACCCGGTGTTCGACGTGACGCCGGCTGCGTTGATCGACGCCATCGTCACCGAACGCGGCGTGGTCGAGCGACCCGACGCCGGGCGCATGCAGGCGCTGCGCGGCTGAGGTCGGCGTGGTTCCGGGGAAAGCCGCTCAACCCCCGGTCCGTGCTATGATTTTCGGCTGATTCTCCGCGGTTTTTCCCGCGCTCCGGCCGAGTCCGCGCCGCATCCCCGGTGATGCCCGCGCGCTGCCGCCGGCGTGCCTACCCGTCCTGGATTTCGCATGGCAGAACTGGCTAAGGAAGTCATCCCGGTCAACCTCGAAGACGAGATGCGCAAGAGCTACCTCGATTACGCCATGAGCGTGATCGTGGGGCGCGCGCTTCCCGACGTCCGCGATGGCCTCAAGCCGGTGCACCGGCGCGTGCTCTACGCCATGAGCGAGCTGGGCGCGCACAGCAACAAGCCCTACTACAAGTCGGCGCGCATCGTCGGCGACGTCATCGGCAAGTTCCACCCGCACGGCGACGCCAGCGTCTACGACACCCTGGTGCGCATGGCGCAGCCGTTCTCGCTGCGCTACCTGCTGGTCGACGGCCAGGGCAACTTCGGCTCGGTCGACGGTGACCCGCCGGCGGCGATGCGCTACACCGAGGCGCGCATGTCGCGGCTCGCGCACGAGCTGCTGGCCGACATCGACAAGGAAACCGTCGACTTCCAGCCCAACTACGACGAGAAGGAGCTGGAGCCGACGGTCCTGCCGACGCGCATCCCGAACCTGCTGGTCAACGGCTCGGCCGGCATCGCGGTCGGCATGGCGACCAACATCCCGCCGCACAACCTGACCGAGATCATCGCCGCCACCATCGCGCTGATCGACGACCCGGCGATCGACATCGACGGCCTGATGCAGTTCGTGCCGGGACCGGACTTCCCCACCGCCGGCATCATCAACGGCAGCGCCGGCATCCACGCCGCCTACCGCACCGGCCGCGGCCGGGTGCTGATGCGCGCCCGCGCCGAGATCGAGACCAACGAAGACACCGGTCGCGAGGCGATCGTCGTCACCGAGCTGCCCTACCAGGTCAACAAGGCGCGGCTGATCGAGAAGATCGCCGAGCTGGTCAAGGAGAAGAAGCTCGAGGGCATCTCCGAGCTGCGCGACGAGTCCGACAAGGACGGCATGCGCATCTTCATCGAGGTCAAGCGCGGCGAGGCCGCCGACGTCGTCCTCAACAACCTGTACCAGCAGACGCCGATGCAGAGCGTCTTCGGCATCAACATGGTGGCGCTGGTCGACGGCCGGCCGAAGCTGCTCGACCTCAGGCAGATGCTCGAGGCCTTCCTGCGCCACCGCCGCGAGGTGGTCACCCGGCGCACCGTCTTCGAGCTGCGCAAGGCGCGCGCCCGTGCCCACATCCTCGAGGGCCTGACGGTCGCGCTGGCCAACATCGACGCGATGATCGAGCTGATCAAGACCTCCGCCAGCCCGGCCGAGGCCAAGGAGCGCATGCTCGCCCGGCGTTGGGAGCCGGGCCTCGTGCGCGCCCTGCTCGGCGCCGCCGGCGCCGACGCCTCGCGCCCCGAGGACCTGTTGCCCGGCCTCGGCCTGCTCGAGGACGGCTACCAGCTCTCCGAGGTGCAGGCCAAGGAAATCCTCGAGATGCGCCTGAACCGCCTGACCGGGCTGGAACAGGACAAGCTCACCGACGAGTACCGCCAGCTGCTCGAGACGATCCGCGCGCTGATCGAGATCCTCGAGTCGCCCGATCGCCTGCTGCAGGTGATCCGCGACGAGCTGACCGCGATCCGCGACGAGTACGGCGACGCCCGCCGCACCGAGATCCGCGCCAGCCAGGAAGACCTCGACATCCTCGACCTGATCGCGCCCGAGGACGTGGTGGTGACGCTCTCGCACGCCGGCTACGCCAAGCGCCAGCCGGTCAGCACCTATCGCGCCCAGCGGCGCGGCGGCAAGGGCCGCAGCGCCACGGCGATCAAGGAAGAGGACTTCGTCGAGCGGCTGTGGATCGCCAACACCCACGACACCCTGCTGAGCTTCACCAGCAGCGGCAAGGTGTTCTGGCCGAAGGTCTACCAGCTGCCCGATGCCGGCCCCAACGCCCGCGGTCGGCCGATCGTCAACTTCGTCGCGCTGGAGGCCAACGAGAAGATCCAGGCCGTCCTCCCGGTGCGCGATTTCCCCGGCGACCGCTACGTGTTCTTCGCCACCGCCAACGGCACGGTCAAGAAGACGCCGCTGCAGGAGTTCGAGTACCAGCTGGCGCGCGGCAAGATCGCCATCAACCTCGACGAGGGCGACTCGCTGGTCGACGTAGCGATCACCGACGGCGACCGCGACATCCTGCTGTTCGCCTCCAACGGCAAGGCGGTGCGCTTCGACGAGGGCGAAGTGCGCTCGATGGGCCGCACCGCCACCGGCGTGCGCGGCATGCGCCTGGCCGAGGGCGAGAAGGTGGTGTCGATGATCGTCGCCGAAGGCGATGGCGACATCCTCACCGCCTGCGAGAACGGCTTCGGCAAGCGCACCGCGCTCGAGGAGTACCCGAAGAAGGGCCGCGGCACGCAGGGCGTGATCGCGATCCAGACCACCGAGCGCAACGGCGCGCTGGTCGGCGCGGTGCAGCTCGACCAGGGCCACGAGATCATGCTGATCAGCAACCAGGGAACGCTGGTGCGCACGCGTGCCTCGGAAGTCGCGCGGGTCGGCCGCAACACCCAGGGCGTGACCCTGATCCGCCTGCCCGAGGACGAGTCGCTGGTCGGCGTGGTGCGGGTCCAGGCGCTGGACGACGAAGAGACTCCGGAGGCTGGCGCCGAGGCGGTCGACATCGCACCGCCGCCGGCCGAGTAGGCGCTGCAGCGGGACGCCTGCCGGGGGACCGGCAGGCGCTACCGGTCAGTCGATCAGCCCAGCTGCTCCAGCACGTAGTCCGCCGCCGAGACCTTGAACTCGCCCGGCGCCTCGACGTGCAGCTGCTTCACCACGCCGTCCTCGGCGTACAGCGCGAAGCGCTTGCTGCGCATGCCCATGCCGAAGCCGGTGGCGTCGAGCTCGAGGCCGAGCGCCTTGGCCAGCGCGCCGTTGCCGTCGGCCAGCAGGGTGATGCCTTCGGGCACGTTCTGGCTCTTGCCCCAGGCGTCCATGACGAAGGCGTCGTTGACCGCGACGCAGTACACCTCGATGCCGCGGGCGCGGAACTCGGCGACGCGATCGACGTAGCCCGGCAGGTGGCGCGCCGAGCAGGTCGGGGTGAATGCGCCGGGCACCGCGAACAGCACGGCCTTCTTGCCGGCGAACAGCGCGTCCGTGTTCACGGCCTGCACGCCGTCCTTGAGCAGGTTGAGGGTGACCTGGGGAATGCGGTCGCCGATGGCGATGGTCATGGCGTGGCTCCAGCGGGGAAGGGGCCGCGATCATACCTGCGCAGGCCTGCGCTGCGTGTCGGCAGGATCTTGAAAGGCTTCACCCCGCCACTACATGACGGAGCGAGGGCGGCATCGCCGCCCGCGGCCAACCCGAGGGCGACCTGCGTTGCCCTCCCGTTCAACCGGGGCAGCCCGCGCTGCCCACCCGTCCAAGGAGGCAGTCATGAGCATCATCCGCCACACCCCCTGGATCGCCGGCAGCGGTTTCCAGGACGAACTCAAGCAGGTCTTCGACAAGTTCTTCGGCGAGGCCGAGGGCGACCAGTCCAACGTCGTCACCAGCCAGTGGACGCCGCGCGTGGACATCCGCGAGGAATCCGATCGCTTCGTCATCCAGGCCGACATCCCCGGCGTCGATCCGAAGGACATCGAGATCCACATGGACAAGGGCATCCTGTCGATCCGCGGCGAGCGCAAGACCGAGTCGCGCGAGCAGACCGAGCGCTACTCGCGGATCGAGCGCTCGCACGGCGTGTTCTACCGGCGCTTCGCGCTGCCCGACAGCGCCAATCCGGACGGCATCACCGCCTCGGGCAACCACGGCGTGCTCGAGATCTCGATCCCGAAGAAGCCCGAGACCACGCCGCGCCGCATCGCCGTCAACGCCGGCTAAACTCGCGATTCGAAGGGGCGCAACGCCGGTATCGCCCCGACCCGGCCGGGGCCGCCCGACCGATGCGGCCCCGGCCTCAACCGCAGCTTTCGGAAGCCCATGCAGTTCAAGGACTACTACGCCACCCTCGGCGTCGCGCCGGATGCCGGCGAGGCGGACATCAAGTCCGCCTATCGTCGGCTCGCCCGCAAGTACCACCCGGACGTGAGCAAGGAGGCCGGGGCCGAGGAGCGGTTCAAGGGCATCAACGAGGCCTACGAGGCGCTGCGCGACCCGCAGCGCCGCGCCGCCTACGACCAGCTGCGCGCGGGCGGCTACCGTCCGGGGCAGGAATACCATCCGCCCGGCGGCGGGTCCGGCTTCGACTTCCGCTTCGAGGAGGACGGCGGGTCGGGCTTCAGCGATTTCTTCGAATCCCTCTTCGGCCGTGCCCGCGCCGGCGCTCGCCCGGGCACCGGCGCGCGGCGCGACGACGAGGCGCGGATCGAGGTCGATCTCGAGACGGTCGCAGCAGGAGGTACCCAGCGGGTCAGGGTGGGCGAGCGCACCCTGGACGTGCGCATTCCCAAGGGCATCCAGCCCGGTCAGCAGATCCGCCTGAGCGGGCAAGGCCGCCAGGGCGGCGACCTGCGCCTCGAGATCGCCTATCGACCGCATCCGCAGTTCCGGGTCGACGGTCGCGACATCGTCTACGTTCTGCCCGTGGCCCCCTGGGAGGCGGTGCTGGGCGCCGAGCTGTCGGTGCCGACCCTCGGTGGCAGCGTCCAGCTCAAGGTGCCGGCCGGCTCCGACGGCGGCCGCAGGCTCCGTCTGCGCGGGCGTGGCCTTCCGTCAGGCGCCGCGGGTGATGCCGCCGGCGACCAGCTGGTCGAGCTGCAGGTGCGGCTGCCGCCGGCGAACAGCGAGCAGGACCGCGCCTTCTGGCGCGAGATGGCCGAGCGCTTCAGGTTCGACCCGCGCGGCACCCGCTGAGCAGCGGGCGAAGGGCGCTCACTCGACGCCGACTTCCTTGTAGCCGAAGAATCCGCTCAGCATCTTGTCGTAGCCGTCGAAGTCGGCTGCGGTGGCGGGTTCGTATTGGGTGGCGCCGAGTTCGGCCAGCGTGCTGTACGCGTCCGGATCCCCGTGAAGCGCGAGCATCGCATCGCGCACCGCCTGCTTCACTTCCGCGCTGACGTTGGGGCCCGCCGCGACCGCCGTGCCCGGAAAGGCCCTCGACTTCCGCAGCTCCACCAGATTGGGATACTGGCTGGCGATGTAGTCGGGCACCATCGCCGCCTCGGCGTCGCCGGCGAAGACCATTTCCACGCCGTCGCGCCAGGAACTCGCCTCGGAGCGGAAGTCCGGCTGCGAAACCGGGTTGGTGTACATCTCGGCGAGCATCGCGAAGCCGAGGCTCGGCGACGGCATCGAGATGATCCGGCGACCGACGAGCCCGGCGAGCCCCGCTTCGGCGAACTGCTCGTCCGCGAGTACCACGTAGGCGCTCGGCGTGGTCCGCTTGACCAGCGGCTCGAAGCCGAACCGCTTGACCCGGTAGTCGATGAAGTGGGCCTCTTCGTAGGTGAAGTCCACCGCGGCGTTCTGGCGCAGGTCGCGCCAGTGGAAGTGGTAATTGCGCGGCACCACGAGCTTGAACTTGTGGCCGGTGGTCCTGCTCAGGTAGTCGACCAGCGGCTTGTACACCTCCTCGGCCTGGTCCACCGGATAGGACGGCTCGACGAGGAGGGTGAAGTCTTCCGCCTGCGCCCGCGAGGCCAGCAGCAGCGTGGCGACCAGCAGCGCTGCGCGCAGGGCGATACCGGGGGCCGATTCTTGGCGCATGGACTTTCCCTCCCAGGAACTGCGCACCGGAATAGCAGATTCCGCGTGGATTGCCAATTGCCGCGGGTCACTGGCCGGCGGTCGCGGCACGCTCCAGGCGCTCCGCGTTCACCGGGACTTCACCGACCCGCCAGCCGGCCGGGTCGCCGTCGAGCGGTGCGACGGCGAGCGCGACGTGCGCCCCGCGCCAGTCGGCGCTGCCGACCACGCGCCCGAGTTCGGCACCTGCAGGGTCGCTCAGGGCTGCACCGGCGGGCAGGGTCGAGTCCGCGACCAGCCGCCACAGGCCGCGCTTGGCGCGCCCGAGGTAGTGCGTGCGGGCGACGACCTCCTGTCCCGGATAGCAGCCCTTCTTCAGGCTGAAGGCTGAAAGTCGCTCGAGCGAGAGCATGTGCGGCGTCCAGGCGTCGCGCTGCGCGGCCTCGAGCCGCGGAACGCCCGCCCACAGATCCTCGAACCGCCAGCGTCCGTCGTCGGCGGCGAATTGCTCGACGGCGCTGCCGGGAAGCGCGGAAAGCCGGCGTGGGTCGCCGTCGGGACGGCCCGCCGCGAGCCCGCCTGCCGGCTCCACCCCGTGGCGGCTGCCGATCACCACGAGATCCGGCCGCGGGGTGAGCGCCAGCCGGCTGCGCAGGACGAAGGGCCGCAGCAGCCCGGCCAGCGCGTCGGCCGGCTGGTCCGGCACCAGCAGCCACGCACATTGCGCATCGCGGCGCAGCACGACGAAGATCGCCAGCACCCGCCCCTTCGCGCTCAGCAGTCCGTTCCAGTGCCGGCCCTCGTCGCCCAACGCGGCGACGTCGTTCATCGTCTGTCGCTGGAGGAAGGCGAGGGCATCGGTGCCGGCGACTTCCAGCACCTGCCAGTCGGGCAGGGTGACGGGATCGTGCTCGACGATGTCGGCGTACCTCGGCTTGCTCGCCATGGGGGCGCGTATTACCCTGCGGGGGATTTCCGGGCAGGCCGAATGATAGGCGAAACATCCCAGCCCAACGCGACGACCGGGGACGCCGGGGAGGCGGCGACCGAGGTCGGCCCGCCGCCCACGTCGCCGACGCCGCCGCGCGAGATCGGGGGACGCGAGGGACCGGAGCCGACGCGCTACGGCGACTGGGAGAAGAACGGCCGCTGCATCGATTTCTGAGCGCACGCCGCCTGCACGCGGCGCGAGCCATCCTCATCACCGTCACGACAGCCGAGAAGCCCATGGCGACCCGCGAACGTCCCCTGTCACCCTTCATGCTCGGGTCGTACTACCGTCCCCAGCTCACCTCCGTCCTGTCGTTCATCCACCGCGCCACGGGCGTCGCGCTGGCAGTCGGCGCCTTCGGCGTCGGATTCTGGCTGCACCGCGTCGCCGGCGACGAAGGTCGCTACGAAACCTTCCGCACCGTGCTGGAGTCGCTGCCGGGTCGGCTGGTGCTGTGCGCGTTCGCCTTCGCGCTGCTGTACCACCTGCTCAACGGCATCCGTCACCTCGGCTGGGACGCCGGCAGGGGTCTCGATCTCGCCAGCACCTATCGCAGTGGCTGGACGGTGGTGGTGCTGAGCGTCCTCGCGACGGCCGGCGTGGCGGCGCTCGCGCTGCGTGGAGGGGCGTGATGGGCATGCAGTCACCTCTGGCCCGGGTTCGCGGGCTCGGCTCGGCGAGGAGCGGCAGCCACCACTGGTGGGTGCAGCGCCTGACGGCAGTCGCCCTCGCGCCATTGAGCCTGTACTTCCTGTGGTTCGTCATTTCTTCGGCGGGGCTCGAGCAGGACGAACTGCGCGCGCTGATCGCCAAGCCGCTGCACGCCTCGCTGCTGGCGAGCTTCGTGGTCGCCCTGTTCTGGCATGCCCAGCTCGGCCTGCAGGTGGTGATCGAGGACTACATCCACGTCCACTGGCAGGAAGTGCTCCTGCAGCTTCTGGTGCGCTTCGCAACCCTCTTCGCGACGATCGTGGCGCTGCTCGCGATCGGCCGCATCGCTTTCACCGGCTGAGCCCATGTCGACTGCCTACAAGATCACCGAGCATCACTACGACATCGTCGTCGTCGGCGCCGGCGGCGCCGGCCTGCGCGCCACCTTCGGGCTGGCGGCGAAGGGCCTCGACACGGCCTGCCTGACCAAGGTGTTTCCCACCCGGTCGCACACGGTCGCGGCGCAGGGCGGCGTCTCGGCGGCGCTGGGCAACATGGGCGAGGACGACTGGCGCTTCCACTTCTACGACACCATCAAGGGCTCGGACTGGCTGGGCGACCAGGACGCCATCGAGTACATGTGCCGCGAGGCCATCCCGGCGATCATCGAGCTCGAGCACTACGGCGTGCCCTTCTCGCGCACCGAGGACGGCCGCATCTACCAGCGACCGTTCGGCGGCATGACGACCCACTACGGCAAGGGCACCGCGCAGCGGACCTGCGCCGCCGCCGACCGTACCGGCCACGCGATCCTGCACACGCTCTACCAGCAGTCGCTGGCGCACGACGCGCGCTTCTTCATCGAGTACTTCGCGCTCGACCTGATCATGGATTCCGAAGGCGCCTGCCGCGGCGTGCTGGCGCTGGACATGGCCAGCGGGGAGCTGCACCTGTTCCGCGCCCACGGCGTGGTCCTGGCCACCGGCGGCTATGGTCGCGCCTACTTCTCGGCGACCTCGGCGCACACCTGCACCGGTGACGGCGGCGGCATGGCGCTGCGCGCCGGGCTGCCGCTGCAGGACATGGAGTTCGTGCAGTTCCACCCGACCGGCGTCTACGGCGCCGGCTGCCTGATCACCGAGGGCGTGCGCGGCGAAGGCGGCTACCTGACCAACGCCAAGGGCGAGCGCTTCATGGAGCGCTACGCGCCCAACGCCAAGGACCTGGCCTCGCGCGACGTGGTCAGCCGCTCGATGACCATCGAGATCAACGAGGGCCGCGGTGTCGGCCCAGACAAGGACCACATCCACCTCAACCTGATGCACCTCGGTCCCGAGGTCATCCACGAGAAGCTGCCGGGCATCGCCGAGACCGCCAAGATCTTCGCCGGCGTCGACGTCACCAAGCAGCCGATCCCGGTGCTGCCCACCGTGCACTACAACATGGGCGGCCTGCAGACCAACTATCACGGCGAGGTGGTGACGCTGCGCGACGGCAATCCCGACCACGTCGTGCCCGGCCTGTACGCCATCGGCGAGGCCGCGTGCGTGTCGGTGCACGGCGCCAACCGGCTGGGCTCGAACTCGCTGCTCGACCTCGTGGTGTTCGGCCGCGCCGTGGCCAACCGCTGTGCCGAGACGATCACGTCGAAGGCCAGCCACAAGCCGCTGCCGAAGACCGCCTGCGACGCCGCGCTGGCCAACCTCGATCGCGTCCGCTACGCCAAGGGCGGAACGCCCACGGCGCAACTCCGCGACCGCATGCAGCGCACCATGCAGGCGCATGCGGCCGTCTTCCGCACCGGCGAGAGCCTGAAGGCGGGGGTCGAGAAGATCGGCGAGGTGTTCCGCGGCTTCGAGGACGTCGGCGTCACCGACCGCTCGATGATCTGGAACTCCGACCTGATCGAGACGCTGGAGCTGCAGAACCTGCTGGGCCAGGCCGTGGCGACGCTGGTTTCGGCGGAGAACCGCAAGGAGTCACGCGGCGCCCACGCCCGCGAGGACTTCAAGGATCGCGACGACGCCGAGTGGCACAAGCACACGCTGTGCTGGGTCGACGACGAGGGCGGCACGCGCATCGACTACCGGCCGGTGCACATGTACACGCTGAGCGCCGACGTCGATCCGGTGCCGCCCAAGGCGAGGACGTATTGAGGGCAGGAAATGGGGAATCGGAAATGGGAGATGGGTAGGGCGATGAAAGCCGACGCCGTTCCCGATCCCACATGCAGTTGCCGAAGTGATGCACGGGCAGCGTAGGCTCCTCCAAGTTCCGATTTCCGATTTCCCACTGACGCAACCGCATCACCACCCGACAGCGAGTCGACACGTGGCCGAATTCATCCTTCCGAAGAACTCCAGGGTCCGCAAGGGCAAGCACTTCCCGGCGAAGAACGCCAAGGGCAAGGTGCGCACCTTCAAGGTCTACCGCTGGAACCCCGACGACGGCGCCAATCCGCGGGTCGACACCTACGAAGTCGACATGGGCAGCTGCGGACCGATGGTTCTCGACGCGCTGATCAAGATCAAGAACGAGATCGACCCGACGCTGACCTTCCGCCGCTCCTGCCGCGAGGGCATCTGCGGCTCGTGCGCGATGAACATCGACGGCACCAACACGCTGGCCTGCACCAAGGCGATCGAGGACTGCGGCAAGGCCGAGGTGCCGATCTATCCGCTGCCGCACATGCCGGTGGTGAAGGACCTGGTGCCCGACCTCACCCACTTCTACGCGCAGTACGCGTCGATCAAGCCGTGGCTGCGCACGCAGAGTGCCCCGCCGCCGGATCGCGAGCGCCTGCAGTCCCCCGACGAGCGCAAGAAGCTCGACGGCCTCTACGAGTGCATCCTGTGCGCCTGCTGCAGCACGTCCTGCCCGAGCTACTGGTGGAACGGCGAGCGCTACCTCGGCCCGGCGATCCTGCTGCAGGCCTACCGCTGGATCGTCGACAGCCGCGACGAGGACACCGGCGCGCGCCTGGACGACCTCGAGGACCCGTTCCGCCTGTATCGCTGCCACACCATCATGAACTGCACCCGGACCTGCCCGAAGGGCCTGAACCCGGCCAAGGCGATCGCCGAGATCAAGAAGCTGATGGTGCAGCGGAGGGGCGCATGAAGTCGCAACCGCCTGCCCGTCAGGAACCTTCGCTGCAGGATTGGCTTGAGAAGGGCGTTCGCTCGGCACCCGCGGCCGGTCCGGTGTTCCGGGGGCTGGCCGGCCTGCTGTTCGCGTTGTTTGCGCTGGTCGGCGGACACTGGCTGTTTCGGCTCGGACGCGGCGACTTCGGTCTCGCGGACTTCAACCTGTCCGTTATTCCGCTGGCGCTGGCGCTGGCGGCCATGTTCACGCTGTTCGGCGTGGTCGCCGTGACCGGCAGCACACCGGTTCGGCTGTGGAAGACGTGGCTGCGGCTGTGCGGCCGGCTGTGAGCGACCCCCGGCCCCAGCCCTGCGCCGCGAGCCCAGCGGGCCGCTGATGCTGCCGCCGGTGTTCTGGCCCGCCTTCGCGATGGTCCTGCTGACCTTCGTCGTCATGCTGCGCATGGCGCGCACCCGCTTCGCCGAGGCGCGCGAGAAGCGCATCCATCCGCAGGCGGTAGCGACGTCGGTGCAGATGGCGGCGAAGTTCGAGGACACCCGCGCGGCCGACAACTTCCGCAACCTGTTCGAGCTGCCGGTGCTGTTCTACGCCGCGCTCGGCGTCGCCCACGCCAGCGGCCAGACCGGCACGCTGGTGCTGGCGCTGGCCTGGTCGTTCGTCGCCCTGCGCCTGGTGCACAGCGCCATCCACTGCACCTACAACAGGGTGATGCACCGCTTCCGCGCCTTCCTCGCCGGCGCGATGGTGCTGCTGGCGCTGTGGTGCGTGCTGGCCTTCGGCCTGGGCGCGTGACCGACGAGGCCGCCGAACTGCGCCGGCTGCGCTGGCGCTGCCGCCGCGGCATGCGCGAGCTCGACCAGCTGATGCTGCGTTACCTCGAAGGCCACTGGCCGTCGGCGACGCCGACCGAGCGCGCGGATTTCGAGCGCCTGCTCGACACCGAGGACGATCGCCTGTGGCGCTGGTGCATGGGCCGCGAGGCGTGCGACGATCCGGCGCTCGATGCGATCCTCCGCCGACTCCTCGCCGCTGCGCCTTGAGTTCCGCCGCTCGCGGCTGCGCGCCATCTCCGTCGCGCTGCTCGCGGCGGCGGCCACGTTCGCACTCACCCGCGTCGGACTCGATGATCCGATCCGTGCCGCGCTCGCGCTCGCCGTGATCGGCGTTGCGGCCATGGCCCTGCGGAAGCCGTTCCCGGTCGGGATGCGCCTGTTCGCCGATCGCAGCGTGATGCTCGACGATGGGACCGCCGAGTCTCGCCCCTGCACGCTGGTCGAGGCGCGGGTGTTCGGACCGTGGACGCTGCTGACCCTGTCCGGCGCGGGAGGGCGGGCGACCATCGACCTGTGGCCCGACATGCTGACCGCCGCCGAGCGCAAGTCGCTGCGCCGGCGACTGCGCGCGCTGGCGCCGGCAGGCGCGGCTTCAGCCGCGGCCGGTTAGGCTGCGCGCCTTT
>VFQU01000972.1_pt1 | contig 19470 bp, 16 predicted proteins | sample 3512311 | NCBI WGS metagenome assembly VFQU01 (sample SAMN10412377, study PRJNA504923) | tailings metagenome | isolation source: Relicate 3 Philex TSF3 active mining site | place: Philippines: Tuba, Benguet | collected 2017-08-29
TCGACGGGGTGCCCTACGGCGCCTTCATCATCCCCGGCCTGCTGATGCTCAGCCTTCTGACCGAAAGCATCTCCAACGCCAGCTTCGGCATCTACATGCCCAAGTGGAGCGGGACCATCTATGAGGTGCTGTCGGCGCCGGTCAGCTGGCTGGAGGTGGTCTGCGGCTATGTCGGCGCGGCGGCCAGCAAGTCGATCATCCTGGGGATCATCATCCTGGCCACCGCACGGGTGTTCGTGCCCTATGAGATCCAGCACCCCTTCCTGATGGCCGGGTTCCTGGTGCTCACCGCCGTGACCTTCAGCCTGTTCGGCTTCGTCATCGGCATCTGGGCCGACGGCTTCGAAAAGCTCCAGATCATCCCCATGCTGGTGGTCACCCCGCTGACCTTCCTGGGCGGCAGCTTCTATTCGATCAGCATGTTGCCGGAGGTCTGGCAGAAGATCACCCTGTTCAACCCGGTGGTCTATCTGGTCAGCGGCTTCCGCTGGAGCTTCTACGGCGTCTCGGACGTCGGGGTGGGGATCAGCCTGGCGGCGACGGTGGCCTTCATGGCTGTGTGCCTGGTGATCATCCGGCAGATCTTCCGGACGGGGTACCGGCTGCGGGCGTGAGGGCGCGTGCGGTGGTGCGCGGAGGGTGCGTGCTTCGACACGCGGCCGTTGGCCGCTGCTCAGCATGACGTGGAGGGGTGATGGGGCGCGGTGTTCGTCATCCTGAGCAGCGCGAAGCGCGTGTCGAAGGACGCACCCTGCAAACCTCGGCATTGAAGGGGAAGGGAGAGGCGCCGGTGACAGGTGGCTTGCGGGGCCTGTTCCTGCGAAAAGGGGGATCGTTCGCTGGAAGACCGACGATGAGCCTCGCCCGACGCCTTGCCCTGTTGCGCTTCTGGGCCTCCGAGCGGGCCGGGGGGCTGGGGATCGTGCTGGTGGGGGCGGTGATCGGGCTGATCGGGCTGACCATCGTGCCGCTGGGCCCGGACCGGCGGCTGGAGGGGCGGGTGGTTTCGCTGGAGGGCGAGGGGGACCGGGCGAGTTTCGCCATCGTGCGGCTGGACGACGGCGAGACGGTGCGGGCGGGCCTTCCCGAGGCGCACGGCTGCCGGCCGGGCGCGCGGCTGACGGTTCTGCGGCCCGCCAGCCTGGTTCCGCGGACGCTGGCCGATCCGCGCGGTTGTCGCGCGTCGGCAATTCCCCCGGCGCGGGAAACGCCATAGGCTGGCGGCAGTGTTCGCGGGAGCTTGCCTTGTCCCAACCGCCGCCTGACGTGCGCCTGGAATCGGTGCTGGAGAGCATCTCCGACGCCTTCTACGTCGTCAGCCCGCAGTGGACCTTCGCCGTGTTCAACGGGGCGGCCGAACGCTACTTCGACATCGAGCGCGCCCGGGTGCTGGGCCGCGACTTCTGGGAGGTGTTCCCGCAAGGGGTGGGCACGCCGTTCGAAGGGGTGCTGCGCCGGGCGATGGACAAGCGCAAGGCGGCGACCTTCGAGAGCCCCTCGCGCTGGTGGCCGGACCGCACGGTGGAGGTGCGGGTCACGCCGCTGATCGACGGCGGCATCGGGGTTTCGCTGCAGGACGTGACCGAGCGCAAGAAGGCCGAGGAGGCGCGGGACCTCCTGATGCGCGAGGTCGACCACCGCAGCCGCAACCTGTTGAGCGTGGTGCAGGCGGTGCTGCGGCTGACGCGGGCCGACGACATCGAGAGCTATCGCGAGGCGGTGCTGGGCCGGGTGGAGGCGCTGTCGCGGGCCCAGGGGGCGCTGGCGCGGCGGCGGTGGGAGGATGCGCCGCTGGACCGGCTGGCGGCCGAGTCGCTGGCGGCGGTGCTGCCACCCGGCGTCTACGAGATCGAGGGACCGCCGGTGGCGCTGAGGCCCGACCAGGCCCAGCCGGTGAGCATGATCCTGCACGAGCTGGCCACCAACGCCTGCAAGTACGGGGCGCTGTCGGTCGAGGGCGGGCGGGTGCGGCTGGCCTGGAGCCTCGAGGCGGGGCGGCTGGCGCTGAGCTGGACCGAGACGGGCGGGCCGGCGGTGACGGCGCCGGTCGCGACCGGCTTCGGGGCGCGGCTGATCGAGCAGCTGGCGCGGCAGCTTGAGGCGGAGCTGACGCTGGACTGGCGCCCGGGCGGGCTGGCGGCGAGGCTGGACGCGCCGCTGGGCTGAGGGGCTGGTGCTGCGTCCTTCGACACGCGCTTCGCGCTGCTCAGGATGACGGGCTTGGGTGGGGGCGCACCCTCTTCGTCATGCTGAGCAGCGGCCGCAGGCCGCGTGTCGAAGCACGCACGTCTCCCTTCCTCCTCAATGGGGGAAGGGCCGGGGATGGGGTGTATCCCCCTGTTTCCGGAAGGGTGAAGGAGGGCGACGTCGCCCTTTCATGATCCACCCGCACCTCCTCCGCGCACACCCCCACCCAACCCTCCCCCATCGAGGGGGAGGGCTTTTTGGGAGCGGCGCCGCGGACCTGTCAGATCAACCACTGCCATTCCTGGAGGGGGCCTTGTCCGGCGCCTCAGCCGCGGACGGTCACGCGGCGGGCGTGGATCAGTTCGGCGGCGTCGATGCGGGCGCCGTCGGTCTTCATCAGTTCCAGGTGAACGTGGTCGGTGATGCCGGGATAGTGGTCCTGGAGTGTGCGCAGGCGGCCGATGGGCTGGCCGATGCGGACCGCCGCGCCGACCTCGATGGTCGGGTCGACATAGAAGGCGCGGGCGACATAGCCGAGGGCGGGGTTGGTGATCTCGACGAACCGCAGGCTGGCGTCGCCGGCGTAGGCGAAGCCGATCTTGCTGACGAAGCCGGAGATGGGGGCGGTGACCTCCTGGCCGGCGATGCCGGCGTAGTCGACGCCTTCGTGGTGGCGATGGCCGCCGTCGCGCCGGGCGCCGAACGCGCCCGAGCCGAAGGCGTCCCAGGCGCGGGGCGCCTTGCCGGTGGGGTTGGCGAAGTCCGGGGCGCCGTCGCCGTCGATGTCGAGGCCGGCGAAGACCAGGCGGGTCTCGGCCCGGGCGTGGACCGGCCGTTCAGGCGCCAGGCGGCCGGCGATCTGGCCCATCTTGCCGAGCACGACGCGGGTTTCGGCGGGCCGGGCGGCGGCCACGGCGACGGCGGCCATGGGCGCGGCCATGGGCGTGAGGGCGAGCACGAGGCTCACGGCCTGGACCAGCGCGCGACGGCGCAGGCCCGGCAGTCTGGTAAGCTGCACTGAGAGGTTCCGGGACTATCGGTCGATGATGATGCCCGCCGCTGGTAGCCTCGAAATGGGGCGATGATCGGGCGGCCGATTGGTTGCAGAACGTTGATTTTTCAGCGGAAGTTTTCTCCGCTCACCGCGGTGTTCCTTCTCCCGCAAGGGGAGAAGGAACGGCTTGCGGCGGCGGGGCTACCGCTGGTGCAGGAGGGGCTGGCCGGGGATGGGGCTGCGGGCCTTGAGGATGTAGGGGGCGCGGATGGAGCCGATGTAGAGGTCCTTCAGGTCCTCGCCGCCCCAGGAGACGTTGGTCGGGTGGTTGATCAGAGCGCCGGAGGGGTCGTGGCAGACGGTCTCGACGGCGCCGGTGGGGGTGATGGCGACGACCTTGTTGGCGGCGGGCAGGCAGACCCAGAGGTTGCCGTCGGCGTCCATGCCGACGCCGTCGGTGTAGCCCAGATCGTCCTCGTGGCCGCCGGCGGCGGCGGCCTGGACCACCTCGTCGGCGCCCATCAGCCGGCCAAGCCGGGGTCCGTAGCGCTCGCCCTGGCCCAGCCAGCCGCCGGGCAGGACGGGGAAGCGCAGGACGTCGGCGCCGCTCGTCTGGGCGCAGAACAGGGCGTCCTCGCCGGCGCTGAGGGCCAGGCCGTTGGGAAACTTCAGGCCCTCGGCGACGATGTTGCTGGAGCCGTCGGGGCGGAGCACGAAGAGGAAGCCATCGGTGCGGCCGTCGAGCGCCTGGGGCCAGGTCTCGGCATGGGTGGAGTTGGCGCACCAGATGTTTCCGGCGGCGTCGATGACCGGGTAGTTGGCGCTGGTCAGGCGGCGGCCCTCGACCTCGGTCAGCAGGGTCTCGTGCAGGCCGCAGGCGGGATCGAACCGCTGCAGCGGTCCGTCCTGGCGGTCGTAGATGCCGAAGTTGGCGATCAGGATGCGGCCCTGGGCGTCCATGTTGATGCCGTTCGGCGCGCCGCCGGCCGGGCCCATGCGGGTGAAGGACCCGTCGGGGTGGATCTCGGCCACCGCGCACTGGTGGTCGGAGGCGAAGACGCGGCCGTCCCTGCCGACGACGACATCCTCTGGCCGGTCGATGCCCTCGGCGATCCTCGAAAAGGCGGCGGTGTCGATCCAGGCCATGCGGCGCTCCCTCCTGTGGTTGGCGCTACCACATCACATCGACGGGCCGACCGCCAAACGCCTCTTCGATGCGGCGGCGATGGCCGGGGGCGGTCGTGTCCGGCAGGGCGTGAGGCGAAAACCAGCCGATGCGCTCGACCTCGCCGCGCGAGGTGGCGGGGCAGGGCTCCCAGTCGGGGCAGAGATAGACCAGCACATGGTCGCCCGGATGGCGCGGATGGTTGGAGTGGATCGACAGCAGCCGCACGGGCCCCGACAGGCGCACGCCGGCCTCCTCGATCAGTTCGCGCAGCAGGGCGGTCTCGGCCGTCTCGCCGCGCTCGACCCCGCCGCCGGGCAGGTGCCAGCCGTGGGTGTAGGTGTGCTCGATCAGCAGCACCCGGCCCTCGGCGTCGGTGACGATGCCGCGCACCCCGAGCGTCAGCCCCCGCGCGAGCTTGAACCAGGTGAACATCAGCGGCCGGTAGTAGGGCTCCAGCCTGCGCCGCCAGGTCATGTCGTCTCCAATCGCCGGGAGCGGCGAGCCTAGCATCCGCCGCGCACCGGTGAAGCCCGCCCTTGCCTGCCGCGACGAAAACCGTGTTCGCTGGCGGCAACTAGACAGGGAGAGCGGCATGATCCCGGAATTCCGGATGATCGAGACCAACGGAATCCGGCTGCGGGCGGCGGTGGCCGGTTCGGGGCCGCTGGTGGTGATGGTGCATGGCTTTCCCGAGAGCTGGTACAGCTGGCGCCACCAGATCGGGCCGATCGCGGCGGCGGGGTTCACCGCCTGCGCCATCGACGTGCGCGGCTATGGCGGATCGGACAGGCCCGGCGAGGTGGCCGACTACAGCCTGGAGGCCATCACCGCCGATGTGGCGGGGGTCATCGAGGCGCTGTCGGTGGACGGGACGGCGGTGCTGATCGGCCACGACTGGGGGGCGCCGATCGTCTGGAACACGGCGCTGACGCGGCCTGACCGGGTGTCGGCGGTGGCGGGGCTGTCGGTGCCCTATACCGGCATTCCGGCGATCAACTTCCTGGACGCGGTGAAGGCGGTGTTCACCGACAACGGCAAGTTCTTCTACCAGGTCTATTTCCAGGACGTCGGGCCGCCGGAGGCGGAGCTGGAGGCCGATCCGGCCGCCACCATCCGCAAGTTCTACTACGCCATCAGCGGCGATGCGCCGGACGGGACCTGGCCCAACGACAAGCCGCACGGCGCCGGCCTGCTGGACCGGCTGCCGGACCCGCAGCCCTTCCCGGCGTGGCTGACGCCGGCGGACATCGACTACTATGCCGGCGAGTTCGCGGGGTCGGGCTTCTTCGGGCCGCTGAGCCGCTATCGCAACCATGGCCGCGACTTCGACTGGCTGCAGCAGTTCAAGGGGCGGACGGTGGATCAGCCGTCGCTGTTCATCGGCGGCACGCGGGACCTGGTGCTGAAGATGCTGCCCGGCGTCGACCCGGTGGCCCTGATGGCGCCGCACCTGACCCAGCTGCGCGGGGCCCATCTGATCGAGGGCTGCGGCCACTGGACCCAGCAGGAGCGGCCGGAGGAGGTCAATGCGCTGCTGCTGGACTGGCTGAAGGGGCTGTAGGGCGGGGCCGACGCTGGGAGCTGTCCGCAGGGTGCGTCCTTCGACACGCGCTTTCGCGCTGCTCAGGATGACGAGGAGGGGGGCGCCGCCGGGCGGGAAGGGTTTGACTCTCGCAAGGGCAACCGGCGAGCATGCCCGGCAACGAGAACAACGCATCCAGGGAGACGGCCCATGACCCCCGCCGATGGCGCGGCGGCGAGCACGCCGCTGTCGAAGGTTCCCTTCAAGGACCTGCCGATGAAGGGGCCGGACGTGTCGGTCGAGCGCCGGGCGGACGGCTCGATCCTGATCCGCTCCAACCACACGCCGGGCGAGGGGCCGCGGTCGATCGCCCATCTGCTGCAGGAGAAGGCGCGGGCGCATCCGGACCGGGCCTGGATGAAGCAGCGCGAGCCCAACCACGGGCCCTGGCGGCAGGTCACCTATGGCGAGGCGCTGCGGGCGGCCGAGGGCATCGCCCAGTGGCTGCTGGACGCCGGGCTGACGCCGGACGACAGCGTCATGGTGCTGTCGGCCAACAGCATCGAGCACGCCCTGATCAAGGTCGGCTGCTACACGGCCGGCGTGCCCGTGTCGCCGATCAGCCCGGCCTACAGCCTGATCTCGACCGACCACGCCAAGCTCAAGCACTGTGTCTCGGTGGTGAAGCCCAAGGTGGTCTTCGCCCAGTCGGGCGAGATGTACGCCCGCGCCTTCGAGACGCTGAAGGGCCTTGGCCAGGACCTCACCTTCGTCACCGCCGACGGAAGCGGCGAGGGCGCCGTGCCGCTGTCGGCCCTGACCGGAACCACGCCGGGCCCGGCGGTCGAGGCCGCGCGCGAGCGCCTGGGTCACGAGACGGTGGCCAAGTACCTGTTCACCTCCGGCTCGACTGGCATGCCCAAGGCCGCGCCGCAGACGCACGGCATGATGGCAGGGGTCATCGCCGGCCAGGACGGGCTGCGGGCCGAGGAGCCGGATCCGGACTTCGTGCCCGAGAGCCTGGAGTGGATGCCCTGGAGCCATATCAGCGCCGGCAACATCAGCTTCAACGGCGTCCTGTGGGCGGGAGGCACCGTCTATCTCGACGAGGGCAAGCCGCTGCCGGGCATGTTCGAGACGACCATCAAGAACCTCTACGAGGTCTCGCCGGTGGTGTTCGGCTCGGCGCCGATCGCGTTCGGCATGCTGGCCGACGCGATGGAGAAGGACCCGGTGCTGCGCAAATCGTTCTTCAGGAACATGCGCTACATGGGCTACGGCGGCGCGACGCTGAGCAATGACGTCAACGAGCGGCTCCAGGCCCTGGCCATCGCCGAGACCGGCCAGCGGATGCCGCTGACCACCATGTACGGCGCCACCGAGACGCAAGGGATCACCGTCACCCACTGGGCCACCGAACAGGTCGGGCTGGTCGGGCTGCCGCTGCCGGGGATCACGCTGAAGCTGGTTCCCAACGGCTCCAAGCTGGAGGTGCGGGTCAAGGGCCCGACGGTGACCAAGGGCTACCTCGGCGACGCCGAGAAGACCGCCGCGGCCTTCGATGAGGAGGGCTTCTACAAGCTGGGCGACGCGGCGCGGTTCCTGGACGAGAACGATCCGGCCCAGGGCCTGGTGTTCGACGGCCGGGTGACCGAGGACTTCAAGCTGGACAGCGGCACCTGGGTGTCGGTCGGCACCCTGCGGCCGGAACTGGTCGCCGCCTGCAGCCCCTGGATCCTGGACGCGGTGATCGCCGGCCAGGACAAGCCCTTCATCGGCATTCTGGTGTGGCCTTCGATGGCCGGCATGCAGGCGCTGATGGCCGACGTGGGACCGGGCACGCCGCTGGAGAAGCTGACGGCGATCCTCAAGGAGAAGCTGGCGGCGTTCAACGCCACGGCGGGCGGGCTGTCGCGGCGGGTGGGCCGGTTCACCATCATGACCGAGCCGCCGTCGATCGACGCCGGCGAGATCACCGACAAGGGCTATGTGAACCAGCGCGCGACGCTGGAGCGCCGGGACGCGCTGGTGCAGGCCCTGTACGGGGACGGATCGGCGCCGGGCGTGGTTTCGCTCTAGGTTTCTTCCTTCTCCCGCTCGTCGGGAGAAGGTGTCGGCGTAGCCGACGGATGAGGGCAGCGCGGGCGGTGGAAGGTTGGCGGTTGCGCTGACCGCGCCAGAACGAGCGCTATCGTCCGATGGCGACGCTGCCCTCATCCGACCCTGCTTCGCCAAGGCTTCGCAGGGTCACCTTCTCCCGACAAGCGGGAGAAGGATATGAACGGAGTTATTGATGAGCCTCGATCCCCACTTCCGCGCCATGCTCGATGCCGCCGCCGCCATCGAGATGCCGCCGCTGTCGACCCTGCCGCCGGAGATGGTGCGGATGGGCTATGTCGCCCAGCGGGCCGGGCTGGATGCCGGGGCGCCGAAGGACCTGGCGGTTCGCGATCTCAAGGTCGATGGCGGCGCCGGGCCGCTGAAGGCGCGGCTGTACGCGCCCAAGGACGCGCCGGCGACGAGCGGCGGGCTGGTCTATTTCCATGGCGGGGGCTTTGTCATCGGCGACCTGGAGACGCACGACGACTTCATGCGCCGGCTGTGCGCGGCCTCGGGCTGCCGGGTGCTGGCGGTGGACTACAGGCTGGCGCCGGAGCACCCGTTCCCGGCCGCCCATGATGACGCCCTGGCGGCGACGAAATGGGCCTTCGACCACGCCGCCGAGATCGGCTTCGATCCGGCCCGGATCGCCGTCGGCGGCTGCAGCGCCGGGGGCAATCTGGCCGCCTGCATGGCGCTGGAGCTGCGCGATGACCCGGCGCGCCGGCTGGCCTTCCAGCTTCTGCTCTATCCGGCCACGGCGATGGAGCAGGAGACCCAGAGCCGCCGCGACCTGGCGACCGGCTATGTGCTGACCGCCGAGGTGATGGCCTGGTTCGGCCAGCATTTCGCCGCCACGGGCCACGCCGACGCCCGCCGCGCCGAGCCGGCGCATGTGGCGGACCTGTCCGGCCTGCCGCCGGCCCTGGTCGTCACCGCCGGGTTCGACCCGCTGAAGGACGAGGGCCGCGCCTATGCCGAGCGCATGGCCGCCGCCGGGGTCAAGGCCGAGCACATCGAGTACCCCAGCTTCGTCCACGACTTCTACATCATGGCCAGCGTCGCCCCGCCGGTCGTGGCGGCGATCGAGGAAACGGCGGCGAAGCTGAAGGCCGGCCTGGGCTGACAGGGGCGCCGGCCTTCGCCGGGCTTTCAATACGGTTTTCCTTCTCCCCTTGCGGGAGAAGGTGGCCCCGCGGAGCGGGGTCGGTTGAGGGGCCGCGCCGGCGTCGGACGATGCCGGTCTCTACCGCCTCTGCGCAGCTTCGAGAGTCTTCAACCCCTCATCCGGCGCTTCGCGCCACCTTCTCCCGCAAGGGGAGAAGGAACGGCTCGCGGGGGCTGAAGCGGGTATCGCACCATAGAAAAAGGGCGGCCCGGATGGATCCGGACCGCCCTCGTTCATGACAGGGTTCTAGAGGACTAGAACTTGCTGCGCAGGGTCAGGCCCCAGGTGCGCGGAGCGCCCAGGAAGGCGTTGTAGGTGCTGATCGCCTCGTCGGCCGCCTGGTTGTAGGGGTTGGAAGTATCGACCTGGAACGGGCCGTTGAAGGCCACCTGGATGTACTCTTCGTCGAACAGGTTGTTCGCGAACAGCTCGACGGTCCAGCGACCGTCCTGGCTGCCGATGCCGACGCGGGCGTTGGTCAGGAAGAAGCCTTCCTGTTCCTTGACCGGGTGCAGGTCGGAGCCGGTGTTGTAGTCCGAGGTGTACTTGGTGGAGATGTTGCCCCGGAACTGCAGGTAGCCGCCGATGTCACGCTCGTAGCCGACGGCCAGCGAGCCCGACCACTTCGGCGCGAACGGCATGGTTTCGCCCGGCAGGCGGAAGATGCCGTTGAAGCGCGACGGATCCTTCAGGTCGGCGGCGGTGAAGTCGCCGAACTTGGTGTCCGCGTAGGTCAGACCACCCTGCAGGGTCAGGCCGTCGATCGGGGTGAACCACAGGAAGTCTGCGTCGACGCCCGTGGAGGTCACTTCCGGAATGGTCTCGACGATGAACTGGGTCCCGATGAAGGTGTTCAGCTGGAAGTCGGTGTATTCCTGACGGAAGATCGTGGCGTTCAGCAGCAGGGTCCGGTTCAGCCACTGGGTCTTCACGCCCAGCTCGTAGCTGTCCGCGAACTCGGCTTCGAACGAGGTGTCCGGGTTGGCCGTGAAGTTCGGGCCGGTCGGCGTGATCAGGACCGCTTGCGAACGGTCAAGGTTGAAGCCGCCCGACTTGTAGCCGCGCGCGTACGAACCGTAGAGCATCACGTCGTCGTTGATGTTCCAGGCCAGCTTGATCGTCCCGGTCAGCTCTTCTTCGCTGCGCTTCTGGGTGAAGGTCCCCAGGGCGTCGAAGTCGTTGTTCTGGGCGTTCAGGCAGAGACCGCCGACGATGGCGTTGGCGGTCGGGGCGCCGGCCAGGCCGACGAGGGCCAGGTAGGCCGCTTCACCCTGGTCGCACGAGGCGCCGGTGGTGGTGTAGCGGGTGGTCAGCTGCTTGTCCGACCAGCTGTAGCGCAGGCCGGCCGTCAGGTTCAGGGACTCGGTGATCGACCAGGTGTTGTCCGTGAAGATCGCGAAGGTCTCGTCTTCCTGCTTGTAGCGGTCGTCCGAGCCGTTGCCCGGCTGGTGGATGACCGCCGGCGTCAGGCCCAGCAGGCCCGGGACGCCGCCCAGCACGCGCTGGTCGAAGTAGGCGTAGTAGTCCGTGCCGTACAGCAGGCGGGCGCGGCTGTTGAGGTCTTCCTTGGCGTAGAAGACGCCGGCGAGCCAGTTGACCGGGCCCGCTTCGCCGTTGAAGCGCAGTTCCTGGCTGAACTGGTCGAACTCGACGAAGTTGCTGCCGTCGCCCGGACGGTAGACGAGGTCAGCGGCGGTGAAGTCGCTGTCCTGGCCGGTGTCGGCGCGCCAGTTGCGGGCGGCGGTGACCGAGGTCACGGTGACGCCCGGGACGAATTCCCACTCGACTTCAGCCGAGAAGCCCTTGTCCTGGATGAACTGGGTGGTGTCGCGGTTGCCGTAGGCGACGCGGTTGAACGGCTTGGGGTCCAGCGAGATGCCGCCCGGCTCGACCTGGTTGACGAAGTTGGCGCGGCTGTTGGCGGCGGTGCCGACCTGCAGCTGGGTGGCCAGGCAGCAGTTCTCGTCACGCTCGGTGTAGTCGGCGATCAGTCGGACCGACAGGGTGTCGCTGGGGGTCGCCAGGATCTGGCCGCGGATGGTCCAGAAGTTCTGGTCGACGTCTTCCTTGTTGGTGCGCGGACCGCCGCCGGTGCGGACGTCCAGCAGGCCGTCACGCTCGCGCTTGGCGAAGAACAGCCGGCCGGCCACGTTGTCGCCGAAGATCGGGCCGGTGACCGACACCGAACCGCCCTTTTGGCCGTAGTTGCCGAAGGTCAGCTCGCCGTTGGCGCCGAATTCGAAGTCCGGCTCGGCGGTGATGATGTTGATGACGCCGGCCGAGGTGTTCTTGCCGAACAGGGTGCCCTGCGGCCCCTTGAGCACTTCGATGCGCTCGAGCTCGCCCAGGTCGCCGAAGCTGACGCCGTTGCGGGGGCGATAGACGCCGTCGATCACGACGCCGACCGAGGACTCGAGGCCCGGGTTGTCGCCGACGGTGCCGATGCCGCGGATACGGGCGGTGGTGACGGTTTCGTTCGAGGTCGAGGTGACCGTCAGACCGGGGGTGAGGATCTGCAGGTCCTTGATGTCCTTGACGCCGGCGTCCTGCATCAGCTCGCCCGAGAGGGCGGTGACGGTGGCCGGAACGTCCTGCAGGTTCTGCTCACGCTTGTTGGCGGTGATGACGATGGTGTCGACGGTGGAGCCTTCGACGGGCGCCGGCTCTTGAGCGAAGGCGGTCCCGGTGACGACGGCGGAAAGCACGGCGGCGGAGGCCGACGCGCGCAGCAACTGACGGATACGCATGTCCTGTCCTGGGTTCTTGGCGCGGGCGTCAATCCGCGCGGTTTCGGGGAGGAAGGGCAGGCGAGGAAAGCCCACCCAACTTGACGGCGATCACCTAGGGTCCGGTCGGGTGCGGAGGCAAGATTAATCCCTTGTAACGCAGGGGAAAACGACCCTCTCGTGTCGCTTATGTGACAGTACCCCCGTCAAAAATCACCGATCTGTCAGATCGCTGCTCCTGGCGACCCGTTTTGGGGACGCCCTGCCCAAGCCCGGGTGGAGACCGGGGTTGCGCACCGCCCGCGCGAGGGCGCATCTGGGCCGATGCCCGTCTCGCCCGACTACCGCCCCGATCCGCGATTCATGACCCTCGGGCCGGAGTTCGCCGACCCGGTGAGGCCGGCGGACTTCCCGCAGACCCTCCTGCGGGTGCGCAACGACCGGGCCGCGGCGAGCGTGGGACTGCAGGGGCTGACAGACGCCGAATGGCTGTCGCACTTCGGCCGCTTCGAGCCGCTGCCGGACAACCAGCCAGGTCCGCTGGCCATGCGGTATCACGGCCATCAGTTCCGCACCTACAACCCGGACCTCGGCGACGGGCGGGGGTTCCTGTTCGCGCAGCTGCGCGAGGCGGGAACCGGCCGTCTGCTGGACCTGGCGACCAAGGGCTCGGGCCAGACGCCGTGGTCGCGACGCGGCGACGGGCGGCTGACGCTGAAGGGCGGGGTGCGCGAGGTGCTGGCGGCGGCGATGCTGGAGGCGCTGGGCGTTCCGACCAGCCGCGCCTTCTCGCTGGTCGAGACCGGCGAGGCGCTGGAGCGCAACGACGAGCCCAGTCCGACCCGCTCGGCGGTGCTGACGCGGCTGTCGCACAGCCACATCCGGTTCGGGACCTTCCAGCGGCAGGCCTATCACGAGCGGGCCGACAACATCGGGCGGCTGGTGGACCACTGTGTCGAGACCTACTTCCCCCATCTGGCCGAGGCCCCCGACCGGGCGGTGGCGCTGCTGGACGAGGCGGTCGGGCGGACGGCGCGGCTGGCCGCCCGCTGGATGGCGGCGGGCTTCGTGCACGGGGTGCTGAACACCGACAACATGGTCGTCACCGGCGAGAGCTTCGACTACGGCCCCTGGCGTTTCCTGCCGCGCAATGATCCCAACTTCACGGCCGCCTACTTCGACCAGACCGGGCTCTACAGCTTCGGCCGTCAGCCCGAGGCCGCCTTCTGGAACCTGCAGCAGCTGGCCGGGTGCCTGACGCTGACGGCGGAGCAGGAGGCGCTGGTCGCCGTGCTGAACGGCTTTGCGGCGGCGTATCGCGACGGCCTGAGGGAGGCGATGATCGCGCGGCTGGGCGTCGTCTCGCGGGGCGAGGAGGCGGACATCGCCTTGGTCAACGCCGCCTTTCGCGCCCTCGCCGAGGGCGGCGAGCCGCTGCGCTGGGAGCCCTTCTTCTTCGACTGGTTCGGCGGGCCGGCGTCGGAGACGCGGGCGCTGGGCGGGCCGAGGGCGGCGGTCTATGCGGGCGAGGCGTTCGTTGCGTTCCGGCGGCTTCTGGCGGAATTCGCGCCCGACCGGCCCGAGCGGCTGGAGGCGGCGATGTTCGGCCGTGACGAGCCGGAGGAACTGCTGATCGACGAGGTCGAGGCGCTGTGGGCGCCGATCGCCGAGCGGGACGACTGGGGCCCGCTGGAGGCGAAGCTGGCGCGGATCGAGGCGGCGCGGCTGGCGTGGGGGCTGGCGGGGTAGCACCTGACCCCCACCTGGTCTCCGCTCGTCCCGGCCTTCGCCGGGATGAGCGGATCGAGGAGGACGGCTTCAGTCCGCCTTGGCCTTGCGGGGCCGGGGCTTTTTCGGGGGCGGGGGATCGGCGGGGGGTGCCGGTTCGGCGGCGCCCGGCAAGCGCAGTTCGAAGGTTGTGCCGTCGGGGCTGGTGCCGGCCAGGGTGAGGTCGCCGCCGTGGGCGGTGGCCAGTTCGCGCGAGATGGCCAGGCCAAGGCCGGTGCCGCCGTTGCGGGCCGAGCCGGCGAAGGGCTGGAACAGGTTGGCCAGGGCGCGCTCCGGCAGGCCCGGCCCGGTGTCGGCGAAGCGCAGGACGGTGGCGGCCTCGTCGCGGGCCAGGGTGACGGTGATCCGGGCGGGGCGATCCTGGCCGGCCATGGCCTGGCGGGCGTTGCGCATCAGGTTCATCAGGATGCGGTGCAGCTGGTCGGGGTCGGCGTGGACGGTGGCGGCCTCGGGCGCCTCGACAACCAGTTCGACGGACTCCCGGGCGAGGTCGGCGTCCTCGGCGGCGGCGTCGAGGGCGGTCCGCAGGGGCACGGCGCGGGCGTCCGGCGCGGCCTCGGCCGACTTGCCATAGGCCAGCACATTGGTCGCCAGGGTCACGGCCCGGTCCAGCGCCCGCTCCAGCCGGGGCAGGGCCTGTGCCACCTTGGGATCGCCGATCTCGGCCAGCCGGTCGGAGGCGATCTGGGCGCTGGTCAGCATGTTGCGAAGGTCGTGGTTGATCTTGGCCACCGCCTCGCCCAGCGCCGCCAGCCGGGCGCGGCTGTGCAGGGCGGCGAGGAGCTCGCCCTGCATCCGGTCGAGCTCGGCCTCGGCGCGGCCGATCTCGTCGCGGCGGCCAGACGGCTGGACGCGGGCGTCAGGGTCCTCGGGATTGGCGCCGAAGCGCTCGACCGATCGGGTGAACTGCTGGATCGGCCGCACCAGGAAGAGGTTCAGCGACAGGTAGACCAGCCCGCCCACGACCAGGGCGGCGAACAGGGTCACGCCGGCGGCGCGCCACATGTAGGTGATCAGCTCGGCGCGCAGCGGATCGTCGGGGACGACGATGTCGATCAGCTCGCTGTTCTTGATCAGGCGCGGCTCGGCGACGACCCGCACCATCCGCCCCGGCGGGCCGCCGAACAGGGTGCGGAAGGGGGCGCTGATCCAGGAGATCGGGTTCTGGTCGCGCAGGTCGACCAGATAGGGCGCCTCCATGGTGCGCGGCGCGGCCAGCACCAGCCGGCGCATGCCGTCGGTCTGGATGGCCACCGACTGGACCCCGGCGCCTTCGAGAAGCTGGCTCGACAGCTGGCGGGTCACCCGGCCGTCGGGCGCGACCTCGGTGGCCAGCGAGGCCAGCTCGGCCGACCGCACCCGGTCGAGCAGCCACTGCTCCTCGAAGGTGGCCAGGGCGGCGGGCAGGATGAACAGGGCGGCGAGGGAGATGAACAGGCTGGTCAGGACCAGCAGGCGCGCCGACAGCCCGCCGGGCCAGAGCCAACGGCGGCTGCGCTTCGCGAGGGAGGGTTCCGGCGGCGCGGCCTCGGCCATGGATCGGGTTTAAGTCACGCCGCGCGCTTGGGCAACGCGGCCGGTTCGCGCATCAGGCGAGCGGCGCGCGCTCACCGGGCGCCGACCGCCTCGGCGACCGAGCCGAAGCCGTCGGCCCTGAGGCGGGCTGCGAGGTCGCGCTGGATGCGGGCGACCAGGCCTGGACCCTCGTAGACCATGGCCGAATAGAGCTGCACGGCCGAGGCGCCGGCGCGGATCTTGGCGTAGGCGTCGGCGCCCGAGGCGATGCCGCCGGCGCCGATCAGCAGCAGCCGGCCGGCGGCGGCCTCGGCGAACCTGGCCAGCATGGCCGTCGAGGGCCCCATCAGCGGCGCGCCAGACAGGCCGCCCGCCTCGGCGGCGCGGGCGTCGGCCAGGGTTTCGGGCCGGGCGATGGTGGTGTTGGAGACGATGACGCCGTCGAGGCCGTTGGCCAGCACGGTTTCGACGATGGCCTCGACCTCGCCGTCCTCGAGATCGGGCGCCACCTTGAGGAACACCGGATGGGCGCCGGCCAGCCCGACGCGGGCTTCGGCCAGGCGTCCGAGTAGCTCCTGCAGCGCGGCTTGCGTCTGCAGGGCGCGCAGGCCTGGCGTGTTGGGCGAGGAGATGTTGACAGTGAAGTAGTCGGCCAGGCCCCAGAGGCGGGTCAGGCCGGCGACATAGTCGGCGATGCGGTCAGCGGCGTCCTTGTTGGCGCCGATGTTGGCGCCGATGATGCCGGGACGTCTTGCGGGCAGGTTGCGGGCGAAGGCCTCGAGACCGGCGTTGTTGAAGCCCATGCGGTTGATCACCGCCCGGTCGGCGCTGAGCCGGAACAGCCGGGGGCGGGGATTGCCGGCCTGGGGCAGGGGCGTGACCGTGCCGCATTCGACGAAGCCGAAGCCGGCGGTCAGCATGGCGTCGGGAACCTCGGCGTTCTTGTCGAAGCCGGCGGCGAGGCCGATGGGGCTGGGCAGGGTCAGCCCGGCCAGTTCCGTGCGGAGGATGGGGACAGGGTGAGGGCCGATGGGGCCAAGGCCCGCCTTCAGCGCCTGGATGGTGACGCCGTGCGCGTCCTCGGGATCGAGCAGGTGCAGGGCCCGGGCGGCGAGGTCGTGCAGGCTCACGCAAGGTCTCCCAGTTGCGGAACCCCGTCCGCGTCGAGGCCGACCGGGCGGTCCCACAGCGCCAGGGCCGGATCGAGGCTGTCGTAGAGATGGGGGAAGAGATCGCCGCCGCGCGAGGGCTCCCACTTCAGGGCCGGGCCCAGCGCGGCGCTGTCGAAGGCGACCAGCAGGGTGTCGGTGAGGCCGGCGAAGTAGCGGCGGGCGGTCTCATGGGCCTGGGGGCCGGTCGAGAAGTGGATGTAGCCATCGGCCAGGTCGACCGGCGCGCCCCGGAAGACGCCTTCGGCCCGGGCCGCGTCCCAGGCCTGGCGCGAGACCAGCTTGTAGATCAGGCTCAATCGTCCGCTCCCGCAGCCCCGCCGCCATGCTCGCTGGCGTGGAACAGGCCGTCGAAGGCGGGCCGGCCGTCGGCGTCGAAGGAGAAGGCGGCGACGCTGGAGGTGGCGAACTTCGACTGCAGGCGCGAGATCGCCGCCTGGCCGCTGGCCCCCTGCATCAGCAGCATCAGGCCAAGATGCTGGAGCCCCGGATTGTGGCCGATGACCATGACCGTGTCGACGCCCTCGCCGAGCGTCTCGGCGAGATCGAGGATCAGGCCCTCTTCGGCGAGGTAGAGGTCGCGCCGCACCTCGACCCTCGCGGCCGGGAAGGCCGGGGCGGCGGCGGCCCAGGTCTCCTGGGTGCGGGCGGCGGCGCTGACCAGCACGAGGTCGGGGACGAGGCCCTCGCCGGCGAGGACGGCGGCCATCAGCCCCGCGTCCCTGCGGCCGCGATCGGTCAGCCGCCGGGCGATATCGCCGCCCGGCGCGGAGCGCTCGGCCTTGCCATGGCGGAACAGGATCAGGCGGTTCATCAGCGGTTCTCTACCGGCGGCGCGGCGAGGGCGCCAGCGGGCTTGAGCCCGTCGGCGCCGATCCTGTTGACATTCGGCGCCCCGCCCGGCTCTACGGCCTGCATGGACGCGGGCGCACCCCCGATAGCGGAAGACGGCGGAACCTGGCGTTTCGGGCCGGGGGCGCCGCTGCGCCTGGACAGCGGGGCGGAGCTGAAGGACCTGGAGGTCGCCTGGCGCAGCTGGGGGACGCTGAACGCCGACCGCTCCAACGCCGTGCTGATCTGCCATGCCCTGACCGGCGACCAGCATGTCGCCGGGCGGCACCCGGCGACGGGCAAGGACGGCTGGTGGACGCGGATGGTCGGGCCGGGCCGGCCGCTGGACCCCGACCGCTGGTTCGTCATCTGCACCAATGTCATCGGCGGCTGCCTGGGATCGACGGGACCGTCGTCGGAGGATCCGGCGACGGGCAAGCCCTATGGCCTGAGCTTCCCGGTCATCACCATCGGCGACATGGTGCGGGCCCAGGCGATGCTGGTCGAGGCGTTGGGCATTTCGAAGCTGGCGGCCGTGGTCGGCGGCTCGATGGGCGGGATGCAGGCGCTGCAGTGGGCGGCGGCCTACCCCGAGCGGATGGAAAGCTGCCTGGTGATCGCCTCGGCCGCGCGCCATTCGGCCCAGAACATCGCCTTCCACGAGGTCGGCCGACAGGCCGTCATGGCCGATCCGGACTGGCGCGGCGGCGCCTATGCGGGCGATGGCGTGCGGCCGGAAAAAGGCCTGGCCGTGGCGCGGATGGCGGCGCACATCACCTATCTGTCCGAGGCGGCGCTGCAGCGGAAGTTCGGCCGCGAACTGCAGAACGACGGCCTGTCCTGGGGCTTCGACGCCGACTTCCAGGTGGAGAGCTACCTGCGCCACCAGGGCGGGGTGTTCGTCGATCGCTTCGACGCCAACAGCTATCTCTACATCACCCGGGCGATGGACTATTTCGACCTGGCCGCGCCGCACGGCGGGGTGCTGGCCGAGGCGTTCCGGCCGGCGCGGGACGTGCGGTTCTGCGTGCTGAGCTTCACCTCCGACTGGCTGTACCCGACCTCCGAGAGCCGCCACATCGTGCGGGCGCTGAACGCCGCCGGATGTCGCGCCAGCTTCCTGGAGATCGAGAGCGACAAGGGCCATGACGCCTTCCTGCTGGACGAGCCGGTGATGGACCAGGCGGTGCGCGGCTTCCTCTCGTCGCTGGAGAGCGGCCGGGGAGGGAGGACTTCCGCGAGATCCTGCGGCTGGTGCGGCCGGGCGCGCGGGTGCTCGACGTCGGCTGCGGCGAGGGCGAGCTGCTGGAGCTTCTGACCCGCGAGAAGGCGGCCGACGGCCGGGGGCTGGAGCTGGAGGCGACCAACGTCTCGACCTGCCTGGCGCGCGGCCTGTCGGTCGTGCAGGGCGACGCCGACCGCGACCTCGACCACTTCCCGCGCCGGGCGTTCGACTACGCGATCCTGAGCCAGACGCTGCAGGCGACCCGCAATCCGCGCCATGTGCTCAGCGAGCTGTTGCGCATCGCCGACCGTGCGGTGGTGTCGTTTCCGAACTTCGGCCACTGGCGGGTGCGCTGGAGCCTGCTGACGCGGGGCCGGATGCCCGAGACCCGCGCCCTGCCCGAGCCCTGGTGGTCGACGCCCAACATCCACCTCTGCACCCTGGCCGACTTCAATGTGCTGGTGGATGACCTGGGTCTGCGGGTCGAGGCCTGCTCGGCGCTGGTGCGGGGCCAGGCGGCGCGGCCGATCGATCCGACGCGCGGCCTCGAGAACTGGCGGGCCGAGAACGTGCTGTTCCTGTTGAGCCGCAACCGGCCGGAACCGCCGCCGCCGGAACCGGAAGACACGCCGCGCGATCTGTTCGAGGCATGAAGCTGCGCATCATGACCTGGAACGTCCACCGCTGCGTCGGCACAGACCGGCGGCTGGACGTCGAGCGCTGCGCCCGGGTCATCGCCGCCGTCCAGCCCGACATCGTCGCCCTGCAGGAGCTGGACGTGGTGCGCCGGCGCACCGGCATGGTGGACCAGGCCCACCGGCTGGCCGAGCTGCTGGAGATGACCCACCGGTTCAACGCCGCGATGAAGGTCGAGGAAGAGGCCTATGGCGACGCCATCCTGACCGCCATGCCCGAACGGCTGGTGCGGGCCGGGCCGCTGCCGCACTACCGGCGCATCCGGGGGCTGGAGCCGCGCGGGGCGGTCTGGATCGCCGTCACCCTGCCGGACGGCCGCGAGCTTCAGGTCATCAACACCCACCTGGGCCTGGTGCCGCGCGAGCAGCAGGCGCAGGCGAC